>Ga0182748_1000049_pt1 | contig 167016 bp, 137 predicted proteins | sample eDN3rd37CKraftOP_FD_128877 | JGI IMG/M metagenome (GOLD analysis project Ga0182748, IMG submission 128877) | Enriched Organic Plus compost microbial communities from Emeryville, California, USA - eDNA 3rd pass 37_C Kraft OP (version 2) (version 2) ... | reverse complement strand
GCACAAAAACTGGCGATTTGGTTTCCCGGGAGAATGGTGCTAGATTTGCGGTAAGCGCAAGGGGTGATTTCCAGCCCCGCGGGGCTGGAAATCACCCCTTGACACAGTTCATTTTACAGACCCCTTCTGGTCAAAAATTCTGCTAGAACCTTCCTAATAAAAAAATAAGGGATTCAAAAAATCCCTTATTTTTTCCCTGTAAACCGGGGTCGTTATGATTTTAGTTTTTTAAGGCTTCACCGACATTCTTGGCTTTACGGCTAATGTCATCAGCAGCTTTTTTGGACGCATCTTTAACATCATTGGCAGCATCCTTTGTACCCTCAGCCACATCCTTTGCTACTTCTTTTGTTTTGTCAGCTGCTGTATTCGCAGCATCGACAGTTGCATCTTTGGCATCATTTAATCCTTCTTTAACATCTTCCCCAGCATTGCGCAGCGCTTCTTTAGTTTTTTCCCAAGCGGTGTTGGCTTCTTCAGAAGCTGCACGTGCTTTTTCCTCAGCCGCTTTATCGCCTTTGGCAATTGCTTCATCCAAATCTTTTTTGGCTTGTTCGGCTTTTAAACGCGCATTTTCTTCAGCGTTTTTTAAATCTGCAATAGCCGCATCCACATGCTCACCTACTGTCTGGGCTGAATCTGTACTTGTCGAAGCCTTTTTTTCCGAATTGTTGCAAGAAGACATAACCAATGCTCCCGCTACTACCGCTAAAAGTGCAATTTTTTTCATTAGATTATCTTGTTTTTGATGGCTAAAAACAATCAGGAATCGTGTATATTAACTTAACAGTTTAACACCCTGATGCTTTCACATAAGTTTGTAATTAATGATTAACTGTTCAATAGTTACAACTTCTATGCCAAATCACCAAAATTATGCCTTAGGGTAAATTGTTCCTTTGGCTGCTTCCAACGTATTTTTAAGCAATCCAACGATGGTCATCAAGCCGACTCCACCCGGCACCGGAGTGATCCATGATGCTTTCGGGGCCACATGTTCAAAGTCCACATCACCATATAATTTAAAACCTGATTTAGTTTCGGTAGACGTTTCTCTATTGATACCTACATCAATGATTACAGCCCCTTCTTTGACCATATCTGCTGTCACAAAATTCTTTTTGCCGATAGCCGCAACCACAATATCGCCACGCAGGACTTCCGCCTTGAGGTCCTTGGTACGGCTATGAGTCAAGGTGACCGTACAGTTTCCGGGGTTGGAATTGCGTGCCAGCAATATACTCATTGGCGATCCGACAATATTGCTTCTTCCGACCACAACGGCATGTTTGCCCGCGGTATCGATCTTGTAATAATCCAACATCAACATAATACCATAGGGTGTAGCTGGAATAAAACAAGGCAGATTGCGCTGCATACGTCCCAAATTGACCGGGTGAAAGCCATCGACATCTTTTCGGTAATCAATCGCTTCGGTAACTTTATCCGGATCGATATGTTTGGGCAACGGCAACTGAACAATCAATCCGTCGATCGTATCATCCTTATTGATTTCTTTGACCTTTGCGATTAATTCTTCTTCAGTGATTGACTCATCATAACGGATATTCGTTGATTCAAAGCCAACAAGCTGGCAATTGCGCATTTTACTGGCCACATAGGTTTCACTGCCCCCATCATTACCAACTAGGATAGCCACCAAATGCGGTTTACGCCCAGTCTGTGTTGTAAATGCAGCCGCATCCAGCGCAATTTGCTCTTTAATTTTTTCGGAAACTAATTTACCATCTAAAAGATTCATGTTTAGGAGATTTTATTGTATTTAAAAGGAGCCCAAGAGCTCCTTTATTTAGATAATGTTCTAGTCTAATTTCAATACTGCCATAAATGCCGACTGCGGAATTTCAACATTCCCAACCTGGCGCATGCGTTTTTTACCTTTTTTCTGTTTCTCCAGCAATTTACGTTTACGCGAGATATCACCACCATAACATTTAGCCGTTACGTCCTTACGCAGCGCCGAAATCGTCTCCCTGGCAATAATCTTAGCGCCAATAGACGCTTGGATACGAATTTCAAATTGTTGGCGTGGAAGAAGCTCTTTCAACTTCTCACATATCTTCTTTCCAAAATCGTAGGCATTACTGCGGTGTATCAACGAAGACAGCGCATCTACAGGCTCATCATTTAAACGAATATCCAGTTTTACCAGATCCGATGTACGGTAGCCAATCTGGTGATAGTCAAAAGAGGCGTAGCCTTTTGAAATCGTCTTCAGTTTATCATAGAAATCAAATACGATCTCTCCCATTGGCATTTCAAACACCAGCTCCACCCTGTCCGAAGTCAAGTATTGCTGATTCACTATAGTGCCACGTTTTTGAATACAAAGAGACATAATCGGTCCAACGAAGTCCGATTTGGTAATGATATTTGCTTTAATGTAAGGCTCTTCAATGGTATCCAGCTTGCTTGGATCAGGCAGATCAGAAGGATTGTGAACAATCACCTCGGTTTTATCTTTCGTCAGATAAGCTTTATAAGACACGTTCGGTACTGTCGTGATGACCGTCATATCAAACTCACGTTCCAAACGCTCTTGAATGATCTCCATATGGAGCATCCCCAGAAAGCCACAGCGGAAGCCAAAGCCTAAAGCAGCAGAAGATTCTGGTTCAAAAACCAGAGATGCATCGTTGAGCTGTAGGCGGTGCATGGATTCACGCAGCTCCTCATAATCCTCAGTATCTACAGGGTATATACCCGCAAATACCATGGGTTTTACCTCTTCAAATCCTTGAATAGCTTCTGCACAAGGTCGGTCCCTATGCGTAATCGTGTCCCCTACTTTTACCTCACGGGCTTCCTTGATACCCGAAATGATGTAACCTACATCGCCTGTGCTGATGACATCTTTGGGTACCTGATTGAGCTTCAAAGTCCCAATTTCATCCGCAAAATACTCTTTGCCTGTCGCAACAAATTTAACCCTGTCTCCTTTTCGGATTTGGCCATTCTCCACTTTAAAATAGGCCATAATGCCGCGGAAGGAATTGAATACGGAGTCAAAGATCAATGCCTGTAGCGGGGCATCAGGATCGCCCACCGGGTGTGGAATACGTTCAACGATAGCTTCCAATATATCTGGCACTCCCAAACCTGTCTTCCCTGATGCAGGAATAATCGCATCTCTGTCACCGCCAATCAGATCGATGATCTGGTCCTTTACCTCTTCAGGCATAGCGCCGGGCAGATCCATTTTGTTCAAAATTGGAATAATCTCAAGATCATGTTCCAGAGCGAGATACAAATTTGAAATTGTCTGCGCCTGAATTCCTTGAGATGCATCCACGATCAATAACGCACCTTCACAAGCTGCTATTGAGCGGGATACTTCGTAAGAAAAATCAACGTGTCCCGGGGTATCGATCAGATTGAGGATATATTCCTGACCATCTTTTTTATAATTCATTTGGATCGCGTGACTCTTGATCGTGATACCACGTTCACGTTCCAAATCCATATTATCGAGTAATTGTGCCTGTGCTTCGCGCTGACTAATGGTATTGGTATACTCTAAAAGGCGATCTGCCAAAGTACTTTTGCCATGGTCAATATGCGCAATAATACAGAAATTACGAATGTGCTTCATATAGGATTTTTAAACTCTTTTGCTAAAAGGCAAAGATACCTTTTTTTATACATATTTATATACTCAAGAACATTTTTCGTCCGCCCCCGCCCCGTCCTCAGTAAGACTGTGTATAAACATGACTTTCAAGTGGAAAGCCCAGAAATTCTAATCGGCCGTTGTGTAAAAGAAATGCTTTTGATTGCGGATAACCTTATCCATATCCCAGCTGATTTTATGTTCGAAGTGTTCTGACCGGACCGGACAATCCTTCACTTGGCAATAGCGGCAACATTCAGGAAGGCAAGGGTCAGCGTGGACAAAAAACTCCGTTCGGATCGACATTTCCTTATTCACGATCTTATCAACAGCTGATATTTCGTCGTGCACCCTCACCAGATCAAAATAGCGGGGCAGTGTGAGATGACAGTCAACATGCAATTCATTTCCGTATCGTTGTACCCGAAGGTTATGGACATCAATCCAGGCAGCTTTACGGTTGCGTTCTAGAATCTCGACTACATCCTGTACCAATGCCGTATCTGATTCATCCATCAGTCCTCCAATAGACTGACGAAGCAATTTGTAACCATTGAACAAGATAAAAAGCCCCAGAATAATGGAAATCACAATATCTATCCACTGAAATCCAGTTAGCTTCATCAACAATAAGCCGAGTATTAGCCCAATGGTACTATAGGCATCCACCTGCAGGTGTTTGCCATCCGCCACTAAAGTGATCGACCCCAGTGCACGGCCTCTCTTCATAATGTAAAACCCAATGGCAAAATTGACCAATGATGTTACAGCGATTAAATAGATACCCTGCTCAAGATGAGTAATATTCGCAGGAAAAAAGATATTGTAACAGGCTTTCGCTAAAATAATGGCGCCGGCAATAAAAATCAGCCCGCCCTCTAGAAATACGGAGAAAAACTCGACCTTCCCATGTCCGTAAGGGTGATTTTCATCCTTGGGCTGAGCCGCCAGGTAGATACTATAAAAAGCAAAACCTGACGCAATGACATTGACGATGCTCTCGGCAGCATCGGTAAAGATCGCACTCGAATCGGTCAAAAAGTACGCGATAAACTTGATGATCATCAAACCTATTCCCGTAAACAACGATAGTAAAACCAATCTTCTTTGTTTGGACATGACAATAATGTTGTAGGGCAAAGGTAAAGATATAACGGCAAATGTTGCTGATTAGTTTTTAACAGCTTGGTCAAAAAGTGTCAATTCATGCAAGTGTGGCTATCGCCCCCCGCTTTTGTTAGCAAAGCCCCAATAAAAACACGGCTTTTCTTTGTAAATTTTCAAAAATAAAGAAGATTATTTGCAACGTATATAATATCTTTGTCTTACCATGAGCACATCATCATACTTATCAGACAGGATAAATAATTTGTCCGAATCGGCCACACTTAAAATGACCAAGTTGGGCCGCGAATTAGCAGCGAAAGGCGTAAATGTTATTAGCCTTAGCGTAGGTGAACCTGATTTTAATACGCCTGAACATGTAAAGGATGCCGCAAAGAAGGCCTTGGACGAAAACTGGACGCGCTACTCTCCAGTTCCGGGTTACCCTGAATTGCGCCAGGCAATTGTAAATAAACTGAAGACCGAAAACAACCTGGATTATGACATATCGCAGATTGTTGTTTCAACAGGTGCAAAGCAGTCCTTGTCTAACGTCATCTTAACCTTGATCAACCCGGGTGATGAGGTCATTATCCCTACGCCGTATTGGGTATCTTACTCCGAAATGGTCGTTTTGGCAGAAGGTAAGTCGGTATTTATCAATACCGAAATTGATAATAACTTTAAGATTACACCAGAGCAGTTAGAGGCCGCCATTACACCAAAGACCAAGCTGTTTATGTTTTCTTCGCCGAACAACCCGACCGGAACTGTTTATAGTAAAGATGAGCTGGCGGCGTTAGCGAAAGTTTTTGAAAAGTATCCACAGGTTTTCATTCTATCGGATGAGATTTACGAACATATCAACTTTGTCGATAAACATGAATCTATCGCACAGTTTGACAGCATCAAAGACCGCGTTATCATCGTCAATGGCTTCTCTAAAGCCTTCGCAATGACTGGATGGCGTCTTGGCTACATCGCTGCAAATAAAACTATCGCTGCAGCCAACGATAAATTGCAGGGACAGACCACTTCAGGCACCTGCTCTATTTCACAGCGTGCAGGTATTGTTGCTTACGAGCAGGGATTGGAAACTGTCAACAAGATGAAAGAAGCATTTGCCCGCCGCCGCCAATTAGTTTATGATCTTTTGAGCGACATCCCCGGTGTAAGAACAAACTTACCTGAAGGCGCGTTCTACTTCTTCCCTGAGATTTCATCATTCTTTGGCAAAAAAGATCAGCAAGGCAATGTCATCAACAATTCCGCGGACCTGGCCCTGTACCTGCTAAATGTAGGACACGTTGCTACCGTAGGAGGAGATTCATTTGGCAATGATAACTATATCCGCTTATCCTATGCTGCGTCTGACGAAAGTCTCATCGAGGCATTAAAGAGAATCAAAGAAGCATTAGGCAAACTAGCGTAAACGCTACTACATAAAAATGGGTTGCTCCATACAATTGGACAATCCATTTTTTTGTATATCCCCGCTAGATCATAATAATATCTGTCCTGTCTAGCTTCGCTTATGAATCCGTCACCTCTAGGATTTTTTTCTTTATTCTTCGGATCAGAAACGCACTTCTTCTATCTTAGCAAGTCTTAGAGTCTCCAATTTACTATATCCATCCAATCAGCATAGATAACAATTGTTGCTTTCTCAGTTTGCCGGTCTAAAGTTTTTTGACAAGCTCATAACACATAATTCACGTTGTTTTTAGCGCTTCAGACAAATATTTATTACATTTACTCCTATGAGTATTTTAACAGAAAAGTTCAAAACGAAGCACGATACTGCTCCGTTTTCTGAAATAAAGAATGAAGATTATATCCCTGCATTTGACGAAGCTATTCAAATGACCAAAGACGAAGTCAATGCAATCATTAACAATCCCGAACCGGCAACATTCGACAATACGGTTGCAGCAATGTCCTATGCCGGACAGACACTCGATAGATTATCCAACATCTTTTTCAATCTGCACTCGGCAGAAACCAACGATGAGCTGGAAAAAATTGCCCAGGATGTCGCACCCAAATTGTCCGCATTGGCCAACGATATTACATTGAACTTCGACCTGTTCGAACGGGTCAAGGCTGTTTATGATCAAAAAGAGCAGCTGACGCTGACGGCCGAACAGACGACGTTATTGGAAAAGTCATACAAAGATTTTGTTCGCAATGGAGCGCTTTTAAACGAAGAGCAAAAAGAAAAGCTGCGTGAGATCGATTCTGAACTAGCGCTTTTAAAATTAAAATTTGGCGAGAATGTCCTTGCTGAGACCAATGCTTATGAGCTATTGATTACCGACGAGAAAGACCTGAGCGGTCTGCCAGAGGGAGCTATTGAAGCTGCCCATGCATCAGCCAAAGCCAACGATAAAGAAGGCTGGCTTTTTACACTGGATTTTCCCAGCTACCTGCCTTTCGTCACATATGCTGACAACCGCGAGTTACGCAAAGAAATAACCTTGGCAGCAGGACGTAAAGCTTTTCAGAACAACCCATACAACAACGTGGAAAATGTTCTAAAAATCGTCAGACTGCGTTTCGAACGTGCCAAACTATTAGGATATGCAACACATGCGGATTTTGTGCTAGCAGAACGAATGGCACAGAGCCCAGCAAAAGTCATCGAATTCCTGAATAACCTCCTCGATAAAGCAAAACCTGCGGCACAGCGGGAATTTAAAGAACTGTGCGAATTTGCTCAAGAGTTACATGGCATCGAACGGCTCGAAAAATGGGATGGAGCCTATTATGCGGAAAAGCTCAAACAACAACGTTTTAATCTAGACGATGAAAAATTAAAACCTTACTTTAAGCTTGAAAATGTCCTACAAGGTGCCTTCGAGGTCGCACGTCGTTTGTTTGGTATCCATTTTAGGCAGGTAAGAGATATCGACACTTACCATGACGAGGTCCAGACCTATGAAGTCACTGGAGAAGATGGTGAACTCGTCGCCATCTTTTATGCAGATTTCTTTCCACGTAAAGGAAAACGTAATGGCGCCTGGATGACCTCCTTCAAACCCCAATATATTCAAAATGGTAAACAGGAGCGTCCACATGTGTCTATCGTCTGTAATTTCACGCGCCCGACCGCCACAAAGCCATCGTTGCTCACTTTTCAGGAAGTTACTACCTTATTTCATGAATTCGGCCATGCCCTGCATGGCATGCTGGCAAACAGTACCTACCCCACTCTTTCTGGAACATCCGTATATTGGGATTTCGTCGAATTGCCAAGTCAGATCATGGAAAATTGGTGCTATGAGAAAGAAACCCTGGAACTGTTTGCCAGACATTACGAAACAGGTGAGGTGATTCCCATGGAACTTGTGGAAAAGATCCGCGAAAGCGCTTCTTTCCTTGAAGGTATGGCAACGATGCGGCAGCTCAGCTTCGGCCTGCTTGACATGGGCTGGCATGGACAAGATCCAACAGGCATCACAGATTTAAAAACTTTTGAAAATAAGCAGTTTGAATCCACAAAATTATATCCTGATGTAAAAGAGAACGCGATGAGTACCTCCTTCTCCCATATTTTTAACGGTGGATATTCTTCGGGCTATTATAGCTACAAATGGGCCGAAGTGTTGGATGCAGACGCCTTTGACTATTTCAAGCAAAACGGCATTTTTAACACCGAAATTGCCAGAAAATTTAAGGACAATATCTTATCAAAAGGTGGCACCGAACATCCAATGGTACTCTACAAACGTTTCAGAGGCCAGGAACCTGCAGTGGAGCCACTGCTTAAACGTGCTGGACTAATCAAATAAAAATACAATACGGAGGATATGCCGCGACAAGTGGCATATCCTTGGTATGTCGTCCCCTTTTCCTGCTAACCGAGACAACATTGATCTTCGCTTATTGCGGATTAATTTAAAAAATCGTATCTTTGTAAGACATAATTGGGGTTGACCGGATTTGACAGGATGGAGACGGTTATGTAAGCATGTAGTGCGTTGTTAGTAGAGCACTTTAATCTGAACTTTCAAAATTATAACTGGCGAAGAAAACTACGCCTTAGCTGCTTAATTTAGAATTAAGACTAGCTTTTGTCTCGTTAAGCCTTGCTCTATCGCTTAACATCAGAGGCATCGATTCATAGAGCTGGTCAGTGTGATGTTGCTAAACACTGACGAGATTCAGCAAATACGGAGTCCGGTATAGGTAAGCTTCTCACCTTCCCTCTCCCGACAATCAAAGAGAAGCTAAACATGTAGAAAGCGTATACAGTACCATGACTGGACGAGGGTTCGAATCCCTCCAGCTCCACAAATTAGTAAACAAAACGTATCAAAACCCTATAAATAGCACTATTTATAGGGTTTTGTCGTTTATAAGCCCTTCCCATTATTCTTTATTTCCCAATTGCAGCGAGACCTTAGCGAGACCCTAAATTTTCAGAATTAGGGTCTCGCTAAACGTCTCAAAAACATAACTATCAACTAGTTATGTGAACAGATCAAAATCTGAACATCTTGATTTTGAAAGCAAAAGGAAATAATTTGAATAACATAAAACACCACAACAATGAAGGCAAATTTATCCATCCACATGTACGCCAGAGCGTCCAAAGCCAACGCTACAGGCCATTATCCCATTTATGTACGCATTACCATTGATGGCAAGCGAACCGAATTTTCCACCAAAAAATTCATTGACCCAAAGAAATGGGACGAAAAAGCTTTGCGTGTCCGAGGAAATTCCGAAGAAGCCAGAACAATAAACAGCTATCTCGATACCATTAGGCTTCAGATCAATCAAACTCATCTCAAACTATCGTTTCAAGGCGAAACTATTTCACTTGATAATTTCATGGAAACCTACACCGGTAAAAAAGAAAAAGCCAGGACACTGGTACCCATTTTCAAGAACCACAATCAAAAAGTAAAAGAGTTGATTGGTATAGAATATGCCGAAGGCACATACGTGCGCTATGAAACCACGTTAGCCCACATACAGAAATTCTTAAAGTGGAAATACCAGAAAGATGATATCGATATCCTGAAGATCGACAACATCTTTATACACGACCTCGATTTCTATTTGCGTACGGAACACAAGTGCGCTAACAATACCGTCATGAAATACATCAAGAACTTCAAAAAGGTAGTACGGATATGTTTGGCCAATGGGTGGCTTGAAAAGGATCCTTTCATCAATTACAAATCTAAATTTATCGAGATCGAAAAAACTTTCCTGACTGAAGAAGAACTCGAGGCATTAATCAATAAGAATCTATACAACGATCGGCTTGATCTTGTACGCGATATCTTTGTTTTCTCTTGCTTTACAGGTTTGACATATATCGATGTTAAGCAGCTGAAGGCCGATAATCTTATAAAAGGCATCGATGGGCAACTATGGATCAGCACACATCGGCAGAAAACCGATACACCATCAAAAATTCCTTTACTGGATACCGCCAAGCAGATTATTGAGAAATATATGGATCATCCCAAAAGCAATAACGACAATACAGTGCTTCCTATTCTGACCAATCAAAAGATGAATGCTTATCTCAAAGAAATTGCCGATCTCTGTAGTATCAACAAAGTACTAACGTTCCATTGCGCCCGGCATACGTTTGCGACAACCGTAACCCTATCCAACGGCGTACCTATCGAAAGTGTTTCCAAGATGTTAGGCCACAAAAGTATCAAGACCACGCAGCATTATGCAAAGATTACAGATAGAAAGGTGGCCAATGATATGGAAAGCCTAAAAGCCATTCTAAACAGTGCTACAAACAAAGTTGTAGCTAGTAAGCAGTCGGGATAGCCCGGCTGCCTTGGTGTAAATCGAAGGTCTGGGTAGAGTTTTTTATATTATAAGGATGTATCACCATCAAAATCAAACTATGCATAAAACTCTACTAACGATCAATGAAGAAATCAAACATTACGTAGCAGACATCGAACACGCGAATGCGCATGACTACTCTAAAATCACCGAATTGGCGATTAGGTATATTTCTGATCGGCTACAGGTCGTGAAAGATAGATTCGAGCAGGACAAAAGTATTACTCCTGATGAAGAGATATTCTATTTTAAGAATATCAAATGCCATTTATTGGCATTGATCCAATACTACACGCTAGTACAAAAAATCGAACTGAAAAAACCTCCGTTGCGTAAGAAAAAGCTAAAGCAATATTATCTCAACACACTCTATAAAATCAAAAAGAAACTACGAAAACAGCAGTTTTTCTATAACTATTATAAGGCCAACCTAAGCCAATTAGACAATCAGTTTTTTCGACGGATCGACCACGACCTATTCGTACCTGCCGGTTCTTTTATCCTGGACATCGATAAACGTAACAATACACCTACTGTCCATATATTCGCCAAGGTGGAAGCATTTGAAATGCTGCGGCACTACCTCAAGAAAAAGATCAAAGGCTATGCTGCGGGAAGCAAAAAGAAACCACAAGCAGTCATGCCAGCTCCCGTATTAAAATGGACCATATCGAAGACTGATCTGATCGAACTGATCTATGCGTTGCACGCATCAGGAACATTCAATAATGGCAAAGCGGATATCAAGGAGATTGCCGAGTACTTCCAGCAGGTTTTTAATGTAGAGCTTGGTCAATATAACCGTGTGTTCTATGATATCCGGGCGCGAAAGATCAATAAAACCAAACTCTTGGATAACCTGAAAGAGAATCTAATCAAACGAATTAAAGAAACTGACAATGAATTGTTTATGTAATTATTTTTCACAACTTGTTAACAAGTTGTGAAAAATAGTCTCGTTTAATATGGAATTTTGCTGTTCACCAATCTATAAATATCATGGCAGTAGAAATTATTACCAAAGAAGATCTCATGAGGTTTAAGTATGAGTTGCTCAGCGAACTCCAAGCACTGTTATCAAACAAAATGCACCAACCGAAAAAATGGTTAAAGACTAGGGAGGTAGCCAAGATGCTGCAGATATCCCCTGGTACTTTGCAAAACTACCGCATCAACGGAACCATTCCATTCAAGAAGTTCGGAAACACCATCTATTACTCCCTTGCAGAAATTGAAAAGTTGCTTGAGGAAGGTGGCAGCAAACACAATTAATTTCTATCACATCAAATTCTAAAAGCATGAACTACATCAAGCAACTGACATACTTTTTCAATAAGGCGCAGGCAGACATAGATTTTTCAGCAACGCATCTCAGCCTTTTTATGGCACTCTTCCAGCTATGGAACCAAGCGCGCTTTGCAAAGCAAATACAGATCATCCGGGACGACGCTATGCGTCTCGGAAAGATCAACTCTAAAGCAACCTATCACAAAGCAATGGCTTATCTGCATAAACAGGGGTATATTGATTACTGCCCATCTTACAATCCGTATAAGGGAAGTACAATCACTTTTTTTCCAGAGCAGCCAGCTCAGAGCAAACCAAACACTGAACCTGTTCAAATTCTGTCCACAAGAACAATAAACGAGCCATATAATAAACTATATAGTACTAGTATTATCCATGATAATACTAGTGATCTATCGATAGATCAAAAGAGTGAAGAAAATAAAAAAATGGCGAGTTCAAATCAAGGTGTGCTGCTGTTCCCGAAAAAAGAAAAAGGTTCCGCCCAAAAAGAAACCTCCAAGGTGGCGATATCTAAAGCAAAAAGCAACGAAAATGGAGGTTCCATGAGACCGATAAAGAACAAATTATTCTCGAATGAAAAAACAATCCCACCACTTCCGGAACAAGTAGAAGGATTTTTCTTAGCGAATCAATCCAATGTCCAGGAAGCCCACCGGTTTATGAATCACTATATTGCCAATGGTTGGCTCGTTGGTGGAAAAAGTCCGATGAAGGATTGGGAGGCGTCGGCCAAGAATTGGATCAGTAACAGCATTAATTTTACCAAATCTACAACTTATGGAAAGTCAAACCGCGCACAACAGCTCCACACCAGCACCCGAAAGAATTATTTTGAGCCATTATGATTACGGTAAGGTTTTCCAGTTTATTGATAGCAAGGGTAAAGAAATGTATGGAAATCGGTTCGCCGTATCTGCTGATGATCAAAGCATATTGCTTCAACTGGCAGCTTACTTTCTCCGTGACGAAGAGATATGTGACAGGCATCGAATTGATCTTGACAAAGGTATTATGCTGACCGGACCCATAGGGTGCGGCAAAACCACACTGATGAACTTGATGCGTTATCTGACCGGGAATTCAAACCGTTATATCATGAAGAGTACACGCGATGTTACATTTGAGTTTATTCAAGACGGTTATGATATTATTCATCGTTACAGCCGTGGTAAGCTGTACAACACCGAATATAAAAACTTCTGCTTTGATGATCTCGGTACCTAAAACAATATCAAGTACTTTGGTAACGAATGTAACGTCATGGCCGAGGTGCTTTTGTCACGATACGATCTGTTTGTTTCAAAGAAACTAGTTACCCATATCACGACCAATCTTTCCGCAACAGAACTTGAGCAAAGCTACGGCAATCGGCTACGTTCGCGTCTCCGGGAAATGGTCAATCTGATTGGTTTTGATAAGGAGGTGAAGGATAAGAGGAAATGAATATTGGGCATGGCAACCCTTTTAGTTTAATGATCTAGTAATTCGTTTGCTTCCTGTTCTAACCTCTTAAGTTCCAGATTCAATTCTACTTTCTTATTAAACTGCTTGCAGGAAGATATAGCCGACCGTAGTTTGTTGATTTCCTTTCGAAGTTGAAAGAGCTTCGAACTCTTCTCGATAAGTTCAGCCATAGAATCCACTTCTTTCGATGCAAAAGCAGATAGCTGTTTACACAAATCAAAAAATACAGCATCTAGGCTTTCCCTCAAATTCAGCCGATACGTGTTGTCTACTGCCATGAACCAGTCTGAAGCAAATTCCCAATCTATAACAGAGGTATCAGCAAGTGTCGGATGAGGATGTTTAGCGGAGGCGGATAAATAAAATCGGTCACCAAATTGCATGACAAATATAACGCCGTAGGGAACACTTTTATTGATAGCAGCGAGCAATTCTGATATTCGCTCCTCCCGCTTTAGTTCAATATGGATAATCTGGATTTCCGCAAAATACTTTCCGGACAGGTTTATTGTTGCCGGCGCCAATTTATGCGTCCAGGTCATTTTACTGATCAACTCTGTAAATAGCCGTTTCTGCTTATTCGATACTAAGCCGTCAAAAGAATTCTTAGGGATAACTTTTCCGTACGCTGTACTGATCGGTAAATTAAAAAGATCAACCATTAGCGTACGATTAGAAATGTGATTAATTGAAAATCTTCCAATCCCTTAATTTTATCTGTTAAAGCGGTGGTGCCACCTGATCGGAACAGACTATGTATTTCTTTTTCCTCTTCTGCTTGGATGATGGAGCTGATACTATCCTTTAATAGTCGGGAATATTTATCCATTTGGTGGTATTCATCTGTCTCTTTACTCAATGCTTTACAAAGATCGGTTAGCGGTTCCGTTTTTCCTTTGCACAGCTTCCGCATGGCATCGAGTATCTTTTTAGATTCTACGTGTTTCAGGTGAAGAAGTCCGTCCGAATTAATATATACCAAATAGTAGGGGTGTAAACGATTGGTTTTATTGATGTTGACGGACGAGTTTATATTCTTCAGGACAAATATGGTCCCTGCAGGCAATATATCATCAGCGGGAACAACAGCATGTAGTCCTTCAGGAATATGATCCAATGTTCCATACAGTTTAAAATAATTGGAAAGATCGACTCGAAAATCATTTAATCCCAAATCTGTAATGCCCACGCCCTCCCGAAGATCCTCCAAGTCGATCACTTCATCCTTTAGTTTTTGAAGTTGTATCTTTCGGTACTCCAGATCCTGTTCTCTAGCGTTCAAAATATTATCATCGCCAGTACTAGCCATATTCGAAATCAACATACGGCTTTCTACTTTCTGCTTCAGATTGATATAAGCGTCCAGCGTCACATCCGGCCAAAAATTGACGAGCGTTATCGTGTCATTCTTAGATCCTATACGATCGATACGACCAAAACGCTGAATAATACGCACCGGATTCCAATGGATATCGTAGTTGACCAGATAATCACAGTCCTGAAGATTTTGTCCCTCCGAAATACAATCTGTCGCAATGAGAATATCAATCTCCTCATTTATCTGCGGATATAGCTGAGATTTTCCCTTTGACAGCGGAGAAAAACAAGCGAGTAACGGATTTAGATCCGAAGGTATATTTTTCGCTGAGCTGATTTTTCTGGATCCGGTAATAAGCGCTGTATTGATGTCGTACTTTTTCTTAAAATGAGTGTGAATATGCTCGTAAAGATAATTTGCTGTATCCGCAAAAGCGGTAAAGACAATTGCTTTCTTATTCTGGCTATTAATCGGACGATTGATTTTTCCTTCTAACAGCTCAAGAAGCTGACGAAGTTTATAATCTTCATGTCCGCGAACGTGCTCAATGCTATCCCAAATTCCACGTAGTAATTTTAAATCGTCCTGCAAATCTTCTTGCCATTGGTAAACGTCCATGTCGGCGATATGCACTTTGATCTTTTTACCAATAAAGTGTTCCTCATCCCCCCAATCCGAATCCCAGTCAAAATTTTCGTCTTCAATTCGTGCCTGAATACCTTCGTAATCTGATTTTACACCATCTCTAATGATCTGTAGTGTTTTCTCAATTAAGCCGATAATACCTTCTAGCGTTATACGAAAGGAATCTACGGAACTTTCTAAGCGCTTCAAAAGATTAATACGCATGAGAATACGTAAGCTATTGTCACGATCTTTTTGTGACAATCGGCTCGCTCCGGCACGAACTTCCTTATCGTACAGCGATCGATAATATTCCAACTTGCTGTCGAGGATGTAATTTAATGGCGTGTAGACCGAAAGGTTTAATAACGTCAGACTTTCTGCTATTTGCACGTAGGTGACATGCCCATCCTCCGTTAACGGGCTTTGGATAGCGAGCGGTTCGTTCCGCTTCGGGAACTTACCAATAGCACTGGTATCGTAGTACGTGGTGATATGCTTTCTTGATCGTGCGATGGTTAACGAATCCAATATTTCGAAAAAATCAAAGTCGAGCATCTCCAATAAGCGTTCGGTAGTCCGATATCCCGTATCGTATTTACTCCAGGTATTGAAAGCTTGTTGTGCTTTTCTGAAAACCTGCTCAATGGAGCTTTTGGTATCAAGCTTTTGGTCTATAATGGCCGCTTCACCCTCATAGGCCAATGCCAATTGATTCCGTAAATCCGCAAAGCGATTATTGACAGGTGTCGCGGACAACATCAAGACTTTTGTTTCGATACCTTCCTTGATCACTTTACGCAATAGCTTCTGATACCTGTTTTCCCGGTCTGAATATGGATTGTTATTTCTGAAGTTATGAGATTCGTCAATGACCACGAGACCATAATTCCCCCAATTGACATTTTCCAGACTTCGACCGTTGCTCATACCCCGGTCGCGACTGAGATCTGTATGAAACAATACATCATACCGAAAGCGGTCCGTTGCCAAAAAATTGTTCTTGTCATTATGACGGTAAGCGTTCCAGTTTGCTTCTAATTTTTTTGGGCATAATACCAGGACGTCCTTATTCCGCATCTCGTAGTATTTGATCACTCCTAAAGCAGAGAAAGTTTTACCCAAGCCTACACTATCCGCTAAAATGCAGCCACTATATTTTTCAAGCTTATTAATGGCACCTATGACGGCATCTCGTTGAAAGTTGTAGAGTTTGCTCCAGACCAACGTATCTTTAAAACCAATTTGATCATTTGGCAAAGTATCTAAGGAAAGGTCTTCAAGGAAATCATTGAAAATATTGTATAGCGTAATAAAGTAGATAAACTCTGGGCTATTTTCTTTGTAAGCAGTTTCAAAATAGCTTTGCACCTGCTCGGTTACTTCCTTGAGGTCGTCGTCATTTTTCCACACCTGATCAAACCATTCCAGATAAGCTTCGCTATCGGGATAGTTGGTTTTTTGAATCAGTGTAGGGAATCCTTTCTTATGTGTAAAGCCTAAATCGGCCGTCGTAAAGCTTCCAATGTGCGCATAATTGACGGAATCATCAGGGCTGTTCTTCACATGTATCATTCCATGTAAGGGTTGATGAAAATGCCGATTCGATTTAAAACGAACTTTGTCTTTTACCCATTTTGAACATTCCCGGGCAATAGCACGTTGATTAAGCTGATTCTTGAGCCGAAGTTCAAATTCTCCGCCACATAGATCCGCCTCCTTGTACAGGTGGGGGATGAAAAACTTGGGAACTTCTTTCTTTAAGTTTTCTTCTACGAATGTAGGCGAACTGAATATAAAGCGAAGCTCATCGATGTGGCCCAGCTCCTCGCGTAGCGCTTCAAAGGCATAAATCGAAAAAGAAGAAGCGGCTATGCTCAACTTGCTTCCTCGCTGAATATGTTGCTTTAGATCATCGCCAAGGCGTTTATTGATGTTATCGATGAGTTGCATAGCCTACATTACCTGAACAATATCCAACAATTTACCATAATTACTGACCGTATCGAATTTCACAACACCGCCACTGATCTCTTTGAAGTGTTCCTGGGCGCAATGAATCTTAAGTTTTTCGATTTCGCGCAAATCCATCTCCGAATCAGATCCTTTTGTTTCGGCGACAAAATAGATATGGCGTACTTTGTCTTTGTCAAACACGATAGCCCAGTCCGGACTGTAATTCGCTACTGGTGTAGAAATATAGAAACTCTTCGGCAATTTAGCGTATACAACTACTTCTACACTATTCTCCAAGGCCTCTGCAAAATCAGCTTCTATTTTAGAGTCCGAAGTCAAGTAATCATAAATATGTTTCTTCAAAAGATCCGAATTACGCAAAGCAGATTTATCATTGGTAAATACCGTCTTGGCATCGTGCCTATCTTCCAGCTTGTGGTATACTATATTATTGATAATGAGTTTGGCTTTTGCCTCATTGATCAATCTACTGCATTTCGCAATGAATTCTTCCGGGTTTCGGCGTAGCATCAGAAACTTTTCCTCGTGGATAGATTTTAGGATATCCACGATGGTCCGCCGGGTTAGATTTGTTTTTTGCTCGATCTCGCCAACAATGTCATAAAGTGTGTTCGTGTAAAGGTCATTATCCAGCTTCATATATTGCCGCCTTGATTCACGGATCAATGATCCTTGCTGCATCTGTTCTTTTGTACCATCTTCCAATTCTCCGGTTTTCACTTCGTACATCCGGGTGCTGATGTGCAGGTTGGCATTGATCAGCGTTTTACTTTCGTAAACTAATTTCTCCGTATCAAAGCGAACTTCATAGACAGTTTTGAGATTAATTTTATCCCACAGTGCCTGAAACTCTTTCTTTTTGAAATTCGGGTTGGTCTGCAATACGATCGTTTGTCGTTCGTCTTCAGGTTTAAACGGTTCTCCGGTATAGATAGACTGGAGCAATTGGGTAATCGATGCTCGATAAGGCTCCAGTTGCTCTGGCAACGGTACCTTATGCTGTTCAATCAGTTCCCGTCCTTCAGCGGTAATCTTATCATCCTCATCAATCACATCGTGCTTATAAAGTAGCTTGTTGAGCTTTTTTCCGTCATCTTCTGTCAATCGCCGCGATTCACCTTGTTCATTGGAGACCAGTTTGCCAACGAAATATGCTATTTCAGCTTTTTGTGGGCGATCAGCCAGCGTAGCTGCTATCTCCGTTTGTAATCCTTTAGCAAAGGCTTCATAGCTTTCCGAAGCAATGACAGTCAGTTTGTTGACCTCATGGACTTGCTCACCAATGAGTTCAAAGTCTTGGCGCACTCCACGTTTATCCACACACAAGCGCATACCCCGTCCTACTTCTTGTCTACGTCTGGTTTGGCTTCCGGTTTCTGCACTCTTTAGAGCGCATATCTGGAATACATTGGGATTGTCCCAACCTTCTTTCAATGCGGAGTGGGAAAAAATAAAACGCGTGGGTTCCTCAAAACTCAACAAACGTTCTTTATCTTTCATGATCAGGTCGTAGGCTGATATATCGTCAGAATCTTCTTTGCCACGTTTTAGTGAAGGATCTATAGATTTCCCCTTCTTATCTATGGAGAAATAGCCCTCATGTATCTTGCCTGCATCATCACGCTGTAGATAATCAAAATAGCTGGTGGGCATATAGCCTTTATGTACCTGGCTTGGATCGGTATCTTTTAGGTAGTCGTTATAATCCTGCTGAAATAAATCTAAAAAGTCATTACGCACTTTATTGTACTCTTCTTCGAAAAGCTTCGCATACTCACCGAGCGCTTTTTCACCGGACTCATCGTATACACGGTATTTTTCTACCGAGTCGATAAAGAATAAGCTCAATACTTTAATTCCCTTGTCGAATAGTTGCTTTTCTTTCTGTAAGTGAGACAGGATAGTTTCGCGAATCTGCACCCGACGAAAGGCCAATTCGTCTTTGTCATTCACGATATCTCCCGGATAAATGTCCTCGCCATTGACGACTATTTTATTGAGATAGCCGTTGATCTCTGTAATCGTGTGATTCTTGTAGACAGGAAGATCGCCAGAGAGCTCATAAAGATTAGCCCCTTCAGCTAATTTTTGCCGTACTTTCTTGACGCCTTCGCCGACACGTTTTTCAAACTCGACCACCGCAAATGGAGGCTTCGTTGTACTTAGGCTAATTTGTTCGAGATAGAGGTAGCCCGTAGTCCCGGTCGATCCTTTGAGGTTAATTCCTTTGACCTGAATCTTCTTAACCAATTTTTGGTGATAAGCATCCAGCGCATCCAGACGAAATACCTTATTGTATTCCACCTTATGTGTGGCCGAATAGCGTAAGGTAAATAGCGGATTGAAATCCTGCATGCTTTTCAGTGTTTTCTCACCATCTACGGATTGAGGTTCGTCGATGATCAGAATTGGATTGGTTTGCGCAAGAATTGCTATGGGCTTACGCGTACCAAACTGATCCAGCTCCATGTAGATCCGTCGTGCATCAGCTCCACTAGCATTAAAAGCTTGCGTATTGATAATCATAACCGATATGCGATTGTCGGATGCAAAACTCTCTATATCTTGTGGTCTACCGGAATTATAGATAAACGGATTGATCTTATGCCCATACAGTTCCTGAAAGTGGTCCTGCGTCACTTGAAATGATTTATAAACACCTTCCCTAATGGCGATACTAGGGACGATGACGATAAATTTACTCCAACCATAATGTTTATGCAGCTCATACATGGTACGGATATACGTATAAGTTTTACCCGTACCCGTTTCCATCTCAATAGTGAGATTATAGCCAAGTTTAACACCTTTTGGACGCTCTATGGTTTGACTTTCGCTCAGCCCCTGTCCCCGTTGAACTTCCTGTATATTCTCAAGAATCTGACTGTCTACTAGCTGAATGCTACTATTTCTATAACCAATATCTTCAAGGACTTCATGATCAAAGGCCGAGGTTTGTATAGCACCACTGGCAGCCAGCTTTGCTTTTCTGATAAGTTCACGGCTCCGCTCTAACGTGAAGCGATTTGTTTTCAGCGGTTGCCCTTGAAAACAATCGACCACTGCTTTGACCGCTTGAATCTGAAAGTCCTGTTCTTTAAATTGTAATTTCATGTTTCAGGTTATTTTTTGACGGCACGGTAAGCCTGTTTGAAATGATTTGGCATGTCCGGGATCGTGTATTCCAGCATTCCTTTTTCCCGAAGAGGTTTGATGAAATTAAACAAGAGGTATTTTTCTGTTTTGTTGAGTATGATAGAAAGCTCATGGATTTGGAAACTATCTGCTTCACAAAGTCGACAGATAAAATCTGCCAACAAAGATTTATCTTGTATTCGCTTTCTAAACAGAGGTATTTCACTTATCAGTTCCTGAGGGAGACGCTTTAGTATCTCTTCAGATTTTGCACCTTCTCCCTTACGGGGTGGTTCACTATCTCCTATAGGTGGTTCATTATCTCCTAGAGGTGGTTCACTATCTCCTGGAGGTGGTGTCTTAAGATCATCAACTGGTGCACTAACGCTCACAGGTGGTTTACTATCTTCTGCTTCATTTCCGCTAACAAAGTTTTTCCCAACAACATAATAGGTAGCTCTTCCTTTACCTTTTTGATCTAGTAATTCTTTTATACGCATATCCCTAAGATCACTACTGGCTTTGAGAATATCTACACCATTAAGCTGTCGATACGAAGAATTATCTATAGCACCAACTTCTCGGGTGAAGATCAAAGCACGCTTTTGGTCTTCATTCAAATCATAGACTTCAAAGGTGGATAACCATTGTACATCATCAACACCTAAGAAATGATGAAGAAGCAAACGTACGGTAAATTGGTTTCGGCCGTGATCACTTTCAAATGTCGGCGGTAACAGATTAGCTTTTTCCATCAAAGCCCTCATCGTACGTATACCCGAACCTTTGGTCTCTGCCAAGTTAGTTTCATGGAATACAGCTGCAATAAAGGGGTTCCGACTCTTCGAACCGGGTTCTCCCAAATGATCTTCCGGTTTCAAGGAAAAGCCCGGGTTCTTAATCTCGATGCGGTTGCCATAACGAATAATCTGAATGGGCTGATTTTCGCGGTAAGTTCTATGGATTAACGCATTAACAATAGCCTCGCGAAGGACACGGGTGGGCAATCCAATACTTTCGGCCTGTAGTTCGCCCTCTGGCAACACAAAACCTTTAGGCAAATCATCCGTAATCTGACTAAACACACGTTGCACCATTTCCAATAAGGAACCCCGCATATCGATTGTTGTAAACCTATTCTCAGGATCTTCCATCCATTCATTACCCGGAACTCGTACATAATCCACACGCACCATAGGCAACAGCCGGCGATGTGCTATGCGTTTTCCAAAAAGCAATAAACCTGCGTAGGTCAATTGGATTTCTCCTTTTTCTTTTCGGATACACCCCAATGAATAGAGTAAATCTTCGTCATTGTACTGCAGCTCTTCAGCAAAGGCATTTACCTTGCCACGTAATTGCCGATATAAAGCAAGAGCTTCTTCACTGATATCATCCAGAGAAGAACCGCTTACCAAGGCACTATCAAAGCTATCTTCTTTATTAAAGAATACAAACAGATCATCATCTGTACAGCGTTGGTCTGAAGATCCTATACGACGGTACGCCCCTTGCGGCAGATTCTCATTCCGAAAATAAGCAGGTTTTTGACCATCCGGAAGTTCAGGTACATACGCCACAATGACGTTTTTTTCATTTACGGATTCAACCTGTATAGTGGGACGAATAGGTTGATTGAACATCGATGCACACTGGGTGCCTAAATCCAGCTGTATTTTATCTGACTGTTCAACACCCGAAGCATAGTAAGTAGGGAATAAGGATAACGCTTCCTGTTCTACACCCAGCAAAATATAACCACCTCCCAAACCTGGTTCGTTGGAAAAGGCACATACGCTTTCCAATATCGAACGATCAATAGCACTTCCATGTTTAGCTTCTATCCAATTACACTCATCCGTATAATTGAGCTGTTGAATTAATTCTGCTGCACTCTTCATATACCACTGATTGTTTTGATGTTAGGATTGCCCTGATTTTCCTGTTTAAATTTCCTATTTGCAACACGTTTGTGTTGCAAACTCTTCGAACCAAAGTTTATTAGTAGCCCAACTTCCAAATCATATGCTTCCAAATAATTGATAGCTTGTGCCAAATGCACATCTTCGAGTGTCGTTAGTGCTTTTAATTCAACGGATACAACTCCTTCAATAAGAAAGTCAACACGACAGTTTCCAATCTGCTTACCTTTATAATAAATGGGCATTACATGTTCTCTGCTAAATGTTATTCCTTCATCTTCCATTTCAATCTCCAAAGCACGTTGATAGATAGCTTCCCGAAAACCATTACCTAGTGCAGAATGCACCCGCATAGCACATCCTATCACTTTTCCAGTAATATCCGAGTACTTATATTCCGGCTTAATCATCGCTTATCATTTTATCAATATATCAGTGATCTATATTCTATTTTATCAAAGTACATCCTAATCATAGTCCATCATTTAATCAACATAAATCAGTGGTCTAGATCACCTTCATTTCAGTCTCCGGACTCAATTGCTTCAACAATTGCTTGACATTGACCTTCGCTGTGTCATCCTTAAAACCATTATCCCTAAAGACCACACGTAAAGGTTTATCTTTCGCGATTTCTTTGGCAAATGTTTCATCAAGGCCTTTATCGAAACACGCGTACAGGGAATTTTCAGCAACACAAAAGACTTCCTTTCCTACAATTTCTAAGCGTTCAATCTTCAAACTCAATGGAAGTCCCCAGTCGAGCATGACCTGCGCCAAAAGGTCATCTGCTGTCCGGTCAGATTTGACATTGTCTGCAAACAGATCCAGATTCGCTTGAGTATATTCCTGTGGTTTATAATACACATCCTGCATATTGCTGTCGTCCAAACGGTATACCCGGAAACCGTAGTCAATATCTGCTCCGGTTTCTTCTTTGATTTTTTTGGCTGCACGACGGATGCGTTCTTTGCCTATTTCACAGATGTTTTTGTAACCCGCTTTGTAAGCTTCGCTTTTTTCATCAGTAGTTTCAGGAAGTTGGACCATAATGTATTTACGTTTGCTGTTTCTTTCTTCAGCATTAAGCTTCATTACAGCATGAGCTGTTGTTGCCGAACCTGAAAAGAAATCGAGAATGATAGACTCTTCAACTGTGGTAATGGTTAAACATCTCTCAATTAAAGCCACTGGTTTTGGAGTGTCAAAAACCTTATTCTGAAACAAATTTTTGACTGTTAAGGTTCCTTTCTTATTTCCTTCTAAGTTCTGCCAGAGATTAGATGGTTGCTTTTTACGTCCTTCTAAATAAAATTTTTGATAAGGTTTCCAACCATCCTTAGAAAGTTTCCATTCTATCAAGTTATCTCTAAGTAATTTAAAATAGGAATCTTCTCCACATCTCCACCTACTATCATATCCAGTAGGCCCTTTTGGATAAATCAATTTATCATCAGGGTCTTTTATACCGTAAAACATAGTTGGTCTATCTTCCTTTCGATCCTCGCCGCCGGTCTTTCTAAGAGACCTTGTCAAATACTTTCCAAATTCATCAACTTGGTCATATATTTTCTCATCATCTTTTGAGAACGGAATGCCAACAAACATTGAGCTTTGGGATTTTGAATAAACTAAAATATAATCAATTTCATTTACAAGAATCTCATTTCCTTGTCCGCTAGGTGTACCTGTAGGTCGAGCGATCATTCCTCGAGCGTTATTTTCTCCAAAGACTTCATCACAAATCTTTTTTAGATTATGCACCTCATTATCATCAATAGAGATAAAAATGACTCCATCCTCTTTCAAAAGATTTCGAGCTAACTTCAACCTTGGATACATCATACTTAGCCAATCGGAATGATATCGACCTGCTGTTTCCGGATTAACGACTAAGCGTTGATTGTACTCATCCTTTTGTCCACTTTCAAAAAGCTCTTCCTGAGTATCTTTCGCAAAGTTGTCTTTATACACAAAGTCCTTGCCTGTATTGTATGGGGGATCGATATAGATCATCTTGATCTTTCCTAGATAGCTTTCCTGTAATAGTTTGAGCACTTCCAGATTATCGCCTTCAATGTAGATGTTTTCGGTATTGTCAAAATCGACCGAATCTTCACGAACAGGACGAAGCGTCTTGGTTGTGGGCAAGTTTGCGGTTACAATGGCTTCTTTCTTGCCTGGCCATTCCAGTCGATAGCGTTCTTTGTTTCCTTCTACTACGGCATGACTAAACTCTTGTCTTAGTAAATCAAAGTCTATAGCCTTACCTGTATCACTTTCAGTCACACAGTTCGGAAACAATTCAGCCAACTTTTCTATATTCTGATTCACCAAATCCGGTGATTGCATATCCAATTTGTCTACATTCATATAAATCTTAATTTTTTAGGTCTGTCGTTAAAAAAGAAGCCTTTCACAAAAAACGCCCAAGATAAAGACCAAAATGGACCAAAGGGCACTCAATAGCCAATTATTATTAACAATTTCTTTCAAGCCAAGTATCGACACTCCATATACTTCGGTTGCGCTTGCTTTTACTTTCAACGAATTATTATCAACTTTTTGAAGTATATTTTCCATTATTTCTATCTTACGTAAAGTTGATTTATGCAACGAGAGATAATTTTTATTTTCGAAAGCTTCAGCTTCCTTTGCTCCATTTAAAGCATCTTTATCAGATATCCGATTTCGCTCACATAGGCTAAGTAATCGACCATTATCACCGTGATCTTCATAATCATAAGTATATATTTTGCCTAATATGCGCGGGAGATCATAACGTTTATCCATTGCTATATCGTAGGGCGTTCCTCCCAATATTTTGAATCTATTCGAAATAGCTTCAAAACCGAAATTAGAATCACGCATATTCCAATGAATCCATAAACAATCAATTCTTTTTCCCGCAAATTCATAAAACTCTTCCAGCATTTGAAATTCTAAGGTGTCGTATTCTATATCCGATAAGTTATTAAAATCCAGTTTCTTTATTTGTGCTTGCAGATGAATCGAAAAGGATATTGTTTGTGCTGTGTGAATATTTCTAACAGAAATTGATGTCACTCTGGGTGTTCTCCCAGAGTTATTCATAAAAGATTCACAGGAATAATGAATGATTAAAGAACGGGTTTTGTCCTTCAAAGCTATCTTCAACTGCTCTAAACCTTCTTTTCTTTCTTCTAACCGTTTTGACGTGAAAAAGCTCATGATTTTGCTACGAATTAATACGCTTTATTACCAATTCCAACGCTTCCTTTTGATAGGACTCTGCTTCCAGTGCTTTAAGAATCCGATCCGCCAGCCACAAGGTCAACAGTTCTTGCTCGGAAACTGGGAAGATATTCGCAATTTTTGTGAGGTCCTCTTTCCTAAAAAGGCGATCGCCACGTTCCATCTTGCTTAGTAAAGCTGTATCGATATCCAGCTGAGCAGCAAGCTGCCTAATCAGGATATTGTTCGCTTCACGCAGTTCCCGGATCTTTTCTCCAATCATGATTTTATTGTTTGAAATTTGACTTGACAATTATTGGCTAATATAGGGGTTTTTGCCTATATTTAAAACAAATTTGAAGGTGTATATAGATAAGAATCTAAATTATGGAAGCATTAAAAGCTGTGTTGAATCAGAAGTCTTTAATCTCTAGTAGCTTTTTTAAGACACTAGCGTTTGTATCTATCATATCTATTTTTACCATAATACTTTTTAGCACATTCATTTTTTTACCGGCTTTTTTACCGGTTTTTGATTTTAGCCAAAGTCATAAATTAACAATTGCTACGGTTATAGCAAATCTCGCCGCGCCAATATTGGCCGCCATCTCTTCAGTTTTACTTTATCTTGCTCTTGTCAAGCAAACAGAAAGCAACAAATTCCAGTTAGAAAAAAGTGAGCTAGATATGTGCTTTACGATTTATAATCAGCTGAATACAGAATATGCGAATACAACGATCAAGAAGGAAGGAACACGTACAACGAACGGAGTAAAAGAAAAATACTTGGAAATATACCACGGTCACCAAGCCTTAGTAGAAAGTTTGCATCTGATTCGAGGTGATGCGAATAACTTCGCAATCAATTTCGAAACGGACAAATTCATGTCCATGATTTCTACATTCGAGTTGACAGAAAAAGCGGTAGAAAAAGCACAAATCAATAAAGAGCTTAAAGTCATGTTTAAAAATAAACTAGATAAGTTCTATGCTTATAAACTTCGTTCGGTGTTCCTTTTAACATTTTTTCTTATAAAGGACAACAAAGATCAAATTTCTAAGGACTTCATGACATTTGTCCAAAAAAATGAGCTCAAGAAAGACAGTAATTTCGATATAAACACTTTTTATAATGAAAGCGAGGTGTTCAGATCAGATCTAAATCCTTCTGATTAGTATAATATTGTCGAACTTGCCTTTAACAAATAACTACTTAGCCTATTATCTTATCTTTTTGAAAGACAGGTAAGGTGTATTTGCATAATTGACTGTTAAAGTATAAGTAATGAACAAGATAAACCTTTTTAATCGATTTGAATCCAATTTACAGAACACGTTAAACAAACATTCATTGTCAATCAAGGCAAATGATGTGGCATTATCACAAGGTTATTACTTGTGTCCCATCTCCTTAAAGCTTTTTTCATCTGATAGCTTAAAAAATCAAACGTTAACTATTGAGCATGTGCCTCCAAAGAGCCTTGGTGGTAAAGGAATGGTTCTTGTTGATAAGGAAATTAATAATAAGGACGGACATTCTGCTGATAAAGATCTCCTGTTGTTTTTTCGAACGAAGACCTTCCTCGAACATGGCGGAGAACTTGAAGCAAAAATATCTGCGGAGATGTTGGATATGCATGGCGTTACGGCACAATTTGCTTTGAAAAGAGACGCTCAATTAGAAAGCGGTAAAGCAAAAATACAAGTTAAGACTTCCGCGAAGAATATCAAAGCAATGGAATACAAAGGAATGTTCAGCAACTGGGACGGACTATCTTTTAAAGTATCAGGGAAAATGTCAAAGAAGCTGAACACAAAATTGATGCTAAAATGCGCATATTTAACTGCATTTTCTAGAATTGGGTATGACTTATTATTTGACAAAAGAGGGTATAAAAACGGGACTTACGGTGTTTTAATCAAGGCGCTTAATAATCCAGATGACAATGTCTTTCCCATTATAGGTTTTGATTATCATGCACCACTAGAGAAATCAGACGTCGGCGTAATCAACGAACCCAAAGATTATCGATCGCTATTTGTTAATTTGAGCTTTAAACTAGATGACCACGTGTACAAATATGTTATTTTCCTTCCACATCCTGACGAAGAAAATCTTGATTGCCTAAATCGTATAAAAAATATTCCAGCTGGTCAAACTGTAAACTTCAACATCAGAGAAGTAGTGAGAAAAATCTAACAAACTTTATCATTATGAACCTAGTTAATAACAATTTCGTACTATCGGCAAGTGACCTGTCCAACCACATCGCTTGTAACCATTTGAGTTTTCTGAATATGGCCTTGGCCAATGGAGAAATAGAGGCACCGAAATACCGAGACCCTATGTTAGCTTTATTGCAGGAACGGGGACAGGAGTTTGAGGACATGTATCTGAACACCCTTCAAGAACAAGGGAAAGACCTGGTCGCAATACCTTCTGAAGATAATGGAAGTGCATTTGAGCGAACCTTGAGCGCCATGAAGGCTGGTAGCGATGTCATTTATCAAGCGCCCCTACAGAGTGGACAGTGGACAGGACGCGCCGATTTCCTAGAGCGTGTAGAGAGACCAAGTGCATTGGGTAATTGGTCGTATGAAGTAGTGGATTCTAAACTGGCGAAAGAAACTCGTGCCGGAACACTATTGCAATTGTGTTTATATGCGGAGATGGTAGCCGAAATACAAGGTGTGATGCCGGAGTATGTGCATGTCATCACACCCGAAGACGGACTTAGAAGACTTTCGTACCGGGTAGATGATTACTTGGCTTATTATCGATTGGTAAAACGAAATCTAGAGCGTTTCATCGAGCCAGGCAATATAGCGGCTACCTACCCTGATCCGGTGCCGCATTGCGATATCTGCCGTTGGTGGCAGTCTTGCATAGGGAAACGCAGAGCGGATGATCATTTATCTCTAGTGGCCGGCTTGGCCAACACACATGCAAAGCAGATTAATGAATGGCAGGTCGATACATTGGAGGGCTTTGCACACATGGCTTTTCCTTTGCCCAAACCTTCAAAAGGCGCTAAAGAAACTTATACGCGACTTAAAGAACAGGCTCGTGTACAGTTGGAAGCTCGTGAACGGAATGAAAAAGTCTACGAATATCTTCCGCTTGAAATAGGCCGGGGTCTGTGTCGCTTACCCGAACCCTCGCCAGGGGATGTGTTTTTTGATTTCGAAGGTGATCCGTTTGTGGGCACTTCAGGAATGGAATATTTGTTCGGATTAGTTTTTGAATATGCTCCCGGAGAATACCGTGCTTTTTGGGCGTTCTCGCCTGAACAGGAAAAAGCTGCTTTTGAATCGTTCATGGATCTCATGATGGAAAACTGGGAGCGTTATCCTGATTTTCATATTTACCATTTTACGGGATATGAAACAGGTGCACTGAAAAGATTGGCAGGTAAATACGGCACACGTGAGGAGGAGGTTGATCGCTTACTAAGGGGGCAGCGATTCGTTGATTTGCACAGCATCACCCGGCAGGCGCTACGGGCAGGTATAGAGACGTACTCCTTGAAAGAACTGGAACAATTCCACGGTTTTATTAGACAGCTTGATCTTCGAGACGCTTCTTTGCAATTACGATTATTGGAGGGATTGCTGGAAAGGAACAATGTGAACGCTATTACCGATGAAACAAAACAGGCTGTCGAACAGTATAATATGGAAGATTGTCTATCGACAAGGGAGTTGAGAATATGGCTTGAACAGTTGAGAAGCGAACAGATACAACTAGGTTCCGATATTCCGAGACCAACGTTGGAAGAGGGGTCACCAAGTGATGGAGTGACAGAACACCAGGAAAAAATTAAGCCTATATTTGAAGCCTTAATGGAGGGGATTCCCATTGACCAAGCAGAACGAACCGAAGAGCAACAAGCCCGTTGGTTGTTGGCTCATATGTTGGATTGGTATAGGCGAGAGAAAAAGACACAATGGTGGGAATACTTTAGATTAACCGGGATGCCAGACGAGGAATTACTGGAGGATAAATCGGCTCTTTCCGGCTTGCAATTTACGGGACAACGCGTGCCTGATAAGAAAAGCGTGATTGACACATATGTTTTTCCAATTCAGGATGTCGAACTGAGATTGGGGGATAAATTATGTACTGGGGACGTAGACAATCTTGGAGAGGTTATGGCCATAGACTTAGATCTGAGTACGATTTCAATAAAAAAAGGACCATCAAAAGCCGACATCCATCCGAACTCGGTATTTAAACATTCGACAATTAATCACGGGGTAAAAGAAAACGCTATTTTCCGAATAGCGGAATGGGCAGCAACCCATGGAATCGACGCTGAGGGCGACTATCGGGCAGGTAGAGATTTATTGTTGAATTATTTGCCTCGTACGGCTAGTCCCTTTTTATGCGACAAACACCCTCAGGAACGAGCCGTGGCGTGGGCTTCAGTATTGGATAACGGAGTACTGCCTATTCAAGGGCCTCCGGGTGCAGGCAAAAGCCATACCGCCGCCAATATGATCATCAGTCTGATTCAATCCGGTAAAAAAGTAGGCATTACCGCATTGAGCCATAAGGTTATCGTTGGACTGATGCAGAAAGTGATAAAACTTGCTTCGGGGCGCGACATCCAACTGAACTGTATAAAAGCAGGTGCAGCAGGACTTGATGATGATGATGATGCTCAAGCGAATATAAAGGTTTATAAGGACAATGGAGCCGGCGCCAAAGCGGCCGTAGATCCTGATGTACAACTGATCGGTGGTACGACATTTTTTTGGTCCAGGGAAGAACTGGCTACGAGCGTGGACGTACTATTTGTAGATGAGGCAGGGCAACTGTCGCTTATAGATACTGTAGCTGTTTCGCAGGCAGCAAGAAATCTGGTGTTGTTAGGTGACCCGCAGCAGTTACAACAGCCTCAACAGGGTAGCCACCCGGAAGGAACGGAAGTGTCTGCGCTTGAGCATATTCTCAAGGATTCGCAAACAATAACACCTGAAAAGGGAATTTTTCTGCATGAAACGTGGCGGCTCCATCCCTCGATATGCGCATTTGTTTCCGAACTTTTCTACGAGAGCAAATTGCACTCAAGACCGGAATTGGCACAGCAAAACATCTCGGGAAATACACGTTTCAATGGCTCCGGGTTGTGGTTTGAAGCCGTTACTCATGAAGGCAATCAAAATTCCGCCGTTCAAGAAGCCGAACATGTGGCACAAATTATCCAGGAATTGATCAAAGGCGATGTTATTTACACCGATGCGGAAGGTAGACAGCATATCGTCAAACACGAGCATATTAAAGTAATTGCTCCCTATAATGCACAAGTTGATTTACTGAAAGGAAAATTGCGAGATGAAGTACAAGTAGGTACCGTAGATAAATTCCAAGGACAAGAAGCGCCTATAGTTATTTTCTCGTTAGCTACTTCTTCTCCAGAAGACGCTCCGCGTGGAATGGAATTCCTTTACAGTTTAAATCGGCTGAATGTAGCGGTATCGCGCGCAAAAGCAGTCTTTATACTCGTAGGGAACCCTTCGTTGTTCGAACCGGATTGTCGAAGTGTAAAGCAGATGAAATTGGCAAATGCGTTTTGCCGATACTTGGAAATGGCGTCCTGTATGTGATTGACATTGAGGGGGATGTGAAAGGGGTTTGATAGAATGTTATTGATACCGTAAAAATTTCTTGATATGATAACACTATCCAATACCTTTACCTTTTGTGGAACGATAAGACCTAAAAATTGGGTCTTATCGTTCCACGATTGGTAATAAACACCAATTCATTTTCTATTACGTTTGTTTATGACACAACAGGATGAAGGGAAGGAAATAAGGCATTCGTCGTCCTCCTTCAGCAAGTATGTCGCCAATCCAAATAGACCCTATCCATGGGTGCTCAATTCCAAAGGCATTGGGATTGCGTCTATTTACCCTTCGGGTGCTACGCAGATTGTCACCATCCTTGCTGTTCAGTTCGTCCTCCTCATAGGCGGCTACTTTGTCTGGCGTGGAGCTGTATTCCATTTCATTCCATGTAGCACCACGCCATCCACCGCCGCCTCGAGTTTGGCTCGCCTGCAGGTCGCTCGGGCTGCGGTGGCCATAGGCAGGCCAACGCACAGTTCGCAAGCTCCTTTAGCAAAAAATAACGCCAATCCGATAGGCACTACACATCTCTTCACAGGCGCAATACATCCACGCAATTCTTTCTCTGCATTATTCGCCGGATGAAATAAAATGGCACTTCGCATCGGTACATCTCTTACCAGAATGTGCCATCCAAATCGTTTGCTGTATCGCTTGGCCAATGGGTAAGTTCCTTCAGGAATACAGGAAATGTTACGGACGTTTTCGCGCCAAGGCAATTCAATGGCACAACACTCCAAGTCACCACCAATCCAAATCTCACCATTAGTACCTCGGTCACCGTACGTCCGCAACAATTTCACCACCAACATTATACACCAGTATCAACCAACACCAAACTCAATGCATTATATGCGCCATTGTTCAACGCGTAGAACGTTCCATTGACTTGTTGCAAGAACTCAATCCCGAATACCAGGAACAACGGTTTTGTAGATTCCTCCACACCGATATCGTTGCTTAGGCTGATTGCTCCGCTAGTCGTATTGTCAAACGCAATCTCTGCAGAAGAGCTTTGTGCCAACGCAAAAGTTTCATTCTCAAAATCAACTTCAACACCGGCAGAGATCAAACGGAAATGCGTCGTACCTCCTGGAGCTACAATTTGACTGTCCGGGACAAAGCTGGCCACATTTACCTCCACTAAGCCTGTCGCACGATCGATTGTCGTGGTATATGGAGCATATACCGTCGCACTCAATCGGGCATTCCCGTTGAAATCAAACCCCTGTAACAGGATTAGCTCTCCATCCAATACGTTTCGTAATCCGCGATTGCTAACCTGGTCCGCTTTGATTACCTGCATCATCGATTTAACCAAACGTGAGATCATACGCGAATCCTGCGTTTTGTTCAACACTGGCCGGATTGCTGTACACAATGCCTTGCTCGCTTTACCAGCTCGCGCAAATTCCGCGGCGTTCTCTCTCGTTCGTTGAAACTTCGGATCGTTATGAAAACGTTCCTTATCGACGCCTCCTTTTTGTCTGGCCAAATAGCCATCCTTACTTTTGTAAAAGGTAATATCTCCGATAGTACCCTTCAATTTAATAATACCTGATTGTCTTGCCATATCACACTCACTTTTAAACTCACCTTTGCTGCAGCTAATCAGTGATTACAGGTTAAAAATTGGGATAATAAAGCCAACCTAAAAGTACAGGTGTACCAAATGGCGGTAATGGGTCAATATGGTCACATACATCCTAAGTTTATTTTGTAAATTGCACCAAAGATTCCACCTCAACTTTATACCAACTTGTTACCAAGTTGGGCATCAGAATGATGAACTACTATGCTACCTTATCTTAATATCAAAAGGGTAGATGAAGCGTACATAAAGTATAGAAGATGAGAAGAATCTGTATTTATCCGAAGGACATAGCCCGTATCACCGGCAAGAGCTACCGGCAGAGCTTACGTATTTACAATATTGTCAAAAAGATTAACAATAAGCTTCCGCATCAAGCAGTTACTTTGGATGAATTTTGTCTGTATTTGGGGTTGAAAAAAGAAGCAGTACTATCTGTTTTATAAAAATCTTATTTGTAGATCATTTCCCGACTAGCCCTGCACCTTGATTTTGTCGAAAATCTTATTTAACTCATCCATCATCGCAGGGCGATGTCTATATATCATTTTCCAGCGAAGCATTTGTGCCTTGAGCGTCTGCCTGCCGATTGGTATATCTTTATAGATGGAAAGCACAATTTCCAGAAACCTTCGATAAGCACTACGGTCATTTGATGATGCAGCCTCTTTATCCAAAAGCGGTTGGTATAATTTCATAAGCTCTGCAGGATACACTTTATACAGATGCTCATGATAACCTAAAATGGTATTCAAATGGGTCTGACGTTCTACGAGACCCAGCAGGCGATCATACATCTTCTCTTCCACGTAGATCGGTCCCAATTCGTACAATGCACGATAGTCGTTCCCCCATTCCATACGTTGCTTATCTTTTGGGAAATTCTTTTGGATGGCGAGGATCTTTTTTTCTATGATAGCAGGCCATTCTTTTGTAGAGTACGTGTTTTTCCATTGTTGGTAATAGCTGCTGTTAAATGAACGTCCGAAGGCAAACTTTTCCGAAAAAAAGCGCACCATGGTGATGTCCTTTTCAGTTTCGGCAATACGCAATAGGGTTTCTTCCCAATCTCTCACGGTTCCGGGGTGCTGTGCTTCTTCTGCGAGCCGTATACCCTCTGCCAGCAATTTCTTTGCTTCTTCGAGCCGTTGGTCTTCAATTGCTTTTTCAACCAGGATTTTTCTCACTTTTGGTAAATGGATCTGTTGCTCCATCAACTGTTGTGCCTCATCTGTTCTGTTTGCTTTTTGAAGGATGGAGGCTTTAAGCTGGGTGAAAAAACTACTACGGTAATCATATCTGTCCAAACGGGCTTTGTCGATCGCAACATCGGCAAATTGCAGAAAATCATCAATTTTACTGATATCTAAACATAATTGCGCGTATAGATCGGTCATGTCTTCCCCAAAATTGCCGTAGTCAAAATATAACTCTTGCTGTAGCTCTTTGTTTAAATACGCAGCAATCTTTTCTTTCAAAACTGTCGGTGCTTGTACTGCGATATCTGTCAATAAGGTTATACCACTATCTATAGCGTCTCCTAGATATCCATTGCTGTCATCAGCGTAGGTTATGGTCGGCATGACTTCTTGTATATACACCATAGACAATGTGCTTGCGTCCAATAGATTTTTCTTGGATAGATAGTATTGTCCTTGCATCAGCATCTTGTCCAGTTCGCGTGCCAGTTTACCGGTTGATCCGTAATCGATAAACTGATGCTTACTGTACGTTCTGATTGTTTTACGAATCTGATCGCGTACTTGTTTCTCGATATCGAAATTTTCATCCTTTTCGGCAAAATACAATTCAAAATCAGATTTGAAGCTATTGCTTTTTTTTCCATATTGAACAATAAATGTTTTCAGCTCATCGGTGCTGATTTTGTTCAGTAGTTCTTGAAAAGATAGTTTTGTTTTCCTCTTTGTCGAAGTTTTCTGCTTCTCATTAAGCTTTATCGTTTGTTCATCACGGATAGCATATAGTACAGCAACGATATGTTTGCATAACTCTCCATCATAGGGACAATCGCACTGACAGTCTTTCACCGTTCCTCGTTTACTGAATTCAATTTCAACAAAATAATCCTCTGAGCCAATGACAGTAGCTATCCACGCGCCATGTTCGACTTCTTCAAATGATTCGACATGCCCATCTTCGTAATAAGCTTTTCCTCTTTGTAAAATTGTATTTCCGATGTGATTTTCGAATGATGTCAATTCCATGTCTAATTTTTTTTCGAAAATAATCATTTATGTGTTGATTGAAGTCAAACCATCTCTATTTCCTGTTTTTTATAAACAAAAATGCTTATATTTGTTTTATGATTAAGCAGTTCGAAAAATATAAAGGCATACATCCGGGGATTGTTCTCGAACGCGAATTGAAAAAGCGTGCGATTAAGCAGCGACCGTTTGCATTGTCTTTAGACGAACATCCACAGACGTTTAACGCAATCACCAAAGGCAAACGCGGGCTTAGCACAGCCTTGGCGTTAAAAATCGAACGGGAACTAGGTTTGGAAGAAGGCACCTTGGTAATTCTACAGGCTTATTACGATATTCAAAAGGTCAAAGAAAAAGAAATTCAACCCACGCCAAATCTTTCTGTTCTCCGTACATCACTTTTTTGGGATACGGATATCAACAAAATAGACTGGCAGAAGCAGTATCGGGCGGTTATCCAACGCGTTTTTGAACGTGGCAATGAAGATGACAAAAAAGAGATAACGCGTTTTTATGGCATTGAAAAAGTAAGGCAGGCGTTAGAAGAGTCCAAAGCAAGAACTCCATACACCATATATAAACCAAATTAATAGGAATGAGCAGTTTATTTTATGGTACTGTCACGAATCTCTTGAAAGATTCATTGATCACTTTAATGGAGTCCTCCGCATTGACGAAATTTCGATTGGTGGGTGGCACTTCGCTAAGTCTGCAGATCGGTCATCGCATATCAGTAGATATCGACTTATTCACTGATGCGCCATACGGCAGTATTGACTTGAAAGAGATCGATGATTTTATAGAGAATACCTTTCCCTTCCACGTTCATTCTTCAGGGATTGACCCTGCGATGGGTAAGTCCTACAGTATCGGTACTGATAATGATAATACCGTCAAGTTGGATGTGTTTTATACCGATACGTTCATACAGCCTGCCTTGGTAGTAGAAGGCATTCGATTGGCCACGATAGAGGAGATTATTGCCATGAAGGTCGATGTGGTTCAACGTGTCGGCCGAAAGAAAGATTTTTGGGATCTGCATGAGCTGTTGACTAATCACGATATCCAGGCGATGATAGCATTACATCAACGTCGCTATCCATACACGCATGACAAAGACCTTATTTTAAAGCACAATGAAATGGAATCCCGTATAAACATGTCCGGATATGCCACCATTACTAGTGGAAACGGAGACTATACCATCCAACATTATATAAGATCAACAAGTTCTCTGGATTATATTCCAAATGGCCATTTGGATTAAATTTTCAACAATCACGATAGGGCATCATTTTCCTAACCTTAATTGAAGGGGTAGTAAATATCGGATTGTCTTCGGATCTTTTTCGGAATGTTCGCGTTGCTGAGCGATACTTAAACGACTATAGATCAATCTCCGACCAGACAATTACTGCTTGGGGTCTGGTCGAGGTCTGGCTCTAGTTTGGCTGTTGTCTGCCAAGCATCCGAACATGGTGCGAATTTGATACGAATTTGTTTGATACAATTTGTTGAAAGAATCTAATTTTAAATACAAAATCCCGTGTCAATACAAAATCCCGTATCGAAACAGCAATCCGTAAGCTACTGCCCACGAAACTGCTTTCGATACTGTAGCGGTGACACCTTTGTCACCACTTTAAATTGCTTGCTAAAATGAGCCCAGCTATTATATCCGCTATTATAGCAAATATCAAGAATAGGTCGATCTGTCTCCCGCAACAATTTGCAAGCGTGACCAATCCGTAGCTCTTTGATAAAATCAAAGTAACTTTTCTTAATATTTTTTTTGAAGAAGCGGCAAAATGCAGAAACAGACATGTTAGTGCTTGAGGCGACATTTTCGAGTGATATTGGATTGAGAAAATTTTTAAAAGAATAGTCTATTATTGCCTCTATAAGACCGTTTTCCTCTCTTCGTGAAAACGTGTCAAACACCATAGTAATCACCTCCTGCTCCTCGGATGAGCCAATCCTTTCCAGACACTTTAGCAATTGCATGAGGCGAGCGACACCTTCGGCATTTTCTATTCGTCTAACCAATCGGCTGATTTCCTGTGCTAGCTGTCCATGAAGTCTAATCCCCACATTGTCGTTTTTGACCAATGTGGCTATTGTATGCATCTCCGGCAAAGCCAATAAATCTGCGCCCCAGAAATCTTTTAGAAAATGAACAACAATAGCGCTTCCAACGGCGTCATGTCTAGATTTCCGGAACCAATGTGGCAGATTCGAACCAAGAAAAAACACGTCTCCTTTCTGGTAATCTCCGATATAGTCGCCAATGAGCGCAGTGCCATTCCCCTCTGTCATGACGATCAATTCACACTCCGGATGCCTATGCCACGCCGTTTCAAAATTGGGCGTACTATACCTCCGGCAGGCAAATGAACAATGTTCTTCGACATGTATTTTCTGAATTAGCGTTTTCATCTCAAATAAAGTTGTAGCAGACATCTGCTATCTAAACACATAATATACAACAATAAACGCAACAAACGACAAGATAGCATATTTTTTTACTCAAATAGCAGTTGAATAGACCTATAACTATGCTGTAAATTTAAGCTACGATAAAGGGAACCTCGTTTAAACGCTACCCAGGGAGCATTGGGTGCGATAAACCTAAAACTAAATTATGGATACAATTTCAATAATGACCAAGTATGGAAACAAACACGTATGATGCCATTGTGGTGGGCTCTGGGATCAGCGGCGGATGGGCAGCAAAAGAGCTTTGTGAAAAGGGCTTAAAAGTCTTGATGCTGGAACGTGGTGGTCCTTACGAGCATATCAAAGATTATAAATCCGCCCTACGAGAACCATGGGATTTGCCGCACCGCGGATATACAACAGTGGAACAAAAAAGAAAATATCCAGTCATTCATCGTGGCTGGGCTGCGTCAGAAGCCGTCATGGATGGCTGGGTAAATGAAGAGGACTGTCCTTATACCGAACTGAAGCCCTTCACCTGGTGGCGCAGCTACCGTATGGGGGGACGCTCGACCTTATGGGGACGGCAGTCCTACCGGTTCAGCCAGATGGACTTTGAAGCCAATGAACGGGATGGAATAGCCGTTCCTTGGCCTATTGGCTATAATGACGTTGCCCCTTGGTATGACTATGTAGAAAAGTTTGCAGGAATCAGTGGGTCAATCGAAAATATTGCGCATCTTCCAGACGGACACTTCTTACCTCCCATGGAGTTAAATTGTGTAGAAAAAGAGGTAGCCAAACGAATAAAACACGTATACGGGGAGCAGCGGCGTCTGATCATTGGAAGAACAGCGAATTTAACAGCACTGATTCCAGGACGGTCCAAATGTCAATTTAGAAACCGATGCTGGGAGGGTTGCCCTTTTGGGGGCTATTTTAGCACCCAATCCTCCACCTTGCCTGCTGCAATGAAAACCGGTAACTTGACTATTCGACCTTATTCGTTGGTCACCCAGGTGCTCTATGACAAAAACACCAAAAAATCTAGTGGTGTCGAGATCCTCGACACCGAGACCAATCAAACTTATATATTTAAGAGCAAAGTAGTTTTCCTATGTGCCTCTTCGCTCAACAGCACCTGGATTCTGTTTAATTCAGCAACGGACATCTGGCCGGAAGGTTTGGGCAGTAGCAGCGGCGAGCTTGGGCATAATGTGATGGACCATCATTACAACATCGGTGCTTCTGGCGACGTGGAGGGTTATGAAGATAGGTACATATTTGGCAAAAGAGCAAACGGATTTTATATTCCTCGATTTGTCAATATTGGCGACGACAAAAGAGACTATCTACGTGGCTTTGGGTACCAGGGATCAGCTAACCGCGAAGGCTGGCGTAGAGATATTGCCGAACTAAATATTGGTGGCGATTTTAAAGATGCCCTTACAGAGCCCGGACAGTGGACCATCGGAGCGACAGCTTTTGGAGAAATACTCCCCTACCACGAGAATAAAATCTCATTGGATAAAGACCGAAAAGACAAATGGGGATTACCTGTATTAGCAATGGATGCAGAGCTTAAGGAGAATGAGCTGAATATGCGGAAAGATATGCAGGAAGAAATGAAAGCCATGCTTACCGTCGCAGGGATAAAAAACGTTAAGACCTGGGACAGCGGACATGCCATGGGACATGGTATTCATGAAATGGGAACTGCAAGAATGGGATTGGACCCCAAAACGTCGGTGCTCAACAAATGGAATCAAGTATGGGACTGCCCCAATGTATTTGTCACCGACGGTGCCTGTATGACCTCTTCGGGTTGCCAAAATCCGTCGTTAACTTATATGGCACTGACAGCGAGAGCTGTAGATCACGCCGTCAATGAGCTCAAGAAAAATAATATCTAGGTCAATGGAAAGAAGAACACTTTTAAAAATGATAACCCTACTCACTGGCGGAGCAGTGATTGGAGGCCACGCTTTTTTGACGGGTTGTAACGGCGGCAGAGTACGGAAGCTAAAGGAACAACTCACCTTTACTCCCGAACAGCTGGCATTTCTGGATGAAGTAGCAGATACTATACTTCCGACGACGCAAAAAAGTCCGGGGGCTAAAGCAGCCAAAGTCGGCGCCTTTATGACGGTCATCGTCCGCGACTGCTACGAAGTGGCCGATCAGGAGGTCTTCCTCGAGGGGATGGACAAGTTAGATACCGCGTGTAAAAAAATGCACAATCTCCCGTTCGTGAAGGCAACACCTGAGCAAAGGCTCGCATTATTGACTTCCATCGATCAAGAGGCAAAAGAATATATGTCCCAAAAGCAAGAATTGCCCAATCATTATTACACGATGTTTAAACAATTAACACTATTGGGTTATTTCTCCTCCGAAATTGGCGCCAAACAAGCATTGCGGTACAACCAGGCACCTGGCCGATATGAAGGGGATGTGCCTTATAAAAAAGGCGATCGCGCATGGGCTTAAACATCAATAAAAACGAAAACCAATGACAACAATTAAAGGACCAGCTATTTTTTTAGCACAATTTGTAGGTACGGAAGCACCGTTTAATACCTTGGAAAGTATATGTGAATGGGCTGCTTCCATCGGTTACAAAGGAATTCAGATTCCCACTTGGGACAGCAGATTGATAAACCTTCAAAAAGCTGCCGAAGATCTGGAATACGCACAGCGGCTTCAGGACACTGTACGCTCCCATGGCCTGGAGATTACCGAATTATCAACCCATTTACAGGGACAACTGATCGCTGTCAATCCTTCTTTTGACAGTTTATTTGACGGCTTCGCACCACAGGAACTGCATGGCAAACCTAAAGAACGTCAACAATGGGCTGTACAGCAACTGCACTACGCGATCAAAGCCAGCCATAATCTAGGGTTAAAGGCCTTGGCAACGTTTAGCGGTGCTTTTCTATGGCCTTATGTATATCCTTGGCCACAACGTCCACAAAATCTGACCCAAACGGGATTTGATGAGCTCGCCAAGCGCTGGCTGCCTATATTGGATGCCTGCGAAAAGTATGACGTAGACCTCTGCTATGAACTTCATCCCGGAGAGGATCTACACGATGGAGTTACTTTCGAGCTATTCCTGGAAAAAGTGAACTTTCATAAGCGCGCAAATATTCTGTATGATCCTTCACATTTTGTTCTGCAATGTCTCGATTATCTGCAGTTTATAGATCTATACCACGAACGGATTAAAATGTTCCATGTGAAAGACGCCGAATTTAATCCATCTGGCCGTCAGGGTGTATATGGAGGATATCAGGATTGGCAGGCCCGAGCAGGGCGTTTTCGTTCTATAGGTGATGGGCAGGTAAATTTCAAAGCTATTTTTACCAAATTGACCCAATACAACTTTCAGGGTTGGGCAGTGCTGGAGTGGGAATGTGCTTTTAAGAACTCCGAAGACGGAGCTCGGGAAGGGGCCGCCTATATAAAGGACTACATTATCCGGGTGGGCGACCGGGCATTCGACAATTTTGCCGGATCCGATGGCGACAGTGAGCTAAACAAAAAATTGATAGGAATAGCAGAAGAATAACAGTTTTAAACACAGCTATTATGGAAATTAGAAAACTTCGGATGGGAATGGTGGGTGGAGGTAAGAATGCATTTATTGGCGCTGTACATCGCATGGCCGCAAGTATGGACGGGCAGATCGAACTATGCTGCGGTGCTTTGAGTTCTGATCCAGTCAAAGCGAAAGAATCTGGAGAACTCCTTTCGCTTCCACCGCATAGGATCTATTCAAATTTTCAGGAAATGATGGTACATGAAAGTGAGTTGCCAGCTGACGAACGAATGCATTTTGTGAGTATTGTGACGCCAAATGTAGCTCATTTTGAGCCGGCAATGCTTGCCCTAGAACATGGATTCCACGTTATACTGGAAAAACCTATGACGTTTTCAGTAAAAGAAGCCGAATTATTGCAAAAAAAAGTCAACGAGACTGGCTTACTTCTGGGCGTTACCTATACTTACTCGGCATATCCTATGGTAAAACAGGCACGCCAACTGGTCCAAGACGGCAAACTGGGCCATATCCGTAAAATCATGGTCGAATATCCGCAGGGCTGGCTCAGTACCCTAATCGAAGAAAAATCTGCTCTTGCCGCCTGGAGAACAGACCCCGAAAGAGGCGGCCTCAGTAGCTGCATGGGTGACATCGGCACCCATGCAGCCCACTTGGCTGAGTATATCTCAGGTATAAAAATCACAAAGGTATGTGCCGATCTCCGTATCGTCGTGGAAGGAAGACGGCTAGAAGATGACGGCAATGTTCTGCTGGGATTTGAAAATGGTGCGACAGGCGTACTGTCAGCTTCGCAGGTAGCCGCAGGGGAAGAAAATGCGTTAAAAATAAGGGTCTATGGCGAAAAAGCCGGATTGGAATGGAACCAGCAGGATCCGAATACGCTCCTACTGAAATGGCTAAATGAACCAGCACAAACATACCGTGCAGGCCAGTCCTACCTCTGCCCCATGGCTCAGCACAATACCCGCTTGCCGGCCGGACATCCAGAAGGCTATATAGAAGCGTTTGCTAATATCTACAAAAATTTTGCATCGACAATACGGGCGAAATTAAATGGTGTTCAACCATCTGAAGCTATATTGGATTTTCCTACCGTAAATGATGGAATGCGCGGCATGAAATTTATCGAAACCGTAATCGCTTCAGGACAATCCGATCAGAAATGGACGATGATGTAAATCACTGACGCCAATAGATACGATCGATAGTAAGGCTACTCCTGGCTCGTAATAGCTTAATATAACGGCCTTCTATCGATCGAAAGAAAAGAGCCCATACTTGTACGATGCATTTCAGGGCTGTCGAATGGACTATTACGACAAATTGCAAAAGTGAAAAACTTTTGCAGACCATGCCAACTATCGCCCAAAAACTGATATTTTTGAACATAATTCCAGAATACATACATGAGTTCACTAATATTTCGTGACGCATTACAAGAAGATTTACCCCGTATTGTCGCTATTTACAATACGACTATTGCATCGAGAATGGTCACCGCGGATACAAGTCCAGTTTCTGTGGCTAGCAGACAAAAATGGTTTGACGACCACAACCCTTCAAAGCGCCCCCTCTGGATGGTTGAGGACGAAACTGGTCATATCCTTGGATGGGCTAGTTTTCAGTCTTTTTACGGCCGTCCTGCGTACGATGCAACTGTAGAAATCAGTATCTATATCGACGAACACTATCGCGGTAAAGGATTGGGCCGCCAAATACTCCAACACTGTATTGACCGTGCACCGGCCTTCGGAGTCCACACCCTTTTGGGGTTTATCTTTGCGCACAATGTACCCAGTATCGCACTGTTTAAGAAAATGGGATTTCAGGAATGGGCTCACCTTCCCAATATTGCTATCTTGGATGAGCAGGAACGGAGTTTGAAGATTCTAGGCAAACGGGTGAATTGACAAGTAGAGCTCGGTCCCAACGCTGAACATCAACAAAATCTACGGCAAAATTTGTCTTCTTGGTGTCCGGATCGGGGATGATGCCGCCACCACCTATACGAAAATAAAGCAACTCTATCAGTCACAAGATTTCGCTTCGTTTAGCTTCAGCCTATCGGATAAACCGCTGCACAAATTGTATGATCCTATCATGGAAAAATACACAGAATGGGCATTTTCCTTTAATGAAGATACAGAGCAGGGAAATCCTAGGAATACAGATGTACGGTTGTATTTTAACAACAATAAATTGGACAAAATGCAAATCACGTATAGGACATTCGATATGCCGGTCAATTAAATAGACACGTCACAAGAGGCTGCTGTCTACCCCGTATTACGAAACAGTCCCTATATGGATATGGTGAGTAACGGCACATCAAGGCCAGACGCCATCATCCGTGTTTTGCTGCGGTGGGTGAGGGAGCTCCAGAAACCGTATTTATAAGGAATCATCACCAGCAGGTCGGTATGACTTACTTTAACTTCATCGCGAATAGCTTTAACGACTTCATTGGAGGTAACATTTTTATAATAATAGCTGACTATACCCATGACGTTATTGATTGCTTCACGGGTTTCCTTACCTTTTTCTTCATTTAATTGCTCAACGGTCTTGCGGATATTGAGAACCTCCAATGTGGCGTCAAACTCTGCAGCAAAGTTCTTCACTTTTTCGAGGATTTCTTTCTGTACACCACGCACGATATCACAGGCGAAGAGGATATGTTTTAATCCGGTAAATTCAGCCCCCAGCGGCACCGAAAGAATCGGAATCTTCAGTTTACTGATTGCAGCGGTAGTCGTATTGCCCAGCATATCCTGGTCAAATGAGCGTTTGGCCATTCCCATGACCAACAAATCAGCGTTTGTTTCCTGAATACACTTGGTAATCTGGTCATAAAACAATCCCGTCGCTAAATACGGAATAGTGGTAATTCCATGCTGCGCCGTCACTGCTTCTGCTTTGCGCTGTAAGATTTTATTCTGATGTTCAAACATCTTGAACAAGGTGTCGGGAGAAAGACGTGCGTTCATGGCATGAATGGAAGGGTTCTGAAGCGAAAATAAGACGAGCTCATATTCCTTCCCATCAAAGACCTCCAATATAAAATTCAAGGCATGTTCAGCCTCTGCAGCATAATCTGTAGCAACAATTATCCGTTTCATCTGGTGTGAAATTATACGATTTAAAAATCTTTCTTTACACCATTCAAGTTAACGAAAAATAATAAATTTATAACTGGACAATTGTCTCAGCATCGTCAATTTTCTCCCGATTCCCGATTTATTTTGAATAACTGTTTTTTACAAAAGGTGCTTTTTTCAAGTAATCAATACTTTGTTCAAGGCCCGTGTAAATGTCGTTGTTTGTTTCTTCCAGCTCAACGAAAAGATACTTTAGTCCAGCAGTCTGCACGTTGTTAAAAATAGCATCAAATCCTACCATACCGCTCTGACCGATCTCACGATGATCTTTAATATGCAAAGCTTTAAATCTTCCTGAGTATTTATTGAAGTAGTCAACCGGACTAACATCACCAATCACAGCCCAATATACATCCATCTCAAAAAATACATTTTCTGGGTTGGTATGTTCCAGCATGTAATCGTACATGACTTGGTCTTCTACTTTCTTGAACTCATGCGCGTGATTGTGATAGCCATATAAAATTCCCTGCTCACGGCACTTTGCGCCTACCGCATCCAGATAACGGCACTGGGTCTCCAGATCCTTAAGTGTTTTGGGTACCTCCATCCATGGCGTCACAATATATTTCATACCAGCAGCTTTGTGGGTGGCGATACACTCGTCCCACCATTTTAGAGATTCTGAAAAATCACCTGAAGCCAGCTCCTGTGCTGATAATGTTTTCGTTGCATGTGAAGACAAGACCTTCATCCCCGCTTTTTCAACTTTAGCTTTAAATTCTTCCGGACTTAAATTATACAGCTTCCCATCTTTATAGCCAGCAGCTTCCACACCGGTATAACCAAGCGCTGCTATCTTTTGCAAAATCTGATCAAAATTGGGATTTTTTGCAATCTCCTCACGTACAGAATACAACTGTAGACCAATTTCCTTTTTTGCTGCCTTCTGTGCAAAAGTTGGATTGACAGCCAAAAGCATACAGCCGGCCAGCAATGTACCAATAAGGGTTCTCCTCTTCATATGTTTTTATTTTTCAGTAAAGACCTATCCAACACGAAAGCGATAGCAAACATACGTTTACGGGCTGTTTAGGTTTGTTCGTGTTTATGTGAAGTGCAATGTATACAAATACTGGAAAAAACACAATGCTTTGCCATTTTATTTATTCACATTCCAAGTTTTAAACGGACCAACCGATACATTATTACACAGCAATTCCCCAGTTTGTAAACGATTTCATAAACAAAACTGTTCTATTGTCAACGAACAACACTAAGAAAAATGGAAGAACAATTTAAAAATCCCGAATATAGCCACGAGAAGCAGGATGAGAAATTACCTGAAGTGGCGACAGAAGAAAAAGATGATGCTCCAGCAGGACGCAACATTAAGCGTACAATCATTATAGCTGTTTGTGTACTGATTGTATTTTACTTGATTTATTATTTCATGAGCGATCATTAACGTATTAAAATGCATATGGCAGCGAAATTGTAGTAGACCTATGTCTGGGGCGCCAGTCCAAGTTTGTCTGACCATCCCGGAATAGACAGTTTGGCCGGGTGCCTAGTGCAGCCCGCTGACACGACTTCTTTTGCGGGATGCGGGCTGCGCAGTTGGCTGGCTATATGTTTTTCATGATGGTCCAATAACAAAGCTATCGGACAGGTGATATAGGGTTGAAATTACAAAGTGCATAATACGCTAAATATTGTCAACAACTCGATAAACGGGTTTACTGACATCTCACCCGAAAATAAAAATAAATTCCCATATAAGCAATTTTTAAAACAAAATTATAGACATATTTTTGCGCAAATTGTCACTCAATTCGTTGTATGACGGACAACGACAAACAAAAACTAGCGTCAATTGGTCTGCGATTTCGCGCCAGACGCAATGAACTCTATTATTCTATACGGGATGTTTCCAATCTGACAGGTATTTCAGTAGGTACTCTAAATGGGATAGAAAGGGGCAAAGACCTCACGTTGAGCAATTTTCTCCTTTTATGTAGCAGCCTTCAGATTCAACCCAAGACATTTTTTCAGGAAGATATTAAGTTCGGAGCCCCCTATTCATTGCCGCCTGATGTTCAGGAGCGCATTACCATCAACAAAAAGTTAGACAAACTCATCTATGATTCCGACTTTTTCGATAAGCCCAAACGGGTTTCTGAGGTATTGAAAGAACTGGATATAGACAGTGTTCACAGCAATAAGTTCTCCGTTCAGCTTACCGCTTATTGCGAAAAGGGCGCACTCGAATCAGAACAACGAGGTAACTTTAAATTTTATAGAAAAAGAACCTAACCCTCAAAACACGATCCCCTCCCAGACGGCTGAAGTGTCCTTGGAGTAGAACGCATTGTTCACCGTGCCGGTAATCTGAATTATTTTTGTATAAACTGTAACAACGGCTACCTTACTTATACTAATCCTGAAAATCAACATATAAACAGTTATGGAAACGAAATCTATTTACAACTGGAAAACTAACCTATTGGGAACTAAATTTAAATTGTATGCCAACGACAATGTAATCGGCTCACTTGAATCAAGTAACTGGAATTTGGATGCACGCGCAACGATACAGTCCGATCAGTATAACTTCAAGAATAAGGGTTTCTTCAACCCTTACACCGAAATCCGAGATAAGCACGGCTACTTGGTGGCTGATATTGAATACAGTCCCTGGACCGGCAATGCTACGATTAGCTTAATCGGTAAAAAATATTTTTGGAGTGCGAAAGGTATATGGATGTCGAGCTGGAAGATCGAAGATGCGAATGGTCAGGTTATCGAAGTAAAACCAGGTATGTTAGGGGATAGCGGCACCATAGAAAGCATGGACAACAGCGAAATGTTGCTTTCAATCTGCCTTTACCTCCAGCGGCGTGCCGTACTTCTCTATTCAATGATTGCCTTCTTACCCATTTTCATCTTGCTCCTGCTTTGCATCTAGTTAAACAGCGGACAGAACCTATACAAAAATAGGTACCACAAGCCCTTACGGACGTGTTTTTTTTTTGCACAGACGGAACGCTGAAGAATCTAGACGCTATAAACGTCAGTGCCAATTATACCGCACGACAGACTATTCCATATTTTGTCCCAAGCTAAAATTACTTACTTTCCCCGTTCCATCAAAAACAATTCTTGTTCCAACGATTTTACCTATTCCCCTTATAAAGGGACCCGAATAGACCGTTTGATGATCAAATTGGATTTCAATCCTTCTCGCATGGACAAGACAACGGAGGTTAACCACATTGGAAAAATCCACCCCAAATTTCGATAAATCATGTGAATGCCCTTCAAATAATTGTTCGCCGACTCTCAATTTGAGGTTCGCAACACAACCTGCAAGGGCTAAAGGGATACTAATTACTCCTTCAGTCCCAAGAATCATGACACGGGTTTGCTTACATGGAGCGTTTGAATGATTTAACGTATGCTGAATATCCATTTCATACCGGAAGTTTTCGCTGTTTATCATGAGTTGCTTACTGACATTGGTCAAAACAAATTCCGGTATATTGAGACTGAGATCTGCTGTATCCAGCTTTAAATCGTCGGGCCCCACTCCGATGAAAAGTAAATTGGTCGCTGAACATCTCAACCTTTGGTTTGGGAACAAACAGGTGTTGAAAGATATTAATATCGAATTTGAGGAAAATAAGGTTACCGCATTGATCGGCCCTTCAGGTTGTGGCAAAAGTACCCTGTTACGAAGCTTCAACCGCATGCATGATCTATATCCAGAAGCCAAAATCGAGGGCCGTATCAAACTGGATGGACAAGACATCTATCGAAAAGAGATCGAAGTAACGGACCTTCGAAAGCGTGTCGGCATGGTCTTCCAGAAAGCAAACCCTTTTCCCAAGAGTATTTATGAAAATATTACCTATGGATTGAAGATCAATAATCTTACTGCAGACAAAACCACCGTCCAGAAGGCTTTGCAAGAAGCGTATATCTGGGAAGAAGTTAAAGACGATCTGAAAAAACCGGCCACACGCCTCTCGGGCGGGCAGCAACAAAGGCTCTGCATCGCACGTACAGTAGCGCTGCGGCCCGAAATTATTCTGATGGATGAACCTTGTTCTGCACTGGACCCTGTAAGTACCCTTAAGATTGAGGAATTGATACACCATCTCAAAAAGAATTATACGATTGTCATCGTTACCCATAATATGCAGCAAGCTCAGCGTGTCGCTGACAAAACCGTATTTATGTACCTGGGCGAGATTATTGAACAGGGCGATACTGACCAGATCTTTAACCATCCGCAGCACGAGACCACCCGTAATTATATCAGTGGGCACTTTGGTTAACACGGCAGCAATCCGTAGCACACTTCCGATGTGCCTGCCTACTGCTTTCTCTTATGTTCGACAAGGCCCTTCCGCACCAACTTGTGCAAGGTCCGACTAATTCGATTTCAACAGATCCCTGGCATTTTCAGCAAGCCGTATAAACTCGGCTCGGTAGCCCTCCTCATCGGATCCTTTTGCCGCTTTAGCCCGGGCGATCAAACTCTCAAAGCTAGCTCTTTGCTTGAAATCAGAATCCCTGAGCAGCATGCCCAATTCTGCAACTGCACTCGCAAAACGAAGGTCTTCGCTGGCCTTTTCGATCTCAACAGCTTTCGCCTCAACGGTCTTCTGCTGCAGCTTGCTCGTGCTGCCTTCAGGTTCTTTGTAGCGGAACTTCACTGTCGCCAGTTCACCATTCATTTTTCCCACACTTGCCTTTTGTTCCGCTTGGTACTTCAACGGATCCACGTTACCTGCCATGGCCGAAGACACCCCCACAGGAACAATCTCGTACAAGGCAGTCACCATATGCCCCACGCCCATATCGCCACCCATCTTTTGATCGTTGTTAAAATCTTCGGCTTCCAGCAACCGGTTTTCATACCCCACCAGACGGTAGGCCTGTACATAACTCGGATTAAATTCGACCTGGATTTTAACATCCTTCGCTACCGTGAACAGTGTACCGCCAAATTCAGTGACCATCGCTTTGCGTGCTTCGGAAATATTATCAATATAGGCATAGTTGCCATGCCCCTTATCAGCAAGGATTTCCATTTTGCTATCTTTCAGGTTCCCCATGCCATAACCTAGCACAGTCAGAAAAACACCAGACTTGCTCTCGCTACTAATAAGTTCTTCCATAGATTCATCGCTGCTCTGGCCGACATTAAAATCCCCGTCACTGGCCAGGATAATCCTATTGTTGCCCCCTTGTATAAAATTTTGTCTGGCTATTTCGTAAGCTTTCTTAATTCCAGCCGCGCCCGCTGTACTTCCCCCGGCTTCCAGTTCATCAATCGCTGTTTTAATTTTCATTTTCTGACTACCGGCCGTACTTTCCAGCTTTACGCCCGCCGAACCAGCATAGGTGACGATTGCCACCCGGTCAATATCACGCAGTTGATCCACTAGCATTTTCAGCGAGGACTTTACCAGCGGCAACCGCCCCGGTCCCATCATGGATCCAGACACATCAATCAAAAAAACCAGATTGGAAGCCTTCAGCTGATCGGTTGGGATATCCTTCGCTTTAAGTGTTACACGCATCAGCTGATGGGCATTGTTCCATGGCGCTTTACTCAACTCGGTCAGGATGTTTACCGGTTCACCATTTTTAGGTCCGGGTACCCGATACTGAAAATAATTGATCATTTCTTCGACTCGCACAGCATCCTTTTCGGGGAGACTACCTGAATTTATAAACCGACGCACATTGCTATAAGACGCCGCATCCACATCAGCAGCAAAGGTGGATAGCGGTTCCTTCAACGGATTGATAAATTTGTTCTCTTTAATTTTTTGGTAGGACTCCTGAGAGGACTGCTGTCCACGGATGAATATTCCACTTCCACCAAAGTACGTCTGTTTTGCACTTAGCGCCATCACAGGGCTACTATTTGTTTTAGCCGCCGTACCATACCCCAACACTGCGACCTCCTCCAAGGTATGGAGGTCAGCGGCCATAACCGCATCTACTTTTGATTTTCCATTTACCGAAACCCGTTGTGTGAGATAGCCAAGGGCGCGAAATTCCAGAACATCTGTACCCGTCGCCACATGGATCTGATAATTCCCTTCACGATCGGTCACCTTGCTTTGTTTGGTCTGCAAGTTCGTCACGGTAATGCCGCTCAGACCTCGTCCAGACTGCCCATCGGTTACTCTGCCCTTTACACGATATCCTTGGCCCGCATAGCTACCGAAAGATATCAGGACTGTCATTAAAAAAAGTATTGCTCTCATAATATTCCGTTTTTGGACAAGGGATGCGGCAAATATTAAATTTCCATAAACCAGAAAAAAAAAATATTTTTAACAAAATAATGTTCGCATTCAGGTCGTCAAAAATGGATTCAACGCGAGAGCAGGATCTCTTGCATCAATATCAGGAAACAGCAGATCTCCAGGTATTGGGCGAGCTCTATCAGCGACACACCGAAATGGTATATTATGTTTGCTTACGTTATTTCCAGGATCCCGAACGAAGTAAGGACGCTGTGATGAATATCTTTGAAGAACTCATATATAAAGTTAACAAACAAGAAATCAAAGACTTTCCGAGATGGCTTTATGTACTGAGCAAAAATCATTGCTTGATGTATTTACGGTCACAAAAGAATAAATCCCAGATTTCTCTGGATGAGTTTGTGAAATTTCCCGAAGCGCTGCATCAGTATGAGGAGCAGGACGAAAAAGAGTTGCAGCTGGCCGCGATGGAAAGTTGTCTGGAAAAGCTGCCCGAGCGGCAGCAACAGTCGGTCAGGCTCTTTTTTCTCGAAGAAAAATGTTACAAAGAGATCAGTGACTCGACAGGATACAGCTTGAATGAGGTCAAAAGCTACATTCAGAATGGGAAACGAAATTTAAGAAATTGCATGGAGGCATGGAATGAGCAACAGTAATTACGACATAGCATACTTAAGGAAATACGTCAACGGCGAACTTTCTCCAACAGAGATGTATGCTGTCGAGCGCGAAGCTCAGCGTGACCCCATGCTGGCAGATATTCTTATGGGTATGGAAATAGCTCCGGGACAACCTGACCTCTCCGATCTTAGGGTCCGTATCCTAGAACGTACTGCTGCCTCCCAAAAAAATAAAAAGACGATTGTGTTCGACTGGAAGCGATTAGCCGTTGCCGCCAGTGTTGTCGCTATTCTGGGTGCCGGTATTTTATACGTTCAGCGCAAGAAAAATCCAGCTGATTCCCGACGGACGGCCCACGTTTCCTCCGCTGCTGGTGAGCAAGGCCCCCCTATACCTAACGATTCGCCATTAGCCTCTCCGATAGGCGGCAAGACACAACAGACTGAAGCTACGCGGCCCCAAGGCAGCAACACGGCGTCTACTCCTCCCCAACATGAGGTAGACGACAAGCGCCTCGCGCTCAACAAACGATCCTCGCCGACTACCCCGTCCGAAAAAAGAGATAGCCATACGCTGTCGGGACGCCCCGTACTGAGCCTGAAGCCGGCCGATACGGCGATGATTACCGGTTATGCTGCACAGGCAAAAAAGAGCCCAACGACAAACAGCGAACGGATAATGATCAGAGGCTATGGCAATGCTCTGGCAAGTCAGGTTGCGGGTGTAAACGGAGCTACGGTGCAGGGCTCAGGATCGCCTTTTCAGGTTACCGTCAAAGATAAAGAGACTGGACTACCTATATCAGGTGTTACCATTATACAGCCGAATAGCAAAATAGCGACCAATACTGATACACAGGGCAGGGCTACCATCCAACCGAGTTCGGTAGACTCCCTGGTAGATATTATGGCGTTAGGCTATAACGCAGTTGCGCTAAATATGCGTCGTGCTAAAAATCTGAACGTAAAGTTACAGCCTTCCAATGGTACCCTAGAAGAAGTGGTTGTCACCACCATGTCTTCACGAAAAACCAAAAGCGCAGAACCGGTGTGGGGCTGGAAAGCATTTAATCGCTATGTCAAGAAAAAAACCGCCAATAGCCGGTATGAGGGAACTGTACGTCTGAGCTTCTATATTGATAAGGATGGAGTTCCGACGAATATCAATATTTTACAGGGCGCCAACGAATATCTGAATGGCAAGGCTTCAGAAATTCTGCTCTCGGGCCCCAAATGGAAAGTTGAAGACAATCGATACGTAACGGTCACCTTCGAATTTAGTTACGACTGACATGATACAAATGACAATCCGTCAAAACGAAAATCTCAAAAAATAGCAGCTTAATTATCATTTTCATTTAAAATTATTTCATACATTAGCACTATAATTGTTAACCATATAGTGAATTTTATGAAAGTTTTCTTCAGCTGTCTGCTTGTTCTCAGCAGTTTTTGGGCCAGTGCTCAGGATTTTTCGTTTGGCAAGGTAAAAAAGGAGGATTTCGCTATTGACATCAGCAAACTGGACACTGCAGCCAATGCCTTTGTCATCCGTGAATATGGCTCCGCCCAGGTGAGTTATAACAATCAAAAGGGCTTATATGTCGAATTTACCAAACATGTGCGGATCAAAATACTGAACAAAGAGGGGTATGATCATGCAAACTTCAGCATTCCACTCTATAAAAGCGGTAATGAACGCGAAGTTCTTGTTGATATCAAGGGAGCGTCCTTTCATCTCGAAGGGGATAGAGTGGTCGAGACCGAGATGACCAGATCCAATGTTTTCAACGAAAACTCCTCTGAAAATCTTTCGGTGACAAAAGCGGCTATTCCAAGGGTCCAGGAGGGAACGATCATCGAATACCGTTATCGGACAGAATCACCTTTTATTTTTAACCTTAATTCCTGGGAATTTCAGGAAGAACTGCCCAAAATTTATAGTGAGTATGCGACGCGTATACCAGAAATCTGCCATTATAAAGCGAACTTAAAAGGCAGCTTGGCGATTAAAGATCGAAAGACGGAAAATTACAATACAGGGCTTCAAACGAATGTAGGCGACATTTTGGGTGAGAAGACAACCTACATCATGGAAAATATCCCAGCCTTCCAGCCGGAAGATTATATGACCTCTTCCAAAAATTTTCGTTCCATCATCTTTTTCGAACTTGGCCGTTATAGTGTACCTTTTGGACTGACCAAAGACTTCTCCCTCACCTGGGAAAATGTTAGAGAAAAACTGATGGCAGACGAAAGCTTCGGTGGTCAGGTCAAAAGAAAGACAGCACTAAAGCAGTTTGTTGATCCTGTCCTGCAGGGAGCCAATAGTGAACTTGCTAAGGCCTCCCGTCTCTATGCCTACTTTCAGAAACAGATCAAATGGAACAACCGCCATTCCATCTACGCAAAAAATATCAAGGAAGCGCTGGAAAAGAGGAGCGGCAACAGTGCGGACATCAACCTCGGATTGGTCAATGCATTACGATATGCGCAGCTGGAAGCCATTCCCGTCGTTCTGTCTACCCGCGATAACGGTTACGCCGGACTATACTCGCCGGCCATATCGGAGTTCAACCATGTTATTGCGCAGGTAAAGATCGGCGAAGAGTATTATCTACTGGATGCCACCTCTCCTTACGAGCCATTCGGCAACCTGCCCTTTAAATGTGTCAACTATCAGGGGCGCAGTATTCCTTTGACCGGCGAATCGGACTGGGTAAAGTTAGAATCTAGACTCCCCGCCTCCCAAAGCAGCTTTTTCTATGGCGAACTTCTGGAAAATGGCACTTTGAAAGGAAAATGGATAACCTCCAGAAGCGGTTACCTAGCTTCAAAAATGCGTGAGCGCCTGCAGAGCAGTAACTCAGAAGAAGAATTCTACGAAAAATTGGACGAGGACAATACCCGTATAAAAATCAATAGCTTCAAAGTATTCAACCGTGACTCACTGGAAAAACCATTATCGGAGGAGTTTGAGATAGAAATTGAACAATTTGCCTCTCTCCAGAGTGGGTTGCTCGCATTTAACCCCTACATCGACAGCAAAACCACAAAAAATCCCTTCAATCTGACAGAAAGAAACTATCCTATCGATTTTGGCTCTTTGATTCATGAAGAAAACTATATGGAAATAAAGCTGCCCAAAGGCTATGTTTACGCTCCTGAAACAAGGCTGAAAAACATCAGCATGGCGTTACCAGAACGTGCTGCCCGCTATATTTTTAAAGTCAGTGATACAGCACCGGACACACTGCTGATTGAATCGGCGACACAATTCAATAAACCACTGTTTCTGCCTGAAGAATATTTCGATCTAAAAGAGTTTTTCAGCCGCATCATACAGGCGCAGAAGCTGGATATCACCCTCAAAAAAATTTAAAGCAGACTTTAACACAAAGTTCATATTATCTTGATGATAAGCTTAAATAAGCGGAATAAATTTGAATATCAAAAAAAGAGAATGAATATGATTAAAGATTCAGAATTATTCGAACTAGAGCATACCTTTCTTGGTGAAGGTTTTGATCTGGATGGTGATGACATCGTCATCGAGGAAGACTAGGTCTTCTTTTACTTTAGCAAGTATTATTCCCCTTATATAATCTCTAAGCCCGGTCTATTTCTTAGCCGGGTTTTTCCTTTTCCTCAAATACAAATCTTTTAGTACCCCTTAGATAGGCCTCTCCATTATAATATGCACATAAGCCTCATGCAATAAGCGTATGGCTTCTGGCATATCTTGTTCATCCAAATGCGCAAATCCCAGCCTGAGGGCGGCGACTGTCTTATTTTGATAGAGACAGACGCTGGGTAGCAAAAGGCCTCTTTTTTTAGCTTGCTGTTGCAGACGCATCAGTGAAAAGGAGCGGTTAAAGCGGATCCAGAAGGCCAGCCCCGATACAGGTGGCTCAAACGTAAGCTCCTGCTTAAAATACGCATGCAGCAACTGGGCAAAACGTTCTTTCCGTTCGGCGACGATCTTCTGGAATTTCCGCTGATAACGGAAGATATCTCCCTGATGAATAATTTCTCCCAGAGTTTTTTCCAGCATGAAATTGGGTTTACCAAAAATATTCAGATACTTTTTTCCTTCTTCCAAAAGGTCTTTCGGGGCGATCAGAAAGTTCATCTGGAAGCCCGGAGCGAAAAAGTGTCCGAAAGAGCCGATATACAGTACCCTTGCACCTCCGTTTTTCCTGAACAACGATTCTGCCTTCCCCCTTATAGGTGCCGTTTCAAAGTCAGCATCATCTTCGATTACAATAAACTGGTAGTGTTCGGCGAGCTGCAGTAACTGTACTTTCCTTTTCTCCGAAAGAACAGCTGTCGTCGGATACTGACACTTGGTATTGATATATACGCACCTGATCTCTCCAGGGCTGAAATGCGCAGCAATATAATCGATGTCCATCCCCTCTGCATCTACAGGAACTGTTTTTAGTCTGGCGCCGGCCTGGCTAAAGATCATGTTGGGCAAAAAATAGCTCAGGTCCTCTATGAGAACAACATCCCCCATACGGATCAACAGACGCGTCAAAATCGAGAAGATCTGCTCCCTGCTGACGATCGGCAGCAGAAAGTTTCTGGAAATATGAAATCCTCGAGTCAGGTTGAGGTAATAACTCAGCTGATCCCTAAAGAACAGATTTCCTTCAGCTGTCTCCGGCAGCTGGTCGGATTTCCGTTTCCTTTTTATCATCGATGCATAGAAACGGACCAGCTCATCGGCTTCAATGATACGGTAATCAGGGGTTCCGTCGGTAAAATAATAGTTTTCAGGAACCTCAAGATGTGGCGTATCCAAAATCAGTTCTTTCCGAAAATGGAAGGGAGCCCGTTCCGGAGGCTGACGGAATGCATCTTTCACCACTTGGGAAGCCACCTGTTCGGGGTTCTGCACGAAAGTACCAATATTGGGCAGCACCTTAACCCAACCCTGCTCGTACAGCTCATTTATCGCCGCAACAACGGTCTTACGATGCACCTGCAGATCAGACGCTATCTTCCTGCTCCCAGGCAACAGGTCTCCATCTTCCAGCAGATGGCGCTTTACGGCGTTGATAAACTGGTATACAATCTGCAAATAAACGGGATCTTCCTTGCGGCGGTCGATCTTGATGATCGTATGGAAATGTATATGAACCGGACTACTCATTTTCTTTATTTCGGACTACCAAAGTTAATACTTAAACGCCAATCTTTGCAATTCCGACACACAAATAACGTCTGGTTCCGAAGCAAGGGCCTGCATATAATTTAATGACAAGAATATGAGAGAAGCAAAAAAATGGACACAGGAGGAGGTAGTTGCGCTGTACAACAAACCGATCATGGAATTGCTCTATGAAGCTGCGGCAGTCCATCGAACTTATCATGATCCAAACAAAGTACAAGTATCGACATTGATTTCCATAAAAACAGGGGGCTGTCCCGAAGACTGCGCTTATTGTCCACAGGCAGCACGGTACCACACCGACGTGAAAGCCCAAGGCCTCATGAGCGTGGAGCAGGTCAAAGTTCAGGCATTGGCGGCTAAGGCCAACGGCAGCTCACGTATCTGTATGGGCGCCGCCTGGCGCAACGTCAAGGACGGCCCCGAATTTGACCAGGTACTGGAGATGGTACGCACACTCAACCAAATGGATATGGAAGTATGCTGCACCTTAGGTATGCTCACCGAAAATCAGGCACAAAGACTTTCAGAAGCTGGCCTCTACGCGTACAATCATAACCTGGATTCTTCTGCCGAATACTATGGGGAAATCATTACGACCAGAAGTTATGCAGACCGGCTGCAGACAATCGAGAATGTCCGGAAAACCAACATCACGATCTGCAGTGGGGGCATTATCGGCATGGGTGAAAGTGTTGCCCAACGCGCCGATATGCTGCTCACCCTCGCTTCGCTGGTCCCTCAGCCCGAGTCGGTACCGATCAATGCCCTGGTTCCGGTAGCAGGTACACCAATGGAGAGTCAACAAACGGTTTCCATCTGGGAAATGGTACGCATGGTCGCTACGGCGCGTATTTTATTACCACAAACGCAGGTACGCTTATCTGCCGGACGTACAGGCATGAGCCGCGAAGGACAAGCCCTGTGTTTCTTTGCCGGTGCCAACTCCATATTTACTGGTGACAAATTGCTGACTACGCCTAATCCCGATGTCAGCGAAGACATGCAAATGTTTCGCGAACTCGGGTTGATCCCGCAGCAAGCTTTTGAAAAACGAAGCCAGCCCAAAACAGTAGCAGCGGCCGATGCTCATTTTAAGGCACAAGGCGAAAAGCCCAAATGGTCACGTCCGCCCCGTAAGCGGAAGCCCTCCTGATACAGCATCAAGCGAGCAGGGGATCTGTTGTAGTCTCTACACCTGTTTCGAGTCTGCCTGCCAGCTGTATGGCAAAGTTGGCACTCCCCTGCCCCATGACCAACAGATCATACCAGTTGCCCTGTGTGGCAATGTCCAAAGACAGCACAATCTCCTTGCCTGCCCCAATGTCCATTATAGATTTATAGTTTTGATAATTTAAGCTTTTAATTTCAACTTTCACCGGCTGGCTTTCCCGATTTCTGACAACAAGCCGCAACTTGCCTGTCGGTGTCTTAGTCAGCGGCTTCAGTTCCGGCGATATGGCTGCTGAGACAGCAGGCGCATTTTTTTGTCCTGTAAAGCGTCGGTAAAAACCATTTGGGCCATGTAGCTCAAAAGCATAATCTGATTCTTCAAACCTGCTGAGATCCCACTGGTAAAGCAACTGATCTCCTGCACTGACTGCGAAATTCCAGTTCCGATAGCGCTCTGTCCTCCCCTCGCTGTCACGGTACGTTTTTGGGCTATAAACATTAAAGGGCACTCCGCTGGTCCGCTTGCCGAAGATTGCTGTATCTACCTGCATCATTAGCTTAAATTTTCCATTGCTTACATAACCCTCCGCGTCGTGCGCATACGGCAACGTCGGTGATTTACGGATGCCGGGTTCCTGCACACGGTTGAATTTTGCCGTCCATACTTCTTTTTTTACCTTATTGAGATCGTCGATTTCAACAAAACCTGCGGGGTTGTCCTTAAATTGTGCATTGTAAATGGTTTCGATATAAGAATCCCGGTTTAAGAAAGGAAGGTTTTCTTCCTTCTCGGTAAATGGAGTGAATGCAGCAGTCAAATCGCCACAGATCGTCCTTCGCCAGCTACTGATGTTTTCCAGACGGAGGTCTTTTTTGTACTTGTTGCTAAAAAAAGATTCGAGAAACTGCAATGTCGAAGTGTGGTCAAAGAGCTGTGAGCACACCTTGCCACCCCTTGACCAGGGCGAGACAATATACATTGGCACGCGAAACCCGAGTCCAACCGCCGCCTCGCGAGCCTGTTTCTTCGGAATTCCCTGTTGGAGTTCGTTGGTCAGACGTACCATCTCGACCTCCGTATCAATCCCCGCTGAACAGGCACCCGTGTCTGCCTTTTTGAGGTCCGGAACCACAAAAGGCTTCACATGATCATAATAACCATCATTCTCGTCGTAGGTGATAATAAAGATCGTTTTCTTCCATACTTCTGGATTTTTGGTGAGGATATCCAGCACCTCCGAAACATACCAGGCACCGTACCATGGAGCACTGGGATGATCTGAAAAATTCTTAGGGCCGGCCAGCCAGGATACTGCGGGCAGAGTACCGTTGTCAACATCCTTTCTAAACTGATAGAGCACATCTCCTTTAGGTACTTCCAGCGTCCGCTTTTTACCCTTTTCGCTAAATCCGAGTGTATCCAGTTTACGATAATTATTATCTCCCTTATTGACCGTAAAGGCCCGCTGATTTAGCGATTTAGTGAAGTCGCTCAGCTTTTCGTAATTTGCAGCATTATACGATTTCAGCTCTGCTTCCGCTCGGCCGAGCACCTCACTTTTCTTCCGGATATCCGCACGGATTTTTTCTGCCTGCGACTCCGATTCGGGCGAACGTTCCTCCAGGGCAGCGATTTGTCCGGGCAGATCACGCACCTGTGCCTCGAGGTTACTGATATAGGTATCCTTGAATTTCACCTGATAAGCCTGGAAAAACTCAAGCAGGTTGCAGCCAAAATTCGACAACCATGCCCGCTCTTCGCCCGTCAGACCACCCCCGCAACTCGTTTCGTTCTGATAAAAACGCCAGCTGATACCATTCTTTTCAAGCAGTTCCGGAAAGGTCTCCCAAGTCATTTTTCCATAGCTGTAATCATCATTCCGGATATTGACTTTCTGCAGCCCATCTTTCATCTCGGTGATCTTGCCCGTCCAGAAAAACGAACGGTTGGGAGTCGTGCTGGTCATGCCCGAACAAAAATTCTGGTCACATACCGTGAAAGCATCTGCGAGAGCATAGTGGAAAGGCAGATCCTCCCTGGTGAAATAACCCAAAGTAAGTGGCATCGCAGCATATTGTTTATTTCCCGACTGCTTGGCCGGCAGCCACTGATCATATCGCCCCTGATTAAAGGCATCTACCTGACTCGCGCGGCTGTGCGGAAGAGACCCCATCCAAGTCACTTTACTTTCTTTAAGATTCAAGCGGAAAGGGGCAAATACCCTCCCCTCCTTGTCGGTCTGATACCATACTGGCAGACCATTCGGCAACCGTACCGAACGCGGATCATTAAAACCACGTACCCCTGCCAGGCTACCCAATGTATGATCAAAAGACCGATTCTCCTGCATCAGGATAACGATATGCTCGGCATCCAGAAAACTACTCCCCGGTTCCGGATTTATAGCAAAGGCTTTCTGGATGGAGGCCGGCATGAAACTAGCGATACCTGCGGCTCCTGAAAATAGCAAAGTCTTTCTTAGAAACTCTCTTCTGCTTTCCATAATGTTTAGTTATAATTTCGATTTGAATCTACTTACATTTCTTTTTGTTTCATATTTCTTCGTGTAAATCTTATGTTACAGCCTACTCAGTTTCTCAGTAAGTCCCCGAAACATAGCAGGATGCACCTTTAGGGCGCGCAAACTGCATTCAGCATGTAACATTTGTATCTATTCCTGTTGAAAGTTTCAGAAAACAACAAAAAGCCTGTAAGTTTACAGCAAATTTCTTCCACGGGCTATCATTGCTCCTGGATCAACAAACAAACAGATATGACTATTCTCACCTTCACACTCATCCTCCTTTTAGGTGCTTTTATCGCAGGACTTTTGGGATCACTCACGGGCCTTGGTGGAGGAGTCGTTGTCATTCCGCTGCTGACACTTCTCTTCCACGTGGATATCCGCTACGCAATAGGAGCTGCCTTACTGGCATCCATAGCCACATCGTCGGGTGCCGCTACAGCCTACGTCAAAGAGGGGATCACCAATATTCGTCTGGGGATGTTTCTGGAGATTGCAACCACAGTGGGCGCCGTGATTGGCGCTATTATCGCTATCTATATGCCGACCAATACCATCGCTATTATTTTCGGTGTGGTATTGATATTTTCGGCAGCTATGACTGTTCGCAAGAAAAATGAACACGCCCTTTCAGGTGGTTCGGCCTTAGCCGAAAAATTAAAACTCAACAGCACCTATCCTGCCGGTGGTAAACTGGTTCCTTACAAATTGACAAACGTGGTCGGCGGATTTTCACTCATGGGTGTGGCGGGTATTCTTTCCGGCCTGTTGGGTATAGGCTCGGGATCGCTTAAGGTACTTGCGATGGACAGTATGATGAAAATTCCGTTCAAAGTCAGTACGACAACGAGCAACTTTATGATCGGAGTCACCGCTGCCGCATCCGCTGTCGTGTATCTTCAAAGGGGATATATGGACCCGGGCATTGCCTTTCCCGTCATACTCGGGGTACTCTGCGGAGCTATTACCGGTTCGAAGCTGCTGAAGCGAATGAATCCCAAAACACTACGGATTATTTTTGCCATTGCCATCACCCTGGTTGCTCTGGAAATGATTTTCAACGGATTTCAACAAAAGTTCTAACCACACAGAAGTGTGCCACTTATGCAATACGATACGGTCCGCCGAACAGACCGCGAATCCGGAAAAAGAGAGGTATTCACAAACTCATGACCTATAAAAAAATAAAACAAAGAGATGAAACAGGTATTTTCAAAACATTATTGGGGCGACAAAGATATCTCATTGCTGGTTGGACAGATCTTACGGACAGGCGTTATCCTAGCCTCATCCCTATTGGTCATCAGCGGCGTTTTATATCTGATTGTACATGGTCAGGAACAGGTGCCGGATTATAAGGATTTTATCGGCGAGAGCAATGCCAACACAACGATCACAGGTATCCTTACCGGTGCATTTGCGGGAAGTGTTCCACAGTTGATCCAACTCGGTGTGCTCCTATTGATCTGCACACCTATCGTTCGGGTTATCGGATCACTGTTCGGCTTTGTCATCGAAAAGGACCGGCTCTATATCATCATCACGCTGATTGTACTGGCAGTGATTATCGGGAGCATACTTAGTGGAGTGAAAGGTTAATCTGTATTCCGTCTGCGCCGCAGCCAGGTGTTTTTCTGCAGTGCATATTCAACGTTTCGCCGTTCAGGTTCGTTGGCATAAGCCACAATCCGCTCAGCGACCCTGTGGGCACCGAGGCGTTCCACAGCCTTTTGCGAGCGATAATTTTCAGCACCCACATGTAGCAAAATCGTATCCACAAAGTTGAAAGCAAAATCAAACATCATTTCTTTAACCAGGGGGTTGATTCCGCTTCCCCAATAAGCACGGGCATAAAACGTGAAGCCGACAAATATGGATCTTTCGGTCTCATTTAATCCGTAATACCGCGTGCTCCCAATACATTCTCCCGTCGCCTTGTCCAATATGAGATAAGCAGCCTTGCTGTCCAGAGCCGATTCAAAAAAAGTACGGAACACCTCCTTCTTCCAGCGGTCTTTATTGGGATGCTGCTCCCATATCAATGGGTCTTGGGCAACTTGATAAAGCCGGTCAAAGTCCTTGCGGCCAATCAATCTCAAGGTGACCTTTTCATTTTCAAGTGTATTCGGTGCTACAAATTTCATGCGAATGTTTACTATTAGATAGCTTTGAAAAGCTGGTGAATCGATCAATTTTCAACAAAAGATACCAATTATTGATGAAACTCAGTTTAATTCTCTTCATTCCGGTCAAATATTACACCAAAATATCTGTCCGTGCTACATCCGAACCATACGGTTGCCTCCGTAGCAGACTATCCCCGTCCGTTGAACAAAATTTTTCGTGATGCCACGATGTTCTTTTGGTCAAAATAAGCTTACTCTTCTTTCACATAACAAAATTTCGTATTTTACGCTATCTATGGAACAATTCAAAGAATTTGTAAAACAGCGCATCAAAGTTAGCGAAGAAGAGCTCAATGATATCATTTCCCGTTATCAGGTCAGAACGTTCAAGAAAAAGGAATACTTTCTACGCGCAGGCGAAATCTGCCATCATGAAGCCTATGTTGTCAACGGCCTCTTTAAATCATTCTACGTCACTGCCGACGGTATAGAGCATATCCTACAATTTGCCATCGAAGATTGGTGGATCGGAGATATCGCCAGCTTCAATTATCAGGAGCCGGCATTGCAGAATATTCAGGCCCTGGAAGACTCAGTCGTGCTCACCCTTTCTAAACAGGATAAAGACAAGCTTTATGAGGACCACCCGATCTACGAAAAGCTTTCCCGGATTATGGCCCAGCGCGCACAAGTCGCTGCTCAGCACCGAATCATTTCCAGCATCGGTTTTACGGCACAGGAGCGCTATCTGGACTTTATCCAACGCTATCCTAAGATCTACCCGCGTATATCCAATATGCAGTTGGCTTCTTATCTCGGCGTCACGCAAGAATTCCTAAGCCGCTTAAAAAGACAGATATTAAAGCCCGACCGAAATTCTTGACCTACATCAATGTTTTCCCGCTCAGTTTATCTCACCTTTGCAAAAGCTTGTTCAAAAAAACATTTTGAACAATTAACGGTTTGATAAATAAATAGAAAACAACATGAATAGATTTTTCCAATTTTTAGCCCTGTCGGTATTAATGGTTAATGTCGCTGTGGCGCAAGTAAAATGGTCTGCAGACCCTGCACATACCAATGCCCGCTTTGATGTGAAACACTTGGGAATAAGCTTTGTTGACGGCGAGTTCACCAAAGTTGAAGGAAGCGTAGAAACAGCTACCGGAACAAGCTTCAACAATGCAAAAGTTAACTTTTCCATTGATGTCAACAGCATCAATACCCGTATTGAAGCACGTGACAACCATTTAAAAACGGATGATTTTTTTGCTGCGGATAAATTCCCTAAAATGACATTGAAGTCCGTTACATTCAAAAGTGCCAAACTGAAAGGCCAATATATTATGGTCGCTGATCTGACCATCCGCGACGTGACTAAGCGCGTGACCTTCGACGTGACCCAAAATGGCGGCATCATTACCGACCCCTGGGGAAAAACACGTGCTGGATTCACCGCCAGGACAAAAATTAACCGCCAGGACTTCGGAATAAAATATAATGACAAGTTACCATCCGGTGTAGAAGCCGTTGCTTCAGACGTAGACATCGTCGTCAATACGGAATTGGTGTTAAACTAGTCAACGAATTCTAAATCACACAAACTGGGACGGCTCTTCCTCAACAATGGAAGAGCCGTTTTTTATTAAAAACCTTTTAACATGCCGCCATCCAGCGGGATATTGGTCCCCGTCAGATAATTCGCATACTCCGAACAGATGAAGGCTACCAGATAACCATACTCTTCGGGTTTGCCCAAACGTCCGGCAGGCACCTGTTGGAGCCGTTGCTGCAAGGCTTCCCCGTAGGATATGCCCAGGCGCTGCGCATCAAGATCCGTCAACGACTGAATTCTTTCCGTATCAAACAGGCCAGTGAGGATACTATTCACCGTAACGCCATCTTTAGCGACATCAGCCGACAGCGACTTGCTCCAGCTCATCAGTGCTGTCCGCACTGTGTTGGATAAGACCAGATTAGATACCGGTTCTTTGACAGTCGAAGACGACACATTGATAATACGACCGTAACCGCTGGCAAGCATATAAGGCAATACGCATGAGGTCGTATAGCAATGATTCTGGAACAGCAGTTCGAAAGCATGCTGGTAATCGGCGAGATTCTTCTCATCAATTTTTCCTGCTTTAGGACCGTTGGAATTATTGACCAGGATATCGACCTTATTCCCCTCAAAATAACGATCTACCTGTGCCTTATAAGCTTCGTGATCGTTATAATCGACAATAATATACTGATGTCGCTGTCCCTTTGAAGCGTCAAGGCTTTCACAGGTACGTTGTAATTTCTCTTCATTGCGTGAGGCCAGCGTGACAGAAGCTCCGCAGGAAGCCAACACACGGGCAATCCCTGCCCCGATGCCCGTTGAGCTGGCGCCAATCAGCGCCTTTTTTCCGATAAGATTAATTTCCATATTATAATTGTCCTACATTTACATTCCAAATAATGCGACCTTCCTGGCGACATCGCTGCTCTACGCATACGCAGATTGGAGCAATATGCTCACCTGCAGCACTGCATCTTTTCATTAATCATGATCCTTGGCCCGGATCATGGCGACAAACAGATACACGGCAAAAACCCAGGCTGATCCCAAACATATCCAGGCAAACACCGGAATTCCCCACCATTTGGGCTCAATCCGGGCAACAATAACCATCCCTCCCAGGAGATTAAGGGACATAAACATAATACCAATTACGATCCGGTTAACACCTTTACGGAAAATGGCATTAAAGGAACGGGCGCTGATCAGCCGGTGGTTTAACGTGAAATTTCCGGTCCGGAACAATCGAACCAAAGCCCGCATATCTTCCGGAAGTTTTTCGACATCACGGGCAAAAGATTCCACCTTATGTTTTCCTTTTTTGAACATGGCTTCAGGCGAGAGCCGTTCCCGCATAATCCGTCGCGCGAAAGGCCTGATGCTCTCCATGATATTGAGATCCGGATACAGTTGCCGGCCGATACCCTCCATTAGGGAAATACCGCGCATTAACTGATAAATATACTCGGGAAAATACAGACGGTTATCGCCAATGACCTTCCACAGCTTGTTGAATAAAATATCGAGGCTGAGATCACCCAAGGAAACATTGTCAATCAAATCGAATATTTCATACAAAGCGCGCTCAAACTGGCTCCGGTCGGGTATATGGCTGACCACAGCGACATCTTCGATCACGTCTGCCAGCCGTACAGCATCTTCGGAGATTGCAGACTGTATAAATTCTTCCAGCTGCCGGCGGTCTATGCCCAGCAGTTTACCCATATTTCCGAAATCCAGAAAGGCAATACGTCCATCAGGCATGACCATCATATTGCCCGGATGCGGATCACCATGAAAGAAACCATGGATAATAACCTGCTCCAGATACAGGTCAATACCATTCTTGACCAGAGTCTGCACATCCATGCCGCGACGTTTGATCTCCTCCAAGTCGGTCACTTTAAACCCATCAAGAAATTCCATACACAGTACACGGTCCGAAGACAGATCGGCATATACCCGCGGCACCTTGACCAGTTTGTTACCCTTAAAATTTTTGCTGAAACGTTCAATATTATGACGCTCAATGACCAGCGACATTTCCTCCTGCAAGGTCATCGCGAATGACTCGACAATAAGCGACAGATTTAGATTTTCCAACACCTCATTATACATGGTCAATATCTTGGCAATATCGCGCATCAGGGCAAGGTCGCAGCGCATCACCTCATCTATCCCAGGCCGGCGCACCTTCAGTACGACCTTACTGCCATCGACCAAGGTAGCCCTGTATACCTGCGCTATAGATGCTGCGGCGAAAGGTTTGGACTCAATGTCCCGGAAAGTTGATTCAACGTCCAGACCAAGCTCTTCCGCCAGATAAGACCTGATATCTACATCAAAGGCAGGCACATGGTCTTCAAGACGTTTGAGCTCCTCCACAAGATCCTTGGGCAATAGTCCTTCGCGCGTTGAAGCAGACTGTCCCAGTTTGACAAATGCAGGCCCCAGCTCTTCCAAAGCCATGCGAATACGCGCATAAACACTGATGTTGTCGACATCAATATTACGTTCAATACTTGCCCGCGGTCCTTTCCAGGGCAATCTGGCAATTGCATCCTTAAAGCCATACTTGGCCAATATACTTAAGATCTGGGAACTGCGCTGTAGTTTCTTGGTCGGATTATACATAGTGGACACGGATTTTCTCCAAACAAGATACGAAACAAAAACCTTACCTTTTTCGCAACATAGTAGGCAGAAAGTAAAAATTCCGGGGTTAGCTGCCTCTTATCAAGAAGATAAACTAATCGGATTCCATCTGATCCAGATTCTCTTTAATCTGTTTAACATAATCGCCGTAGTAATAGCGGATCATCAGCTCGGTAATCACGGCAATGATAGCAATAGACGCAATGGCCGAAAGAATCATCCATAAAATAAAATCAGGATCCTGCTGGTAGGTTTCCTTAAAGTGATACAATTTTTCAAACCACTCTATTGCTTTGTTCCGTCCAATCATGATCAGATATAAAAACAATGCCTGCGGAATCATCACATAAGCTACTATGCGATAGGTTTCAACCGCGTACTTTAAATCATAGTATAACTTGAGCAAATGTTCCCTGGACGCCAGCAGTTCGATCTGCCCCGCACTTTTGATTAGGTAATAAAACCGGCGGTAGTACAGCAGACTCGATAAACATATCTGTACGATAAAAAAATAATAAGCAAAGGCAGCATAGCCCTGGATCTTGTAAAATGGCAACATCGGCACCGCAATCAGGAAAATCACACATAGCAGCCAGGAAATAAATTCCCGCTTAATATTCCTTCGCAGTTTGGCCATGATATTACCGACTTCCTTATATTGCTGAAGATTGGGATTATGCAGGCCCTCTTCTGTAGACTGTTCTTGCCAAGATTTTTTTAATTCATCAAAATTCATAGCTGTATTTTTTAATGATCTGTTGAATCCGTTCTTTTGTACGATTTAATTTTACCCGGGCGTTCACTTCCGAAATCCCTAAATGGGCTGCAATCTCACGATGGCTCTGTCCTTCGAGAAATAGGAAGATCAGGGCTTTCTCCACAGCATTAAGTTCATGCACTGCCTGATAGAACAGCCGTAGCTGCTCATCTTTATCGGTGTTGTACACCTCCTCCGCATAGTCGTGTCGTTCTTCGAGCGGATCATGTTGCTGATGTTTCTTTTCTTTCTTCAGAAAGACCATCGCGGTATTTAACGCCACGCGGTACATCCATGTTGAAAATTTACTCTGCTGCCTGAATGTCCCGAATGACTTCCACAATTGATAAACAATTTCCTGATAAAGGTCCTGCCGCCCTTCGTGATCATCCATATACATACGGGTCACCTTGACGATTATTCCTTTATTTTCATCAATCAATCTAAGAAATTCTATTTCCGGTTGGTTCACTTAGCAAATTTTCTTTATGCAATGTTACTGGCAATAAGTATCGCAAACAAACAAAGTGTTACAGCTTCGCTTAAAATTATGTAAATTGTTCCTAAAAAGGAGGCAAATCAAGTTAATATGGAAAATATATTTTACGAAGGACAGGTCATCTGGGCACAGATTGATGCCAATCGGCACATGCGCCATTCCGCATATGCCGATATCTGCGCACAGGCGCGCAGCAACATGCTCCATAAAATGGGATTTTCACTCGATAATTTTGCTGCTTATCAGATCGGGCCTATTTTATTCCGGGAAGAGCTGATCTACTCCAAAGAAGTACATCTCGACGAATATGTAAAAGTCAAAGTCGAAATGACGAAGTACAATAAATCCAATAGCCGTTTTTCCTTTACCCACAAGGTTTATCGTCAGGACGGCACATTGTGCTGTACGGTGCATGTCGACGGCGCCTGGCTCGACCTAAAACAGCGCAAATTGACAAAGTTGCCCGAGGAAATGGAGCCCTACTTGGCGAAAGTACCGCGGGCACCCGAATACGAAGAGTTGGGATAAAAAAAATCCCTCGGTACCTAAAGAAGTTCCGAGGGATCAAAACATAAACTAAACCTAAAAACTATTTTTTTTATGATCGCTGCCACTGCTGGGACATAGCCGCGCTGCCACAGTATTATTTTACTTCGATCAGACGTTTTGCAATAATCGCGTCTTCTTTCTTACCTAGGGTCAACACCAGAATACCACCCTCATAAGCTGCTTCGATATTGCTATAATCTACTGTATCTGGTAAAGTAAATGATCTTGAAAATGATGTATAGTTGAACTCTTTTTTGCTATACAATTTTTCCTCGCTGGTCTGCTCTTCTTTCTTCTCTGCTGAAATCGTAATCAGATTCTTATCCACATTGATTTTGAAATCTGATTTATCTAAGCCCGGAGCAGCCATTTCGATTTTAAATGACTTTTCAGTTTCGGAAATATTTACCGCCGGAACACGCGACACCAAACGGTCCGAAATAAAGTTATCATTGAACAGATTATCAAATACAGTATTTACAAATGGATTTACTGCGTCAGTATTCAAACTTTTTGTTGGGAATTTAATTAATGCCATTTTTTTGTCCTCCTAATTTTGATATTGTTAAGCTTTATTTTTCTAACTTGTTTTCTAGGAGGTATTCAATTTGCATACCAGCAACAAAATAAAGACAAAATGACATACATATATAATTCAAACCGACATTTTGTCTTTATTTCACTATAAAGAACGCGCATATTGGCCGATATTATATGATGAAGCACATAAACCCTCCTTGATGAATAACGTTTCAGGCAATAAACTGTTTCGAAGTCTTCCAAATTTGACATTGCATCCGTTGCATCCCGTCACTCACCCACCTGCTCCAATTCTGCTATAAGCAGTGACTTGACCACATCATAACTATAGTCTTTTGCCTCTGCAAACGAAACGCCGTAAATTCTTGGCACCACACTGGCATAATGCGGAAACGGCGCAAATAGACGATTATAATAGGCATCAAGCTGCGCATCGTTGGGTAGTTCGAAGGCTAAACGTAACTGAAAGCGTCTGACAACAGCGGCATCCAGAATCTCGGGATGATTGGTCGCAGCGACCAGGACGGCTTCGACGGGCAAATAATCCATCAGCTGAATAATGGTATTCACGAGACGCCGCATTTCGCCCACGTCTTTTTCTTCGCTGATGCGCGCTTTGCCGATCTGGTCAAATTCGTCCAGAAAAAGCACCGCTTTTTCACGCCCCGCTTTGTCAAACGCCTGCTTGATATGCTGAGAAGTCTCTCCTATCCGCGAGGAAACCAGATTACTCAGATTCAGCACGTATATAGGCTTATCCAGTGCTGTAGCAAGAGCTTTTGCCGTCGTTGTTTTACCGCAGCCGGAGTACCCGTGCAGCAGAACCTTGTTGCTGACCGGCAGTCCATACCGGGCAAGTTCGCGGATATAGCGATGCTCCTTTATGAGCTGTCCAAGCTTCTCCCGGCTTTCAGCTTCGAGAAAGACATCTTCTAGCGAAATCTTTTCCTTATCCGCTATAACAAGATCGTAAATATTCATTTCTGTTTCGTATAATATGGGGTCCGTCTTACTGACGCTGGGCAAATGATTAACGATTATACCTCAGGCTCACTTGCGAGCTGGACAGATCGCCACCAAACGGCGGATTCGACTTCCGGATCACAACTTCAATCATTTCAGCATAGCCTACCGACTGACGGATTTCCTCGAGTATCTCCGCCGCAGCCGACTCCAGCAGCCTCCTTCTGGGCGCCATGACCTTGGCCGCAATGCGATAGAGTTCCTCATAGTTGAGGGTACTGCCCAAATCGTCTGTCTCGCCAGCGTGAAATGCAAAACACACATCGATGGACACGTAGAATTCATTGCCGACAATCTGCTCTTCCTCATAATAACCGATTGGAGCGAAAAATCGCGCTTCTTTAAGTGATACAGTCTGTAAAATGCTTGCCATGCACAAACCTAAGCAAATTGTTTGATACCTGAAAACATCGCACTGACTACCTGGACTACAGAAAAGTCATTCACATCCATCTGAAATTATAATTGCATTTAAAAACATTTTTTTCTAAGTTTAACCACACCAAAAACCAAACAGATGAATTTTTCACGACCATCAACATTAGCAGTTGTCTTAGTATGTGCCGCAGTATCGCTGCAGGCCCAGACCAATATGAAGCCCAGCGATACAGAATACTATACCCCTGTCCCACCGACCGTAAGGATCGATCACGGCATACCGAGCGATGCCCTCGTACTTTTCGACGGAAAAGATCTTAGCAAATGGAAAAGTGAAAAGGGCGAAGCAAACTGGACTGTGGCCAACAATGTCCTCGAAGTAAAACCGGGCACCGGAAACATTGAGACGACTGAACATTTTACCGATTTCCAGTTACACATCGAATGGAAAAGCCCAGCGGTGATCAAAGGTGAAGGCCAGGGCCGTGGCAATAGTGGCATATTCCTTCAGGGCCTTTACGAGATTCAGGTACTGGACAATGACAACAATCCGACCTATGTCAATGGCGGCGCAGGCAGCATTTATAAGCAGCGTCCTCCGCTGGCACAGGTCATCGCTCCGGACAAATGGCATGTCTACGATATTATCTACAAAGCTCCCCAATTCAATAAGGACAGCCTGCTCGTCAGCAAAGGAACAGTCACCGTTCTGCATAATGGTGTCGTTGTACAGAACAACACACAGATAGATGGAACTACCGAATACATCGGGCTGCCCAGGCAAGTGGCTCATGGCGCAGGTCCCATTATCCTGCAGGATCACGGCGACCTCGTTCAATTTAGAAACATCTGGATCCGAAAACTATAAGCCTGCGCAACAATTTCAGTTAGACAAGCAACAATTCTGTACTAGGTTTTACAGGGCCATTTCCCTAATTTAGCCCTGTAAAATTTAATAACAGATGAAAAGAATTGCGCTATTCTTCTTGTTAGCCAGCGCGCTGACAAGCCAGGCCCAACGAAACCTGAATTTGGAGGAAACTGTATTTGGTTCCCGTACCTATGCACCGGCTTCAATAGCTTCCCCATCCTGGATACCAAGCACCAACAAGCTTTCCTATCTTGATAAATCGTATCAGAACCTGCTCTTCAAAGGCCCTGCAGACAATTGGAACGAAAACAGTCTAGCCTCCAAGTCGGATCTAGAAGCAGCTTTAAACACAGCAATTCCGGACGAAACATTCCGTTTAAGCATATTCCCCTACGACTACAAGTGGCTCGATGCCAATACTTTACTTCTACAAGTGGACGGTAAAAGCAAAGCATATACTGTCGCCTATAACACCAAATCCAAAACTATTGAAAGTTTTATCGGCAATGACAGCCAGGGTGCTAACCGCGAAGTAGCACCTGACCTCTCCAAAATAGCTTATCTGATAGACAACAACATCTCTATAGTTGATAAAAACGGGAAAGTAACGACTGTAACCAACGACACAGACAAAGGAATTGTCAATGGCAGCGACTACACGCACCGTCAGGAATTTGGCATAAAAAAAGGAATGTGGTGGAGTGCCCAAAACGACAAACTGCTCTATTACCGCAAGGATGAAACCATGGTAGCCAATTATCCACTTCCCCAGTGGGCCCCTAAAATCGCCGGGATTAAGTGGATTAAATATCCAATGGCCGGGCAAAAATCCGAGGAAGTCTCTTTAGTAGTTTACAACACCACGACAGGGCAGAAAGTAACGTTGCAGACCGGTGATCGCTCGGAACAATACCTGACCGCGGTCACCTGGGATCCTTCCGGAAAATATGTTTACGTCGGCGTACTCAACCGTGGCCAGAACGATCTCAAATTCAACAAATACGACGCGGCAACAGGCGACCTCGTCAAAACACTGTTTGAAGAAACCGCAACAACATGGGTGGAACCTGAAACCCCACTGACTTTCCTACCCAACAAAACAGATCAATTCCTCTATCAGTCCGACCGGGACGGATACAATCAGTTATACCTCTACAACACAGAGGGGAAGTTGGTTAAAAAACTTGGACACAAGGACATTGTACTCGAAACGCTATTGGATTTCTCTGCCGACGGAAATAAAATAAGTTACATAGGTGTCACCAATAATGGACTTGACCGTCAGTTATTTGAAGTGGACCTCAAATCCGGAAAAACCATACAACTAACCAACGAACCGGGGATGCACCTGGCCTCCGTGAGCAGCGACGGAAAATACCTGTATGACCAGTACAGTAATTTAAATACGCCAAACAATATACAGATCAAAGAACTTAAATCGGGTAAGGCAACGCAGCTACTCAAGGCAGAGAACCCTTTCAGCGGCAAAATCCACAATCCTAGAATTGAATTCGTCCAGCTGACCTCCGCGGATGGAAAATATCCATTGACAGGCCGTATTATTTATCCGAACGACTTCGACCCAGCAAAAAAGTACCCTGTGATGTACTACCTATACGGCGGTTCACATTCACAGCTGGTATCTAACAGGTGGCTGGGTGGCGCCGGTTATTTCGACATGTACATGGCGCAGCAAGGCTATATTGTGTTTACCATGGACAACCGTGGCACCAACTACCGCGGCCGCGATTTTTACACGGCCACGCACCGCAAGCTTGGCCAGAACGAAATGGCCGACCAGCTTAAAGGTATAGAATTCCTCAAATCCAAACCCTTCGTTGACCAGGGACGGATGGGTATCTTTGGATGGAGTTTTGGCGGCTTTATGACAACTTCATTTATGCTGCATCACAATGATATCTTCAAGGCCGCAGTCGCCGGAGGACCCGTCATTGACTGGAAGTTTTATGAAGTCATGTACGGTGAACGCTACATGGACACGCCACAGGAAAATCCTGAAGGCTACAAACTAACTTCTCTACTCAACAAAGCAGATCAGCTGAAAGGAAGACTGCTGATTATCCATGGCGCGCAAGATCCTGTCGTGGTGCAGCAAAACAGCATGGAATTCATTGAGGCATGTATTAAGGCAGGCAAGCAGGTCGATTATTTCCTATATCCTACCCACGAACACAATGTAATGGGGCGCGACCGTATTCACATGTACGAAAAAATTGCCGATTACTTTAATCAGCACCTCAAAAAATAGATCATCAACTAATAAACAAGCACGGCTACCTGGAAAGAAGCCGTGCTTGTTTGTTAGTTGCCACTTGTGCGCTTCGCCTTCAGGTTACCGGGCCAAGCCATCGGTTTCCCATCGCTACCCAAAGGCAGCACCATTTTATCCCGCGATACTAATTCGGGTTCCTCGCAGGCAAGATAAGTCAGTACAGCAACGATAACCGCATTTTGCCTAACTTCATCAAACACAATTTTATCATAGGTATCTCGATTCGTATGCCAGGTCACCTTGCCGTAATCCCAGGATGTGGACGAAAGTCCAAAAGCCGGGATTCCACGTTGCACAAAGGAGGAGTGATCACTCCCACCCGTCCCCGGCATCCCGGGAAAGGAGGTCTGTATTTCATTACGTATTTCCTCCGGCAGGTATTGCAGCCAGCGACCTATGTATTCATAAGCCTTCTCAAAACCACTTCCTCCGATACGCACAATCCGGCCGGTTCCATTGTCCTGATTCCAGACGACCTGAATATTCCTAGCAATTTCAGGATGATCTTCGACAAAGGCCGACGAACCGTTTAAACCCTGCTCTTCACTCCCCCAATTGCCCACCAAAATTGTCCTTTTATTATCTGGATATACTTTTCGCAGGATACGTACGGCTTCCATCATTGTGATTACACCGGTCGCGTTGTCGGTTGCGCCCGAAGCCCCGTCCCATGAGTCAAGATGAGCGGACAGCACTACATATTCATCCGGTTTCCCCTTACCTTTGATTTCCGCTATACTATTATATGTTTTTGCGATACCTAGCTCTTTCGATTTACCTTGTAACAGCACACGGGGCTTAACGCCGCGTTCGGCCATACGGTATAGCAGCCCATAATCCTCCAGGGCAATATTAAATACCGGAATCTGCCTTGACTTCGCGTCAAAAACCCGGGTGATTCCCGGCAGTTCAGTCCAATAAGAATCGATTACGCCAACAGCTCCCGCAGCCTCCAGCGCCAAGGGCAACGTGCGTCGCGTGTTCCCCGTGTAAGCCATACTCTGCTCCCAGGCGCTGAGCTGCCGTGTTTTCAGGGATTGATACTTTTCGTAACTTTTGGGCGACGCGGACTCCTTCCAGTTGGCATCAGACCTACCCGAGATCGGATTCATTCCGATAAGCACGATCTTACCTTTTACGGTCTGAAGCCAAGCCTGATAATCCGGCTGTGAGTGGAATATGGGCATCGCGATGACTTCAGCTTCCACACCTTTTTCTTTTGTCATCGGACTAAAAGCCAATTGGGTACCTTCCAAAGACTTCAGTCTCGGAAAAGTCATCGTAGCCTGAGAAGTACCACGCTCCCAAGAGCGCCATTCACCATAAGCTTCATTGCGGGCATGGGCACCCAAAGCTGTATATTGTCTGACGACCCAATCGTGCGCCTGTTGCATCTGTGGACTTCCCACCAGCCGCGGACCGATCATATCGACCAGCTCAAAAGCATAGTTCTCAAGCTGGGAGTTCGCATTGGCTTCCTGAACAATCGCCGCAACGACGGCCTCTTTGCTTTGTGCAACTATTATCGGACTGCTGAAAAGTAGCAAAGCAACTCCGATCAACTTTAAATCTCGTTGTTTCGTTCGTATTTTCATTTCTATTTTCTTTTTACGACACCTAGGCTTGGCTTCGTCTGGTTTTTCACGAAAATTACTAAAAATATTCAATAATCTACATCATCTTGCCTACCGCACAGCTGCTCCCTCGAAAGTCCACGGAGCGGATATGTGCGCCGCAAGGAGCAGAACTAAAAAAGCCTAAGGAGATTTCCTTAGGCTTTGCAAATAAAAGTTGGTTGGGTTGATTGTTTACACTGCTTCTACTTTTGACTTCTCGTAACTCTCCTGGTGCACTGAAGCCACTGCCCTGCCCGATGGATCGTTCAGGTTTTGGAACGAGGCATCCCAAGCCAGTGCTTCCGGCGTACTGCAGGCCACGGATTTCACCGAAGGTACTGTAGCTGCCGCAGCGGCAGAAGGAAAGTGGGATTCAAAGATTGTTCGATATAGGAATTCCTCCTTGTTCTTCGGCGTATTGACCGGAAACCGCTCAGACGCAGCTGCAAATTCCTGATCGGAAACCTTACTTTCAGCCTGTTCTTTAAGAGTATCTATCCAACTATAGCCCACACCGTCAGAAAACTGCTCCTTTTGACGCCAGGCAATGCTCTCGGGAAGATAGTCCTCAAAAGCTTTACGGACGACCCATTTTTCCATTCTTCCATTGCGGATCATCTTGTCTGACGGGTTGATGCGCATCGCTATATCCATAAACTCCTTGTCCAGAAAAGGAACCCGACCTTCTACTCCCCAGGCTGCCAGCGATTTGTTTGCCCGCAAACAGTCATAGAGGTACAATTTTTTCAGTTTACGTACGGTTTCCTCATGAAATTCCTGCGCATTGGGTGCTTTATGAAAATACAGATATCCACCAAAAAGTTCGTCAGAACCCTCTCCCGACAGCACCATCTTAATCCCCATAGATTTGATGACGCGGGCCAGTAAATACATCGGAGTTGACGCCCGTACGGTCGTCACATCGTAAGTCTCCAGGTGATAGATGACGTCACGGATGGCATCCAGTCCTTCCTGGATCGTAAAGTTAATTTCATGATGAATAGTACCAATATGCTCTGCGGCTTTCTGTGCAGCGACCAGATCGGGCGCACCTTTGAGACCAACAGCAAAAGAATGCAGCTGTGGATACCAAGCGTCTTCCTGATCATCAGTCTCAATACGTTTGGATGCAAATTTTTTGGTGATCGCGGCAATCACAGAGGAATCCAGTCCCCCGGAAAGCAAGACACCGTAGGGTACATCTGACATCAACTGACGGTGTACCGCATCTTCCAGTCCCTTGCGCAATGCAGCAATGTCCGTTTCATTATCCTTCACTGCTTCATAGCTTTCCCAGTCGCGCTGATACCAGCGCTTGGGCTCTGTACCTGATTTGCTGTACAGATAATGTCCCGGAGGAAATTGTGCTATGCTATCGCAAAAACCTTCCAGTGACTTCAACTCTGAAGCAACGAATAACTGCCCCTGAGCATCTTTTCCATAATAAAGCGGAATAATCCCCATATGATCGCGTGCCACAAAGAAGGAGTCATCCCTTGAATCATAGAGCGCAAAACCAAATATACCGTTCAGTTCATCGACAAAAGATGGCCCCTTGGCCAGGTACAATGCCAATATCACTTCAGAATCACTCTGTGTGGCAAACTCATAGTCGGGAAGGCTATTGCGCAATTCATGGTGGTTATAAATCTCACCATTAACAGCCAACACAACTTTGCCGTCAGGACTGTACAAAGGCTGGCTGCCCGACTTAGGATCTACTATGGCCAACCGCTCGTGAGCCAATAACGCTTTCTCACCGGTAAAAATACCAGACCAGTCCGGACCGCGGTGGCGAATACGTTTGGACATCTCCAAAACTTGGGGTCTCAATACGTCTGCAGGTTGCTTTAATTCAAAAGCGCCGATAATTCCACACATATTATGAAAATTTTAAATATTTCGTTTCTACATTTTGTTATTGACACAAAGTAAAACAATTAAAAACTAAATTCATAATAATTTTTAATTTTTATTGTATTTTTATTAAAAAACACAATTAAACCAAATGAAATTAACAATGAAACACCAATTTATTTACAATAATCACATGCTACATCACAAAATGGTTTGAAGATTTATAGTAAATTCACATGATAATCAGGCAACAACCCGTATGGATCTAATAGGAACTTTTTATCGTGACCTTGCACTCCGCCCCGACGAGCTGAATGCCATAAAAGAAAAGCATCAGGCGATAACGGTCAAAAAAGGAGAGTTTATATTGACGAAAGGTCAGGTTGCTAACGCATATTACCTGATTGAATATGGTTTGACGCGTTCATTCCTGCACGATTATGAAGGCAATGAAGTGACGATAGATTTTTGCTGTGACCACGAAGTTGTCATCGAAGTAGCATCTTTTTTTCAGCGCAGCCCGACGGTTGAAAACATTCAGGCACTCACAGAGACCAAGCTATGGAAAATACGATTTGACGATTTTCAGGAGCTCTTTCACCAGATTCCTGAATTCAGGGAATGGGGGCGTTCGTGGATGGCAAAAGAACTGGTGCACACCAAAAACAGGGCGGTCGCGATGATCACTGAACCTGCAACTACGAGATATCTGCGGCTGATCAAAGAAAAGCCCATTCTGATTCAGCAAGCGCCGTTAAAGCACATTGCCTCTTATCTCGGGATCACCGACACCTCGTTGAGCCGTATCCGAAAAGAAATTGTACACAGCAGTTAGCGGAAAAACCGCGATCAGCTGCAGGTATTTTCAATTCTTGCCCTGAGACAAGTTTTCCGTTTATATTGACCGTTATTTTTGTGCTCAGCGCGTCTTTGATACCGCGCAAGCAAATACAGCTGAAATAATAATCAATATATTCAAATTAGAAATCATGGCAAAATTGCACGCTTACTTAAATTTCGATGGCAACTGTGAAGAAGCATTCACATTCTATGAAAAGGTTTTTAATACCACAAATCCGGGTTTTATGCGTTATGGTGATGTTCCTGCAGACCCCGCGATGCCACCTATACCTGATGAAGCAAAGAACAAGATCTGCCATACCGCAATTTCAATCAACGGAGAGAGCATGCTTATGGGGGCAGACGTCATTTCAGCCTTCGGCCAGCAATATGCACAGGGCAACAATACCTATGTGATGCTCATGTGTGACGATGGCGAGGAAGCCCGGTCGCTATATGAAGCATTAAGCGTCAATGCAAAAGTTATAGAAATGCCCTTGGGCGAAACGTTCTTTGCGGAGCTGTACAGCTCTTTTCAGGATCAGTTTGGCATCTGCTGGATGGTCTATTTTGGCGGAAGCAAAGACGAAGATTGTAGCAATAAAGACTAGACGTTTGCAGCTACGCCGTCTATCAGTTACGATATAAGGGTACTGATGCAGCACCCTTATATCGTAGCTATATTTCGGACGCCATGTAACCATGTAGCGCCACTTGACAAACTATTATTTGCTGATCAGCACATCCTGTTCAAAAACCACCCCATCCCAACCGTTTACCATAAATTGCCGGATATTCTGATGACCCTCGCCTGCAGGATTATCCAATACATTTTGATAATGTTCGGCAAACAGCCTCAAGGTGTCTTCTTCCGTCAGATGATTTAATCTGGCAAAATAAAAAAGTTTGGCGCTCCCCTGATTTTCAGCTTCTGAGTTTTTTAAGCTTCCATTCTGAAACGCCGCTGGACGGTACTCGTAGTTCAGGGCAATATGGTCGAGTACTTCCTGAAACCGTAATTGCCCCCTTTTGGATCTTTCAATGAGTTCTTCTGTTTTCATTCGGGTTGATTAAGTATTGTCAATTATATAATTCCATGCAATGAACCGCCTTTGGCTCCCAGTTGGTCTACCCGCCTTTCGACCGCAGCATCTTTAATCAAAGCTGGAGCATGGTGAGGTTTGGTACGCGCGTCGATGATGATCGGTCCTTCACAACCCCAGTGCTTGAATGCGGTAAAACTTTTAATTCCATAGATGTCAAATGCCGGATTGCTCCTTGTAAAGGTGGTCCATACAAAATTATTCACCGTCGCTGCAGTAAAATCGGCATCATCACACAGCACGATCAGCGGAAGTCCTTCCCACGGAAGGTCGGCAGCAGCACGACACCACTCCGCAATCACCTTTTCCTCCTCTTCATAGCTCGTGAACGCCTGTCCCTCTATCGCCAGAATACCGGGTATCACCAATTTGGACCGGCTGAATGGCCTTGGCAGATCGAGATTAGCCGGCAGCTCCCACTGTAGCTCCCGCTTTTTGCTTCCCGCAGCAGCAAACACCACTTTTGACCCTGTGTTAAGTCCGTCACCCGAATAATCGAGGGTATCGATGGTGGTGTTGGTCTGAAAATGCAGATCGCGTGTAGGGTCTATCCGTTCAAGAATATGCTTCAGAAAAGCAGGGATATCATCGATATCCAATGTTGGATTATCTTCATGAGCGGATATAAATAAATATTTGGCTAAGCTCAGCTGATTTTTTCCAAGAATTTGATTAGCAATGGTCAGAATCTCCTGGGGTCGGTCGACCTTTTGATAAGGTGTATAGCGTTCGGAACCAATAGCAAATAACAGCGGATGCACTCCAGCAGCATCTACGGCGTTGACAGCATGCAGCCCGGAAATCTCCTTGGGAATGGCGGTTCCTGTAATCTCGTGGATCAGTGCTCCAAAGCTCGTATCCTCCTGCGGAGGACGCCCCACTACCGTAAACGACCAGATGGGATTTTTTTTATGATATACATTGTGCACCTTCATCAGCGGAAAAGGGTGTGTCAGGCTGTAATAGCCAATATGATCCCCAAAAGGACCTTCAGGTTTATTCTCATTGGGATATACCGTTCCGGTAATCACAAAATCGGCGTCGGCTGAGATACAGAATCCCTCATCATCGTAAAAATAGCGAAATCTGCGGTTGCCAAGCGCTCCTGCAAAAATCATTTCTGAGAGCCCTTCCGGCAGCGGCATGACCGCCGACAACGGGTGAGCTGGCGGACCTCCGACGAAAATACTCACCTTAAGCGGTCTGCCCAACGCATTTGCTTTGGTCTGATGGATACCGATGCCCCGATGCAACTGATAATGCAGCCCGATCTCACGGTCCTTCACATAATCATTGCCGGACAGCTGAATACGGTACATACCAAGATTAGCGTGCAGGATACCGGGTTTATCTACATCTTCTGTATAAACTTGTGGCATAGTGACAAAAGCGCCGCCATCCATGGGCCAGTTGACAATCTGCGGAAGCTTGCTGATCTTCGTCCTGCCATATAGAATCGGAGCACCCGATTTCTTTTTCCAGGGCAAGGCACCGAGTGCAGTCATGGATGAGCCGATGTACTGAAAGGGATTTTTCAGCACGGCAGCAGGATTCATCTTGACATCCACGAGCTTCTTGAGGTGGTCCAGCGAATCTCTGAACATAAACTTTGAACGCTCAAGCGTCCCAAAAAGATTCGATACCGCAGGGAATTCCGAACCTTTGATATTTTCAAAGTAAAGCGCGGGCCCGGCCACATCAAATACCCGCATATGAATAGCCGCCATCTCCAGGTAAGGATCTACCTCTTCTTTGATTCTGATTAAATGACCATGTTTTTCAAGATCAGCAACACATGCTTCTAAACTATTGTATCCCATATATTATTCTGCACCAACCGTTAATCCACAAATTTAACAGAATAATCCATATGTAAACAATCATTCCTGTGTGTTTACATGTAATTATCTTCATGCAGGCTTCGCATTTTGCGTTTCAAGAATACAAATCAACGACCACTGGCGGGACCGACGGCGGACAGTTACCAAAGGATCATGTATCCTGACAGACATAAGCTTTGAGCGGTGTAAACTGAAAGGGCTGAATTTTCTGCCAGGCAGAATTATCCACATTTTTTTCATAATACAGCACGCGCCTAAATTCGTCGATGTCTTCCTTATTGATATCATTAAAACGGCTCAGCAGAAGTTTCGCAAAAAACTTATTGACACCGACCTCCCGCTTCTGGGTTTCGGACGTGCAGTTCAGATATTGGTAAAACAGGCTTCTAAAAGTGATTTCCTCATTCCCGCCCAAGTAAATGACTTCCGAAAAAAAGTGATCTTCCCAAGGCATCTCACGCAGCCAACGATATACATCCAGCAAAGGAAGAGGATGGAATTTTAAGGATGCCACCCAGTTCCAGTAGAATACCGTCTGCCGTTTTGCCAGTTTGGCAAACACGCGGTTGAGTATACTTTCTCTGCCGATGGCACTGCTTTTGATCACGATGGTATACCGTACCCGTAGCACTTCCAGTAGATTGCGCACAGGCTCCAAAAAATGCTCATCCATCAGCCGGGCAACATAAATAATACGGTTGTTGCCCCCTCTTTTGCAGATTTCTATAAAGTTACGCAGCCCCAGCAGCTCAAGCTGCAGCTGTATATCGTTGTCCAGTGAAGGCACCTGGGTAAAATAGATACCGAAATTGACATCACTGACCTCAAAGTTATCATAGGCTTCGCCCTTCCGCAAAAGATCAAGCTCAAAAAGCTTGGCTGTCACCCTTTCTTTCACAATTTTATTGAAAATGGACAGATTCCGTACCAGCCCCGTGACATCGAAATCTTTGGCCTGCAAATGACATGATGCCCGTCGTCCCAAATAAGTATTAAGACCGCTGATTAAAACCTTTTTCATCCCTAGTAATATTTCTGCGTATTCGCTTTTAAATGGCAGCAGCGAGTTCAGGCATCCGGCCTGTCGGCACCACAGCAGAGCAGCTACCACCCTGTTGTTCCTGTACGTTATATGTTCTTCAGGCGCGGTGGTTTTTATCTCCAAATATGCTGACTAACAAATATCATAATTCTCTGATTTTAGAACAGAGAAAGGTCAAATAAGTTTAAGACTATTTTGACTTTTTGGACAAATTTATCCCATCCTTCGCTTCAACACCAATTTCTTTGTCCTTTTTATGTCAATTCGTGTCTAAAAGCTTTGAGGAACACAATATCCTTATATATTTGTAATTCTTCTGAAAATAGACTGCACTAAAAAGTATTTATCTTCACCTCTATGGACAAAAGGGCAATAATGATCTGGTTTAGGAATGATTTAAGACTTCATGACAATGAAGTGTTTTATCAGGCTTCCGAGAGGAGCTCTTTTATTATTCCCGTCTATTGTTTTGATCCCCGATACTTTAATCGCAATCCATTTGGCACGTTAAACACGGGTGTACTGCGGGCAGCGTTTATCATTGAGGCAGTCACTGCCCTAAAAGAAAAACTGCGTAGCCACGGAAGCGACCTACTGACATACATTGGCAGACCGGAAGACATTATTCCGCGGATCGCACAAAAGTACCAGGTCAACGAGGTGTATCACCATCGTGAAGTTGCCCTGCGCGAAACGTCGATCTCCGAAAAGGTTGAAAGCGAACTATGGAATAGCAAAATTAACCTCCGCCATTTTATCGGACACACCCTCTACCACAAAGAGGATCTTCCTTTTCCGATCAAAGATATTCCTAACGGATTTTCTGTTTTCAAGAAAAAAGTAGAACGGGAAAGCACTGTCCGGCAACCGATTCCATTTCCTTCGAATTTTCTGACCCCCCCGCATCTGGAGGACACCAAAATCCCAACTTTGAAGGATCTGGGGTACAGCGACGAAGAAATCCGTTCCGTAGACGATATTTATATCCTGGGCGGCGAGGACACGGCATTGAGCATCATGCATTCCCTGCTGTCGACTTATCCAGAAGCTGAGCAGGACCCCTTGATTTTAGGCCCTTTTATCGCTTCCGGAGCTCTTTCCCCTATCTTGCTGTACAACAATATCAAAAAATTGGGCGAGGGCAAAAAAGACAAGCGCTTCGAGAAAATCATTGAGATATTGCTCTGGAGGGATTATTTCCGTTTTATGCTCAAAAAGTACCCGAACATCTTCTTTAAGGCACAAGGGACAAAGGTTGGTACAGGGATAACCATCCCGGCCCTGACGGTAAATGAAGAAGAGTTTGAAAAATGGAAATCCGGCCATACCGAACATGACTTTATCAACAGCACCATGACGCAGCTGCAAAAAACCGGCTATATTCCCTATCAGGCCCGGCTTATTGCTGCCAGCTATCTGGTACATGAATATCAAGTCAACTGGCTACGGGGAGCCTCCTGGTTTGAAGAGCACCTGCTGGACTACTCGCCAGCTACGGTATATGGTCAATGGTCACATATTGCGGGCGTGGGCACGAGCGAAAAAGACAACAAAGCCCTCGACTGGCAAAAATTGATCAAAACGCACTTTCCAAACGGCCTTCCTAAAGAGGATGAATGGCTCGCCAAATAAATCGCTGGCTAGAATAAATAACGCTAATCGAAATGAAATCTACAGTGCGTTACAGGCCCCTTTTAAATCATGCTAAAAATGTTAAGAATCGGATAGATTTATTGATTAAATAATTCAATTTCAGTATTAGAAACTCTTTTTTTATTCATAACTTTGACAAATTTCATAGTTTTAATTGTAAATGGACAATCTGACATATTTGAGTAATGCTGATTCGGCTTATGTCGATGGCTTATATCAATCGTACAAGCAAGATCCCCAATCGGTAGATTTCGGATGGCAAAAATTCTTTGAAGGTTTTGATTTTGGTCAAAACGCTGGTGGAACAACAAGTTCAGTAGGTGAAGCGACTCCCGAGCACGTATTGAAAGAAATCAATGTACTGAACATGATCAATGGTTACCGTGACCGGGGCCATCTCTTTACACACACCAATCCTGTACGCGAAAGACGCAAATACTACCCTGGCAAAGAGCTCGAAACGTTTGGTCTTGCAGAGACCGATATGAACACAGTCTTCAATGCGGGGGTGGAAGTTGGATTAGGTCCGGCTACATTAAAAGACATCCGTCAGCTGGTAGAGGACACCTATTGCCGCTCTATCGGTGCAGAATTCAAATATATCCGTAATCCAGAAAAAATAAAATGGCTACAAGACCGCATGGAAGCGGATCGCAATATGCCGAAATTCTCCTTGGACACCAAGAAGAGAATCTTAAACAAATTGAACCATGCCGTTGCCTTCGAGAACTTTTTGGGTACCAAATTTTTGGGACAGAAACGCTTCTCTCTCGAAGGTGCAGAGAGCTTAATTCCAGCCTTGGATTCGGTGATCGAAAAAGGAGCTGAGATTGGTATTCAGGAATTTGTGATTGGTATGGCACACCGCGGCCGCTTGAATGTACTGACGAACATTATGGGTAAATCCTATAAGTCTGTGTTCTCAGAATTTGAAGGTAAAACCTACGCCGATGACCCAGAAGTAAATTTTGGCGGGGACGTAAAATACCACTTAGGTTTCTCTTCTGAAGTGAAAACCAACGACGGCAAGACCGTACATTTGAGCTTGGCACCTAATCCTTCCCATCTGGAAACTGTGGATCCGGTTGTAGAAGGAATGGTACGTTCTAAAATTGATTTCAAATACGACGGTGATTCCTCAAAAATTGCTCCGATCCTGATCCATGGTGATGCAGCGATTGCCGGTCAGGGTGTCGTGTATGAAGTGACTCAAATGTCAAAACTGGATGGTTACAAGACTGGTGGTACAGTTCACATTGTGATCAACAACCAGATCGGATTTACCACAAACTATAAAGATGCACGGTCGGGTACTTACTGTACAGACGTAGCAAAAATCACTTCTTCACCAGTCTTCCATGTCAATGGAGATGATGCCGAAGCGGTAGTATATGCGATCAATCTAGCGGTTGAATACCGTCAAAAATATAAGACCGACGTATTCATTGATTTGTTATGTTATAGAAGATTTGGTCACAATGAAGCCGATGAGCCAAAATTCACGCAGCCTTTATTGTACAAGATCATCGAAAAACATCCAAACCCAAAAGAGGTCTATGCGAAAAAATTAATCGCTGAAGGCAGCATTGATGAAGCCTATTCAAAAACTATAGAAAAAGAATTTAAGTCTGAACTACAGGCTAAATTTGAAGATGCAAAAACTGTCGAGGTATTAACCGAAGACATTCCGATGTTCAAAGGCGCTTGGGAAGGATTGCGTCCGGCCAAAAAAGGTGAAGTATCCACCACAACAGACAAAACAAAGGTGTCGAAAGAGACCTTCCTGAAATTAGCAAAAGAGATCACGACGCTACCTTCAGACAAAAAGTTCTTCCGTAAGATTACCCGTTTATTCGAAGACCGTGCAAAAATGATCAGCAGTGATTCATATGATTGGGCAATGGGTGAATTGATGGCGTATGCGACTTTATTGGATCAAGGTAACCGTGTCCGCATCTCCGGACAAGATGTACAACGCGGTACATTTTCACACCGTCATGCGGTATTGACACTGGAAGATTCAGAAGAAAAATATGTGCCGTTGGCTAATATCAAGGGTGGTGACAAATTCTCCATCTACAACTCTTTGCTTTCCGAATATGCCGTTTTAGGCTTTGAATATGGCTATGCTTCCTCTAACCCCAACTCATTAACGGTTTGGGAAGCACAGTTCGGCGACTTCTATAATGGCGCGCAGATCATCGTGGACCAATATCTGTCCAGTGCAGAGACCAAATGGAAGCGTTCAAACGGTCTTGTCATGATGTTGCCTCATGGTATGGAAGGACAAGGTCCCGAGCACTCTTCCGCACGTATCGAAAGATTCCTGGAATTGTGCGCGGATGAAAACATGATCCTTGCAAACTGTACGCTGCCAGCCAACTACTTCCATTTGTTGCGCCGTCAATTAGTTCGCGAGTTCCGCAAACCATTAGTCGTCTTCACACCAAAATCGTTGTTACGTCATCCGAAAGTGGTATCTCCATTGAAAGACTTTACCGAGGGGGCTTTTCAGGAAGTAATCGATGACGCTAACGTAGCGGCCAAAGATGTCAAACGTGTATTGTTCTGTTCAGGTAAAGTCTATTATGATTTATTGGAAAAACAGGAAGCAGACAAACGCAAAGACGTTGCCATTGTACGTCTGGAGCAGTTGTTCCCAATTCCAACAGAACAGCTGAAAGCCGTCCGTAAAAAATACAACAAAGCCAAAGAGTTTATCTGGGTGCAGGAAGAAAATGAGAACATGGGAGCATGGTCTTACTACTGCCGCAAGCTGATGGGAACAGAAATCGCATTTACCGGTTTTGTTGCTCGTAAAGAGAGCGGAAGTACAGCGACAGGTTATATGAAACAACACGTTGCACAACAAGCAGAGATCTTAAACAAATCATTCGAATAAAAACAATTTAAAACCAATTGCGTCTTATGTATAGGACGCAATTGTCCATAAAGAACATTATATATGAGCTTAGAAATTAAAGTACCAACCGTAGGTGAATCAATCACGGAGGTAACCTTATCACAATGGTTAAAGCAAGATGGCGATTATGTGGAGATGGATGAAAACATCGCCGAATTGGAATCAGACAAGGCAACGTTTGAATTACCAGCAGAAAAAGCAGGTATCTTAAGAATCATTGCACAAGAAGGTGATACTTTAGAAATCGGTGCTGTCGTTTGTACAATTGAAGAAGGCGAAGCTCCTGCTGGCGGTGCTGCCCCTGCTGCAAAACCTGCCGCCGAAGCAACCCAAGCTGCTGCCCCAGCAGCTGCGGCAACTGATGAAGATCCGGATAGCTACGCTGCCGGTACAGCTTCTCCTGCTGCTGCAAAAATTTTGAGAGAAAAAGGAATCGATCCTTCTACTATAAAAGGAACAGGCAAAGATGGCCGTATCACCAAGGAGGATGCAGAAAAAGCACAGCCTGCTGCTAAGGCTGCCGCTCCAGCAGCGAAACCTGCTGCTCCTGCGACCACGGCTACTGCCGCTCCAGTTGCAGGTGCTAGAAACGAGCGCCGTGAAAAATTATCCTCATTGCGTAAAACCATTGCTAAACGTCTTGTAGCTGTTAAAAACGAGACTGCGATGCTGACGACTTTCAACGAAGTCAATATGCAACCGATCATGGATCTGCGCGCTAAATACAAAGATACCTTCAAAGAAAAATTTGGTATTGGCCTTGGATTTATGTCCTTCTTCACGAAAGCAGTTACAACAGCGTTGGCAGAATGGCCTGCAGTAAATGCCCGTATCGAAGACAACGAAATCGTGTATTCTGATTTTGCAGATATTTCGATTGCTGTTTCTGCACCAAAAGGATTAGTCGTACCAGTGATCCGCAATGCTGAATCCATGTCTTTGGAACAGATCGAAAAAGAGATCGCATCATTGGCCGGAAAAGCCCGTGATAACAAATTGACGATTGAAGAGATGACCGGCGGTACGTTTACCATCACCAATGGCGGTGTATTTGGATCAATGATGTCAACACCAATCATCAACGCACCGCAATCAGCAATCTTGGGTATGCACAATATTATCCAGCGTCCGGTAGCCGAGAATGGTCAGGTCGTGATCCGTCCGATGATGTACATTGCACTTTCGTACGATCACCGCATCATTGATGGCCGTGAATCGGTAAGCTTCCTGGTTCGCGTTAAACAATTGCTGGAAGATCCAGCCCGCTTATTGTTGGGCGTATAATATCCATACGACTTACTATAAAAAGGACCTATGCCTCACGGTGTAGGTCTTTTTTTATCCCCGGTCTCAGTCTTTGTTCTTTGCCACACTTTTCGAATATTAAATCGTTCATGGACACAAGCACGGTCATTGCATCTTAAATTCTACACCATATTCTTTATTTTCACCTCTGCCCAACTCAGCGTTTAGATGAGTGTGGACCTCAAATTAGGAAACGTTATGAAGAAAAGAATTGCCGCTACGTCCAGCCGTCCTATACCTTATCTATGGTTTGGTTTTGTTTTTGATCGACCGCAGTATGAGAGCCAAACTTTGAAAAGCATTAGCTGATCTATCTGTTCACCGTCAGCTTATTTTCAATCATACGGTTATTGTACTGCTGGATAAAAGCTTTCATTTTGGTTTCCATCGTATCCAGAATGGCTGGCTGGGCTTTCAGCAGATCCTGTTTCATCAGTCGGTCCTGTTTAAGATTATATAAGGAAGTAGGTTTCAGACCATCATAAGACATCATATAGTCTTTATAGTAAAAATTATAGCTCCCTGCATTGTTGTTAAGCACAAAATTGTCCCGTCCCGGCTGAAAGGCATCCGACCCGAACGCGAAATAAGGCTTGTCATAATGTAGGTAATTGAGTACGGTAGGCATAATATCAATCTGCTGCACCAGTTTATCTGCTTTGCCTACTAACCGATCCCCCGGCGCATAAAAGATGATCGGGATCTGGAAGCCGCCGGCTGTCGTCTGATATTCGGGCAGATAGCTTACGGTAGCATGGTCTGCACAGATAACAAACAGCGTATTGTCAAACCACGGCATCTTGGATGCCGTAGCAAAAAATTCGCGCAGGGCATTGTCTGTATATCCGATCGGTTCCTGAACAGGCAGCGGACCTTTGGGAAACCGTCCCTGATACTTCGCGGGAACTTTAAATGGATGGTGGGAAGACAAGGAAAAGAAGCTCGCAAAAAATGGCTGTTTGAACGTATTGATCGTTTTGGCAGTGAACTGCAGAAACGGCTCATCCCAGATCCCCCAGATACCGTCAAAGTCCTGATCATTATTATACTCATTCTTCCCATAATAATGCTGGATACCGGCCAATTTCATATAAGCTGAAAAGCCCATGCTGCCGTTCGGAGCTCCATGGAAAAAGGCCGTCTCATAGCCCTTTTCAGCCAACAGTTTGGCCAGACTGGTAGTCTCGTTACCGGAATATACCGAAAGTACGAAAGGTTCACCTATAGATGGAATGCCGGTGATCACCGAGGGCAGCGCATCGATGGACTTGCGTCCATTCGCATAGGTATCCGTAAATGTGTAGGCATGGCGGATCAATGAATCCAGGAAAGGGGTATAGCCCTTGTACTTACCCCCTTGGATATCTTTATTCAATTCACCGAAATGTTCTTTCGCAAAACTCTCCAGAATCAACACCACAACATTCTTTTTCTGAAAAGGCTTATCGGTCTTCGGCTGATGAACCGGATTATAAATCGCCATCAGCTGAGGGTCAGAATAATAATGAACGGGTTTGAGATTGACGGCTTTCAGCGTCTTTAAGATGCTAAATGGTGTATTCAGCACAATGTTCATTTCTTCGGGTGTCTCCACATAATCGCCTGCATTGCTCAGGGTGATGGGGCGCGTGCTATGAGCCCAGCCACCACGTACACCTCCTATAAACAGAAATATGGTCAGCAGAAAGAAAGGTATCTGCAACAGCAGTGACTTCCAGGTATACCGCTTCGGACGCTCAATCCGGATCAAACGATAGGATTTGATCAGCCCATAAACAATTAAGGCCAGAACAATGATCAGATACCAATAGTCCAGGCAGAAGTCGAAGGCCAGTTTGAGGAGATTGGACTCGTTTGAAAATTGGTCGAGCACCGTGCCTGTCGTGCGTTTCAGTGTAAAAGGATAATACGCAAAGTCGACCAGGTTCAGTGCAATACCGAGTGAATTGACCACCACAAAGATCCATTTAGACAACTTTTGATAAGTCTGATGATAAGTAAATGGTCCCGGCAGGGTCTGCATCACGATGAAGAGGATATTGAAATACAGTAGCGCTACAATATCAAAACGAACCCCGCCGGCAAACATGACGAGCAGTTTGCTTCCATTCACATTGGGGAACAGGGAGGCGTTCATCAGATAAAATCCGCCGCGCAGCAGCGCATAAACGATTAAAAGAAAAGCAAAGCGGATAGCTACAGCAATATAAGGAGCTAGTATTCCTTTTAACTTCATGGCATCAATATTTTAGAAATTCACGATACACTTCCTGGTAATAAGCTTTGGCTATACTTAGAAGGCTGTCTGTCTTAGCCACCGGATACTCTTTGCTCGCCTTATAATTGACAATGCGACCGACGTTGTCAAAAGATACCGCCTGCTTCGGAGTGATCACGCCAAACGCATCCTTGGAGTTATAAAAAGCCACCTGCGGCGTTGTGGGGTTAAACAGATCGCGGCTCCAGTGATATCGATCAGCCGGCAGTCTCAGCTGCTTCAGCAAGGTAGCCGCCAGATCCGTTTGATTGCCGATTCGGTCGATTACCTTACCCCGGTATTCCGGTTTGATCACCTCTCCGAAGAAAATCAGCGGAATGTGAAATCTGTTGGGATGAGAGAGGTCCCACTTTTCGGATGGCAGCCGGTGACCATGATCGGCGACAACAATAAACAATGTATTTTTATACCAGGGCTCTTTTTTGGCTTTACTGATAAAATCAAAAACGGCAGAATCGGTATAGTTTGCCGTACTTCTAAACTTATCGGCATTGTTGCTGTTTCCGAACTTGTAACCGTGTTTTAACTCAAAGGGCTCGTGATTGATCAAGGTGAAAATCGTGGAGAAAAACGGTTGTTTTTCCTTGTTAAAATCCTGGATCATCCGATTGAAGACCACATGGTCATACACTCCCCAGGAGGCCCGCTCGGCATCCAGCCCAAAGCTGGCATTGTCAACGACCTTGGAGATGCCGTGAGTGAGCATATAGGATTTGAAATTATAGAACTCGCTCTGTCCACCGTGGTAAAACGAAGTTTCGTAACCTGCCCTGTCAAATTCCTGCCCAATGGCGGGCATATTTTCGTGTTTGTCAATATATTTAATAATGCTTTCCGGGCCTTGAGCGGGGAAACCGCTCAATATCGCCACCATTCCTTTGTCGGAGCGGTCCGCAGCAGCATAAATGCGATCGAATAAAATCCCGCCTTTGATTAATTCCTCCATATGCGGAGTAATACCCTTTTCGCCGCCCAGCGACTCGATTAGATCGCCAACAAAGCTTTCCAACATGATAATTACGACATTGGGGCGCGTGGTGTTGAGAACTTCGGCAGTGGAATCAGGCTGATTATGAAAGACAGGTTTTAATTGCTCCTGGACAGTCTGCAGATCGTCACCATAAAAGTTATAAGGGTTTTTGAGCTTTGTGCTTTTAGTAAAAAAGTCGCGCAACAATGACCATTGGGTGTTGACCGCCGCATGATTATAAAAGGTTTCTTCCGAGTAGTACGCTTTGCTCGGGTTGAGGGTAGCGCGGCCATATCCGCCACGAATGAAAGTAAAGAGCACAAAAACACCTACTGCAAGTTTGAGGAAGTTACCGACAGGCGATTTGATATTGTAGAAATGAACCCTTTTAAACATCCAGCGGTAGATATAGTAGCCACAAAATATACCGATGATCATGCCTAGAATCGGAAAAAATACCGGAGTGGATTCAGCAGAGGCAACGGCCCCCGAGGGAGATGCAAGAAAGGCGTCGATAGCACGTTTTGATATCTTATCCCCCCATTCACGGTAAATATTAACATTGATAAAGCTGACGACAAAAAATAGCACCAGCACAACTACCGTATAAATATCGAGGATCGTCCGTTTGGGATGAGCTTTTGGAAAAAATCCCAGAATACAATACACCAAAAACGGCATCGCACAAATATAAGATACGGCAGAAAAGTCCAGACTCAAGCCGTGATAATAAATTCTGAAAATCTCGTTAAAGTGAGGAAAACCGATTTTCTCAAAGAAAGCGGTAATAAAAATCAACCTGTCTATAAAACAGATAATTAACCAAAATAGAAAGTATTGTGTTAACGCTCTAAGCTCGTTTGCAAATCGTTGCATCCCTTATATAAAAATAAAACAGGCAAATTTACATTAATTTACATTAAAATCGGGCTAAATACTTAGTAATATGATGAAAAGATTAAAAACATGTGAACACCCAATAACAAGCTGAGCTCCTCAACAATAATGTTAGCAGAATCATAAGAATTCCTTACTTTTGTGTTCCTAAAAAGTTTGAATATAAAATTTAAAATGAGCATAGCGAAAACTTACAATCCAAAAGAAGCTGAAGAAAAATGGTACAGCTATTGGAAAGAGAACGGCTTTTTCCGTTCTACTCCGGACGAACGTGAACCTTATACGATTGTGATGCCGCCGCCAAACGTCACTGGCGTATTGCATATGGGGCACATGCTGAACAATACCATTCAAGACGTTTTGATCCGCCGTGCCCGCATGCAGGGTAAGAATGCATGCTGGGTACCAGGAACTGATCATGCCTCTATTGCCACGGAAGCTAAGGTCGTCGCTATGTTGAAGGAACAAGGCATTGACAAAAAGTCTTTGACCCGTGAAGATTTTTTAAAGCATGCCTGGGAATGGAAAGAGAAATATGGGGGCATTATCCTGAAGCAGCTTGAAAAACTGGGCGCTTCCTGCGACTGGGAACGCACGCGTTTTACGATGGACCCCGAGTTATACGAGTCGGTTATCCGTGTATTCGTTGACCTGTACAACAAAGGGCTGATCTATCGGGGCTACCGCATGGTCAACTGGGATCCTGAGGCGAAGACCAACATCTCCGATGAGGAAGTTATTTACAAAGAAAAGAATGGAAAGTTATACCATCTGAAATATCAGGTAGAAGGCACCGACAAATACATTGTGGTCGCGACAACCCGTCCCGAAACCATCTTTGGGGACACAGCGGTGTGTATCAACCCCAACGACGAACGGTATACCTGGCTGAAAGGAAAGCAGGTTATCGTGCCGATCGTAGGACGTAAAGTCAATATCATTGAAGACGAGTATGTTGACCTCGAGTTCGGAACGGGCTGTCTTAAAGTGACTCCCGCACATGACGTCAACGACTATGCGCTCGGCAAAAAGCATGATCTGGAGTTTGTGGATATTTTTACGGACGAAGCAAAATTAAATGAAAACGGTCTCCATTACGCCGGCATGGACCGCTTCAAAGTCCGCAAAGAAATTGAGCAGGAGCTCGAAGAAAAAGGACTACTCGAGAAAGTAGAAAATTACACCAATAACGTGGGCACATCGGAGCGCACAGGGGCGGTCATAGAACCAAAAATCTCGAATCAATGGTTCTTGAAAATGGAAGATCTTGCCAGACCGGCTTTGGACAATGTAATGGATGATACCATTAAGTTCCACCCGACCAAATTCAAAAACATCTACCGCAACTGGATGGAAAATGTAACCGACTGGAATATCTCGAGACAGTTGTGGTGGGGGCATCGGATACCAGCTTACTTCTACGGCGACGGCAATGATGACTTCGTTGTCGCACAGACAATTGAAGAAGCACTGGTACTCGCACAGGAAAAGTCCGGTAATGCACGGCTGACAATAACTGATCTGCGCCAGGACGAAGACGTTCTTGACACGTGGTTTTCAGCTTGGCTGTGGCCTATTTCTGTATTCAACGGCATCAACGAGCCCGAGAATGCGGAGATCAACTACTACTATCCCACACAGGATCTCGTTACCGCTCCTGATATTATTTTCTTCTGGGTGGCGCGCATGATCGTCTCGGGCTATGAATTCCGCGGACAGCTGCCTTTTGAAAATGTATATTTTACCGGTATCGTCCGTGACAAGCTGGGCCGAAAGATGTCAAAATCGCTGGGGAATTCACCGGATCCTATTGATCTGATGAATGAATACGGCGCCGATGCGACAAGGATGGGTATGCTTCTTACAGCTCCTGCCGGCAACGACCTACCTTTCGATGTGGAGCTTTGTGTACAGGGACGTAATTTTGCGAATAAAATCTGGAATGCTTTCCGTTTGGTTAAAGGCTGGGAAACGGTGGAGTCTCCCGCTTCAGAATCAGATAAAATTGCCGCTGCATGGTTTGACGCGAGGTTTAATCAAACATTGACCGATATTGAAGAGCATTTCAAGCACTACCGATTGTCGGATGCGTTGATGGCAACCTATAAACTGGTCTGGGACGACTTCTGCGCCTGGTATCTTGAACTGGTAAAACCAGCGTATGGTTCACCGATTGCTGCCGCAACTTTAGACACTGTTAAAACGTTCTTTGAACGCGTATTGACGCTGGTGCATCCTTTTATGCCATTCATTACTGAAGAGTTATGGCATGATGAACTGTTTGGCAAAGATGCGAAAGACTGTATCATCGTCGCAGCATTCCCTACGGTAGACATTTATGATGAGCAGATGATCAAAGAATTTGCCATCGTCCAACAAATTATTTCTGAGATCCGCAATATCCGCAATTCGAAAGGGATATCACCAAAAGTAGCTTTGCCTCTGGCAGTCAATCAGCAATCAGACATCAACCTTGTGCAATATATTGCGATCATTTCAAAGATTGCGAACTTACAGGAAGTAACCTTTGTGACAGAGAAAGTCGCAGGTGCCACAAGCTTCCTTGCCGGCAAGGATGAATGCTATGTTATACTCGAAAACAACATCGATGTTGCTGCCGAACGCGAACGCATTGAGAAAGAACTCGCTTATCTAAAGGGCTTTCTCGTATCGGTTGAGAAAAAGCTTTCAAACGAACGTTTTGTTCAGAATGCAAAACCCGAAATCGTTGAAAACGAAAAAAGCAAAAAAGCCGACGCCGAAGCTAAGATCAAAATCCTGGAAGAAAGTTTAGCTGCATTGGGCTAATCATCATACAGCAAACAGAAGAGTCCTGTGTCTACCGCAGGACTCTTCTGTTTTATAGGCTCAGTACTCAAGCTGAACTTTGTTGCACGGAATCCTATAAAAAATGAATAACTTTATAAGAAGAAACTTAAATTATACGAGTATGGGATTTAAAGAAACATTTCAGATCAACGGTGAAAACCTGCTACAGAAAATTAAGGATATTATCGCTGAGGGCAACGTTAATAAGATCAGTATCTCGGACAAACATGGGAAAGAAATTATGAGCTTTCCGGTTACCGTGGGGGCCATAGGACTTATCCTTGCTCCGGTATTTGCCGCCATAGGTGCTGTCGCGGCTCTCCTGACCGAGTGTACCATCACCGTCGAACGCAATAGCGACAAGAAAGAAGGTGACGGTCCCGATGACAAGCAAGATCCGCCTGCAGATCCTCCAGGGACGATTACCGTTCAGTAAGTAACTTCTTAACGTCTGATCCGATGAAAATAGTAAAGAACATCCTCTGCATTCTTTTTGGACTGCTGTTTATCAATGCCGGCCTGGATAAACTGTTACATTATATGCCTGTCCCGCCAATGGACATAAATATGCAAAAAGTCTTTGAAGCATTTATAACCATCCGGTGGTTATTGCCGCTCGTAGCCATTATTGAAATCATAGGCGGAGCACTGTTCCTTTTTCCACGAACGAGAACTGTCGGTGCTTTGGTTATTCTCCCCATACTTATTGGTATTTTTATCCACAATATGATTTTTGCTCCGGGCGGTCTTCTGTTCTGGGCTCCTCTGTTCCTGATCTGGTTGTGGGTAGTTTTCGAAAACTGGGGTAAGTACAGAAAGCTGATGGCGTAACAGAAAATGCAAAAACTTTGGGTTGCGGCCGATTTTTGGTCAATTATTTGATGTATCCTGCACGACAGTTGCTCCTGTGGGCACATGCTTCAGACAAATGCTGCAGGAGCAATTATTATGCTAGATCCACAAGCTCCTGGCAGCGGGCGTGGGCTATATATTTGCCGACATGTAATTAAACTTGCATATCAAAGCAAATTTATCTTAGTTTGCTGACGCGAGCACGATTATAAGTTATTATATGGAAACTTTGCAAACTTTTTTCCGTTTTAATTTTTATTAATAGAAACTTAAATCAAATAATACGTTGAACAGATTTACCCGAATTGCATTTAAAACAATATTGTGGATTATCGGAGTCATCATTGCACTGATCATTCTGGTGATATTTTTAATCAGGCTCCCTGCTGTGCAAAATTATATTGCCGGTAAAGTAACGCATTATGTTGAAGGAAAAATAGGTACTCCGGTCAAAATCGGTTATATCAATATTGACTTTCCGAAAAAGCTAGTTTTAGAGGACATTTATCTTGCGGATCAGAGCCGGGACACATTGGTAGCGGGCAAAAGCATTGCTGTCGATATCAATATGCTGAAACTTCTGAAAAATACAGTCGAGATCCAGAGTCTGGAGGCTGAAGGAATCACTGCAAAAATCCGTCGCACGATGCCCGACAGCGCCTTCAATTTTGATTACATAGTGAAAGCATTTTCCTCCCAGAAAGAGAGTCAGCCCACTGCCGATACTACGTCGGCCCTGCTGTTCAATCTGGATAAAATAAAATTTGACAAATTCCATATCGTCTATTCAGATGAGGTCATCGGCACGAGTGCCGATGTCTACCTAGGCACACTGAATACCAATATCAAAAAGTTTGATCTCACTAAAAATATGGCCTTTAATCTTCCCAAAGTAAAGATTGACGGTCTAAATGCAACGGTAAAGCAATGGAAGCCCGTGGCAGAAGGAGCAGGTCCCGAAGCGGAGGACTTTGGTATCACCGATAAAACCGCCCAGACCACCGAACTGCTTCCCGATGTTGGCATACAGATCGCTGATCTCGCCAATATCGTAGTCCGCTATGAAGACCAGTCCAGCGCCTTAAAAACAAAGTTCATCCTTAAGAACCTTCGCGCCGACATCAATAAAATAGATTTAAACAAGGAACTGGTCGATATTCAGACCATAAATCTCGACGGTTCAGACAATGAGGTTCTCTTTGGTAGATTGGCACGGAAAGCAGCTGCAGATACCAGCAGTGCCGATACAGCCAAAGTCAACTGGGTCGTGTCTGCCAAAGAAATTAACATCGACAATACCCGCTTGGCCTATCGGGATGACAATCAGGCCCGCATGAAAGGTTTTGACTATTTCAATATCAAGATTCCGGGATTAAAAACTAACCTGACGGATCTTTATTATAGCGCTGATTCGATCAGCGGATCGCTGAATGAACTGACGGCATCCGATCACTCCGGACTGCTGATCAAACAGCTTAAGGGGGAATTCAAATACACCGGTACCGGTGCTGAAATTAAAAATTTATATGCCGAGACACCGCGTACGCTGATCCGCGATTACCTAAAAGTAAGCTACCCATCATTGGATGTCGCATCCCAAAAGCCGGAGCTAATCCATGTGGATGCCACGATCAGGAAAAGCCACGTCGATATGCGCGACATTTACTACTTCGCTCCTTTCCTGGACACCATGCAGGTGATGAAGCCGTTGATGGACAAAAAATTTAATATCGACGGCAGAGTAATCGGTAAGGTTAATGATCTGCGTATCCCCAACATTGATTTTCAGACGCTGTCCAATACACGGGTAGTAGCGAGCTTACATCTGAAGGGATTGCCGGACGTAGAGAAAATGTCCATGGACCTAAATCTGAAAAAGCTCACCACAGGCCGATCGGATATCGAAAAGCTAGTCGCCAAATCCATGTTGCCGAGCAGTATTGAACTTCCGAATACGATCGGGCTGACGGGCACATTTAAAGGCGGTATGACTGCCTTCAACACGAACCTTTCCTTGGTAACCGAAAAAGGAACTGCTAAATTCGACGGGAAGGTAGGTATGGCTGGGCGGGATACCACTTACGATGCCTTTGTAAGCATCCGTGACTTTGATATTGGCAAAATCATGAAAATGGACAGTACACTCGGCATACTTTCCTTTGAAGGCAAAATAAAAGGTCAGGGCACCGATCCCAAAAAACTTGTGGCCAATTTTGACGGTAAGCTCAACCGCCTGGATGCCATGGGTTACCGCTACCAGAATATCGACATGAACCTAACGGCAGACAAGGGTGACATGAAAGCGTCTGTCATCAGTCCGGACCCCAATATCAAAGTAAAGCTGGATGCAACAGCCAATATGAAATCCAGATATCCTCAGGTCGATTTTGAACTGGTGGCCGACACCATTAATCTCAAAAATCTAAAACTAATGGATGATGACTTTAAGTATCATGGTAAGCTCGTCGGGCATTTCACCTCCGCTGATCCCAACTTTCTCAACGGCGAAGCCCATCTTACCAATTCATCCATCGCCTACAATAATGCATATTATTCGCTGGACAGTATTTCGCTGATAGCAAAATCAGATACCAGCAGAAACCTGCTGCTGCTAAAATCAGCATTCTTCAATGCCCATCTCGTCGGTAAATATAAGATTCTCGAGCTGCAAAATGCCATTCAGGATATTTTGCAGGTATACTATCAGCCCAGCAAGCCTGTCAAGGTACCAAAGTACGAGCCACAGAATATTGAGTTCTCCGCACAGCTGACCCGAACGAGATTTGTGCAAGATATGGTACCCGAACTAACGGAAATGAAAGATATTACCTTGGATGGTATGTTTAATAGTGAATCGAAAACCATCCTAGCCAAATTAGACGCACCCAAGATTGTATACAACGGGACCGAAATCAATAATGTGACGCTGGATATCAACACCCTGGATAGTACACTCTATTATTCAGCACTGATCAACAAGATCAAAGTTAGTAACATTGAACTCGTCAATACAGTATTCAGCGGCAAAGTCATCCAGAATAACCTGGACTTTGGCTTATGGATCAAAGATAAAAAAGAAAAAGAGCAGTACCATCTGGGCGCCAATATGCGTGTCGACAATGGTGCTTTCGTATTTAGCCTGCTACAGGATGGTCTGATGCTCAACTACGACAAGTGGACGGTTGATCCAAACAACGTCCTTAAGTTTGGCAGTACCGGTATACAGGCCCAGGATTTTGTACTGAGCAACAAGGGCCAGGAACTTCGGATATTCTCCCAGGACAGCGTGTTGAATTCACCAGTCAATATTTCGTTTAAAAATTTCCGCATTGAGACACTTAGCAAAATGCTGGAAAGCGAGACGCTGGAATTTGGTGGTGGCATCAATGGACAGGCGACAATATCCCGGCTCGAAAGCAGCCCTGTATTTGTATCCGACCTGGACATCAACAAATTCTATGTGGGAAAAGACACTGTCGGAAATGTCAATATACAGGTCAACAATGCAAAGGAAAACACATATAACGCCAATATCAGTATCAGCGAAAATGGTAATAATGTCCAGCTGACCGGTGATTTTATCAGTCCACCGAACGGTGAATCCAGTCTGGATTTCACGCTGGACATCGCGCCGCTGACCATGCAGACTGTACAGGCTTTCAGCTTAGGCTATCTGAAAGACTCAGGAGGAAACCTTGAGGGACAGCTGAAAATAACAGGTTCACCCTCGCAACCACGTATAGACGGCGATGTCCAATTCAAAGAAGCGCAGTTTAATATCGCCATGTTGAATGCGCTGTTTAAGGCGAAGGACGAAACAATCCATTTTGGCAACAGAGGGATTACCTTCCCTAAATTTGAACTGGAAGACAAAAAAGGAAATATAGCCAAGGTGACCGGCTCGGTAGATACCAGAACCTATACGGACTTTGATTTTAATCTCAATGTGAATACAGATAATTTTGAGGTATTAAATTCTACCCAGACCGACAACGACATGTTCTATGGCAAGATGTACCTGACGTCCAACCTCCGGATCCGGGGCAACTTGGACAAGCCTGTTGTCGACGGAACCATCAAAGTATTGGGCGATACCGATTTCACCTTTGTGATGCCAAACGAAGATCCGGGGATGGCCGACCGTAAAGGCGTGGTAGAGTTTGTGGATAAAAGTGATACCACACGCGCCAATGTATTTGCCAAACTCGATTCCATGACCGTTACAAGACTGACAGGTATGGACGTGGATCTGAATCTGCAGACGGATAAGGAAGCAAAATTCAAGATCCTGCTGGATGCCGGTTCACAAGATGCCCTGAATATCCAAGGTCAGGCAGAGCTCAATGCCGGTATCGATGCCAGTAGCAAAATTACACTGTCAGGAACATTCACCGTCGACAAGGGTAGTTATTCATTCAGCTTTGGTCCGGTGAAGAAAGACTTTACCTTTCAAAAGGGAAGCACGATTACCTGGAATGGCGACCCATTGGATGCGCAGCTCAATATCACTGCGGCATATACGACCAAAGCCCCCACGTTGGAGCTGGTGGCTACGCAATTAGGATCCGAAAATCCAAACTTGTACAAACAGCGAGTACCATTCAATGTACTGCTGAAAATAACAGATAAGCTGTTCCAGCCACAGCTGGGTTTTGATATTGATCTGGATGAGAACAATTCGATCGTTTCGCAGGATGTTGTCAGTAAGGTGAACAATGCCCTGACCACCTTACGCGAGAATCCATCCGAACTCAACAAACAGGTATTCTCATTGATCGTGCTGGGACGCTTTATGTCGACCAATCCGTTTGAAAGCCTTTCCGGTGGGGGCGGCACAGAGGCCATCGTCCGAAATAGCATCAGTTCATTCCTCAGCAGCCAGCTCAACCGCTTGGCATCGGAGCTGATCAGTGGCGTTGAACTCGATTTCAACCTGACATCCGAGGAAGATTACGCTACCGGAGCCGGACAGACCAGAACTGACTTAAATATCGGTGTTTCCAAAATGTTGTTGAACGACCGGCTGAAGATCACCATAGGCTCCAATTTTGAAGTGGAAGGGAATACCCGTCCGGGTGAGTCGGCAAATAATATCGCTGGGGATATCCAGCTCGATTACCAGCTCTCTCAGGATGGCCGTTATTTCGCACGGGTATACCGTAAGAACCAGTATCAGGTGACCCTTCAGGGTCAATATGTGGAGACTGGTATCGGCTTCATTATCAATATGGATTACAATAAATTTAAGGAGATCTGGATGAGTTCGAAAAAACTCAAAGAATACTATGACACCAGCAGCAAGGGATTCAGGAAACGGTTTGACGTGGAACGCATGGAGACCGACTCCGTATACCGTGACAGCGTGCGTACGGTCATTAGGGACAGCCTTATACTTCATAGTCCAGAATACCGCAAACGGATACAAGAAAGGGAAAAAGAACGACGCAAACAGCAATTGGACTCAAGCATGACAATTCCAAAAAAAGAAAGTCCAAAAACAAATTTAGATACGATCAGAACGACTGCAATTAAAAATGAAGATGAGGAAAGGAGTTACCATGCGAGCTAAACTGAAATTTACTATTGGCCTATTGTCATTGACGGCACTGATCGCCTCCTGCTCTTCGACCAAGAATCTGAAAGAAGGCCAAAGTTTATATGTCAAAGGAAATGTCATCATCGATTCAGATACCATTTCCAAAGAAAATAAAGAGCGGCTTTCAACACATCTGGAGTCCGCACTGTTACCCAAGCCTAATAAACGCCTTGCCGGAATCCCTTTCAAGCTTTATTTTAATAATATGGCGGGTGACTCCGTGGGTAACAACGTTATCAAAAAGTTTCTCAAGAAGATCGGTGAGGAACCCGTTCTGCTGAGTGACGTTAACCGCGAATACAATGAAAACCTGCTGCGCAACAGACTTGAGAATATTGGTTTTTTCAATGCTGAAGTAAAATCCGATACCTTGGTAGAGGCAAAGAAGGCGACGATCAATTATACCGCCACGCCCAATCTGATCTACCGCATTAGATCGGTCAAGTTTGACGTTGACAGCACGACCCAGCTGGGCAGAGATATCCGTTCGTCTGCGGACAAAAGCCTGCTTCAGGTTGGAAAAAACTATAGCTTGGATGTCATCCTGAATGAGCGTGACCGCATAGACAATGACCTTAAAAATAAGGGATACTATTACTTTAGTCCGGATTACATCCTTGTGCAGGTAGACAGTTCACACCGCAACAACAGGGTCGACATGTATGTAACAGTCAAAAAAGAGACACCTGCTCAGGCCAAGGTTCCGTCTAAGATCAATAAAATCTACATCTTTCCTAACTATACGGAGACAAGCGCGGGCTATCAGCGCTCAACACGGAACGCCGAACTGTACGATAGCAGTTATTATTTTATCGACCGTAGACACACTTACCGTAGGCCGGTTATCGCCAAGCATATCTTCTTCCGTCCCGGTGACATCTACAATCGTAATGCACACAACCAGACCATCAGCCATCTGGTCAACCTGAACAGCTGGAAGTTTGTCAAAAACAATTTTGTGGACAGCAAAGAAGTGCCCAATGCGCTGGATGTCTATTATTATCTAACACCGTTGCCCAAGAAATCACTTCGGGTCGAGTTACTGGGTAAAATGGCCTCCGTGTATAATGGAACAGAAGTTAATGTCAACTGGACATTACGTAATGCATTCAAGGGAGCCGAACAGCTGAGCTTTAACGTCTTTGGGGGTTATGAGACACAGACCGGTGGAAATGCAGATCTCAATTCCAGCTACTACCGCTATGGAGCAGAAGCGACACTGACCTTTCCACGGATCCTCAGCCCATTTGGAAGCATCAATCCTTCACGCCGTTTCATTCCAAAAACCTACATCAAGGGCCGGTATGAATTTCTAAACCGTCGCAAGGCGTATACCCTTAATTCAATTGCCCTGGATTACGGCTATATCTGGCAAGAATCGGAAGAAAAGCAGCATGATCTTGCTTTATTTGAAGTCACTTATACACAGCCCAAAGGGATTTCCGAAAGCTATCAGAAGCAGATGGATACGATCCCAGCATTGCGCCACGCGATTGAGCCGCAGTTTACCATCGGTCCGAACTACAACTTTACGTTCCAGAATACGATGAAACAGCATTTGAAGAATACCTTTTACTTCAAGGGAAACCTCGATCTTTCGGGCAACGTACTTGGTCTGATCAAAGGAGCTGATTTCAACAAAGGTAAAACATTCAAATTATTTGACGCCTACTTCTCCCAGTACATTAAAATCAGCGGGGATGGGCGGCATTACCTAAAATTGTCAGAAAACTCGCAGCTGGCATCCCGGGTTGCGCTTGGCCTGAGCTATTCGTATGGCAATTCGCGGTCCCTCCCCTACCTAAAACAATATTATGTGGGTGGCCCGAACAGTATTCGCGCCTTTGGTGCACGTGCCATAGGCCCCGGTACAGTTGCTCCTGAAAAGCTCAGCAATGGCTTATTCTATGCTGACCAGACCGGGGATATCAAGCTGGAACTCAATACCGAATACCGGGCCAAGCTGGCCGGTTTTGTACATTGGGCAGCCTTTATAGATGCCGGTAACGTATGGTTGCAACGGGAAGATCCAAATAAACCCGGAGGTAAATTCAGTAAAAACTTTCTGAATGAACTTGCCGTAGGAGGCGGTGCCGGCTTACGTTTCGACTTCACCTTCTTGATCATACGGACTGATTTTTCCATTCCGTTCCGTATTCCTTACCTGCCCAAAGGCGAACGCTGGGTATTCAAGGATATCGACTTCGGCAGTTCGCGCTGGCGCAAAGACAACCTGATGTTCAACCTCGCTATCGGTTATCCATTCTAATCCGGATGGGGATAGCAGGTTGACAGCAGGGCCTTCGGCAGGTTAACGTTTACGGAAATAATCAGCATAATCTATTCTTTATTAATCGTTTACAAAAAGAGTATCGCCTTATAAGATGGGGCGCATCAGGCTGTTCGTCTCCCTAACTTTAAGCTCAACAAGATAACTAAATAGTTGAGAACGATTAAAATTTGAAAAGATGAAATCACCAATGATGAAGATGGCTGGATTGTTTGGATTTGTATTCGCCATACTGATGACAAGCCAAAGCGCCCTTGCGCAATCGAAAGTAGACCATGCGCTAAACACTGCAGAAGGAGCTGCAGAAACAGTAAACAAAGCTGGCAAAACCCTTAAGACAATTGGGGGACTATTTAAGAAAAAAAATAAAGATGAGGCGGAGAACGCTCTTCCACCAACCACCACGATACATGTGCAGGGACCGGCTTCATACGATGCTGTAAATCAATTTAAAGAGGCTATAAAATCCTGCAAAGAGGTGAAAAACGCTAACCTAAAATTTAAGAAAGGCAAATCCATGATCACAGTAAATCATACGGGGACGACAGAAGGATTCTTCGAAAGCCTGAATAAGGCCGGTACTTTGAAGGGAAAAAACATTCTTTCTGTGGAAGAAGGAACAATTGAAATCGAAGTTCCGGGAGAATAGCAAAAAACAGGTCTGAAATAGATTGGTATACTGACAATAATTCGTTAAATTCAAGCATTATTTACTAATCCACATAAATGCTCATGAAATATCCATTCTTAGCGAGGACAAACAGTAGTGAAAGTGGGCTGGATATTCCATATGACCATGAACACAAATAATTGACATATGAAAGTAACTATTGTTGGAGCCGGAGCTGTAGGAGCAACTACAGCAGACAATTTAATCCGTCGAAATGTCGCAGAAGAGATTGTATTGTTGGATATTAAGGAAGGATTTGCCGAAGGCAAGGCGCAAGATATGGCGCAAACTGCCGCCTTGTTGGGTTTTGAATCCAAAATCAAAGGCGTGACCAATGACTATCTGTCCACTGCAGGCTCTACTGTAGCTGTCATTACTTCGGGCATCCCCCGCAAACCGGGAATGACTCGCGAGGAATTGATCGGGACAAATGCCAATATTGTCAAATCGGTAGTAGAGAATCTGGTCAAACATTCGCCCGACATCATTATTGTCATTGTTTCTAATCCAATGGATACCATGACCTATCTAGCACTCAAATCGAGCGGCTTACCCAAAAACAGGATTATCGGAATGGGCGGCACACTGGATTCTGCGCGTTTCAAATATCAACTGAGTGAAAAGCTGAATGCTTCGGCCGCCGATCTCAACGCCATCGTGATTGGTGGTCATGGAGATACGACGATGATCCCGCTCATCAAGCACTCCACGTGGAACAGCATCCCTGTCACCAATTTTCTGTCTACCGAGGAGCAGCAGGAGATTGTACAAAAAACGATGGTAGGTGGTGCGACCTTGACGAGCCTGATCGGTACGTCGGCATGGTATGCTCCCGGAGCGGCTACCGCAGCGGTCGTGGAAAGTATCGTGCGTGACCAGAATAAGCTATATACTGCCTCCGTTTATTTAGAAGGTGAGTTTGGGCAGGAAGATATTACCCTTGGTGTACCTGTCATCATTAATAAAAAAGGCTGGGACCGAATTATTCCGCTGCAGCTGGATCAGGAAGACAAAGAAAAGTTCAGCAAAAGTGCAGATGCCGTACGCGCCATGAATAATGTACTCAGGGAGATAAACGCGTTATAATAAGACTTTTTTCTTTCCGAGAGGCGGTTATTGACTTAATAACCGCCTTTTTTTGCTACAGTCTTTATGGCGAATCATGAAGCTGACATTTTAAAATAATCCGCTTTCGGAAGGCTTAATTTTTTATCTTTGAGCTTATGACGACAGTACCATTTCAAATCTTGGATCTTCAGGGACAAGGAACACATATTTTAGTTGACGTTACACTATACGAGCGCACATTCAAAATGGTCATCGATACAGGTGCTTCGAAAACTGTGTTTGACAAAACCCAGCTGGGACATCTTCTGGAAGATCAGCTACTGTTAGAACCGTCCGAAACTCTATCCACAGGACTCGGCACCAACTCAATGGAAAGCTTTAATATGGATATTCCCAGCCTGACTATTGGCGGCTGGCGGATCAGCCATCTCCGGGCGGCCGTGCTGGATCTCAGTTCCATCAACTACGCTTATCAGCAGATGGATCTGGAGCCAGTGATCGGTGTGCTTGGCGGCGATATTTTTGCCAGCTATGGTGCTGTTATAGACTATGCGAAGCAGACACTGAAGCTCAGGGACCGAAAAGTCCGGCGTAAATAGGCCATCGACACTAAAATCTGAACAATCTTTGGTGAATACGCAACCGAAGATAGGTATAATACAGTACAGCGATCAATATACCCAGTCCGCCCATGACATAGAGTGTGGTGCGCAACCCACAGTAGCTGGCCAGCGAACCGATCAGCAGTGTTCCGATCGGAAAGATACCCTGAAAAGCCATTACATAGTAGGAAATAGCCCGCGCCCGATATATTGGAATAGCATGTGTCTGAATATAGGTATTGATACTGGAATTTTGCATCATCATGGCAAAGGAAACCAGCATCACATAGACCAGGGCCATCTGCAGCATGCTGGAATGTGCCAGAAAGAGCAATGCAAGCCCCATGAGTGCGGCAGCCCCCATCACCTGATAGCGAAGGTTGGTTCCCGACTTTAACCGCGCCATGTTGAATGCACCAATCATAGCTCCCAGACCGGCCGCACTTTCAAACCAGGAGAAGGTCCGTTCGTCGCCGAGGAACATTTCTTTGGCAATTGCCGGCAAAAGCGACGTATAGGGAATTACAATCAGGCTGGAAAATGTCATGATAATAATCAGCGACGAGATATGAGGTGAACGTTTCAGATAACGGAACCCTTCCACCAGTCCCTCCCAGTTGCTTCCCTTGCTCAGCTGAACATGCGTTTCGTCTACGCGCATCATCAGCAGGGTAATAATGACCGGCACAAAACTAATGAAATTCAGCGCGAAGCAGACCAGCTCACCATAGGTGCTGAGCAAGATACCACCAATGGCCGGGCCGAGCATCCGGGCAGCATTGAAAATTGTGGAGTTGAGCGCAATAGCATTTGGCAGGTCTTTGCGGTCGCCGACAAGATACATCATGAGGGACTGCCGGCCAAGGACATCGAAGGAATTGATAATCCCCTGTATCAGCCCAAGAACAGACAGCCACAGCACACTTTCCCATTTCAGGTAGACGACCAGTGTCAGCACTCCCGCCTGTATCATCAGGCCGATCTGTGTCATGAGCACCAATTTGTATTTTGGATGTTTGTCGACGAAACTCCCAATAAAAGGAGACAGCACCAGAGAAGGCAACAAGGAAATAAACTGAACAAATCCAAGCCAAAATACCGAGGAAGTCAGTTCATACACCAGCCAGCTGATCGCTATCCGCTGCATCCAAGTTCCCATAAGGGAAATAGCTTGTCCAATCACATGTAAACGGAAGTTTCTATAATGGAGAGATCTAAAAACCTGCATATATAAAGATAATACTATAAAAGTATAACAAAAAATATGGGGAAGAGATTGTGCTTTGCAAAAATAATGATGCAATTCGTCGAAATCAATGTGCAATAGTGGAATATAATCGATAACTTTGTGATACAATTATTCCGACATTAGAATAATCAAATAATTATCATTCAATAACATATACAATGAAATTTTTTATTGACACAGCGAACCTGGAACAAATCAAGGAAGCCCAGGACTTAGGTGTATTAGACGGCGTAACGACCAACCCAAGCTTGATGGCAAAAGAAGGTATCAGCGGTGACGAAAATGTAATCAACCATTACAAAGCCATCTGTGCGATCGTTGATGGCGATGTGAGCGCTGAAGTTATTTCGACAACTTATGAGGAAATGATCAAGGAAGGTGAAGCGTTGGCAGCTCTTGACAGCAAAATCGTAGTGAAAGTTCCGATGATCAAAGACGGCGTAAAAGCAATTAAATATTTCAGCAGCAAAGGCATTAAGACAAACTGTACATTGGTATTTACGGCAGGTCAGGCACTATTGGCTGCTAAAGCGGGTGCTACTTATGTATCTCCATTTATTGGCCGCCTGGATGATATTTCTACTGATGGGCTGGCGTTGATCGAAGACATCCGCCTGATCTATGACAACTACAACTTCTCTACACAGATTCTGGCCGCTTCCGTGCGCCATAGTGCACATATTCTGGGCTGTGCCAAAATTGGTGCCGATGTTATGACAGGCCCCTTGTCAGCGATCTTATCCCTGTTGAAGCATCCATTGACAGACAGTGGTCTGGCAACCTTCCTGGCTGATCACGCAAAAGCAGCAGGAAAATAAAAATACTATAGCCCCCTATAGGTTCAGAACCGATAAGGAAGATGACAATAATCTTAACCTTATCGGTTTTCTTATGTCGATAAATTCCGTACTTTTGTAGGTGATCTAAGGTTTAACGAACACAAGTCCATGGAACATTCCAACACAGCATATCCAGATATCCTGAAGCGAAACAATCTGAAAGTTACCCAGCCGAGGCTGAGGGTACTTGAGATTATTTCGACGAAAGATTCTGCGATCTCCCAGCCTGAACTGGAAAAGTTATTGGGCAAAGATATCGACCGTGTGACTTTGTACCGCGTGCTGGCGAGTTTCGAGGAGAAAGGCATTATCCACAAGATCTTTGACCTGCATGGTACCGCCACCTACGCCATGTGCTCCACCGATTGCTCCGAGCACGACCATCATGACCAACATGTACATTTCATCTGCCGCCTGTGCAACTCGGTGTACTGTCTGGATGATATCACACTGCCAAAAGTATCGATTCCTGCGGGCTTTAGCCTGGAGGCCATTGCTGTAAATGCACTTGGTGTATGCAATCATTGCAAAAAATAAATCGAACATTATCCGTCCAAAAACTATTTTTCACTTGATTTGTCTATAGTTGGGAATCGAAAGATGTGCCGATTAGATCAGCTATTATCGTGCTGTATGCTGTTTTTTTTGTACCTTGTATGTGGCCCGTCATGGCAGTCATGGATCGATAAGCCGTCAGCGCTGGCGCTGTCATAAGCCCTGAGGGCTGAACATTGAATAAAAATAAAGTAAATGAAAACAAAGAAAGAGAATCCCTATAAGGAGGTGCTGACCCAGCTGATTATCGACATTTTCGAGAAATCAGGCAACAAGCCCCTCAACTATAAACAAGTTTCTTCCAAGCTGAACCTAACGGACAGCGACTCCAAAGCGGCGATTGCCGACATCTTGCAGGATAATGTGCGAAACGGTCTTTTTATCGAAGTAGACCGTGGCAAATTCAGCCTGAAACAACTCAAAGTCTATGTGACCGGAAAAGTAGACATGACGGCGGACGGCTCCGCCTACGTGATTCCCGACGATGAGTTTGAGAACGATATTTACATTGCGCCCCGCAAGCTAAGACAGGCCCTGCATGGGGATATCGTGAAGGTACACACGTTTGAGAAAAGAAGAGGAGGACGCAAAAAAGAAGGTGAAGTCGTGGAGATTCTTCAGCGGGCCAAAACGGACTTTACCGGAACGATCAGCATTTCTAACAATTTCGCATTTTTTATTGCCGATGACCGCAAGATGCTACATGACATTTTCATCCCGCTGGACAACCTGAATGGCGCCAAGGACAAAGAAAAAGTCGTCGTATCGATCACCGACTGGCCTAGCGGCAGTAAAAACCCGGTCGGCACCGTGAAGCATGTACTCGGCGTCAAAGGTGAGAACAATACCGAGATGAATGCCATCCTCGCGGATTTCGGTTTTCCGCTGGAGTTTCCGAAAAAAGTCGAGGCCGAAGCCAATAAAATATCCGATACGATCAGCAAGGATGAGATTGCCAAAAGACGCGATTTCCGTCCTGTCACCACATTCACAATTGACCCTGCAGATGCCAAGGATTTTGATGACGCCATCTCTTTCCAGAAGCTGGAAAATGGCAATTATGAAATTGGGGTACATATTGCTGACGTTTCACATTTTGTACTGCCGGATACCGAACTGGACAAAGAAGCCTTCGACCGCGGCACCTCCGTTTATCTGGTCGACCGCGTGATTCCGATGCTGCCAGAAAGGCTATCCAATGGCGTATGCTCGCTACGTCCCCATGAAGACAAGCTCTGTTTTTCGGCCGTGTTTGAGCTGGATGACAAGGCCAATGTGCACCATCAATGGTTTGGCCGTACCATTATCCATTCCGACAGGCGCTTTACCTATGAGGAAGCACAGGAAGTCATTGAAACAAAATCAGGGGACTTTAGCGCTGAGATTCTGAAGCTGAATGAACTGGCCTATATCCTGCGGGAGCGCAAATTCAAAAATGGTGCTATATCGTTTGAAAGTGAAGAAGTTAAATTTATACTCGATGAGAACGGTAAGCCTACAGGTGTATATACCAAAGTCCGTAAAGATGCCCATAAGCTGATTGAAGACTTCATGCTGCTGGCCAACCGCAAGGTGGCCGAATTTATCGGCAAGCAAGGACGGGGCAAAAACAAGCTGACTTTTGTCTACCGCTTCCATGATGTGCCCAATCCAGAGACACTGACCACATTTTCACAGTTTGCCGCCCGTTTTGGTCATAAACTATCGATCAGAACAGACAAGGAAACAGCAAAATCTCTGAATGCCCTGATGACAAAGATTGAAGGCAGCAAAGAACAGAATATGCTGACCTCTCTGGCTGTGCGTTCGATGGCCAAGGCCATCTATACGACCAAGAAGTCTAGTCATTATGGGCTGGCATTTGACTATTATACCCATTTCACGTCCCCTATCCGCCGGTATCCGGATGTGATGGTACACAGGTTGCTGCAGTTTTATCTCGATGGAGGCAATAAGATCAATGCTGAACATTACGAGAAGATGGCAGAACATTCTTCACAGATGGAGAAAAAGGCGGCGGAAGCAGAGCGGGCATCCATCAAATATAAACAGGCCGAATATCTACAGGACCAGATCGGCACCGAATATACCGGTATCGTATCCGGTGTGACCGAATGGGGTATGTATGTGGAGATCGAAGAAAATAAATGTGAGGGTATGGTACGCCTGCGTGATATTACCGATGACTTCTACGTGCTGGATGAGAAGAACTATGCGATTATTGGTCAACGGAAGAAAAAGAAATTTCAGTTGGGCGACGAAGTTCAGATCCGTGTTAAGAAAGTGGATCTAGACAAACGGCAGATAGATTTTACGTTGTTATCGTAAATTAGCGCAATTTTAATTTGCCGATTAGTAGCTTAGAAATGTATTACGCTAATCTCTATAATAAAGATAAAAAACGGTGTATTGACCCTAGTCAATACACCGTTTTTTATTCCAATAATAAGATATAAATTTACTGTTTATCACCAGTAAAGGTCACCAATCGTTCGCCAGCAGCCATAACAGTGAATTGGGTTAGCAAGCTTTTTTCCTTAATATCAAACACGAATGAGCCCCCTGTAGCACCAGGTGCACCTTGAATAAACATCCCGTTATTGTTGGTTACATTAAATTCTCTGTCGGCAACATTTAGGGATTTGTTGTTAAAAGAGACTTTTACCCGACTATCCGACACCTTAGTTACCGTTACCAATTGATCAAATAAAGCATTCGAGCTAGGAATTTCCACTTTACCTTTATAAGTACCTATAGCAGCATCAATACTTCCACCGGTTTGAATAGGATCATCTTTATCTTTTGAACATCCCACAAACGCTAGAGTCACAAGCGTTAACACCATTAAATACATCGATTTGATTTTCATAATTTGCATACTTTAATTTGTTTTTTTCTGTTAATTATCCGTCCGTGTTTGACAAACGTCTTGCCAAAAAGAAGCATAAACACGCAAAAAGATAAAATATACTCAGAAACCAGTAGAAGAATATTTTCACAGAAAAAACACAGAGCGACTAGTATTCAAGACAATAAAGATTTTGACGAGTCAAACATTGTGTTCTGCTTTTCGCTCCCAGCCTAAGACAACGCTACTATCGTTGTCCTTATTTGACAACATAATAATAACCAGTAGCAGCTGCTAAACTTGCGAGCTCAATATCGGATTGTACAAGCATTAAACGACACCCCATTATTATCACAGCACACCTTACATATTATTGAGCTATCTCAGAAAAGGAAACATTCCGCACTGTGTTTACTCCATTTCGCCAAGTAAAATATTGATTCTGCGCGATGTCGGATTGAGACAAACCAGTGTCGAAATCATTTTTCCATGTGGGGAAATGAAAATTCCACTCGGCGAAATCATCCAAACCATTGACAAAACGGGCCAGACAGGTGGCGGAATCATTTCGACAGTGAACTGGATCATTTCGTTACTGCGGCGGATGACACAAACGGGCGTCGAACCAATTCCGACAGACGGGGAAATGAAACTTCCACCCGACTAAATCATCTAAACCAAGGACAGCATGCACGAGAAGGAGCGCGAACTCATCAAACTAGGAGGGAAAACAGCTTCGCCAGAGGGAAAAGGCATCCGACATCTCTAAAAAATAATCTAAATTTTATACACTAACTATTTAATATTCAAAACGGAATCTGTATCTTTGCGAACTTAAAATAATTTAGGTATAAAATTTATAAACAAAAACAGGTAAATGCCTACTATTCAACAATTAGTTAGAAAAGGTAGAGTAGCTCTGGTTGACAAGAGTAAGTCACCAGCGTTGGACTCATGTCCACAGCGAAGAGGTGTATGTACACGTGTATATACTACTACCCCTAAAAAACCAAACTCAGCAATGCGTAAAGTAGCTCGTGTACGTTTAACAAACGGTAAAGAGGTCAACGCTTACATCCCTGGAGAAGGTCACAACTTACAGGAACACTCGATCGTATTGATCCGTGGTGGTCGTGTAAAAGATTTACCAGGTGTACGTTACCACATCATCCGTGGTGCATTGGATACTTCAGGTGTAGCAGGTCGTAACCAACGTCGTTCTAAATACGGAACTAAGCGTCCTAAACCAGGACAAGCAGCTGCAGCTCCAGCAAAAGGTAAAAAGAAATAATTAAACGGAGGAAAGAAAAATGAGAAAGTCAAAACCAAAAAAGAGAATCATTTTACCTGATCCAAAGTTTAATGACGTTCAGGTAACACGTTTCGTAAACAACATGATGGTAGATGGTAAAAAATCTATCGCTTATGATATTTTTTACGATGCAGTAGAATTAGTAGAACAAAAAACACAAGAAAACGGTTTAGAAGCTTGGAAAAAAGCTTTGAACAACGTTATGCCTGCTGTTGAAGTTAAGTCACGCCGTGTGGGTGGTGCTAACTTCCAAGTTCCTATGGAAGTTCGTCCAGAGCGTAAAATCGCTTTAGGTATGAAATGGTTAATTTCATACGCTCGTAAGCGTGGTGAAAAAACAATGTTCGAAAAATTAGCAGGAGAAATCATTTCAGCTTCTAAAGGTGAGGGTGCTGCTGTTAAGAAGAAAGAAGATACGCACAAAATGGCGGAAGCTAACAAAGCGTTCTCACACTTCAGATTCTAATTTTGAAGACATTCAAAAAAATATGATTACACCGACCTCTGATAAACGAATAATTCTTTATCAAGGTCGGTGTACTTATTTCACATTACATTTAAACACAAAGTCAATCAAAGCGAAGGCTTAATAATATTATGGCAAAGGATCTAAAATTAGTAAGAAATATTGGTATCGCTGCACACATCGATGCTGGTAAAACAACGACTACAGAGCGTATCCTATTTTATTCTGGTGTAAACCACAAATTAGGAGAGACTCACGAAGGTTCTGCTACTACAGACTGGATGGCTCAAGAGCAAGAGCGTGGTATCACGATCACATCAGCTGCAGTAACAGTATTCTGGAACTACCGCAACAAAAAATACCAAGTAAACGTTATCGATACTCCTGGACACGTGGATTTCACGGTTGAAGTAAACCGTTCATTGCGTGTATTGGATGGATTGGTGTTCTTATTTTCTGCAGTTGATGGTGTTGAGCCTCAATCTGAGACAAACTGGCGTTTAGCTGACGGGTACAAAGTACCTCGTATCGGTTTCGTGAATAAAATGGACCGTTCAGGAGCTGACTTCTTGAAAGTTGTAAAACAAGTAAAAGAAATGTTAGGTTCTGAGGCTGTAGCATTACAATTACCTATCGGTGCTGAAGACGATTTCCAAGGTGTAGTTGACTTGATCAACAACCGTGGTATGGTGTGGAATGAAGCAGATAAAGGAATGACCTTTACTGAAGTTCCAATCCCTGAAGATATGCTGGATGAAGTTGCCGAATACCGCGAAAAATTATTGGAAGCTGTGGCTTCTTATGATGAATCGTTAATGGAGAAATTCTTCGACGATCCAGATTCATTGACAGAACGTGAAATCTTAGATGCTTTACGTAAAGCTGTATTGGATAATGCGATCGTTCCTATGGTTTGTGGTTCATCTTTCAAAAATAAAGGTGTTCAAACCATGTTGGATTTGGTAATGGAATTATTGCCTTCTCCATTGGATATCGAAGCTGTAAAAGGTACTAACCCGAATACAGGTGAAGAAATTGAACGTAAACCTTCAGAATCAGAGCCATTCGCAGCTTTAGGTTTCAAAATTGCAACTGACCCATTCGTAGGTCGTTTATGTTTCGTACGTGCTTATTCTGGTGTATTGGAAGCTGGTTCTTATGTCTTGAACACACGTTCAGGAAACAAAGAGCGTATCTCCCGTATCTTCCAAATGCACGCCAACAAACAAAACCCAATCGAAAGAATTGGTGCTGGTGATATTGGTGCTGTAGTAGGTTTCAAAGACATCAAAACTGGTGATACACTATGTGATGAGAAAAACCCTATCGTTCTGGAATCAATGGTATTCCCTGAGCCAGTTATCGGTTTGGCAATTGAGCCTAAAACTCAGGCTGACGTAGATAGATTAGGTATTGGTTTGAGCAAATTGGCTGAAGAAGATCCTACCTTCGTTGTAAAAACTGACGAAGAAACTGGTCAAACTGTAATCTCTGGTATGGGTGAGCTTCACTTAGATATCTTGATCGACCGTTTGAGACGTGAATTCAAAGTTGAGGTTAACCAAGGTGCTCCTCAAGTAGCTTACAAAGAGTCTATCAACGGTACTACTGAACACCGTGAAGTGTACAAAAAACAATCCGGTGGTCGTGGTAAATTCGCGGATATCAAAGTTGTTATCTCTCCAGTTGACGAGGATTGGGATGTTGTTAAATCTCCGCTTCAATTCGTAAACGAGATCGTGGGTGGTGCTATTCCTAAAGAATACATTCCTTCAGTTCAAAAAGGATTTGAGGTTTCGATGAGCAATGGTGTATTGGCAGGCTACCAACTTTCAGGCATGAAAGTACGTTTGATCGACGGTTCATTCCACGCAGTCGATTCAGACTCCTTGTCATTCGAATTGGCAGCGAAAATGGCTTACCGTGAGGCATTGCCAAAATGTTCGCCAGTATTGATGGAGCCAATCATGAAAGTTGAAGTATTGACTCCAGAAGAGAACATGGGTGATGTCATGGGTGACTTGAACCGTCGTCGTGGTCAAATGCAAGGTTTGGATTCACGTAACGGTGCACAAGTAATCAAAGCATTGGTTCCACTTTCTGAAATGTTCGGTTACGTAACACAATTACGTACAATCACTTCAGGCCGTGCAACATCTACAATGGAATTTGATCATTATGCAGAAGCTCCACGTAACGTTGCTGAGGAAGTAATCGCAAAATCAAAAGGTAAAATCAAAGGTTCTGTTGAATAATAGAACTTAACAATAAACCGGCCGCTGGTTGTTAATAGCTCTAATCAGCGGTCATTTTTAAATAATATCATATACTATGAGCCAAAGAATCAGAATTAAATTGAAATCTTACGATTACAATTTGGTTGACAAATCAGCTGAAAAAATCGTAAAAACAGTAAAACCTACAGGTGCAGTTGTTAGTGGTCCTATTCCATTGCCTACTGAGAAAAAAATCTATACGGTATTACGTTCACCACACGTTAACAAAAAAGCACGTGAGCAATTCCAATTGTGTGCTTACAAAAGATTGTTGGATATCTATTCATCAAACGCTAAAACTGTTGATGCATTGATGAAACTTGAATTGCCTTCAGGCGTTGAAGTAGAAATCAAAGTGTGATAGATTTCAATTACTGAACAAAAAAGGGCTTTTCGAAAGAAAAGCCCTTTTTTTACTTGTTATAGTTTCTGTTTAGAATTGGTAGCCAACGCCTAGTGAAAAAAGTCTATTCTTAAATTTCCCTGTTTCCTCGGGGTATTTCGAATAATCAGCTAAACCAAGTGAATATCCCCCGTTAATTAAAATACCATTTATCAATTTATAACCTGCTAATAAATTGATGCCCGCATCAAACGCCTTATATTTAGCGTCGCTAAAGCTTCCTCCAACACTAAGATTTCCTCTTTTATCCTGCACATTTATTCCTACACCAGCATAAGGTCCAGCACCTATTAAAACACTACCGGTATTACCCGTTGGAATATTATAAACAAAATTTAATGGAATCTCAATATACAACAAAGTCTCTTTGACCTCGACTTGATCAATTACTCCAGCAGGAAATTTTCCTCCTTTATTTTGGAGCGAAATTCCCGGCTGAAAGCTAAATACGTTAGACATTGGGATATCAGCATAACCTGTTAAATATGCCCCTAAATTGGCATCACTAGTATAACTTACACCTTGATTGCCTGAAATTTTCATTTTAGCAAAGTTAACACCTGCCTTAACACCATAAGATGTTTGTGCTTTTGCTCCAGCAATAAAACATAATGCTGCAGCAAATGATAGTAATTTTCTTTTCATTAAAAATAAATTAAATATAAAAACGAAAATAGAGAATAATTCCCTGAATTACAATAAGAAATAAAAAATAGGAGTTAATTTTCGCCCCTGATTCGCCCATTCTCTACTTTTCCCCTATCCTCCGCTTACCGATCATGTAAGGGAGGAATAGAGAATTTGGTAAGGAAACGGTAGAGCGATTCCGAACATGGGACGAACAAGTAACGAAGGAAGCAGCGACAAAAGACGATGCATCTGGCCACTCTCCAATTATAGTATCGCCCCGCTCCACTTCCCAATTCGACACTCGCTTTTTTGAAGTACCTCTGATGCAGTACATAACCTTCGACAGTGACTTACCAAAAGGGCACTGATCTCTGTACCTATTTAGTAGCTCTTTAGTATATCTCCAGTAGCTCTTTGGTACCTTTTTGGTACCTTATCCGTACACTACCCGTAGCTTAACGGTATATTAAGTACCGACCAACTCCTGACCAACTTCGCCCGTTCATCGAGTTTTCATCGGGCCGGCATCGGGAATTCATCGAGTGTGCCCGATGAATTCCCGATGAAAATTCGAAGCCAGCAGCATAAAAGGCAGAAGAAATACCGGAATTAATTGGGAAATCATTAAAAGTCGCGCCCTACTCCACTGACTTTGCTCCCTTCCGCCGATACCTTGACAAAGCTTAACACATTGATATGTACTTCATGCGGAAAACTCAAAATTACTTATCATGATCCCAACAACCATTTCGCAAAATCATCGATTTTATCTTTGTTGATCACAAGCTGCTGATCAAGCGGAAAATCTAACTCCAGTCTAAAGTTTTTATCGCCATTTACCTCATATCCTTTTACAACACTTCGGTGCACCAGTTCCCAGCGGGTTATCTGATAGTAATTCTTCGTGTCCAACCGTTCAACAAGATATTTTAGAGGATGATTATCCTGGATCGGTGGAATCGAAGGGTCACGTTCATAAATAGTGTTCATTCCATTACTATTGCAGATCAAGACAATGTCCAAATCCAATAGGCGGATATCCTTTCCCTCACGGATGGTTATAACGGGATTTTCCTGTAAGTCGCCGAGTTTAACATCTGATGTCTTTTCCTGATGTTCTTCGGCTATAGGCACGACCTTGTTTTCGATTCCGCTTACATATTCTTTATAGAGGGAAGTTAAACTATAGAATAATGTATAAATCAATGAAATGCCCATGGTAAATGGCAATTGAAGAATGTTTTGTGGAATCCGAAATAGAGTTCGATGTGTTATCTGAGCATATAACCGGTCTACGAATTCGAAATATAAAATGGTCGGCAGATAAATAAATATGATCTGAATAAATAGCCGCTTCATAAATTCGTCCCGCCAAAGCTGTTTTTGATCAAAATATGCTGTCGCCAGCTTGATCCACTCCGACATAAAGTATAAGAAAAAGATACTCCAAAGAAAATCGATATAGAAATTCGGATTGGACAAGCAGTATGTATAGATCTTCCATCCATCTCCTATCCGATAACCAGCAGAAGCATTATAAAATGAAAACAAGAGTATCCATATCACTTTCGATTTCCAATGATTGGCCGAGAGATTCCACTCTCCGTTAGTACTTTCACTTTTTATAGGTTCCATAATCAATACAGCTTACTGCTTACGATTAACGATGAATTAACCAAATTACTATAATATTAAAAATAAAATAAAAAAGCAAATATTTCTATTCCTTCCCGATTGGATTCATTTTTTTCTACGTCTTAAGATGAATAAATACCAATTCATATGGAAAAGAATGAAGCTTGTATTTCTTTTGCTTTCAAGCGTTGGAATAACCGGTAGGTGGTTGCTTTATGTTTACAGGCAAAGACCCATGGATATAAACTAGAGATACAACACAGTATCACGATATGGCAAGCGTACTGGGACTAAATCCACTCTGTCTTTCCCGGCAGGGCGCTCCAGTATCTTCAGTACGCTTGTGAAGGATTCGGCGGGATATCTGGAGCAACTATACAGGGACGCGGGTACAGCGACAAAGTGCAAAACAAAACAGAGGGCAGGCCGTGCCAAGGCTGCGCCGCTGAGCAACAGGTTATGGATAGGTAAAATGAACCAGGATGAAAAGTTTACAGACAGCGAAAGAAACAATCAAACGACTTGGCCTACAGCTAGGACCAGTGTTCCAGTCCCTATGGATGAGGCTGTTTGGGCGATTTGTCCTTCGGCTCAGGCATCGTATCGTTCTTTGGTTCAAAAAACTTCACTTCGCCCCTATCTGTCTATCCTTGGCCCTAAAGAGAGTTGTGGACAAGATGTGGTACCCACGCAAGTTTGCCCTGTTCCCGAGTAGGTTGGCTTCACGACTTCAAGGAAGTCGGCTGACCATACAATAGGATCCCTCGACCGCATAGCTGTGAGGCAAAACCGAGATGCAACAAATAACTGATAAAATTATATAAACTTAAAAAAGATGCGTATGAGCACTTTAAAAATTAACTGGTTACGTACCGGTATTGTATTATCTTTCTTTTTATTGATCGGAGCGTTTTGGGTAGTAAACGCGATGGAGAAGAAGGAAGTTGAAGCAACCTCTCAAAAAGAATTGGTAGTATTCCATTATGCAAGTGAAGACACCAGCGAGGGAGCATTTGCTGATCCAAACAATTGGGCGGAAGGACCTTCTCCCAGCACTAGACCTTGTGGCAATGGAGAGAACAAGCCCTGTGAAAAATCAGCCATAGACAAGGATGACCTCGAGTCTATGCTTTCTGGAAAATCCAATCAAAATATATTGGATGATCCAACTTTTAGCAAGAGAGATTAGCGAAGTCTAATTTTGAATTTAAGAATAGTGTTGGGGTATATCGCCCCAATACTATTCTCATTATTAAACGGTCTACCTCGGATTCTGTTCCATCCCCGTCATTTCCAACACGTCCTCAGGCAATGCAATTGCATAACGTTTATCATTGGGAGGCAGTACAAACTCCTGATTGTTGATTTCACGAGAAAGAATTATTCCGGCACCATCTCTATTCAAGCGTTTTACATCCGACCAGCGCAGTCCACGAAACAATAGCTCTTTTCGCCTTTCATTCAGGATAGTACCAAGAGCAGTATCCACATCAGTGAATACATAAGGTTTAAAGGAATTTTTATCCCAGCGCTTTACCATCAATTGATTCAGCGTTTCAGCCGCCTTATCAATATTTCCTAAGCGAGCCTGGCATTCAGCAACAATGAGTAATAGCTCACTGGATGTGATCCCCGTAATAAGCCCCTGATGTCCCATGTGTGTGCCTTTAAAAAACACATCACCCTTATCATCCAGCCTAAAATAGATACTTTTTCGAAGATCACCGGTTGCGTACATCTCGTAAAGATCTTTATTTATCCGGGCAATATTTAAGTTGACAATATTGGAAGCATACATTCTTGTCAAAAAAACAACCTCCCGACTCGTCTGATTTGTAGCCGGTATAGGGAAACTTGCAGCTGCGGACAGATCATTAAAATCAATCAAATCATTATGAAGCGTCAGTGCCTGTTGCCCATTAGCGAGAGCTTTCTCGTAGTCCCCCATTATCAAATAAGCCCGAGCCAATAAGCCATATGCGGCAGCCTTTGTCGGAAGTGCAGGTGAAGATTCAGCAATAGGTAACAAAGGTAATGCAGCCTGTAAATCGGATAAAATTAAATCATAAGTCTGCTGTACAGTTGCTCTTTTTGAAGGTAAATTCATATCTGGATCAAGGCGCAATGCCATACCCAATTCCTTATCCGCAGTTTTAGCGTCATATATAGACGCCCACACCTGCACCCCATCCAAATAACGGGCTGCCCTAAAAACTAACGCCTGCCCCCGGACTTCATTCGCCCCCTTACCAGACAGACCATTATCATCCAATCCCTTAAGTATGGAATTGGACACATAAATACCTTTATAGCAATAATACCATTCATGACCTCCGCCAGATACTGTACGCGTCACATAATCGGGCTGCCAACTGTAGAGACGTTTATCACTATCGTAATACAGCCCGTTATAGTCAGGATCTGTCAGACTAAAATCACCACTGCTAGACTCGCCCATAGAAAGATAATTAGAGTTTACATTACCGAAACCATTCAGGAGTGCCCTATAATCTGCTACCGTTACAGGTATCCCTAAACTCTTATCTGATTTCTCTTCTAAAAACCTGTTACAGCCCCCAAGGCAAAAAAGAAACAGGGGCAGAAATAAGACTTTATTCCATATTCTTTTCATAAACTTTTTCTTTAAATGCTTGTTTTTATTCCTACTGAATAGCTCCGAGGTGCAATTGTCCGACCGCTTCCCAAATTAAAATCCGGATCAATACCAGCTTTATTTGCCTTCCATAGTATACCAATATTTTGTATATTCATGTAAATATGCAATCTTTTAAAGCCTTTGAAAGTGGGAAAATCATACCCCAAATTGATATATTGCAATCGAACATGATCACCTTTTTCGACCAGAACACTGGCCCCTTCATAGAACCGGTCTCTGTTACTATTTGTGGTATATGGATTAACAGGAACATTCGTTACGAGCTCATCTCCCGGTTTTTGCCATCTATCCGCATAATCGAGATGACCTTTTCCACTATTAAACAGATTAGTGTAATTGATAGAGGAACGCCGGAACCAATAACCCAATTTATAAGTAAAGCCCAACTGAAGACTAAAACGTTTATACGAAAATGAATTTTGCAAATTACCAAATAGAGTTGGTACAGCCGACCCATGATAATTCAGATCTTCCTCCTTTGTACCAGCACCTGTAATCGCGGTATAATCCTTACTGACTTCCCCGCTCAGATAACCCTGCGCTTCACCCGTATTGGGATCTAGGCCAGCCCATTTATAACTGTAAATAGCATATACCGGTTTCCCCTTGATCCCAGAAATTGGAGGAGTAGCAACATTCACGTACTGTTGTGCCAATGTTCGGGATATCAGGTAATCGTCTATGGCATCTTTATATAAACTCACATTGAGCGTACTATTCCATTTTAATTGGGTATGATCTATATTTTTTGTAGTCAATTCTAAATCCCATCCCTGACCATGCATATTGGCCACATTTCGTTGCATGGACGTATTTACGCCGGTAGTCAGGTCTATTGGAGCCTGACCAAACAAATGCCGCCCCCATTTATGATAAAATTCCAATGCCCCCACTACGCGATTATTCTTCGTTCTAAAATCAATTGCGATATTGAGCATTTTACTCGTTTCCCATTTCAACAGTGGATTATAGAAATTCACAAAAGCAGCGGATGGATAGCCCGTAAATACCGAAGGAGCAGCGAAACCTATGGTGTTTACAGCCACCATCGCTGGATCTATATTACCGCTGAAACCATAAGTAGTCCTCAGATTGAGATAAGAAAGCAAGTTTTTACTGAAGAATTTCTCATTGGAGATTTTCCATGCGGCACCTGCTGACCAAAAAGGATTCCATTGATCATTTGTCTTCAGGCCAAATAGATTAGATGCATCGCGACGCAGGCTACCAGAGACCGTATATCTGCCGTCAAAACTATAAGCAGCATTGGCAAATTGAGAAACAAACCTCGTAACCGTCTCACTCAGTGTCTGACTATTCGGGACATAATCTTTCGCACCCGTAATAACGGTCGGATAAGATGTTTTATAATCTATATTCCCAAATGTTAAATTATCCGGATTGTATCCATAGAACCTGTTGTTGTTCGACTCCCGCCGAGCATCCCGCATTTCCGCCCCAGCAATGGCAGTAATCGTATGCTTACCAAAATTACGGTCAAAACTGAGCGTCCCACGTAGATTATTTGCATGCATTAAGGTTGCGCTTTTATCAAATATCCCACCAACGGGTATTATATATTCGACCTTATTGTTCTGAAGTTGTGTAAAACGGTTCACATAATCACGTGCCATATAGCTATATTGATCGGCGAAGCTTGTTCCCAAGCTATGTGCTCGTTCATATTGATAATTTCCTGCTATTTTCAGCCCCTTGATGATTTCATAATTTAGCTCGATGGTCCCCAATAAATCTGTTGCCGGACTTCTGCGTATCTGATGGTCTGAATCCACCAATGGGTAATAACTCCAATCCAGCAGGTTCCCATCACCAAATGATTCAATAAAACTCTGCCTATAGTTTCGTGGCACCGCCAATGCCTGACCATTATGATCCGCAAGACGCGTATAGGGCAAAAGGTTGCTGATATCATTATACCCATTGCGTCCAGACTTTGTAGCTGTCTGTGTATAATATAGATTAGTGGCAATAGAAAATTGCCGACTAATCTCATAAGCTTGTTGAAAGCGCAAATTGATACGTTCGTAACGATCACCCAATGTTCCGATATTTCGATCATACCCTACCGACGAAAGCCAGGAAAACTTTGCTGCCCCTCCTGATGCATTTAAAAAATATTGCTGTTTGTACGCAGGTTTATACACGTAACGATTCAACTGTTCACGTACATCAACCCCACTCAATTCATTGATTTTTGACTGCGCTTCATCCCTGGAGATCTTACCATTATCGGCTAGATCGAGCAGATCGATCACTGGACTTAATAGAGGTTTGCTGGTCGAGCCAATTTTACTTTTATAAAATCCACGATTGTATAATTCCCGTTCTACATCTATAAAATCTGACGATGACATCTGAGGAATATAGTAGAGGTCAGGCTTTTCATCCACGGTACTGTTGGCATTGAATTCAAAAGAAGTGGGCTTATCTAACTTCCCCTTTTTCGTTGTGATCACAATTACCCCATTCGCTGCACGAGCTCCCCAGATACTGGATGCGGCAGCATCTTTCAGAACCGTTATATTTTCAACGATATTGGGGTTGATATTGCTGATATCGCCATCGTATGGGAAATTGTCCACTACGATCAAAGGATCTTTTGGACCATTGATGGTACTCAATCCGCGAACCATGAGCTGGGGACTAGACTGACTTCGGCCAGCATCCATAACCAGACTATTTGCCACTACGGGTAATCTTGAAAGAATATCTGTACCTACCTGCTGATTGAACAGTTCCTTTCCAACGGTTGAAAAAGATCCGGTAGCCCGTTCTTTCGGTATGGACTGATATCCCGTCGATACAATAACCTCTTCAAGTTGTGTCGTACGGGATCTCAGCCTTACAACCAGGGCAGCGGCGGCCCCATCGAATGCCAATGTGTGCTGTAGATAACCGAGATGCTGAAAGGACAGCGTGCCTTGACTGGCTGCTGTATGAAGTTCAAACCTACCGTCCTTATCTGTCAATGCTCGGCTATTGTGGTGGATCTCGCAGACAGACACACCACTAATTGCTGCCCCTGTACTGTCCAGCACTATTCCTTTGATCCGTATCTGACCATGCAGCTGTGTTCCTAGAACCAGCATACTGCAAATGAGGAAAATAATTCTTGACATCTTATTTCTCTAAAAATGGTGCTACGTAATCCCTGTCCAATAGGTTGCGGTAGGTTACTGTCTGCAGTATGCCGTATTCGTTTATCCAATAGTACATCGGATAACCCGTGGGCTGAAGCAGCTGTTCTAAATAGCTGCTTTCGATTATTGATGAAAATGAATCCAGCCGCAGACTCTGGAACCATTCATTTTTTAGAAAACTATGGATACTGGCGTAATTATTTTTTGTTTTTACGCCATTGACCATTATCACGGCGAGATCATCCCTGTGAAGTTGTTTATAGTAATTGATTTCTTGTTGATGTAAAAAACATTTGGAACAACCGATCATCCAGAAGTCAAGGACCAATAGTTTTCCCTTATATTGTTCCAATGTCCGTCTGACCGTGTCACCATTGATGTAAAAGAGATGTTCCTTCGTCCAGAACTCTTCCGGTACTTTATGCCCAATTTTAAGTGGTACAATGTCAGATTGTGCTGCTTTCGACTCGTCGGCCCCGCTGTCCCGGCGGGGCGTCTGAGCCGATAAACTAAACATATGAACTGAAAAAATCGTTATTAGCAAAAACCGATAGCTAATACATTTAAATCTATTACATGGCATACCGCCAGCAATTAAATATTTGTTTTTTGAGCTTGCGAAACTGTTTATAATACACAGTTCTCCCCTAGCCCTAGTATAAGTATTCATATTCTAAGGTTTGATAGAAAGGCATATAATGCCTATGAAAAATTGTTTAATGAAGAGCCAGACTGCGTTTGGGATAGAATTACAAGGTTCAAAAATTGGCGTTACGCATTCCATGGCTAGGGAGGTCATATATCGACCAAATTCCGAGAACTTATTCCGGACCTTTAATTACGTTTTTAAATAATTGTTTTCTCATCATTGCTCTTGTTTATAATCTATGGCGATTGAGCAATGAACCTATATGTAAGGTATCTCCAACAAAAAAGAGGTGGATCTTACCTTATTCCCTAAAGAAGGCCCTAGGAAGCCTATAGACGAGAATAAAGAGCAAGCCCACCTCTTCTTTGCTACAAAGGTAGAGATTGGGCTTTGAACTCTTCATCTTGCGTCTATCGAAAATTTCCTAGGTTTTCTTTAGCAAGATCAAGCTTCAAAAGCCGTGTAAATATACAATAATACCATTTAGAGTATTATTCATAATACAAAACTACGAAAAAAATCGATTTTTACAAAATTTACATATAGTTTTTAAAAAGCAATTTTAGCGGTATCTATAGTAAAATGGGGAATGAAAAAAATCAATCGTTTCTCATTATACGTGATTAATGCTGTAGCTCTTAGGAGATGTATAGCAGGAAAGTCTCCATATGCACTTTCAATTGATTTGAAAAAAAATCCCAATTATGTTGGTAATATTGAAGATCCTGATAGGCCCGACCAATATAATAGCGCAGACTACCCTCTAATTGCTAAAGAGACTGAGTGTGAACTTAAAGACATTCTGCCATCTGATGATTGGGATGTAAGCGATTCACATGAAAAAGTGGAAAAGGTAGTTGTTTCCTTATCAGACCCTTCTTTTCTTCGTAAAGTATTTGAGGGAATTAAAGTTTCCAAATATGCTGAGAGTCTCAACGATCTAAACAAATTGTATCAACATCTATCCCCGAAAGATGCTGTAGAAAAAGAAGTTATCAAACGTGTTTGGGAAGAATACTCTAAAACACATGGATAAAAATTTGGCAAAAAGTAACTTTTAAATTACCTTTGTAAAATGAAAGTAAGAGAAGTTATCGCTTTTAAAAATTATTTCGAAGACTTCCTTTTAAGCCAGCCCCAAAAGGTGCAGGACAAGATCTTTAAAATAATTGAAGCTATTGAAACTCTCGAACGGGTTCCAAGTAATTATTTAAAACATTTAACTGGAACTAGTGGGTTGTATGAAGCAAGGATTCAGCTTGGCTCCAATATATGGCGTGTATTCTGTTTTTTCGACGGCGATAAACTGGTTGTCTTAATGAATGGATTTCAAAAAAAGACACAGAAGACGCCAAAGAATCAGATCGACAAAGCACTAAATATCATGGCTGAATATTATAAACAAAAAGATACAGAAGATGGAAACTAAGAGTTGGAAAAATATTAAAGATGACGTCTACGGAAAAGTTGGCACGCAAAGAAGAGATGAACTTGATAGAGACTTTGAAGCATTTAAAATTGGCCTGCTCCTTAAAAAGGCGCGTGAAGAAAGACACATTACCCAATCCGAGCTTGCACAGCTTATCGATAAAAAACGTGAGTATATTTCTAGGGTTGAGAATAATGGAAGTAACATTACCTTAAAAACGCTTTTCGACATTGTCGAAAAAGGACTTGGCGGCAAAGTGAAAATATCCATTGAGTTTTAACGTTCTCAACCTTGATCGAAATTATTGAGAGACCATCTATTCGCAAAGCTGAAAAGCCAGACGTGATTATGTCGAGGATGGACTATGTCATCATCTGCCAAGTAATCGAACGATTGAATGAGATAGGTATGGGCGATGATGAGCTTTCTTTCCTTCTCGGCAAACCTAACAATTACGTCTTCAGCTTTATAATAAAACCGAAGGACAAGAATCGCTTCCATGAAGATCAGCTCGACCTGCTCCCCTTTCTCCTACATTGCCCATTTTCAAAAATTTTAGTAAACGGAACTGAGCCTGGAAACATTATGCTGTACCATACGCAGGAAATTGACGAAGACGGTTACAAAGGTTTTTCGCATATAGTCTACTCTGAAACAGGACAAGGTACTCGCATCATCTGGAAAAAGAAGAATGCTCCTAAAGGGAGCACCCGGAAAACCAACAAACCCGTTCTCGAAATTTTAAAGGGTTGGATTGAACAAAGTTATTTTGACCAAAAGCGCGATGCTTTAGATATATTCAAGAAACTTAAAACGCAGTCATCTATTAAATTCCGCGTCAGTGACATCGAAAAATGCATGAAAATTCTATGTGGTAGCCGTCTTTCTCTTCTGCAAAAGGATTCTATCGGTGGGGTGTTGAGGTATTGGAAGATGGAAAATTCTGAAGACGCGGAGGACTGTTAATCTGTGGACCCTAAGTTTGAGCTCACGCTCACAGTGGAAAAAAGGTATTATACTTTAATCTCCTTCAGCGCTTGTCGCCTAGTGACCTGTATGTTCGGTTATTGGACATACGCCGGCAGAAGCAGACGCATCTTCGCTCAGAACTGTGCATGCTGAAATGCAAAGTACTGTTGATGGATGCCACAGTCATCCCACTTTGCCTGTCGGTGTTTGACTGAGCAACCCATGTCTTTCATCAAGATCAACCGGTTCTTTCAGTGCGATATAGTCAAAGCCTTACTGGCCACTAAAGGCAGATATCGCCGTTCAAAATCCTAACACAGACATCTTGGTAAGACCCAGACTACTATACGTTTGTTATGGACGGTAAGCAGTCTGTCCTTGTCTCCTTGTCAATAATGACAGATTGCATCCTCTTTGGAGTAAACTAGAACTGGGCAGCGGCAAATTGTCTACAGTTTACAACACACTGTACCAAGCTTCTACCATCCTTTAAGTAGCCTGAAGTAAACTATTATGAAGCGGGGGCAAAATACTTGCAGTTTACAACAAACTACTTTCAATCTATAATAAGCAGGGGACAGTATGCCGTATACTTCTTATATTTTTGGATAAACTCCCAGATGTGGCTGATAAAAAGAAAGGAGCTTAGATCAAACTGATAAGCGTCTGTATCAAACGACCTGCTGTCTGTGAAGTATCCTTCAAGCCCCAAAAAACGCGAAACGAAAAAAATACAGTATTTATTTCTTTACCCGTCTATAGGCATTGCTTATTCCATTTTCTGGCGGCTGCAGGCGTATGTTTGTGCGGTTGATCGGTCTCGCGAGCAAATTAAACGGCAGTAGCCCCGCTTGATGCGAAGTCCAGGTGGACATACAATTTATATTTGTTACTTTACTTTTAATTATTATATTTAGGAATAATTTACGCCATATAACAAGAAAACGAAAAGTTATTAACAATTGAACTTTAAATAATGAAAATATCTTTAGTCCACACTCGGAATATTCTTTTACTTTTTCTAGGGTTCCTGACATTTCAATGCTGTACAAAATCGGCTCCTGAAATTCCAGACCGAGAACAAAAACCAGAACCTGAAAAGGAGCCCGATGCCACAAAGGCTTCAAATTATGTTTACAGCTCTGAACGCCAATTGGAATTCAGCCTTTATCAAAACGATGCTTTGAAATCCTCATTCGGACAAAATGAACAAGAAAAAAATTTCAAAAACCGCCCCAGATATTTCCGGCCTCAGACGATAATCTTCAAAGAGGATTCATTGTTTATTTCCAAACTTGGCGGCTATACCGAATCATATAAAATAAAATGGGAAAAAGAAAAATTATTTATCTACGGGGATCAAGCCAGGGATTGGAAACACTTTGCCAGCAAAAACGATAAAGATGAACTTCTCTTAAATATTGTGCTTTACAACAGCCAAATAAAAAGCAAAAATTCCAATGCATTACGTACCGGTCAGCTATATAATCCATTGTCTATAAACGAAATATTGAGTGAGAAAAGCCGTGCTAATATGACTACGATCTGGCTAAAGATCGAGACGATTTATGTAGCCGAAAATAAAAAGCCATGAAAATAAAACTATTACTACTATTATTATTGCACCTGTTTTGCTTCAATGCTTTGGCGCAGGAAATCAGTGACGAATCTAATCGGTTTTTCCTGAATAAAAATCTTGACAAATTGTACATAGGTGCCATCATGAAGATCAGCTCTCTCCATAAGGATAACTATGAATTTATAGAAGCCTCCAACCTTCCGACGATAAACATTGTAATACCATCAGCTGATGAGGTAGTCGTTCCGAGTAAATCTGCGATGACAAATTTTATCCTTAAGCAGATCGAGGGCGAGGATCTGTCAACAATAGTCAGTGAGTCCATACCCAAGGTTCAAAAGGTGGCATCTTATGATAAATTGGGAGCAGTCTTTGGTCAAAAAATCAATCCCGAAATCATGCTCGCTGTTAATCCAAAATCTAAAGGCTCCAAATACCTATACGCTGCCAGTTTTACAAATCTGATTTACAGTCTGACATGCGTGACCGATATTGTCAAAGCGAAAGCACATCCGGCTATGACAGGCCTCGATCCAAAAGATTTAATGTATGTCGATGAAATCACCTTTGGCCGGGCTGCATCTATTTTCATTGAATCTGACGCAGATTATGAAACGATAAAAAATCTGGTAGATAAAAAGTATTTTAAAAGAGCACTCACGGAACAAGAAGAGGCAATTTTGGCAAATTCAACGATACATTTCCAGGTTTCGGATACAAAAGAAATAAACCTTTTTGACGGAGATCCTTTTCAGATTATACGCAGTTATATGACCGCCCCTATCACCAAAGAAGATTTCCTAAGGCCGATCTGGATCAGTGGAACCAATTTAAACGATGGCGATATGGTCATTACACCGTAGGACTATATTTGAACAGAATGGTTTCAAAAAAATCGGTTTACGCAGGTAACGCCATTGTCCGTGGTATAGGTTAAATCAAAATAAAGCTTTGCACGCCTTTACGACGTGATGGGGATTGTTCTACGGATAAAAATTTGTAGCGCAGTGTTGTATAAAAGACACCTCAGGCCTCACCTTCTTTTTCAATGATTTTCTGTTCAATTGGATTAAGACTGTCGAACAGGTCCTTATACACCTCATCCTTGCTGTCTTCTTCACCCAACAGGAATCCCCAGGGTTTGAGTTCTCTGATCCGATCCATCACAATTTTGGCAATAGCCAGGATAGGAATAGCCAAAAACATACCCGAAATTCCCCAGATCATTTCGCCAATAATAATGGAAAGCATGGCAAATAAGGAATTGACCTTCACTTTAGATCCTACAATCTTCGGAACGATAAAATTGCTGTCGATCATATGCACGATAATCAAGGCCAGGACGACCAGTACCACGTGCGTAAGAGAGGATGTCGCAAAAGTCAGAATAGCGATGATCAGCATCGAGGAGAAAATGCCAACATACGGCAATACATTGAACACACCGGTAATCAACGCCAAAAGCAGGCTATATTTTACGCCGATCAATGACAGCACAACAAAGACCAGCAGTGCGACCAAGCTCATCTGGATTAACAGACCAATAAGATACTTCTTGACGACGTACTGAACCTGTTGGACAACATCCACAACAATCGGCCGGTCTTCGACCCTGTTAACGAACAACAGAAACTTGACGATATGCCCCCGATAAATAAGCAGGAAAAACGTGTAGAGAAAAGTAAAAACAAATAAAATAAACATAGAGGAAAGCGAGACCAAGGCCGTTCCTAAAAACAGCGTCCCCGAATCCACGGATTTGGAAGCCGTCTTGTTGATGAAGTCCATCTGATCCTTGTGCTGTATACCAAACTGCTGACTTACCCAGGTCTGCAAATTGCCCACCCCATCCATAATCTGCTGCTTAAAGGCTGGGAAGTCCTCCTTAAGCATGGTCAGCTGCGAGGCTAGCAGAAAAAGCCCATAGCCCAGCAGACCAAAAAATAAGATCACACTCAGAATCCCCGCCAAGGTACGCGGAAAACGAAGTTTTCGCTCCATAAAATTGCTCAGTGGGATCAGTAATAAGGCGAATAAAAGTCCCAGAATCATCGGTATCAGGATTGTGTCTCCGATTTTAGCCAGATAACCCAACAATAGAATGCTGATCAATACACAAGCCAACTTGACATAAAAGGGTAAAGGAAGAAATCTTTTCATGTAGCAATCTTTTGAATAAAAATAACAATTTCAGCTGACTAAAGTTTAAATCAATAAAAAAGTCCCCACAAACGTAGGGACTCTTTCCTCATAATAAGTTTAATACTTACATTTCTTATAATCCAAAACCGATACCGATTGACCAGACGCGGTTTTTAATTGAACCATTATCCGGTGCTAAATTGGTCAAACCTAAGCCATAACCAGCATTGATCTGGAAGCCATTGGTCAATTGATAACCTGCTAAGAAGTTTACACCAAAATCGGTACGTTTTAAATTATCGTCATCTCCGCTACCAAATTTCACATCCCAATCTTTGCCATCTGCTTTATATTTACCGCTTAAAGCGAAACCTACATAAGGTCCAGCTCCGATAAAGAAATTACCGGATCCACCAGTAGGGAATTTAGCTACTGCGTTTACGGGTATATCTAAAGTCATGATATTTTCTTTAAGATCTCCATTAGACGTCTCCAGCCATTTTGCTCCTTTGCTCTGTAAAGACAACCCTGGCTGAATGGAAAAATAGGGTGATACAGGAGCGTCCAAGTAACCCGTTACAAAAAAACCTGTATTGGATTTAGTATCTCCCAAACTTGTCGAATATTTAGGAATGTTTACACCCGCACGGAGCCCATATCCCAATCCACCTTGTGCGAAAGCTCCTAATGAACCAAATAAAATTGCTGCAGATAATAATAATTTTTTCATGTTTCCTAATTTAATTTACGTTCTTCTTTTGCTACTTACTCTCATAATTTCCTGTATGAGATTTATTACAGTGCCATTTGCAATATCTATTCCAAAATCCGTAAACTATTCATATCCACATCAAAACAAATGAAAAAACTCGTGCCAGATTTATTTTGAATGTCCTCTAAAAGATACAATGAGTTGCCTATATTGCTACTTATCCACATGCTGGCAGACAAAGAAGCAGACAATTAAAAAATGAGAGAGAGGAGTGGGTGCGTCGAAAATTACAAGCTTGGTTTTCAGAATAATGGTCACAGAACAAAAAGTTTTATCACAAAGATTTTTTAATTCCAATTATAAGTTTTATTTTTGCAGACCTTCAAAAGGAAAAAATAGGGTCGGATGGCCGAGTGGCTAGGCTGAGGTCTGCAAAACCTCCTACAGCGGTTCGAATCCGCTTCCGACCTCGTTTTATTTTAAACAATAAAAATATTATCAAAATGGGAGTTACACGTTTAAAAAGAAAAGATAGAAGAAATAAAACTGTTTCACGTGTTGAGGTTCAGTTTTTGAAATTGGGAAGTAACATTGAGTTGGGTTCCAGATCAAAAATGAAAGCTAGCAGCCAAATCGTTAAAAACGATGCTATCTTAAACAAATTAGCTGCAGAAGCTAAATAATTAGAAAAGAAATTAGCAGCCTTTAAAGTATACACTTTAAAGGCTTTTTAATAGGTCCACCATCTGGTGGACTTTTTCTTTTGAGCTCATCCACTGCGCTTCGTCCATCCCCTGTACCTGGCTCTGCGAAAAATTCATCTTGGAAGGCTGGCTTTCCTTTGCCGAACTGTGAATAGCAATTGCCCCCGTCTCCTGTAGGATCTGTAGAATATTGGAAGCATCCACTCCTGCCCCCGGCATAATGACAATGCGGCCATTGGCGCGCTCGACCAGCTGCTTCAATAACGGAATTCCCTGAACAGCCGTATTCTGTAAGCCCGAAGTCAATATGCGGTCGATCCCCAAAGCAATGATATCGTCCAGAGCTCCCAATGCATCGGCGACCCGATCAAACGCACGGTGAAAGGTCACATGCATAGGACGAGCAGCTTCTATCAGACGCTTGGTATTATCCTTGTCTACTGTACCGTCCGCCTTTAGAATACCTATGACGACACCATCCATTCCCAGCTCTTTGCAGATCTGGATATCTGTGATCATCTCCTGGATTTCTTCTTCGGTATATAGAAAATCGCCACCACGCGGCCGGATAAGCACATGAATACCGATATTAACCCTTTTTTTTACGAGTTTAAGCTGCCCATACGAGGGAGTTGTACCACCGTTTTCCAGATTCTGACAAAATTCCACACGCGAAGCTCCGCCCCTTTCGGCCTCGATAGCGGAAGCCACAGAGTTGGCACATATTTCTAACTGATAATTTCCAATTGCTTTTTCTTTCATCCGATTTTACGATTAAACACCATACAACGCTCCGCGAATAACGCAAAAAAAAAGCACTTCTCTAAACAGATATCACTCAAATCATCCAAACATTTTTGTAAACCGTTTGTATATACCTTACATGCTTTTATTTAAATTATTAAAAACCAACAATATATAAACTTTAAGTAAAGATCATGGCTATAATATCGAAAAATATGGAAACCCAGGAAAAGATCATCAGTACCTTCGAAGAACTGCAAGATGCAATCCGCAGTTTAAAAAATCAGGTGGTCGAATTCGAGCTGCTGTCTAATCAGGCCTGTGACCGCCATATCGCTTCTGATTTCCAGAAAGAATGGCTTTTGGACCGCATCGCCTCCCGCCACGATATTATATCGCTCAGGCATGACAGTCTGCTGCTCGTCCGCGAGACTGTAGCAGCTTTCAGAGACTTCGACGGCTTCTTCCTGGACCTCGGACAGCTACTGCAGTCACTCGAAGGACTGATGCTACAACATGCAGAGGAAGAAGAATACGAAGTTGCTGCCATTATCAAACACTGGCATGAAAAGTTTGCCAATGCTGTCTTTTTTACAGCGGATCTGACCTGCTAAGTCCTCCTTTTATTTTACATTTGCAGCATTGTAAAATATTGAATCATGCGCAAACCACCAGCTATCGTTGATCTCCATGCTACCGCTTTTCTTGATGATTGGGAAGACTACTCTGCCGACGAGCTCCTGCTAGAATCCGTTGACTATTTAAGATCAAATCTCGACGCCGCCATTTATTGGGAAATGAATGAAATCAAATTTATTCACGGCAAAGGCAAAGGAATATTAAAGAAATTGGTGTTTAAGGAACTGCAGCAATATAAGGAAGCTGGTTCGATCGAACGGTATTACACTTCTTATCAGAATGAAGATATTGTCGTGGTGGTCATCGGTATATAAGCAAAGAGACCGCCCAACAGACAGTCTCTTTGCGATGTAAATCAGTTATTTTTGACCGCTGGTGTTATGACCACCTTACGGAATTCAACCGGTCCATGATCACCTTGAAAATAAATTGGTCCGGGTTCAGCCTCCCGGCTATCCAACGCTCCGCCCGTAATGCCCGGGATCTCCTGATTGCTGATGACCGTCTTACCATTGGCAACGACAGTAATCAATCTGCCCACAAGCGTAATGTCATAAGTCTGCCATTGATCGGCTCCCTTGTTGACCATCTCGTTTGCGGCAAGAAAACCATAAACTCCGGCAAACAATACCGAGCTTGGATGCGCATCTTTCGGACTGTCCTCAATCTGAACTTCGTACCGCCCTCTTAAATACACACCACTATTGCTTCCTGATGGAATTTTAAACTCGACATGCAATTTAAAATCTTCAAACTTCTGTTCTGAAACCAGATTGGAACCCGACTGCGGGCTGGTCAGGACACCATTCTTTACGATCCACTGGTTTGTTTTGCCTGTAGCTTTCCAACCCGTAAGATCTTTACCATTAAACAGCTGTATGGGTTTCCCCCATTTTACCGTACCTGCTCTTTTCAACTCTGGCGCACGCACTCCCTTAAAACGGTGTGTCTTTCCGTCAGGTTCCGTTATGGTTCCTTGTAAGACACCATTAACAACCTCCCCTTCTACACTCAGATTCATCTTTCCGCTTTCCCATTGCGGCGGAATAGCAAATCTGAACTTACCGTTTTCAAAGAAAACCTGCGAAACAGGACGCGCACTTCCTGAAGTACTTACATAATGACCCACTAAAGTTTTGAAACCGGACAATTTTACTTCCAGCCAGGAAGGTGCTGGAGTACCATTGACATCAACCTCGATATCCCACCTTCCGATAAGTTCTTTTCCATCGACTTCCTGAGCATAATGAACAGGTGCCCCAGTCGGTGACTTTGCAGCGACAATTTGAGGCAGCGCGCACGCAGCCAAAATACCTAAAAGAAAAACAGTATTTCTTTTCATCTTTCTATAATTTTAATTTTAAAGCTAATGAAGCGATCCGTAGTATCCATCAGGTATATTGAACAGATATGAGGACTTCAAATGATTTATGTTTATATCCTATTGGAATAAATATTAAGCAATTTAACTGTTTCATCGCGAGTATACAAGGTCTGAATGTTAAAAAAGGCAAAAGCTACCCTCACGTTACATCTAGCGACCAACAAAAAGAAAAGCTGAGCTGAGTGAGCAAAAGTGAAGGTTGATTGAGCATCGATTGATACCGATAAAAAACAAACCAGCTGAGCCATAGACACAGCTGATCCAATTTATTAATTAACCCCTCTGGTACGGCGTGTGGCTTTATACCAGCCTCCACCAGAAAACGCATTACTACTGTTTAGTACCTTCAAAATTAAAGCTGACGTCGGCCGCAGCTTCTTTTTCCGTGGAGACAACCAAGGATTTGGTATCCAGAAGATAGGTAAATGAACCCGAGGGCCCTCCAGAATAGGAGATATGAATATTGGAAATATTCTGCACTTTGAATACTTTAGGCGTCACAGCGCTATATAGCTCTCCGGATTTAGCGGCGACTTTAACAAGGTCGTCCCCCTCTTTTGTCACCATAACGATGGCATTGTAATAATCTCGCCCTGCGACATGAATGGTTCCTTTAAACGTCCCGATAGCTGCTTGGATATCTTCCACTGGTTTGGGCACATTTTCGTCATCCTTAGAACAGCCGACTGCAAAACTCAAAAAAGCAATCGCTAATATACCTGTCTTTACACCGCTTTTAATACTTCGATTTTTCATGTTCTGTTTTTTAATTTTTAATATGATTTGTTCCTTTCGAAGAGTTCACCCTTCGCTCATCTGAACAGCAGAATTTCTTCCGCCATTGACACACGAGTATCCAAAAATAGAGAAGCCACGCATGTCAGACGCCCTATCTTATAAGGTGATACCTTTTTGTAGCGGCAACGAGATCGTTTAAACAAATAACAGGGCATTAAAAAACAGGAAGATGAAAAGTATATTGACGATAAAAAGATCTGCGGATAATTCAATCTTTCGATATTAACGTAAACTGCAGTGTTTTTGCATAGGCACTGGGAGACATCTGGGTAATCTTCTTAAAATTCCGGTTGAAGCTGGTCTTCGAATTAAAACCACAGTCGAAGGCTAACGATAGCAAAGTAAACTGCTGGTTTTTGGGATCCAACAACAGTTCCTTAAAGGCTTCCACCCGATGGCTATTCACATAATCGTAAAAGGATTTTCCTTCCTTCGAGTTGATTACCTGCGACAGTATCACGGGATGCAGATTCAATCTTTTAGCTAAATCACCTAAAGTTAGCTCCGGATCCTGATAACATTTTTGTTCTTTCATCAGAGCCTTCAGTTGCCCATGGATGAGCGAAGCATCTGATTCCTTCAGTCTCGTTTTTTCATATTTCGATTTTTCAGCTGGTAGAGCAGGATCGGTATTTTGCCAGCTTTGCTTTAGTAAGGCTGGAGCGTATACTTCATGTGCTGCGGATAAATTCGAGAAGACACCGACCTGACGGATACCAAAATAACCGATAAAAAAAATGAACAGCGCAACAACGGTATATAATGCCTGTGGTGAATCGGAGAAAATGACCACTACCCATATTGCACTCATACCAAAGATCAGATACCGGATCCAGTTTAGCGTAATACGGTCGGTATTCGACAGCTGACCAATTATATTGCGGCGATGTGCATGCAGCAGCCGAAGCGACAGCATCACATAGGTCAGGCCCGAAAGTATGATCGCTGCGACCAAGATTTGGAAAAAAGCTTCAAATTGCGGCAATATCTTTATGCCGGTCCCCACTGGTGTAAATACATCTGGAAGCACAAAAGTTAATATCACAACGACGAGAAGCGCAGGAATAAAATGGAGTAAATAACGCCATCGGTAACGCTGCTGTGCGCTCAGAAATAAAATGTATAAATAAAGGAAAGGCCCATGTAAAAATGGGAATGGCAACTGCCATAAAATGAACTGCGGATTTTTGAGTGCTAATCCCGAAGCGTACCAACCTATAAAAGCCAAATGGATACATGCAAAAAAGAACCATGCACATAAAATCCGATCAGCCACTGATTTTTGACGCTTACTGACAATCATAATGCACAAAAAGAGCGTAATGGACAGTCCCCCGACGTAAATTATCTGCCAAACTGATGTCATAGTCAGGCAGCTACAACAAAAATAACGCCAACCAATACCAGTGAAGGCCCGGCTGCTGGCATATTGTGAATCTTTTGACCTGTCCAGCTTTTATCAGTTGAAGAGGCTTGATTTATCATTGCCTTCAACATTTAACCCTCTGTTTTTAATTGAACATCGAGCCCTTTTGCATAGGCACTGGGGGACATCTGTGTTATCTTCTTAAAGTTCCGGTTAAAACTGGTATTCGAGTTGAAGCCGCACTCGAAGGCCAATGACAGCATCGTATATTGCCTGCTGTCGGGTCGTAACAACAATTCCTTAAAGGTCTCAACCCTATAGGTATTGACATAATCATAAAAGGACTTTTGTTCTCTGGAATTGATGACCTGCGAAAGTATAACGGGATGCACCTCGAGGATCTTGGCTAAGTCCCCCAAAGTTAACTCGGGATCCTGGTAGCATTTTTGTTCCTTCATCAGCGCATTCAGTTTCCCATGGATGAGCGAAGCCTCAGATTCCGCAGCCTCGTCTTTTCATATTTGACTTTTTCAGCGGGTTCTGGGGTAGCCTCGTCATATCGTATTTCATCCACTGCTTCCAGTTCCCGCAGCGGTACCACCTCATGTACCGATGACGCATGCGAAAAAATTCCTACCTGTTGTACACCAAAATAACCGAAGAAAAAAATGAATAACGTGATGACCACAAAAAATAGCCCTGGGCTCCCCTCGATAATGACGACAATCCAGATTGCACCAATACCAAAAATAAGATAGCGCATCCAGTTGAGGGTAATTTTTTCCGTATTGGAAAATTGTCCGACAATATTCTGTCTATGCCGACGCAACAACATTAGTGAAAGGATTATATATACGATCCCCGAGATCATAAAACCCAACATCATAATCCAGATGAAAGTATCATATTCCCGCAACATGTAATATTTCCCTTTATATTCTGCGACCGCGTCCGGTAACACAAAAGCCAATATAACTGCTACAATCACAGCAGGAATGAAATGTAGGAGATAACGCCATGTATGCCGCTGCTGTCCGGTCGCAAACAGAATATACAGATATAAGAAAGGACCATGTAAATAGGGAAAGGGCATTTCCCATCCAAAAAGTTTCGGCATTTTCAGTATTTCCCCAGACCCATACAGTCCAACCAAGATCAAATCAAAAAAAGCGAAAAAAAGCCAAGTGCTCAAAATCATATCCGCAGCGCTTTTCTTCGGTTTACTGATTAATAGAATGAAAAGAAACAGGGCCATAAAAACACCACCGATATAAATGATATGCCAGATTAAGGTCATAGGGAATTAGTTAGCATAAATTGTAATAAAGCAGCTGATTTTGAGTCTGCACTTATTTTCTAAAAATCATTTTTACAAACATTGGACATCAGCAATATACTCTCTTTTCGTTTATTTATCAAATTGAAATCTCCGCGTAAAATCAAGGTCAGTAGACCAGCATTTTATTGAAGGTTGCTTTCAAAATTGCGTAAACCTCACATGCGCATCGTCCCATCTTATAAGACGGCACCTTTGTAACATAAGCCACACATAGGTACAGGTGTTCTTTGCGACTAATCAAGCGCAAAGAATACATTTATCTCCAACCCACTTTTCTTTCCCATTCTTCAACTTCCAGTTTCCTTTTTTCAAAATCCAGCGGCGGCAATTGTCTTTCGTTCTTCGCCCGTTCCCTTATACTCTCCGTCTGTTCTTCCAATGTATTAAGTCCTATTGACTTCCTTCTCTTATTTACTTTAACCAAGCTGTCAAAGGGGTTTGGACTTAAGTCACCCTTTTCATCCCAGTCAAACTGCGTTCCATAGAGCTGTGGTTTGCCCTCAAAAACTAATATTCGGTCGGTTAGATAAGCTAAATTTTTCGATTCGGCTTTGTTTTCCTCCACAGCGGTTTCCAATAGCTTGAGACACTTTCTCATAAATTCAGGCTTTTCAATAGAATGCTGTATGACCAGCCAAGCTGCTTCACTGGCCTCTTGACCAACTTTATCGATGGTCGGATAGCCGATTATCTCTACGATATTGTTTAATTCAGTCGCATTATGATTGTGCAGCTGTTGCATCTGTGCGTTATAACCGTCGCTCAATTGTCCCCTTTGAACAAGTTCGCTCCTCAATGCTAAATCCGCATCTTTGAGCTCAATTATTTTTTTTGCTATGCTTCTATAGTCCATTTGATCACGTTGCTTCCCCTATATTTGGTATTCTATTAGCTGTATCCTATCATCATAGCTTCTGAATAAAAGGTAAAGTATGACGCTGTTGTAAACAAATATACCGAACTCGCCTCATTTTTGGGCTTACCTGCACCGACTGGGTCTCCTTCGGTTCAAACCTCATAAACCATAAAAGGTCGTAGGTCCTCTTCCTGCTTAGAAACAAAAAAAGCCCTAACTTTCGTTAGAGCTTTTATGTCGGGGTGGCAGGATTCGAACCTACGACCTCCACATCCCAAATGTGGCGCGATACCGGGCTACGCTACACCCCGAAAAAGGTATCACCTTTGTTTTGTGTGGCACAAAAGTACACTAAAAATATGTTGTTTTCAAAAATATTTTAAACAATAGCCTTAACAAACTGATATATTGAAAGATAATTTTCAAGATCAGGAATTACAGCAAAGCAAATCATTTCTGTACGCCGAACCGCTCTACCGTTCAAAACGGTTAAGCTATACGGTTTCCTGGCCTCCTTCGGTTCGAACCTCATGGACCATAAAAGGTCGTAGGTTCTCTCCTGACCCGAAACAAAAAAAGCCCTAACTTTCGTTAGAGCTTCTCTGTCGGGGTGGCAGGATTCGAACCTACGACCTCCACATCCCAAATGTGGCGCGATACCGGGCTACGCTACACCCCGAAAAGGTATCACCTTTGCTTTGTGTGGCACAAATATACGGCAATTACTGTTTGCATGCAAGTCCAAACGCAAAAATCTGCGCCCATTTTATATGCGGACCGAAATGCAAGCTGCCTCCCGCGCGTTAGCATAAACAGCACATAGAAACAAACAGAAAACATTGATCTCATAGATGCATTTAAACCAAATTTGTGATAAAATTATCCATTTAGTTATTCATCATATCATCGAATATAATTTTCATCCAAATAAACTATCGAAATATGGTCATAAAACCAAATTTAAATAAATTTGTAACCTGTTGGTTAATAATAATCAAGCGATTACTATTTTTTTATTAAAAAATCATTATCAAATTACCTTTATTGTTAAAAATATAACAGAAATTAATTACTTTTATTCCACCATAACATCCCCCATCAGCACAAGATCAGTACTGAACGTGTTATGAGTGCCCTGCTATTATTACAATATCATCAATGCATGAAAAATTTAACCATTATTGGATTAACACCTTTTGAAAAGCCTGACGTCAACCTAATGCCCAAACTGCATCAGGCGGGTGCATTTCCCGTACTAAGTTTGGGACACGACTTAGCCAATGCCGGGGAAGCACTGAAACTGCTCGATCGGACTGCTTTATACCCTTATGGAATTTGTTTTCCAAATGCTCAGCTACTGTCGCTACAGATTCCCGAGAACGTAAAACTTGTCATCCTTCCTTTTGATGCAAAATATCGTCCAGAAATTGCCAAGTCCATCATTTACCAGGTAGGCAGCGTGGATGAAGCCATACAGGCCGAACAGCTGGGAGCTGCAGGAATTATTATAAAAGGGAACGAAGCGGGCGGTCTGACCGCTTACGAATCAACATTTATACTTTTCCAACGCATCATCCGGGTCATCCGGAACATTCCGGTCTGGATACAGGGTGGTGTCGGCCTCCATACTGCAGCTGCAGCAAAAGCTTTGGGAGCTACAGGAGTTGTTCTGGACAGCCAGCTGGCCCTCTTTCCAGAAAGCAGTGTTTCGGGAGACTTTAAGGATCTCTGCAGCAAATTAAATGGCACGGAAACCAGGATTATCGCAGGCTACCGCGTACTGGTACGTCCAAATTCGCCTGCCCTGCCGGAACAGCCGGATGTGGAAGAGCTCAGGCAGCATTTCAAAAATCTTGACCCTGCCTGCAGCTATATCCCTATGGGACAAGATATTGCTTTGGCAAGCGATCTTTATCAGGATTTCAACAGCTTGAAAAAACTTGTCTTTGGATTCAGAGAAGCCATGTATGGTCATCTGAAACAGGCCAAAGAGTTGGCACCAATCGACGAGAACAATGGGCTGGCACAAAAGCTCCGACTGCGCTACCCTATTGCACAAGGGCCCATGACGCGCGTCAGCGATGTCCCTGCCTTTGCTCAGGCCGTGGCATCAGCAGGTGCACTGCCTTTTGTTGCCCTCTCGCTGCTGCGTGGCCAGCAGGCAAAAGATCTGATCAGGCAAACCAAGGAGCTTGCCGGCGACAACACCTGGGGTGTAGGTATCTTGGGCTTCGCACCGCAGGAACTGCGCGACGAACAACGCACATATATCCTCGAAGCGAAACCTCCTGTGGTATTGATTGCCGGAGGCAGACCTGCACAAGCGAAAGTCTTCGAGAAAGCGGGCATCACGACATTCCTCCACGTCCCTTCCCCCGCATTACTGGATATATTTCTCAAAGAAGGAGCCAAAAACTTCATATTCGAAGGCCGCGAATGCGGTGGCCATGTGGGACCGCTGTCTAGTACGGTGCTCTGGGAAAAACAGATCGAACGGATCCTTAAAGAAGATCATCCTGAAAACATCAGCGTATTTTTTGCAGGCGGTATACATGACGCCTTATCGGCTGCTTTCGTCTCGGTCATGGCTGCTCCCCTAACTGCCCGCGGCGTCAAAGTGGGTGTATTGATGGGAACCGCTTACCTCTACACACAAGAGGCGGTAAACACGGGCGCCATCCAGAAGGAATTTCAGTTACAGGCGATACACGCCAAAGACACTGTCCTACTGGAAACCGCGCCAGGGCATGAAACACGTTGCCTCAATACGGCCTTCGCCCGATATTTCAGTGAGGAGAAAGCTAGATTGTTTGCAGCAGGGATCGACAAGAAGCTGATTTGGGAAGAGCTCGAAAAATTAAATGTCGGCCGTCTTCGAATTGCGGCGAAAGGAGTTGATCGGCAAGGCGACAAACTCATCTCCATTCCGAGAAATGAACAGCTCCAACTGGGTATGTATATGATCGGACAGGTAGCCACAATGCACGATAAAGTCACCTCCATCGACTGCCTCCATCAGCAAGTCGCCACCGGAAATAAACAGTATATCCAAGATGCACTTTTGTCCGAACAGCCTGAGTCGCCGGACCAGGCACTAGATATAGCTATCATCGGTATGGACTGTATCTTCCCCGGAGCCAAAAATCTGGAAGAATACTGGCGCAATATTGTCCTCGGAAAGGATAGCGTTACCGAAGTACCCGACGAGCGCTGGAACAAAGATATTTATTACCAGCCCGACGTGGATGGCCCAGATGTTTCGCATTCTAAATGGGGCGGATTTATCCCCAACATAGATTTCGATCCACTCGCATTCGGGATACCGCCTCAGTCACTGGCCGCAATAGAGCCCACCCAGCTGTTGACCCTCCTGGTTGCCAAACGGGCGATGGAAGATGCCGGATATGGTGAAAAACAGATCAACAGAGAAAATATTTCGGTCATCATCGGCGCTGAAGGCGGTAACGATCTGGCTAACAGTTATAGCTTCAGGGGATACTATAAACAGGTCTTTGGGGAACTGCATGACGAAGTCAAAGCGGCATTGCCCCATACAACAGAAGATTCTTTCCCGGGCATCTTGGCGAATGTCATTGCAGGCCGCATCACCAACAGGCTGGACCTCGGCGGCCGCAACTTCACTGTAGATGCAGCCTGTGCTTCATCGCTCGCGGCAATTGATCTTGCCTGTCAGGAACTGGTGCTCGGCAAATCGGACATGGTCCTCGCCGGTGGCGCTGACTTACACAATGGTATCAATGATTATCTGATGTTTTCGAGCACTCACGCGCTCTCGCGAAAAGGGCGCTGTGCCACGTTCGACAGCGAAGCTGACGGCATCGCACTGGGTGAAGGGATAGCCATATTGGTACTGAAACGGTATGCCGACGCGGTACGCGATGACGACCGCATCTATGCGGTCATCAAAGGTGTCGGCGGGTCGAGCGATGGCAAGGCGCTGGGGCTAACCGCACCCCGCAAAATAGGCCAGGTACGGGCCTTAGAGCGCGCATATAGCCAAGCTGGTATCAGCGCCGCCGCCGTAGGTCTTGTGGAGGCGCATGGCACAGGTACTGTCGTAGGCGACAAGACCGAGCTCAGTGCCCTTACCAATTTATTCAGCCGCGCCGGTGCCCTGCCCGCCCAGACACAGCTCGGATCTGTAAAAACACAGATCGGACACACCAAATGCGCAGCAGGATTGGCCGGTCTGATCAAGGCCTCACTTTCAGTATTTCATGGGGTAAAACCGCCAACACTCCACTTGCAGCAGCCGAATGCATATTACAACGTACAGACCAGTCCTTTTGCCTTTCACGGTGAAACAGGACTGTGGGGAGAAAAAAGACGTTATGCTGGTGTAAGCGCCTTCGGTTTCGGTGGCACAAACTTCCATGCCGTCATTGCCAGCCACCCCCAGCCGGCCAACGACATCACATTGAAATCCTGGCCTTCGGAACTGTTTGTTTTCCGTGGGGAAAGCTACGAAGAGGCAAAAGAGCAGCTGAGACAAACGAAAGCACTGCTTGAGATCAACGATAGTCTCCCCTTAAAAGATATTGCCTATAGCCTAGCCACCGGCTCTGAGAAGCCTGTGCAGCTGAGCATTGTCGCCGACACCGCCGAAGATCTGAGTATGAAGATCGAACTGGTATTGTCCGGAATCGAAAGTAAAGATACCTTTATCGTAAAGCCACTGCCGGGCAAAACCGCCTTCTTATTTCCAGGTCAGGGCAGCCAGCGCCTCAACATGGCCCGCGACCTGTTCGTCATTTTCCCTGCCATGCGCAAGCTAATGGACCAACATCCGGAACTGGAAAAACTTGTTTTTCCAGCGATGGTTTTCGACGGGGATACTTTAAAAAAACAAAAGGAATCCATTAAAGATACACGAATAGCACAACCCCTGCTCGGTATTGTCGACCTCGCCCTAGCAAAATTTCTTCAGTCTCTAGGTATCGCTCCCGACATGCTGGCGGGACACAGCTATGGGGAGTTGCCTGCACTATGTTTTGCCGGCGTATTTGACGAGGATTTACTGGTTGAGTTAAGCAACCGCCGTGCGCAGGCAATCTTAGACGCAGTACAAGATGGAGATCCCGGCAGCATGGTCGCTGTCCATGCGGATACCGAAAAGCTAAAATCGGTTCTCAGCCAGGTGGAGGGATGCTATCCGGTCAACTTTAATTCCCCAACACAATGTGTCGTCGCAGGTAGCACTGCAGCGATAGACCGATTGATGATCGTACTCAAACAGGAACGTGTATCTGCAAAAAAACTGGAAGTCGCCTGCGCTTTCCATAGCCCCCTGGTCGCGAAATCGAAAGACCTCTATGAACAGGTCCTTCAAAATGTGCCCTTCGGCGAAATGCAGATTCCCGTTTGGTCCAACACCACTGCCAGTATATATCCGACGACGGCAGCTGCCATAAAAACACGCTTGACCGAGCACCTCGTCCAGCCAGTCCGCTTTGTCGAACAGCTTCAGGCCATGTACGCCGACGGCGCCAGATTATTTATCGAAGTCGGCCCCGGCAAAGTACTCACAGGCTTAACCAAGTCCTGCCTGACACAGGATCAGCTTACACTTTATATGGAAGACAACAACCGGAATAAACTTACCCATTTACTGTGCATGCTTGCTCAATACTTGGGCACCGGCCGCAATTTCCATATCCATAAATTATTTGACGGGCGGCAAACACAGGTAATTCAGCTTGACCAGCCGCATCTGTATAAAAAAAGTCCTGCCCTATGGCGCGTCAACGGACAAGCAGCGATGCCGATCAACGGTTCGCTGCCAGCCAATGGCGCCATGCCCCTAGTGAAACCGATCCATATGAACTTACCAAGCCCTAACCACAACGTAGCGCCAGAGGCGCATCCTACTGCTGAGCGCATGCTACACGAATATTTAAACAACATGAAAATGCTCATTCAGGCTCAACGTGATGTCATGCTGTCCTTTCTCGGCCAGCAGCCGCCAGTGAACCCTATGCCTGCCTATGCAGCTCCAGCTGTCCTTCCTGGTGCCGAACAGCCCTCGCCGCTCCCCACCCAGACACTGTTTACCGCCCAGCCGGCAGCAACCGTAGTTCCCCAAACACCGGTGAAAGACGTCAAGAGCCTGTTGTTGCAGATTGTCAGCGACAAAACCGGATACCCGCCCGAAATGCTTGGCATGGATATGGACCTCGAGGCAGATCTGAGTATAGACTCCATCAAGCGGGTTGAGATCATCAGCACATTGCGCAGTCAGCTGGGTGCGCTAACGATAGATCATACCCAAGAGGACACGATCATGGAGCAGCTGGCGGCTATCAAAACATTGAATGGACTGGTTGTCTGGCTAACCGAGCACAGTGGTACTGCGGTAATCGCCGAGGAGGCCTTGTCAACCGAAGTGACATCATCAGCGGCCCAACAGCCCCAGAGTTACACGCTGGCCGAACTACAGTCTGCTATTTTGGATATTGTCAGCGAAAAAACGGGCTATCCCAAAGAAATGCTTGGGCTGGATCTCGATCTGGAAGCTGATCTCAGCATCGACTCCATTAAGCGCATGGAAATCATTGCTGCACTCAAAACAAAAGTGGGATTTGGCAAGGAACCCGAGCAGAACGAGGATCTGATGGAAACGTTAGCCGCCATTAAAACACTAAACGGTCTGGCTACCTGGATTGCGGATATCGGTACTGAAACCACGCCCAAAAGCCCGTTGTCCCGCTTACGTTTCGATCTGACTCCTGCTGCCACTGGCAAACCTCAGCACCCCGATATCCTCCAGGGAAAACGTTTTGCAATTGCTCCTGACCATGGGCAGCAAACACAGGCAATCAAAACCATGCTCGAAAAACATGGGGCCATCGCCGAAGTCCTCGATACCGAAAAAGACCTGACGGTATTTGATGGCTTAATCATGACGGATATCTATTCGGCTAAGGTCAAGCGTAGCATTATCGACCATGTAGGCCTGATCAAAAAGATGAACATGGACCGCACGAAATGGGTGTATCTGATTTCGGATATTCCGGCCCATGTCCAAAGATCGGCGGACACTCATGCATTACGCCATTATCAGGGTTACCCCGGACTATTTAAAAGTCTGGCCCGCGAGTTTGAGCAGACCAACTGCAGGCTGATCAGCTTACAAACTCCTCAGGAAGCTGATCAAATCGCTGAGATCGCTATCAATGAGATTTTGACCGTCGACAAACGGGTAGAAGTAATTTACAAAAATGATCAGCGCCATACCATAGACACCATTCCATCCCCCTTGTCCACCGATATAACGGAGGTGCAGATTCAGCTGAACCAGCAGTCCGTAGTTCTGGTCCTGGGCGGTGGACAAGGGATTACGGCCGAACTGGTAAAGCATATGTCGGCGTCCTACCCTTGTACTTATATTCTCGTGGGGCGGTCGCCAGATCCAAGACTGGCTACAAGCACATCTCTTGAACTGGAGAGGATGACATCCAAGGATCAGATCAGAAGCCAGCTGATCAAATCTGGGCAGCTAAATACCCCAGCAGAGATTGAAAAAGAGACCTTGCGTATCTTTAAGAACAACCAGATCCTTCGTACCATCCGGGAAATGGAAAGCCTGGGCAGCACCGTCGTTTACGAATCGCTGGACCTGTGCGATGAAATAGGGCTAAGTGCCTTGCTCCAGCAGATCTATAAGGAATATGGCAAGCTGGACGGAGTCATTCATGGTGCCGGCCTGCTGGAGGATAAACTCTTTAGACAAAAAACGATCAGCTCTTTTGGGCGCGTCTTTGACACTAAAGTAAGACCACTGCGTGTGCTTGCCGAACAACTGCATCCGGATTGCCAGTTTGTCGTCCTATTTTCCAGCATTGCCTCCGTATATGGCAATAAAGGCCAGACCGACTATGCTGCAGCCAATAGTGTGCTCGACTACTATGCCAATACCCTCAACAAACGGCTGAAGGGCAAGGTTATCTCGATCAACTGGGGACCATGGAAAGGGGCCGGTATGGTATCGCAGACGCTGGAAACAGAATATGAGCGCCGCGGTATATCGCTTATTCCATTGGAAGAAGGAAAGGAAATTTTCCTGAACGAGATCAAGTACGGTACGGAAAGCCAGGTATTAATCATGTCAGGCAATAATTGGTAACATATGATTATGAATACAACTGATGTTGCCGTCATCGGCCTATCCTGTGTTTTTCCCGGTGCACATGACGCCGGCACTTTTTGGCAAAATATCATCAATAAGGTCGATTCCACTCAACCTGCACCAGCGGACCGGATCGACCCCATCCATTTTAGCGACAGTGGGGGAAGCAGCGTGGACCGCTTTTATTGTAAACGGGGCGGATTTATTCCAGACTATACATTTGATCCCACCGCTTATGGAATACTGCCACTCGCCGTTGAAGGCACCGAACCAGACCATTTGTTAACATTGGATCTGGTACAGAAAGCGCTGGCAGATGCGGGGATATTCCAAAAGCAACGTTCGCTTGAAAAAACGGGTATTATCATCGGCAAAGGTAACTATACCGGTCCGGGCGCGACACGCGCCATCGAAATCGTACGAACGGGCGAACAGATATCAGCACTCCTAAGAGAGCTGCTGCCGGATGTACCTGCTTCCGAAGTTGAAAAGGTGAAACAGGCCTTTCAGGAGCGAAAAGGACGCTTTGCAGCAGACACAGCCATGGGTCTGATTCCCAACCTTGTAGCCTCCCTGGTAGCAAACCGCTTTAATCTGGGCGGTGTGGCATTCACCGTTGATGCAGCCTGCGCCAGCGCCCTGATTGCTGTGGACCATGCTGTACAGGAGCTGCTGCGTGGCCGCAGCGACATGATCGTTGCCGGTGCTGTACACACGGGTCAGAATGCCGCTTTTTGGAGCATTTTTGCACAACTGGGCGCCTTGTCTCGCAACGAGCAGATCAAACCCTTCAGCAAGGATGCCGACGGCCTGCTTATCGGTGAAGGATGCGGTTTCGTGGTCTTGAAACGGCTGGAGGATGCGCTACGCGACCAAGATAAGATCTATGCGGTGATCAAGGGTGTAGGTGTCAGCAGTGATGGTCATGGTAACAGTGTGATGACACCGTCTGTCAAGGGCCAGCTGAAGGCTCTGCAGCAAGCCTGGCAAAATGCACAGCTGGATGTAAAACAAATCGGCTATCTGGAAGCACATGGCACAGGAACGCCTCTGGGTGATAAGACGGAACTGCAGACCCTTGCAGAGTTTTTCGGAAAAGAAGATTCCGTACTCAGTGCCGGTATCGGATCGGTCAAATCCAATATCGGTCACGCCATGCCCGCAGCGGGAATCGCCGGTTTAATAAAAACCTGCCTCGCCCTATACCACGACACCTTGCCTCCAACTCTCTACTGCGAAGATCCTATAGTCGAGATGGAACAAACACGCTTTGCCCCTATACAGGAAGCTAAGCCTTGGTCACGGTCAGGGCTGCCAAAAGTCGCTGGCGTAAATGCCTTTGGTTTTGGCGGCATCAACGCACATGTGGTACTGGAAGCTTACGATAGCATCAAAAAAGACCCCGTACTGGTACTTGCTCGCCCCACCCATGCCGAGCTGCTCAACGCACTACATAATAAGGAGACCGATCCGGGCGAAGGTAGCTACCGCCTCGCTGTATTCGACCCCACAGCAGACAGGATCAACAAAGCAATCAAAATCGTTTCCAAGAATAAACCGTGGCGAAATAAACAGGATATCTGGTACACCTGCGACCCGCTGTTGCAACAGGGCGGTAAAATCGCCTTTGTATTCCCCGGGTTGGATGGCCTGGCCAAGGGAGAGGTCGAGTCCGTGAAACGCTATTTTAGTCTGGCAGCCCCGATAGAAATAGAGGGAAACGGCCTTTTGAGTGACGCATTGGATATATTTAACAGGTGTAGCATCCTCGACAAATCACTTAAGAAGCTTGGGATCTATCCCGATATGAATGCGGGACATAGCCTAGGAGAATGGCTAGCCGGATATTCTTCAGAACTCGCAGAAGCGAGTTCTGTCATGCAGCTCATCGATGTGCTCGACCCGAAGACCTTTGAACTCAGGGATTCTAAATTTATTGCCATCGGGGCCGGTCTGGCAGAAGTGCAACCCTTGATCGCGGAAATTCCCGATGTATACGTATCGAACGACAATTGCCCGCATCAAGTGATATTATGCGGCAGCATTGCGGCTCTGGAAGAGCTCGTTCCAATATTGAAAGCCAGACAGATTTTCCATCAGATTTTACCGTTCCAATCCGGTTTCCATTCGCCCTTTGTGGCAGACAGACTTGAGCTTATTCTGGCCGGCATGGAAAAGGTGACCTTTCAGCAAACAAAGATTCCTTTGTGGTCGGCAACGACATTGCAGCCTTATCCGGCAAACCAGCAAGCGATCCGGCAGCTGAGCGCCGAGCACCTTGTCCAACCCGTCCGTTTCCGTGAATTAACAGAAAAGCTCTATGAAGAGGGCGCTCGCTTTTTTATACAGGTGGGTACCGGTGGCTTGACCGGTTTTATCGACGACACACTAAAAGGTAAAACATTCAGCACGCTGGCATCCAGTGTAACAAGCCGCTCCGCTCTAGCACAGCTACAACGTGTCGTTGCGGCACTTTTTGTCGAGGGAAAAACAGTCCCACTCGATTTCCTATCCCTGCAGCAGGCAGTCAAGAAGCCTGCCACAAACGGGATCAGACTGCAGCTGGGATCCCCCATCGTACGTAATTTTGATGCTGTCAAAAGCCTGGGACAGTATTTTAATCTCGCCCAGCAGCAGCCGGCGGTCAGCAAAACAAATATAGGACATCCGCTGGTACGGGCATTTCAGGATAATATGGCTGAAATGATGCGCATGCAGGAGGAAGTGCTGGCCGCCTTCCAAAACCGGATGCAGTCCACTGTGCTGGCACCGGATCCCCCATCTAGCTTATCGGCGGTTCTCCATTCCAGCACACATTTTTCAACAGCTTTGAAGGTCAGTCTGGAAAGCCATCCTTACCTGATCGACCATAGTCTCCTGCGGCAGCCAGCAGGCTGGACAGAAGTTGCCGATATGGAACCGGTCATTCCCATGACGATGATTTTTGAGCTGCTGGCCGAAATTGCTCAGGCAGAACGACCGCAGACCACAATTCACAAAATCATGCAGGTCAGCGTCTTTCAGTGGATGAATGTAGCGCAGCCTTTTGAAAAGACGGCCAACGGAGAATGGCGTTCCGCACATCTTGCCTTTGTGGAAATCGAACATTTTGCGAATGCTGAAGTACTGCTGGCAGATACATGGCCTGTACCGCCTACCGTGGACTTGTCCATTGGAAAGCTTCTTTCCATTACCCGGACTCCGGAAGAAATCTATGAGAAACATATGTTTCACGGGCCAGCCTATCAAGGCATTCTGGAAATCAGGGCGGTAGGCGAAAGAGGCATCTCCGGCAAAATCAAAGGCAACGGCGGGAAAGGGTCTTTATTGGACAACGCCGGTCAGCTGTTTGGCTTGTGGCTGCAGCTTACGTTGGCCAAAGACCGCATCGCTTTTCCTGTTAAGATCAAAGAAATAGAGTTTTTTGACGCTATGCACGATCAGGATGGCCTATTCGATTGTACCTGTGTACTAACCGAGCTCAATGATGAATTTGCAGTTGCGGACATCACCCTGCTTCGCGAGGGAAAAGTGTGGTGCGCCATCCGGGGCTGGCAAAACCGACGACTGGAAATCGACGCTGCTCTGTGGAACGTGTCCATGTCGCCCTTACACAATAGGCTTTCCGAGGAAATCGCCCCGGGCATATTTTATTTTCACCAGGCCTACACCCGGGTAGCATCGTGGGACTTCATTCTTAAACGCTATTTCAACCAAACCGAAAAGCAGTATTACCAACGGCTGTTGCCCAACCGCAGAAAAAGCTGGATGGTGGGCCGCGTGGCGGTCAAAGATGCTGTGCGACATCTGTTGACACAGCATAAAGATAGCCCCTGTTATCCCATCGTGTTTGAGATTCGCTCCAACGAAGTCGGCAGACCTTACCTCCATGGGGACATGACAGAAGATATCCATGTCTCCTTGGCCCATAAGGGCAGAGACGCGGTGGCGATTGCACAACAGGGCAAACCTGTCGGCATCGACATGGAGCTTATTGAAGAGCGCAGCGCGGGATTTTATCCGCTGGTTTTTACAGATGCTGAACAGGCATTGCTAAAGGATAAGGATCAGGCCGAATGGACGACGCGCTTCTGGACCGCGAAAGAAGCTTATGGAAAATATATGGGCACAGGCCTCCAAGGGAACCCAAAACGTTATCAGGTAGAGCGCATCGAGGGAGATCACCTCTGGATTAATCAAATAGAAATCAAAACAATCAAACATCAAAATTATATTATCGGATGGACACTTTAAATACCGCATTAAAAATGAACCACGACGAACTCTTTACCTTATTGAAAGGCTTTATCACCGAGGTAATCGGAGAGGAATTCGTCGAAGAAATGGACATCACACCGGAAAGCTCGTTCACAAAAGACCTGGAAATGGACAGCATTGAGATCGTTTCCTTTTCAGAGAAAATAAAAGCTCATTTTGGCGATCAGATCGATTTCACGGGCTGGTTGTCCTCCATGGATCTGGATCAGCTGATCAATCTGGACCTTCGTATGATCATCAATTATATCTACGAATGCCAATAATCACGGTCAACAATAGGAACGTTCATGTGCAGGAACTGAACCGGGGTGCCGAACATACTGTGGTACTGATCCACGGTATGTTCAGCAACCTGTCCATTTATTATTTTCATATCGCTCCGATCCTGGCACAGCATTTTCACGTGGTACTTTATGACCTCAAAAGTCATGGTCTGAGCGAGCGCACACGCGATGGTTATGATCTCGATAGCATGGCTTGCGATCTGAACGGATTACTGGATACTCTTCATCTCCAGAAAGTCTATCTGGCGGGTTATAGTTTTGGTGGTTTGATCGCGCTGAAAACGGCTTTGCGGATTCCGGATCGGATTGAAGGTTTAGTAGTGATGGAAGCTCCAGATCCACAGGATGAGAAGGCGCGCCATATCATAGATGAATATAGCAAAGAGTTTTTGGCGCATTATATCGCCAATTTTACCGATACGACAAAACTGAAAATGGGTAAACGTCAGTTTGAAAAAAACCACCGCCTTTATGAGTTCTTGTTTCACCAGACCAGCATCAAATCCGATATGGTTAGGGAGCAGTATTTTCTGCGTGATATGGATACCGACAAGCTTCCCGCATCCACCCTGCTGCTCTATGGGACTAACTCCAACTGTAGGCAGGCGGGCGAATGGCTATCTTCCAAAATAAGCACGGCGCAGCTTCAGCTGGTTCCCGGTGATCACAACATCCCGATACAGGAGCCGGTAAAGCTCGCGGAGGCTATCATTCAATTTTTATCTAACACTTTATTGCAACACCATGGCTAAATTTGTATTCGTTGTTCCTCCATTAACAGGTCACGTCAATCCAACGTTAAGCATTGGCGCTGCCTTGTTGGCACGAGGACATCAGGTCGCCTGGATCAGTCTTGACCAAGCCCTGTCCGCAAAGCTTCCGGACGGCGGGCAACTGTTGTTGATACAATACGACCAAACTGACGATGAAAAAAAACAAAGTGAAAAATATCTTGATATTATCTCAAAAAAAGTCGTTTATGGCATTGATAGCATCAAGTTTTTATATGAGGACGTACTGGTTCCTTTAAACCGGCATTGCTACAAGGGAACCCTTGCGCTGTTGGAATCGTATAAGCCCGATTTGGTCATCGGTGACCACCAGCTTTTTGCAGCCTCAATCGCGGCGACGCAGCTTGGACTACCTTATGCTACTACAGTGACAGCGCCCGCGGCAATTAAAATCGTCAGCGAACTGCCAAAAGTACATGAATGGGAAGCACAGCAGATTGTGGCCCTGCAGCGGGAACTGGGCGTGACGGAAAATCGGCCATTGGATTGTTCGGATTTACTCACACTTGTCCTCACCTCCCGTTACTTCTTCGGGGAAATGGACCTGCCGAGAAACTACCACTTTACGGGTCCTGTGCTCAGCCAACGCCACTCTGGACATGCCTTTGATTGGGATACCTTCCATGCTAGCAGGGCGAAGAAAATTCTCGTCAGCATAGGAACCACCTTTGACCACGATCATAAGCGCGCATTCTTTCAAAAGGTGATCGAAGCTTTCAGAAACGAGGACCTCACCGTCGTTGTTGTCTCGGATCCACAGCTTTTCGACACCTGGCCGCAGAACTTTATGGTCTGTCAGCAGGTTCCTCAGCTGGAGCTGTTGCCACATCTGGATGCTGTTATATGTCATGGTGGCCATAATACAGTGTCCGAAACGCTTTCTCAAGGCCTGCCGCTCGTTGTGATCCCCATTGCCTATGATCAGTCCCATGTCGCCGGACGTGTAGTGCGCACCGGAGCTGGGGAGCGACTCAATTTTAACCGATTTAAAGCCCATCACCTGAGAGACAGCGTCCACAACGTACTAAATAATCCTGCCTACCGCGAGGCTGCAGGCAGGGTACGCCAGTCTTTTACAGATGCTGGAGGCACAGCAACCGCTGCAGACCTCCTCGAGCGTGCTATTGTCCCCATACCCGCCGTCGCAAACAAACCGGCAAAGTTCCTGTTTGTCGTCCCACCCTTTTTCGGACATATTAGTCCGACCTTAAGCGTAGGTGCCAGTCTCCTTGCACGTGGACATGAAGTCCGATGGTTCGGTATTACGCCACTGGCGGATCAGCACATCCCCGCAGGTGGTCGTTACGTCTATCCCAAAGCGGAACTGGCACCCTTTGAGGAAGAACTGCAGTATATCCTAAAGCGCCAGGATGATGGCCCCTCCTGCTCCGGTCCTGAAGTGATGAAACTGGCGCTCCAAGAGACCTATGTTCCGATTGCCAAGATGATGATGCCCGGACTAGAGAGATTAATGTGTGAATGGCAGCCCGATGTGATTATCAACGATTGCATCACCTTTGGTGGAGCGCTGTTTGCACACAAGCATCAGATACCCTGTGTCACAACAACTCCGGTCCCCCCGGATGTGATGGGCGACACGGAGAAAAATGCACCAAAGGTATTTGAGTGGCAGCAAAATCTGATCAAAGAGCTGCAAAAGGCTGTGGGTATCTCTGATGAAGGTATCTTTATCCATTCCCACCGGTTAAACCTGGTGTTCACATCACAGGCTTTTGCAGGGATCGAAACCGCGCCTGCACATATGAAGTTTGTCGGCCCGGTAAAAGGACGGCCCAACAATGCAGCTTTCGACTGGGAACGGCTTGCAGCCAGTACAACGCCCCGGATATTCGTCTCCTTAGGCACGCTGCTGGTCGATATCCGGAAGGCATTTTTCGGAAAGCTTATCGAGGCCTTTGCGGATCAGCCTGTCACAATTGTTGCGGCCACCGCACCGGAAATATTTGAAGAATGGCCATCCAACTTTATTGTCAGCAGTTTTGTGCCTCAATCAGCCTTGATGCCGCATATGGATATGGTTATCTGTCACGGTGGATTTAACACTGTGAACGATACTTTTACGAACGGACTACCTATGCTGATCACTCCTATCGCTTATGATCATTTCCATACAGCCAGACTGATTGAGCAGTCGGGTTGCGGGCTCAGTATCCGATATAAGCGCCTACGCATCGAAGCCTTACGGGACACCGTGTTTGAGCTACTTGAAAACCCGAAATATAGGATCGCGGCTAAAGCGGTGCAAGCAACTTTCCTGACTGCGGGTGGCAACGACCGGGCAGTAGCCTTACTGGAAGATTTTGTCGAACAAGAACGTACCGCACTGGTGCAATTATAGAAATGAAAAGAAGACTATTATTTGGCGAACGTATGTTATGGGGCGATGGAACCGAACCCTTCAATGCAGTCATTCCTTTTCGTCTACGGGGCATTTTTAAGGAAGAGGATATCCAACATGCGCTGGACAGACTACAGGAAAAACATCCCTGGTTACGGGCCCTGATAGCCTATGACGAGAGAAATGCTCCTTGGTTCAAAGTATCTGAATTGACCGTGCCTATTCCGGTACGATCAGTACGGCGAGCCAGCGAAGAGCATTGGCAGGAGGAATCCATACGAGAATGGCATTCCCCTTTTGATCATCAGGCACCTCTGGTTCGCTTTGTATGGATCCGGGGAGAAGAGATTTCCGATATGCTTTTTGTAGTTCACCATTGCCTCTGTGACGGTGGCTCTGCAATGGCTTTGTTGTACGCGTTCTTAAAAGTGCTGGACAATCCAGCAGCATTCATCGGGCACGAACAGCCTATCGGCGGCATCCAGGATGTCGTACCCGCAGATATTTTAAAGAATAAATCGGTACAGCTTAAGGCCAAATTAATCGGCCGTTTGGCCGCCTTCGCCATAAAATACATTCCCGTCCGCAAAAAAGCAGCCGACCGACAGGCGGACTATTTGATCCACTGGAAATTCAACAAGTCCATCAGCCGGAGGTTGGCCTCCTATTGCAAGTGCCTGGGGGTTACGGTCAATACTTTTTTGGCTTCTACCATACTGGATGCATTCCACAAAATACGTGGGGCCGCAGCTTTCAACAAGGTTTCCTGTCCGGTAGATATCCGCCGTTTTGCTCCGCAGGTTAAAGATGACCATATCTTTGCTTTCGGGCTGATGATTGTGCTTTCGTCAGACCGCAAGCGAACTCCGGTCGACAACCTGCAGATCATGCAGGCAGCAGTGAACCGTAAAACAGCCAAGCTGAATCCCTACCTCACAATGATGGTCATGGAGTCTGCCCACGACGCGCTGCACAACTTTACCAGGCTACTTAAACGGGGCCGCTCGTCCAACGACTGCATGTTTTCGAACCTGGGACGTCTTCATATTCCGGATCAATACCAGTCCTTCAGCCTTGAAGCTATTTTTAGCCCTTCCGTCATCGGCCCTCTGGGTAATACAACAACCTTGGTCACCTCCACATTTAAGGAGCAAATGGATTTTTCGTTTGTGGGAAGTGAGGGCTATCTTCCAAAAGCGGAAGCAATGGCCATCCGTGATGCCATCATTGATTCCATAACACAACAAATAGATTATCAGACAGCATCATGATCAGGAGAACATTAATGATGGTGGAACGGATCATGTATGTGGATGCGGAGACACCTTTAAACTGTGTATTTGCTGCAAAAATTAGAGGTATCCTAGCTGCCAAAGATATTCAGCACGCACTGGAAAAAATCCAACAAAAACACCCCCTACTGCGGTCATCTATCGACACCGCCGCAGCTAAGCCTACTTTCGTCGTCCACGAGAACATGCCCCCTATTCCGCTGCGTGTAATCGAACGCCAAAAGGAGACGGACTGGCTATTGGCATCGGAGCGAGCATGGTATCACTCTTTTAAGGATACGACGCGACCCCTTGCCGAGCTGCTATGGATCAAAGGGCAGCATTGCTCCGAACTCCTGTGGGTACTGCCCCATTGCATATGTGATGGCACAAGCATTGTCACCCTGATGCGCGAACTCCTGTCGCTACTAGACGACCCCGAGGCCCATCTGGAACCCTACTCCCTTTTCGGATCAGTCGACGAATTCCTCCCGGAAGGATTTAACCTGACTAAAAAATCCCGCAAGGCAAAATTCTACTTAGTCATGGCACGACTGCTCTTTTTCCTGCAACGCAAAAGCAAGCGGAAAAATGTTGGCCGAAACTATACGCTTCACTGGAAGCTATCACCGCAAATTACAGCTAATATAACAGAACGCTGTAGAACGCTGGGGATAACGGTGCATACCGCCTTATGCGCGGCGTTCATGCAAGCTTTTCAGAATATACAGGGTAAAAAGGCAAAAAATAAGGTTATCAGTCCGGTAGATATCCGACATTTTATTCCGGAAATCAGGCAGGATCACATGTTCGCTTTCGCTCCTACCGTCGAGCTCTCTCTAAAAAAAGGTAAATATAATCTACTGGAAAATGCGGTGCATCTTAAAGCAATGCTGCTGCAAAAAATGGAAAAGATAAATGCCCGTGAACTTTTGTGGCTAGGCGAACAGCTACATCCGCTGGTGGACCGTATGATCGCGATGCTGCGGACCAGCCGGGGTGGGCATGATATCACCTTATCGAATATGGGACGGATACAGATCCCCGTCCATTTCAAAAATTTTAGTGTAGAAAGCTTATTTAGTCCTACAGTAGCGTTCCCTTGGCTAAATGCGAACACTTTGGTAACAACGACCTACCGGGATCAAATGGACTTCTCGTTCATGTCCCACGAAGATTTTCTGCCGAAGGATGAAGCGAACAGAATTAAAGAACGGGCAATTGCATTATTGACATCGCTATAACATACGAATGATAACAGCATCACCACAAAAAAAAATAAAGAAAACGACACTCCGCCACTTTTTGAGAAAGCGTGTAATATACTATATTATTCCCAACGTCTGTTTTAACTTCCTGATCGCTTATGCCAGTTTTCAGGAGCTTGGATACACCCATTTTTTCGCCGGTCACCAAAGCCTTGCCCGATTAACGCTGCCCATGGCGATATTTCTGCCTGTTGTCCTGACAATGGACATCATCAAGCGCGTCATTGTGGCCATCGAACAGAAATCCATTGCGCTGGCGGTGGACGATAAACTGAAACGCCATGCTTTTATTACCAGGCTGTGCATTGCCCATGGCCTGGTTACCGGACTTTTGGTACTATCCTGCCTCCTTTTCGCACAATACAGCCTAACAGCTCACTACAAATTGGATGCAACGGCCATGGCAGCTCTCGATGCCCTGCTTGCAGGGCTGCTTTCGGTAATATTCACCTATTTACCCATACACAGACTAATGAAACATCTGTATAAACCCACCTTGACCATGGACGAAATACCGGCTGAGCAAGCTCCAACTGAGACACAAAGCGAGGAAAGACTCTCCTCGGGCCGATAGGCTAAGCGAGGTATACGCATTGATACCTTAATTGAAGACAAACGGTGAATAACAGATATTTTCAAACAGACATAGCTTTGATTAATACATTTTCAGTAAGAAGTATAAGATTGATTCAAACCTCATAGACCATAAAAGGTTGTAGGATCTTTCCCTGCCTGGAAACAAAAAAAGCCCTAACTTTCGTTAGAGCTTTTCTGTCGGGGTGGCAGGATTCGAACCATTATCATACCCTACTTTTACTTTTCTTATTTTATTCTGATTATTAGGTGTTTATAAAAATTAATTCCTAACTTTACCTATCTTTACAAAGGTAAAATATGGTAATATTAAGCATTTCTGTCCGAAATATGTCCGAGAAATATGAAAGTGAATTTTTATTTAGATAAGCCCTATAATCCCAACGTTGCCCCTGAAAAGATCAAGCAGGAACTGGCTAAGGTTGGCGGAAAAAAGAAGAATCTTGCGCCCAAGTTCTGGAATCCATCCCCGACTGCGCTGTATCTTTTCTTTTCACCGGATAAGTCCTGCAGGATAAAATACAGAACCAACTACAAGATACTGTCCAAGAACTGGGATTTTGAAAAGGAGCGTATGAAGCCAAGTGTCAGCGGTGCATTGGAGTTCAATGTCGAATTGAACAACCTTGCAAACAGCTGTACAAGGGAAGCAATGCGCAAAAAAGACAAAAACCAGTTTCTTTCCAAAGAGGATTATAAACAGATTGTACAAGACTGTATCGACAGGGACAATGCCGTCAACAGCGAAATATCCATTTCCCACCTAAAAACCCAGTTCCTTTCCTACAAATCCAATTTTGTCAAAGAGGGTACGTTAAAAGAATACCGGACAGTCTTTAAGGGGTTGGAGGATTTTGAGAAGCATAAGGGAACAAAACTTATCCTTAGGGAAATGGACGGTAAATTTCTCGATCAGTTTGAGGTATTTTTAAGCAAGAAAAAGAACACGAACGATGATGATAAGACAGGCTTGCTGAATGATACCATACACAAGTACATATCCACGTTAAAGGTATTTCTAAAGTGGTGCAACGACAATGATTATTTAGTGCATCCCGATGTTTTTAAGACACAGAAAACAAATTTTAAAAAGAAAGCATATAACGAAATCATTGCGCTGTCTGAAAAGGAAATAGAGAAGATACTGAACCATGATCTTTCGAACAAGCCCAGCCTGGAAAGGGTACGGGATCTGTTCTGTCTATTGTGCTACACGGGACAGAGGTTTGAGGATCTGATCAACTTTGATCCAAAGGACATCAGGAACAATGCTTGGGACTTTATTTCGATCAAGGTCAAGAAAAGGGTAATCGTACCATTTGAGGGGTACATCGCCCCCGCAAAGGATATTCTGGAACGTATCGGTTACAAAATACCCAAAATATCGAACCAGAAGTTCAATGAATATATTAAAACGGTCGGAAAACTGGCAGGGCTGAACGATACCATAAAGATAACGAGGTATTCGGGCAAGCAAAAACTGGTGATAGAAAAAAAGAAGTACGACTTTCTATCGAGCCATGTCGGTAGGCGGTCAATGGTCACAAATCTACTGAGCAGGAACGTACCGATTACACTTGTACAGAAACTGACGGCACATTCCGATATACGGACTTTAATGAAATATGAATCGGCAAGCACGGACTCGCTAATCGATGCACTAAATAAATTTTGAGTTATGGACGAAAAATACTTTAAGTTGAGAAAAACATGGAGAAAACGAAAGAACAGATTTGATATAGGACCGTTGTTCAATATGAATCCTATCCACATTTCGGGGTATTTTGTCATGCGGATATTTAACATAACCGAACAGGAATATATCCCTTTCTATCAACACCATAAAAAGTACTACCTTGCAGGCAACCCTGACGGCAATGAAGAAACGTTTTTAGCAAAAGTACTGGAAATTGTCGATAAGGACAGGAAATCACGGGAAACGTTATACTACTACAATACACGATCTAAGACAAGGATACACAAATTGACCAGATTTCGGGAAGCTCTTAAAGAGGTGGACAGATGGGGTCTGACGGTGACCAACGAAGAACGTTTACGGCAGTCCGTCTCCTATGTGCAGGAAATAATGAACTGGCAGAATACCAACGACACAAAATCCGTATTGTCCAAATTCTTGTTTGACGAGAGGGGTTCTGACCAGTTTTTTATAGAATATCAACGGATCATTGAGAGGAAAAATGAATTGGAGGTGCTTTTGGAAAAAGAACAGTCAACCGTAAAGGATTTGCAGGATCAATTGAAAAATGTTGCTCCGGAATATAGGATTGCAATTTTGAACGGAGACCAAAAACTATTAATTGACCTTTTCATGCAATTGAGAGACTTAAAAGTTCCCAGAACAGATAATAATTTCCTATCGGCAAAGCCTGAATTATGGGCAAGATTGATCCATAACTATTTCACGTTGTCTCGCACAAACAGCAAAGAAGACAACCGTCAACTACTTAGCTATGATACGATACTTGATTACTTTAAGGACAACTTGGGAAAAGAGATGCTCAAATCAAAAAACAGGAGTAAATATTTCAATATTAAAGAATCTAACAGAATATATACGTAAAACACATATGTCTGTTTTTCAGTAATTTGCAAATCAAAAATCCCCTCAAAATTAATTTTGAGGGGATTTTTGATTTGTGTACTTCCCAACTTTGCCCATGTTAACTCACTCGGAGAAAGTGGCCACGACTTCGATATTCTTACATTGATAAACATGAGCAAACTATGATTTTACTCGACCAAAAAGCCCTCAAAGACTGCATCAAGGATGCCGTAAGGGAGGAACTGCACCTTTTCATTACGGACGTCAAGAAGACGGCTGACAATCCACAGAAACCACAGACAGCGAAACTGTTGACCAAAAAGGAAATGGCGGACGAACTGGATATTTCACTTGTGAGCCTGACCGAATGGATGAAGCAGGGACGCATTCCGTACAGGCGTATGGGAAAACGCATTTACTTCAACAAAGAAGACGTTATGGCATCCATGACGAACTTCAACCATAACAGGGGAGGTAAATGATGATGCTGTTCAAGCAGGAGACCGTTGAAGCGTTCGACCGCTCACTGGTCAGGATTACAGATAAATTTTTAGAGCCACCCATCATGATAAAGATATGCAGTTCGAATTCCGTCATCGGAACACTCGGGAATTTCAGTGCCTCTACGGGAAAGGCAAAGAGCAGAAAAACATTCAATGTCATTTCGTTGATCGCATCGGCATTGAGCGGAAAGCAGATATTACAGTACAGGGTGGACGTGCCACGCAACCGCCCAATGGTACTGTACTGCGATACCGAGCAAGGGAAATACCATTGCCACAGGCTTCTTTCAAGAGTGTATAAGCTCATAGGCTATCCAACGACCGAAGTCCACGAGAACCTGAATTTTATCGCTCTGCGGGAGTACCCTACCAAAGAGCGTATCAATATCATCGAATACGCACTTTTCAAGTACGCAGGCAAGATCGGACTGGTTGTCATTGACGGCATCCGTGACCTTGTCTTTGACATCAACAATGCCACCGAAGCCACCGAAATAACGGGTAAGCTCATGAAATGGTCACAGGAACTCAATGTACATATCCACGTTGTCCTGCACCTCAACAAAGGCGATGACAATACACGGGGGCATCTGGGAACGGAAATCAACAACAAGGCAGAAACTGTCCTACAGATAAGCAAAAACGATCTGGATGCAAATTACAGCATCGTATCGCCGAAGTTTATCCGTGACATCGAATTTGAGCCGTTCGCATTCTATATCGAGGACGGTTTGCCCCGACTGGAAGAGAATATGGAAATGGCAATCCCCAAAGCAAGGAAAGGCTTCGATTATCAGGAACTGTCTGCCGATAATCACCGAGAGGTGTTACAGGCGTTGTTCACTGACGGAGAAATAACGTGTAGTTATGGCGACTTCGTGAGCAAGCTACAGGAGGGGTATTTGGCACATGGGTTCAATTTCGGAACGAACAAGGCAAAACAGCTAAAGACGTTCCTTGAAAACAAAAGGATGATTGTAAAGAACGAAAAGACCTATCGGTTCAACCCCGAATTTTATTACTGAAAAACAGGTTTAGTTTAGTCTGCCCCTATATATAGATAGACTAAACTAAACCACTTTAAAAATTAAGAATATGACATGTGAAGAATTGAAGCGTATACCGCTCATATCCATATTACAGTACCTGCAGATCCCATGTGCTAAGATGAACAGTAGGGAAGCATGGTTCAATAACCCCTTTAACGGAGGGGACGAACGGACGGCATCGACAAAGGTGGACGTACACAGGAACATCTGGTACTCGCATTCGGAGGGCATCGGTGGGAACAATATTGATTTTCTGATGAAGTTTTTAGGCACGTCCGAACTGGCAACCGTTTTAGACTGGGCTGGTGAAAGAAAAAATATCCTTTCTTTTCAACAGCAGACCGTTCTGGATAGTCAGCACGCCGGACAGACAGAAAAAGATACAGGTTACACCATACTGTCAGTAAAACCGCTTGAAAACAAAGCCTTGCTCGCTTACCTGTCCAATGAGCGTAAGATCGACCCCAATATTGCCAGGGCTCTCTGTAAGGAAATCTACTACCGGACGGCAAAGGGGCAGACGTATTTTGCCGTATGCTCCGCCAATGATTCGGGAGGGTTTGAACTGCGCAACCCTTATGACAAACGCTCGTTAATGACAAAGGACATCACCACCGTAAATAACGGAAGCGACAGGGTTCTGCTGTTCGAGGGCTTTATGGACTGGCTTTCTTTTTTGACCCTAATGAAGATGGCAAACCGACCGTTTCCGAGTACAGATTATTGCATCCTGAACACAACCGCTAACCTGAAAAGGTCATTTCCTTTTTTGGAACAGCACAAAAATATCATCAGCTATCTGGACACGGACGAGTCGGGAACAAAGGCATACAGGAACTTGGAAATCCGCTTTGGAAAAACCCACAGTCTCAAAAATGGAATACAGGAATTACAGCGCAAGAACGGTATGATAAAAGACGTGAATGATTATCTGGTGCATGGTCTATCCGACACCAAAACCGGAAATCGCCACACTGGCAGAAAACTATCGAATAGGTAGGGAGCAAGGTTGTGTTTTGGTGACCCCAAAACCTATTCGCTCCAGGTGGCCACAGCGAAAAAACAGACATCATGAAAGACACCACGAAAAAAGGCGGAAGACCCGCACTCGAAAATAAAAAACAGTTCAGGATCAATGTCCGTTTCGATGAAAGCGAACATAACAGAGTTTTGCATAATGCAAAAATTACAGGCATGAGCAAATCGGAATGGGTACGAAAATCTGCGACACTTCGCAAGATCGTACCGAGGTTTACAGAAGAACAGCTTAAAGCATTGAGGGCTATTACAGGGGCTTCAAATAACCTCAATCAGCTGACGAGAAAAGCAAATCAATCAGGATTACTAGACATCGCAACAGAATGTCAAAATACTATCAGCCATATCAATTATTGTATCGATAAAATATTACACCATGATAGCCAAGATAATTGAAGGAAGATCATTTGGAGGGTGTGTTGGATATGCCTTAAAAAAAGATAGTGAAATTATTCATTCAGTAGGACTGCGAACAGATAATGCAAAAACCATTATACAAGATTTCAATTTTCAAAGGATGCTAAATCCGAGACTCGGTAAGGCTGTCGGTCATATTATCCTCTCATGGAACACTGCAGATAAGAACATGCTCAGCAATGATATCATGGTATCATCTGCCAAACGTTATCTTTCCAAAATGGGCATCAGGGACACACAATATCTAATGGTTCGTCATTATGACCGCCATCACGATCACCTACACATCATTCTAAATATGGTGAATGATCATGGCAAAACTATATCAAACAGCAATCTGCGGTATAAGAGCTTTAAAGCTTGTAAAGAATTAAATGCATTATATGGATTTAAGCAGTCCGAAGGAAAACGAAATGTCAACAGAGGTAGACTGAAAGGTAATGATCTAACGAAATACCAAATTTACGACACCGTCAAGGCAGGCATACGACACAGTAAAAACTGGAAGGAACTACAAAATTATATCCGTTATAGAGGTGTGGAAATGCAGTTTAAATATAGTTCGGGGTCGGATGAGGTTCAAGGTATTTCGTTCATCAAAGATGGACAGACATTTCGGGGTTCTGCCATAGACCGCTCTTTGAGCTTCGGACAGATCGACAAGGCTTTAAATAGCATAGATAATTCTATTGAACTAAATCAAATTACTGGAAGCTATGTTTCGAAGGATCATTCTATAGACAGAAATATCGGAGAAGCACTTGGTCACATAACATCAGCTTTATTTTCGAACCCCGAAATTACACCAGAGCAAGATGATCCGTTGATCAAGAAAAGAAAAAAGAAAGAGAATTACGGACTAAAACGTTAATACCATGAACACAGAATTAGAAAATATACAGCAACAGGTAAGCGCATTGCAGGAAAACACAGACTTGATCACGCAGGATATTGTACGAATAATGCCTACAATTGTCTCCTTACTTTCTGAAAATGAAAAAAAAATGCAGGAATTTCATGAAATGCGAGCAAAGGATCAGGAACTTCTACAACAGATCAAGCAATTTATTAAAAGGGAAAACGATGTATTGTCTAAGATAATTAATGATTATGGGACACTTCAGGATGTAGCTAATGAAATCTCCACAATAACTAGACAGGAATTAGCTGTATTAACCATCAAAGAAAAAGAAATTGTTTCAAAGATTGCTGAAATTCCTGATCAGGTCATTGTAAAACATCATTACGGCATTGATCTCAAATCAACTCCTATTGTTATAGTCATGGTAATATTATCTATCATCATTTCGCTTAGTCTTGGTTCTCTACACGAGAAGAACAGACAGATAGACAATAGAAAATCATATGAGATGCGTTATCGAATGATGGAATTGGAATTGCCAAATATTACATCGCATATTGATTCCACATACACCCATGATCCCAATAAATTCCATGATTTGGTAATTAAAAGAGAGGAAGAAAATAAATTATTATATAACATAGAAAGGAAACGTCAGGAAATTAAAAAGCTAAAGAACACCAAATAATCTAGGAGGCTTGACGGCAAAGAAAGTAATCCTGTTCTCCTTTTCGGCCAGCAATTCCAGTATTTCATATGGCCTCCAAAAAATTTCCTTTGCAGAAAGGCCATCCAATACACATCGTTCTTAACGGTATATCATGGTATCCCATTATTTGTTAACTTAGGGCAATAAAAAATAAATTCAGTAAGAAATTGAATCAAAATGACAGCTATTAAAATATCTGATGTTACTTTTAGATATGAAAACAGAACCGTCTTGGAAAATATTAATTTGAATATTCCGAAAGCTTCTGTTTTTGGCTTTTTGGGTCTAAATGGAGCTGGGAAAAGCACACTTATCAAAATTATTTTAGGACTACTCACACCTGAAACAGGATCAGTTAACATCTTCGGCAATGATGTAGTTAACAAGAGGGTGCGTGCATTAGAGTCGATTGGCTCTTTTGTTGAGGGACCGTCCCTTTATCCCAATATGCGGGTATCCGATTACCTAAAGATCAAACAAACACTTTTAGGCTTGCCTAGCGACTCAACAGAACGAGTCATGGAAATAGTAAATCTTACCAGTTATAAAGACGTCCAGACGAAAAAATTATCACTAGGGCTAAAGCAGCGACTTTGTATCGCATTTGCCTTAATCGGAAATCCTCCTGTGTTGATCCTGGACGAGCCTTCAAACGGATTAGACCCCGAAGGCATAAAGGATATTAGAAATCTGATTGCTGAACTGAATCAAAAACACAATAAGACAATTTTTATGTCTAGTCACATATTGGGTGAAGTTGAAAAGACTTGCACCCACGTCGCAATCCTAGATTCCGGAAAAATTGTGTTTGACCAAAAGATGATTGAAGTAAGTGACAACAATTACTCTTTTACCATACGGACAGACGATCCCGAGAAAACTCTAAAAATCTGCTCTGAAATTTCTACTAGATGTTTTACTGGGGAATCAAATGATATATCATTGACTATGAATGACGAGGGCGATATATCATTTATCATTGAAAGGCTAATCCGACAAGGGATAAAAGTGTACAAAGTCGTTCCAAATAACAAACTTGAAGATATCTTCTTTAAATACACTGGACATGCAAAATAACCAATACTCCAAAGCAGTAAAAGCGGAGTTACTAAAAATAAAATCCACGGTCGCTATTAGACTAGCTCTAGTTTATCCACTTATTCCAGTTCTGATTTACGGAATAGTAATGTTCTATTTTCAAGAAAAAGTGATGAACAATCACGGAAATACTTGGCAATTCTTCAATACTATTGTTTGGAATTTTTGGAGTAGCTTCGCCTTCCTACCATTAATTGGCTTACAAACTATCCTGATAAACAATTTAGAAAATTCCAACAATGGGTGGAGAAACTTATTTAGCCTACCATTTCCACGAAAGCACATCTATATGTCTAAGCTATCAATCGTAATACTTCTTACAATTTTAAGCTTAGCAGCACTGTCAATCTATGTTCTTTTATATGGTCTAATTTGTTCATTCATGGTTCCTCAATTTGGATTCCAGAACTATCAGATCCCTTTGGAATTCCTATATAAACCAGCTTTTGTAGCTATTGGCTCGTTGGGCGTTATTTCTGTACATTATTTTTTGAGTGTTTTTGTAAAGAATATTTATATCTCTTTTGGTGCCGCTATTTTCTTTACTATTATTTCTTTATTTCTAATTCAAAAGGAAAATATTGCTATTTACTCTCCGTGGTCATGGGGAGCTCTTTCTTCTCACATCGAACTTAAAAGTAACGGTAGTTTTCAATCAGGCATGACAGCATCTTTGCTTTCCATTGGATTATCAATATTTGTAATCACATTAGGTTTAATCAAAGAGAGGTCATGGAATAAGGGTGGACAATAATAGGACTATCTTTTACAAAAGAGATATTTAATCCCTCAATATTGTAAAATTTCATCCGCACTTATATAGTCAGGAAGGTTCACATGTTATTTGAAATATGGGTTACCTATCTTCAAAAGGAAATTTTTCCAAATTTCCTGAATTCTAGACTATCTTGTGCTAAACTTACCCATCTTAATTTTGCCTTAAAAAAAATGAAATTTGGGATCAAGCTGAATTCTTGGGGGGAAGTGTTAAAAATTTCTTAGTTTAGCGTCCTTAATACAGATATCCCTTGCAAGAAGCCGAACGTAAATTACTCTCCTTATTGATGCCCGAAGGGCTTT
>Ga0182748_1000048_pt1 | contig 168632 bp, 174 predicted proteins | sample eDN3rd37CKraftOP_FD_128877 | JGI IMG/M metagenome (GOLD analysis project Ga0182748, IMG submission 128877) | Enriched Organic Plus compost microbial communities from Emeryville, California, USA - eDNA 3rd pass 37_C Kraft OP (version 2) (version 2) ... | reverse complement strand
GGGTGCCGCGATCGTCTATCATGTCGCCGGTCTCGCGTCGGACTGGGGCCCCTGGAGCGCCTTCCGCGCGGCCAATGTCGACGGGGTGCGCGCCGTCATCGCCGCCGCGCGGCGGAGCGGCGTACAGCGCATCGTCCATGTGAGCTCGGTCAGCGCCTACGGCTTCCCGGGCGGGCGCGACATCGACGAAGGCCGGGCCTTCGTGCCGCGCCCGGGCGACCCCTATGTCACCAGCAAGGCGGAAGGCGACCGGCTGGCGATGGCGGCCCATGGCCGCGGGATCGAGACCGTCGTGATCCGCCCGGGCGGAATCTACGGGCGGCGCGACCGGGTGACGACGCTGCCGTTCGCCCGCGCGCTGATCCGCCGGCGCTTCGCCTTCGTCGACGGCGGCCGCCACCTGACGGCGCCCATCCATATCGACAATCTCGTCGCCCTGATGCGGCTGGCGGGCGAGCAGCCCCTGGCCGCCGGCCATGCCTTCAACGCGGTCGACGACGGCGCCGTGACCTGGCGGCAGTTCGTCCTGTGGTTCTGCGAAGCGCTCGGCTGCCCGCCGCCCCGCCTCTCCGTCCCCGCCGCATTGGCCCGGCCGATCGCGCATATGGCGGAGGGCGCCGCCAGGCTGGCAGGCGCGCGGTCGAGCCCGCCGATCAACCGCTACCGCCTGCGCGCGGTGATGCAGGACAATCATTATTCCGCCGGCAAGGCGAAGCGGATGCTGGGCTGGGTGCCGACGGTGGCGACGCGCGACGGCATAAGCGATGCCGCCCACTGGTATCGCGGGCTGGCGGACACCGAAGGCCTTCGGGGAACGCCATGAACATCCTGCTGATCAATCCGCCCTGCGGCCCGCGCACGATCGGGCTCAAGCATGTGGCGAAGATCGAGCCCCTGAACCTGGAGATCCTCGCCGCCGCCCTCCCCGCGCGCCATGACGTGCGGATCGTCGACATGGAGGTCGAGCCGCGCGACCTCGACCGGATGCTGCGCGACTTCCGGCCCGACGTCGCCGGCGCGACCAGCGAAGTGGTCCATCTCGACACCGCCAAGGCGGCGCTCCGCAGGGTGCGCGCGGCCGCGCCTGACTGCCTGACCGTCGTCGGCGGCCATCATCCGACCGTATGGCCGCAGGACTTCCTCGATCCCGCGATCGACCTGGTGGTGCGCGGCGACGGGCTCGACAGCTTCCGCGAGATCTGCGCGGTGCGGGAGGACGGCGGCGGGGACTTCAGCGCCATCGCCGGGATCATGATCCGCGACGGCGACCGGCTGGCGCCGACCCGCGGACGACCGCAGGCGCGCTCGCTCGACGCCCAGCCCGTCCCCCGGCGCGACCTCACCGCCCGCTATCGCAGCCGCTATTTCTATCTGTGGGAAAGGCGGGTGGCGGCGGTGCGCAGCTCGGTCGGCTGCAGCTTCCCCTGCATCTTCTGTTCGTGCCGGGTCTATACCGCCGGCGCCTTCATCCCGCGATCGCCCGAGCTGCTGGTGGAGGAGATCGCCGGCCTCGACGAAGAATTCGTCTATCTGTGCGACGACCATGCCTTCCACGATCCGGCCCGGATGGAGGAACTGGCCGAGCGATTGCTCTCCGCCGGGGTGCGGAAGCGCTACTTCACTTATGCGCGCGCGGATTCGATCGCCGAGAATCCGCGGCTGTTCAGATTGTGGCAGAGGGCCGGGCTGCGGCTGGTGATGACCGGGCTGGAATCGGTCGACTACGAACGGCTGCGGCGCAACGGCAAGAGGATCGCGGAGGGCAGCGACGAGGCCGCGCTCGCCATCCTTGCAGAGCTCGGCATCGGGATGAGCGCCGGCTTCCTGGTCGAGCCGCATTTCACCCGGCGCGATTTCGCCGCGATCGACGATTATGTCCGCCGCCATCCCGCGATCATCCTCACCGAATTCACGCCCTTGACCCCGTTTCCGGGGACCGCGCTCTACCGGCAGGTGGAATCGCAGATCCTGACCCAGGATCGCCAGCTGTTCGACCTGCAGCATTTCCTGATGCCGACCCAGACGCCGGCGCGCGACCTCTACCGGATGATGCGCGGCGCCTACGGCCGGGCGATCGTGCGCGCCTTCTTCCGCGCGCAGCTCTGGCGCGGGCCGATGTGGAGCCCGCATTTCCTGCGGCTGATCAAGGGACTGGCGCTGAACTTCCGCGCGATCGGGCGGGCGCATCTCGACGTGCCGGCCGCCACCGCGGGAGGCTGAAACCGGTGCCGGGCGGGCTGGCGGTCACCTATCTCGGCTGGTCCGGATTCCGGATCGAGCGCGCGCCGCACCGGGTCTTCGTCGATCCGCCGGAAGGAACGCCGTTTCCGGCCGACGGGCATCTCACCATCCTGCTCTCGCACGGCCATCCCGAACATGTCGGCGGCACCCGTGCCCTGGTCGGGCAAGCGGAGCGCCGGGTGCGCATAACGATCGCCGCATCCCCGGCCATCTGCCGTCACCTTGCGCGGGTGTCGGGACGGGGCGTCAGCTTCCTGCCGACCCGCCCCGGCGCACGGCTGCGGCTGGATGAAGGGCTGGAGGTGCGGGTGTTCGAATGGACGCACCTGCCGCTGCTCCCCGGCGGGCTGAAGGCGAACCTCGCCCATATCCGGCATTTGCTGTCGCGGCCGGACCTTGCCTGGCGCATCGCGCGCGCCGGCCTTGCCGGGCCGCCCGCCGGCCCGATGCTCGGCTTCGGGATCACCCTCGGCGACCGGTCGCTGCTGGCCTGGGGCGAAGGGCTGCACCGCTTCGCAGCGCCCTGGGCGGACCCCATGCCGCCCGCGATCGTCCTCGCCGCAGTCGAGCCCGGCGACGAAGCGGCGATTCCGGGGCTGCTCCGCGCCTGCGGGGCCGACGCCGCTTTGCTGTTCGAGCCCCACGCCCGCTGGCGCGACGCCTTCGGCATGGAGCGCGCCGATCTCGAGGGTCTGCGGGCGCGGCTCGAGCGGGACGGAACCCGCGCCGTCGTGGTGCAGCCGGGGCAGACGGAGAGCTTCCCGCGCCCGGCGTGACGATGGATGCTGCGGACGCACCGGCGGGCGCCTAGGATGGCGCCTTTCGAAGCCAGGAGGACCCGCCCGGATGCGCCGCTTTTTCGATCCGCGCCAGCGCGCCCATGCGCCCGCGCGCGAACTGCACAATGGCGGCTGGACCGACCATGCCGAAACGCCGGCCCGGGCCGAGGACATCCGGCGCGCGCTGGGCGAGACCGAGGCGCCGACCGACCAGGGTCTCGGCCCGATCGAAGCCGTCCACGACCGCGCCTATCTCGACTTCCTGCGGCACGCCCATGCGGACTGGCGCGCCGCCGGGCGCGAGGGCGATGCCGTCCCCTATGTGTTTCCGGTGAGGCGGCGGCGCGCCCTGCCCCTGGAACGGATCGACGGCCGCCTCGGCCGCTACGCCTATGACGCCGTCACGCCGATCGCGGAGTCGACCTGGGACGCCGCTTACTGGTCCGCCCAGGCTGCGCTTGCGGCCACCACGGCCGTGCTCGGCGGAGAGCGCGCCGCCTTCGCCCTCTGCCGGCCGCCCGGCCATCATGCGGGGACCGACTATCTCGGCGGCTATTGCTACCTCAACAATGCCGCGATCGCGGCCGAAGCGGCGCTGCGATCCGGGGCCGGCGGGGTCGCGGTGCTCGACATCGACTATCATCACGGCAACGGCACCCAGGACATCTTCTACGCACGCGGCGACGTCGGCTTCGTATCGATCCACGCCGATCCCGCCACCGACTATCCCTATTTCTGGGGCCGCGCGGACGAGACCGGCGAGGGCGCCGGGCAAGGCGCGACGCGCAACATCCCGCTGCCGCGCGGCACCGCCGAGGAAGCCTATCGGGTCGCGCTGGACGAGGCGCTGGCGACGATCGCCGGCTGGGGCGCGCGCTTCCTCATCCTCTCCTTCGGAGCGGACACGTTCGAGGGCGATCCGATCTGCGCCTTTCGCCTGGCCAGCGACAGCTATGGCCGGATCGGCGCGCGCATCGCTGCCGCCGGGCTGCCGACGGTGATCGTCATGGAAGGCGGCTATGCCGTCGAGGCGCTCGGCACCAACGTCGCCCGTTTCCTCCACGGCTTCGGCATGAAGGAATAGGCAGGGGCGAGCCTCAGATTCCGTCGCGGACCGGAGCGAGGCCGGCGGCCTCGAGGCGCGCGAAGAGATCCTCGGCGCAGGCGTCGAGCGTGGCGGGATCGGTGCTGCGGATGACGAAATTGGCGCCGACCCGGCCGTCCCGGAAGAAGGGGTAGCTGCCGATCATGCAACCCGCATGCGCCCGCTCGGTCTGGCTGAGCAGGTCCGCCACCTCGCTCTCCGGCGCCCAGCAGCCGATGGTGCAGGAAATGAGAGGGCTGCCGCCGTCGAGCCGGCCGGACAGCGCATCGAGCATGGCCGCGGTGATGTGCGGCACGCCCGGCATCAGGAAGATGCTGCCGATGCGGATGCCCGGGGCCCCCGACACCGCATTTTCGATCAGCTCCGCACCCGCCGGGACCCGCGCCATCCTGAGGCGCGCATCGTTGAGGCCGCCGCGCGACACGTAATAATCCTCGAGGATCTGCCGCGCGCGCGGATGGATGATCACCTCGACGCCGAGAGCCGCGGCAATGGCGTCCACCGTGATGTCGTCATGGGTCGGGCCGATGCCCCCGGTCGTGAACAGGTAATCGTGGCGCTCACGGAGCGCATTCACCGATTCGGCGATCGCCTCCATCGCGTCCGGAACGATCCGGACCTCCTTCAGGCGGATTCCCTGAAGGTTCAGCCAGGTCGCGATCTGCGCGACATTCCTGTCCTGCGTGCGCCCCGACAATATCTCGTCACCGATGATGACGATCGCGGCTGTCCAGATCCGTTCGCTGGCCATTGCCTGTGCTTAGGGCCCGGACCCAACAACCGCAATGGTCCAGCCGGTTGGGATTTCCCGGGGGTCGCCAACCGCGGGCGCAACTCCTATATCCGGTGCATGAGAGAGATTCAGGACATCGCCAGCGAGGCCGGCGTGATCGGCCGCAGCGGCGGCATCAAGATTCACGGACCCGAGGGGTTCGAAGGCATGCGCGCGGCCGGCCGGCTGGCAGCGGAGATTCTCGATGCGCTGGTGCCGCATGTGGTGCCGGGCGTGACGACCGAGGAACTGGACGCCATCGTCCACCGCATGACTCTCGATGCCGGCGGCGTGCCGGCGACGCTCGGCTATCGCGGCTACACCAAGAGCTGCTGCACCTCGATCAACCATGTCGTCTGCCACGGCATCCCCGGCCCGCGGGTGCTGAAGGAAGGCGATATCGTCAACATCGACGTGACTCCGATCCTCGACGGCTGGCACGGCGACAGCAGCCGCATGTATCTGGTGGGCGATGTGCCGGTGCGCGCGCGCCGCCTCGTCGACGTTACCTATGAAGCGATGATGCGGGGTATCGCCCAGGCGAAGCCCGGCAACCATCTCGGCGACATCAGCCACGCGATCCAGAGCTTCGCCGAAAGCCATCGCTACGGCGTGGTGCGCGATTTCTGCGGCCACGGCCTCGGCCGCGACTTCCATGCCGCGCCCGAAGTCGTGCACGTCGGGCGCCCCGGCACCGGGCCGGAGCTGAAGCCGGGCATGTTCTTCACGATCGAACCGATGATCAACATCGGCAAGCCGGACGTCAAAGTGCTCGACGACGGCTGGACCGCCGTCACCCGCGACCGCAGCCTTTCGGCCCAGTTCGAGCATTCGGTCGGCATCACCGAGGACGGCTGCGAGATCTTCACCAGGAGCCCCAGGGGCCTCGACGCGCCACCCTACGCCTGAACCGCGGGCAGCATCGACGCACCATCCCGGCCCAGCCTTCGGGGCGATCACGACCGTTGCGGATAGTGAGTGCGGACCCTAGGATCGCTTCGCAGCACGGGAGGTCCCAAGGGTGAAGAAGATCGAAGCCATCATCAAGCCGTTCAAGCTCGACGAAGTGAAGGAGGCGCTCCATGAGGTGGGCGTGTCCGGCATCACCGTGCTCGAGGCCAAGGGTTTCGGGCGCCAGAAGGGGCATACCGAGCTCTATCGCGGCGCCGAATATGTGGTGGACTTCCTTCCCAAGGTGAAGCTCGAGGTGGTCGTCGAGGACAGCCTGGCCGAACGGGCGGTGGAAGCGATCGCCAATGCGGCGCGCACCGGCCGGATCGGCGACGGCAAGATCTTCGTCAGCACCGTCGACGAGGCGCTGCGGATACGAACCGGGGAGCGCGGAAGCGAAGCGATCTGAGGCTTCGCGCTCCATGACCCTGCCTGCGTCTTTCGATCCCCACCACATCGCATCGCCGCTGCGGCGGCGCGACCTGCTGCTGGGCGCCGGCGCCCTCGCCTTCATGGCCGTGGCTCCGCGCGGCGCCGCGGCCGCCGCGCCGGGCCCCGCCGACGCCGAGGCGCGACAGCTGCTCGACCGGATCGCCGAGGAGCTGCTGGCGCACTATCCCGAAAATGCCGCCTCGCTCGGACTCGACCGCGACCGCCGCGCCGGATTGAAGGCGAAGCTGACCGACCGGTCGCCGCAAGGCCATGCCGATCATGCCGCCGCCGCGGCCCGGCGGCTCGCCAGCCTCCGCAGCATCGACCGCAGCCGGGTGAGCCCGGCGGTCGCACTCGATCTCGACGTCGCCGAAGCCGCCCATGCGCTCGCCGACGAGGGCTATCGCGGCTTCCCCTACGGCGACGTGGCGCTGCTCAATCAATATTGGAACTATCGCAACGCACCCTATGCGGTGAGCCAGAATACCGGCGCCTATGTCGAGATCCCCGATCTGCTCGACAGCCTGCACCTCGTCGACGACGGGGCCGATGCCGAAGCCTATATCCTGCGGCTGTCGGCCCTTGCCGCCGCGATCGACGGCGAAAGCGCACGCGTGCGCGCGGATGCGTCGCGGGGCGTGATCGCCCCCTCCTTCCTGCTCGACACCGCGATCGGCCAGATGCGCGCGATGGTCGCGCCGCAGCCAGCGGATTGGGGGCTGGTCCGGTCCTTCGCCGCCAAGACCGCCGGGGCGAAGCTTCCGGACGCCGAAGCCTGGAACCGGCGCGCCGAGACCGCGATCGCGAAGGAGGTTGCGCCCGCCCTCGCCCGCCAGCTCGAGCTGATGCAGGAGCTGCGCGGACGCGCCGACGAACGGGCCGGAGCGTGGAAGCTCCCCGACGGCGAGGCCTATTATGCCTGGGCCCTGCGCGCCGGCACCACCTCGTCGCTGACGCCGGACGAAGTGCATGCGCTCGGCCTCGAGCAGGTCCGAAGCCTCAACAGCGAAATGGACGCCCTGCTCCGCCAGCAGGGCCTGACCAGCGGAAGCGTCGGCGCGCGGATGGAGGCGCTCGGCAAGGATCCACGCCACCTCTATCCCAATACCGACGAGGGGCGCGCGCAGATCCTCGCCTATCTGAACGCCGTCGTGGACGACATCCGGACCCGGCTTCCCCGTGCCTTCAACACGCTGGTGAAGGGCAATCTGGTCATCAAGAGGGTGCCGCCGGAGATCGAGGCCGGGGCGCCCAACGGCTATGCCGGGGCCGGATCGATCGACGGCACCATTCCGGGAATGTATTACATCAACCTGCGCGACACCGGGATGTGGCCCAAATTCTCGCTGCCCACCCTCACCTATCATGAGGGGATTCCGGGCCATGTCTGGCAGGGCGAATATACCTACAAGCTGCCGCTCGCCCGCTCCCTGCTCTCGTTCAACGCATATTCCGAAGGCTGGGCGCTCTATGCCGAGCAGCTCGCCGACGAGCTCGGCGTCTACGAGACCGATCCGCTGGGGCGACTCGGCTATCTGCAGTCGATGAGCTTCCGGGCCTGCCGGCTGGTGGTCGACACCGGCATCCATTCCAAGAGATGGACGCGCGAGCAGGCGATCCAGTGGTTCGTCGAGACCAACGGTTCGACTCCCGAGGAAGTCCGCGGCGAGATCGACCGCTATTGCGCCTGGCCGGGCCAGGCCTGCGGCTACAAGGTCGGCCACAGCGAGATCGCGCGGCTCCGGGACAAGGCCAGGACGGCGCTGGGCGCGCGCTTCGACCTGCGCAGCTTCAACGATGCCGTCCTGCTGGGCGGCGGTGTCCCGCTCACCCTGCTCGAGCGTGTGATCGACGACCATGTCGCCGCGACCGCGCGGCGCGCCGCCTGATCCGGACCCTGTCAGTAATCCCGCGAGACGCGCACGCTGGCGCTCTGCCGCCCGACGGTCGAGATGGTGGACAGCAGAGATAGCCAGCGCGTGATCTGATATTCGAGGCGCGTGGCCGAATAGCCGCGGGCGTCGGTGATGATCTCCACATAGAAGTCGCGGCCGATATATTCGCCCGCCGCGATCGCCGTCCCCTGGCCGGTAGCGATGTCTGCCGGCACGATCCGCAGCCGGTCCAGCCCGATCGCGCTTCGAACGGCGTTGATCGGATCGAGCCCGCCCCCGCTGTCGTTCAGCGCCGTCACTGCGGCGGCCAGCTGCAGCGCCTCGGCCGGCGACAGGTTGGTGATCGAACTGCCGAACAACAGGCGGCTCAGCAGCTCGTCCTCGGGAAGCGCGGGCACGCTGGAGAAGCTGATCTCCGGCCGGTCGCTCCGGCCGCTGACCCGGATGGTCGCATTGAGGCCCTGGACGCCGCCCTCCGCGACGATGTCGAGCTCCGGATTGGGCGGGCTCTCACCGAGGAAGCGGATCCGCCCCCGCTCGAGATCGAAGCGGCGTCCGGCGAAATCATAGGTTCCGCGCAGGAGGTTGGCCTCGCCGGTGATCCGCGGCGCGTCCACCGTCCCCCCGACCTCCAGGTTGGCGCGCCACTCGCTATTGATGCCAAGCCCCGTCACCTGGAGGCGGTTGCGTGCGCTGACATCGAGGTCCAGTCGCCAGGGGGCGGCGGGCGTGGGCGGCGGCCCCTCGGTCTCGGGACGGTTGATCTCGCGCACGTCGAGGCGCGGCACCTGCGCCGCCGCTGTCGCCGCGCCCAGCCGGAACCGGCCGCTGACGAGCTGCACATCGCCGGCAATGGTGCCGCCCGACCCCCCCGACCGGATGGTGATCGGACCCGTCACCTGCGCCCGGAGGTCGTCGCGGTCGATCAGCTGGGCCGCATCGGCCTGGATCGCGAGGTCGATGGCGAAGCCGGCTTCGGACGACAGGTCGAAGCTGCCCCGGCCGGAGACCGTGCCGTCGTTCCGGGTCGATCCGCTGAAGCTGCGAAGGACGAGCCGCGACCCGTCGAAGGTTCCGCTCGACCGGAAGTTGGTGACGACGGTGCCGAGGATCGGGCTTTCGAGCCGCGCCGTCTCGGTGCGCATCGATCCCCGGATCGCCGGATTGGCGAGGGTGCCGGTCAGGTCCGCGCCGATCGCCACCGGGCCGCTCAGGTCGATCAGCTCGATTCCGGTCAGGCGCCACAGGGTGTCGGCCTGCCCGTCGTAACGGATCTGCGCGAAAAGGGGCGCGCGCATCAGCTGCTCGATCATGGTGCCGCCACCGCTCATGGGCGAGACCCGCGCCTGCGCGCGCCCGATCGTCCGGCCGTCGCTCACCGCGACCGCGCGGGCCGCCGCACTGGTGCCGTTGATCCGCGCCACGAGGCCGACGTCGACCGGCCGCGACGACAGGACGAGGCCGGCGCGGGTGAGCCCGCGAATGCGCAGATTGACGTCGCCCGCCGGCGCTGCGTCCCCGGTTCCGCTCCGATAGGTCAGGGTGCCCGAAGCCACGCCGCCCAGGCCAAGCCTCGGATTGAGCATGTCGAGCACGGTCAGCGGCATGGCGTCGAGCCGCGCGCTCATCTCGATGGTCGTCTCGCCGAACAGCCCGGCGACCACCGCCGAACCCCCGGCGAAATCGAGGGATGTCTGCTGCAGTCGCCAGCCGCCGTCCTCGCGGGTCAGGACAGCGGGTTTGGTCAGGGCGACGGGGCGCCGGTCGATGGTGCCGCTACCGGTCAGCCGGATTCGGTCCGGCGCGATCTCGGCCAGCGTCTGCAGCGCGAAGCTGCGGCCGCGCGATCCCGCAAGCGAGGCACGGACCTGGCCGGAACCGCCGCGCATCCGCACCTGCGCCTCCAGGTTGGCGAGCGACAGGCTCCCGCGGCTGAGGCCGCGCGCGACCAGCTTCGCATCGATCGAGGTCCCCTCGGGATCGAGGAGAATGGTGCCGTCGAGCCGCCCGCGGCGAATGGAAATGGGCGGTGGCCCGGCGAAACGGGCATTGGAGGCGCGGAGATGCGCCTCGATCCGCTGGATGGTTCCGGCCGGGCTGAACAGGAGCTGCCCGTCCACGCCTCCGCCGGCAAGATCCAGGCGACCGTTGAACCCGCCGGGATCCGCGCGCAGGCTGCCCAATGCGGTCGTGCCCGACACCTGGAGCGTCGCAACCTGGATGACCGCGGGCTGCCCCCGGGGCAGCAGTATGGCACCGCGCGCGGTGAACGGGCCGAGGGTCGAACCGCCCTCAGCCCGATAGTCGAAGCCGTCGCGCGTCGGATCGAGGTTGAGCAGCACGTCGCGGAGCCCCAGCGAGTCCATCGGGCGATCGAGCCTGACGGTGAGCTTCGGCCTGTCGATCTGCCCGTCGAGCGTGAGCGAGAAGCGGCCATATTGACGCTGCGTCCCCGTCCCTTCGAAATAGAAGGTCCCGTCGCGACGGCGATAACCGTTGCCGCGAATGTCGATGGCCGGGCCGCGCAGCCGCAGATCGCGGAAATGGATGATCCCGTCGGGCGTGCGGATGAGGCCGGTTTCGATCTGCGGCAAGCCGCCGGCGAGCCCGGCGAGGAAGGCATTGTCGAACCGGCGCACCCAGGCGCGGCCGCGGCCGCTGACGATCGTCCCGCGCCCGCCCGGCCCGGGCCCGACCTTGAGCTCCGACGTGACGTCGACGATCCCTAGCCCGGGTATGAAATAGCGGGTGAGCCCCCCGGACAGGATGACGTCGTACCGGCCGGTGACGAGATCGAGGAACAGGCCTAGCCTGCCCTTGAGCTTGTCCGAGCTGAGCGCCAGCCCCTCCCCCGTCACCTGCCGTGAGGTGATTCTGAGCCGGCCCTCGATGCGAAGGTTGGCAAGAATTCCGCCGGCAACGTCGCCGACCCCGGTCACTCGGCGGGCGGAAAGACGGATCGGAACGGTAACCGGCGCCTTCGACAGCCGTCCCCGCCCTTCCGCGAGCACGTCGTCGAAACCGGTATTGTCGAAGGCGACATGCGGCGACGCCAGCCTGTAGGCGAAATTCGCGGTGCCGAAGGCGCCGTCGAGCAACAGGGTGAAGCGCACCCGATTGCCGCTCATGTTCGGGAACAGGGCCGGCGGCCGCAGCAGATCCGCGCCGATGCGCAGATCCTCGAAACGGCTGCGGGCGAGATCGAGCCGGCCCAGCGCCTCGATCTTCAGGGCCTGCGACCGCAGCGACAGCCTCCCGTCGAGCTTCCGGTCGGCCAGTGTCGCATCGGCGGCAACCTGGACCTCCGGCGCGGTCAGCCTCGCCCATTTGCCCCCGAGGAAGGGAGCGGGCGCGATCCGCCCCGACAGGCTATGGCGCCCCTCGCGCACTCGGAGCCTGAGGTTCGCGGTTGGCCGCCCCGACATGCGCAGCGTGGCGCTGCCGTCCCAGGCGGCCCAGCTGCCATCCCCGCCGATCTGCAGCACCATCGGGCGCCTGGTCCCGATCAGCGCGCCGACGACGCTGTCCTCGGGGGCGTTCAGATAGGCTTCCAGATCAAAGGTTTCGCGATCGGGCTCCGCGTCCAGGGCCAGCCGCAGCCGTTCGCCGCTGCCGCGGACGGCCCCGTCGAGCCGCACGACCGCGCGGCCCGATCGAATGTCGGCACTGCCCGAAATGCGGGCGGAGCGCCGGGTCCCCGTGATCGCCTCTCCGAGGCGAAACTGTTCCACCTCGAGCCGGCCGATCCAGATGTCGAAATCGGGAAGGATAGGGCCAGGCCTCTCGCTCGGCCGCAGTCGGGGCAGGCGATGGAGGATCACCAGGTCCGACGTCACGCTGTCGATCGACAGGCGGTTGGCCAGCCATGCTGCCGGTCGCCAGTCGAGGTCGATCAGCGGCGATTCCGCGAACAGTCCCTCGGGATCGTACAGGCGTACGTCGCGCAGCCGTGCATCGCTCCAGATCGACCCTTCGATCCGCCCGATCCTGACCTTCAGCCCTGACGAGGGGCTGAGCGCAGCGATCCGGTCGACGAGAAAGCGATGGCCCGGGCCGGTATCCAGAAAGGCAACCAACGCTGCCAGCAGCAGCAGGAGACCGCCGACGACCAGGCCGACGGCCGTCGCCAGCCTGATCGGCCAGCGGCGCCGGATGCGTGTCGGGCTTTCCTCCGTCATCAGAAGGCCTGGCCCAGCGAGACGAAGACGGCGACGCGCGGCTCACCCGACCGGCGGCCGAGCGGGGTGCCGACATCAACCCGGATCGGACCGAAATTGGTGTGGTAGCGAACGCCGAGGCCGGCCCCGAAGCGCAGGTCGTCGAGGTGGGGAAGCGGCGAGGTGTAGATATTGCCCGCATCGATGAAGGGCACGATTCCGAAATTGCCCACCCGCACCCGGGCTTCGAGCGCGAATTCGGCCAGGCTACGCCCGCCGATCGGATCGTTGAAGATCGGGTCGCGCGGGCCGAGATCCTGATAGCCGAAGCCGCGAACCGAGCCGCCGCCGCCCGCGTAGAAGCGGCGCGACGGCGCGATGCGATCGCGGGAAGCGCCAAATATGGTGCCGAGGCGGGTCCGGGCGGCGAGCACCACCCGCTCCGAGACCGGCTGATAGAAGCTGGCGTCGATCTGGGCACGCGCATAGCCGAACGCGCCGCTCTGAAGCGACAGTTCGGGAGAAAGGCGGCCGGACAGCCGGAACCCTTCGCTCGGATCGAGCAGGTCGTTGGAACCATCGTAGCTCAGGGTGGCGGGAAGCGCGGCGATCAGGAAGGTGCGCCGTCGCGTCGTCCCGCTGTCCAGGTCGACGTCGCGCTCGTCCGATGCAAGCAGGGTCGTCCCGATCGACCAGGTCCACCTCTTCTGCCAGATGATATTGGTCTGCCGCTCGATCCCGACACCCATCTGGAACGTCCTGGCGTCATAGGCTTCCTGGTCGATATTGCTGGCGGAGAGCTGGGCGGTGAGCACCTGGTCGCGGCGACGGAAATTGCTCATCCGCAGGGTCGCGCCGATCAGTTGCTCGCGGGTGCCTGCGATTCCGCGGAAGGTGACGGCGCCTTCCGGCCTGATGAGGTTGCGATGCTGCCAGCTGACCTCGGCGCGCGCGCCTTCGCCGGTGCCATAGCCCAGTTCGCCGGCGATCGTCCGCATCGGCGCGCGCCGAAGATCGACGGCGAAATCCACCGTGCCGGTCTCGGGCCGGTCGATCGGAGTGATGGTGGCCGAGGACACCAGCCCCGTCGCGATCAGCGCCCGGCGCAGATCCTCGACATCCTCGGCATTGTAGCGGTCGCCCGGATCGAAGCGCGCGATCCGCTGGACATGCCGCGCGCCGAACGGCGGATCGCCTTCCACGGCGATGCTGCCGAACCGGCGGGCTCCGTTCGGCTGCACGGGCAGCACCAGGGTGGCGGTCCGGGTGTCGTGGTCGACCACGATCTCGCGCGGGCCCACCTCGGCGAAAGCGAATCCACGGGCGCCGAGTTCGGCCCGCAGCGCAGCCTCTCCGGAAATGACCGCGGCCGCGGTGACGGGATCGTTCGGCTGCAGCGCCAGTGCCGCGCGAATGGCCTCGGCATCCGCGCCGGCCGCCTCGAGGCCGGGAACGCGCACCTCGGAGAAATGGTAGAGCGGCCCGGGTTCGACCCTGAGGTTCACCACCACCTCATTGCCGCCCTGCGGGGTCGTCACCTCCGTCTGAACGAAAGCATCGTAGAAGCCATGGGAGCGAAGCAGTTCGCTCAGCAGGTCCGCATCCTCCCGTGCCCGCCGGTCGATCTGTGCGGCATTGGCCGGCCCGTCACGATTCGCCTCGAGCGTCGACAGCGAATCGAACTGATCACGCACCAGATCTGCGTCCACGCCTTCGATCGCCTCGAGCCCTTCGAGGCGAACGCGGTAGGTTCGTTCGGCCACGGAATCGGAGATTGCCGTGGACGACGCCTCCTCCGCCACCGGATCGTCGAGCGCGTCGTCGAGGTTGGGCCATTCGAGCCCGAGATCCGGCATGGGGTCGAGCGGGGCAGAGGGATCGAGCGGCGCCGCAGGCTGGTCCAGGCCGCCGCTGTCCTGGGCGACACTCGCGGAATGACCCAGGACAAGGGCCGCGGCAGCCAGCGCGGCCGCCACATGCCGCCCAGCAGCGACTTGCTTCATTGCGCAAATCTAGCGGGCGGCCGCGGCGTCCGCCAGATCAGAACAAACCGCAGGATTCCTTTTGGGCGCAACCGCTTCCCGTTGGGCACAGTGGGGCCGGAACGCACCGCCCGGCCAGGACGGAGCGGATATCAGTGAAGCGTGCCGGCCGGTTCCCGGTCGGAGAGCATACGGATGGTGCGCTCGATCGTCCGCCAATGGCAGAAGCGGATGACATTGCCGAGGTTGCGGCTGTGATGGGCGCGCGACGCCGCTTCGGTCTCGGCCTCTTCGCCGAAGCGCGCAATCATCTCGTTCGCTTCGGCGAGGGCCGCGCGATCGATCACATGAACATAGTCTCGCAAGGAATGGTCCCGCTGCGGTTGAAGCTTTCCACTAGCAGGTCGCCCTTTCGAAAATGCCCCTTTTGCATCGTGAATGCGCCGTTCACCAATGTGGACGGCTGGCGCTTCGCTGCGGCTGATGCCATGGTCGCATCCATGAACGAGAAGAGCGGCACGCCCATCCGCGCGGGGGGATCCATCCTTGCGGGTGCCATACTCGCAGGAACGATGATCGGGGTCATCGCGCGCGAGCCCAGCATCGGCTTCCTCGTCGGAACGAGCGTCGGCCTGATCCTGATCGGGCTGCTGTGGCTCAGGGACCGGAAGAAATGAGCGGGGCAGAGGCCGGCCGGGCCGTCGCCCCGCGCGCGGGTGATCAGACGATCCGGCGCGCGGCCCAGACTACCCGCCCGACGATGTCCACCGAATCGAGATCGCACTCCGGCAGGGCCGGATAGGCTTCGTTGTCGCTCTTGATCGCGATGCGGCGGGTCACGGGATTGAGCGCGATCCGCTTTACGATCAGGGCATCGTCGGCCCGCAGCACATAGATTCCGTCGCGCAGGCGCTGGGCGCCGTCCCCGGCATCGACCAGTATCTCCTCGCCGTCGGCAAGGGTGGGCGCCATGGAATCACCCTGCACGCGGATGATCGACAGACTCCGGGGGTCGCCGGCGCCGATATTGCGCAGCCACTTCGCCTCGAAGGCGAAATGCGACCGCGCCCGCTCTGCCCCGTTGAGCGCGCCGGGCCCGGCCGACGCCCCCACGTCCAGGCGCGGGACCGCGACCAGATCGCCATCCCCGATGCGCTGCTCGGGCGGCGGGCCGCCGAGCAGTTCCTCGGCCACCCCGAAATAGCGGGCGAGCACCCGGCGATCGTCCTCGGCAAGGCGGCGCGGGACCCCGCGCTTGATGAACTGCTGAACATAGGCCGCGTTGCGCCCGAGCAGCCGGGAGAGGCTGGCATAATCCTCCCCCCTTTCATCGATGAGGCGCTGCAGGGATTCGCGGGCGTCTATCATGAATGCACCATAATGGTAGGATTTACCCTAGACAAGTAGGAAATGACTCGCATGCTTGAACAGATAAAGAACATCGAATCGGGATGCCATGACTTTGCAACGACGCATCGAGGCCTATCTGCGGCGCACTGGAACGAGCCCCACCCGCTTCGGGCGGGAGACGGTCGGCGACCCTCGTTTCGTCTGGGACCTGCGACGCGGACGCGAACCGCGCCTGCGCACCGTGCAGCGGGTTTCAGCCTGGCTCGACCGGCGGGAAGCCGAACCTTGAGGTCCCGGACCTCGCCGGCGATCAGTTGCCGGTGCGGGAGGCCATCTTCCTGAGCTCGTCGAGCGCGGAGCGCAGCCGGTCGTCCTGGATCTGCGGCTGCGGGTCCGCGCCTTCCGGCAGCGGCCACTCCGCCCCGGCGAGGCGGGCGTCGAGCTGGCGGAGCAGGCCCGACACGCTTCCTCCCCTGTCTTCCGGGAGCGGAAGGCGAGCCATCAGATCGTCGATCCCGATCCATTCCTCGGTCTCGTCTCCGGCCGCCGGGCGGTCCGGTTCGGAGGGGTCACCCTGCACCTCGACCGGCTCTGCCTCCCCGCTAGCCTCGAATCCGACGAGGTCCAGCGGCGCCGGATCCGCGGACGGTTCGTCCCCTGCCGACCAATACTGATCGACCGGCCCGACCGCCGGCTCCTGGAGGGGCATATCGACTGCCCGGGTCGGGGCGGGATCGTTCGCATGATCCGGAACGCGGACAGGCTCCGGGCTCGGGCCGGACGCGAGCGCTTCGCTTTCGCCGGGTTCGCCGAGATCGCGGCCGGCGAGGATCGGCCGGCGGACGGGCGCGTCCGGATGCGCATCGGCCCGCCGGACCCGCAAGGCGATCCAGTCCGGATCCAGCGGCGCTTCCGCCCGAGGCTTTCGCCGGACGGGGCGGTCGCAGGCCCGAAGCAGCAGCCAGACCAGCAGGAAGGAAGCAGCGCCGGCTATGGCGCCCGCTCCGACGCGCGGATCGATCCCGAACGGCCCCGCCCCTTCGACGAGGATGGAAGTGCCAATCGCGCCGCCGAGGCGTGCGAACATGGCGTCCGGCATGGCGAACAGGGCAAAACCGGCCGCCGCCGCGACCACGGCCGCCAGCCCCAGGTTGAACGCGCTGGCCTTGTACGGAATTCTCATCAAAGCGCCTTGCCGGTGAGCTTTTGGTAAGCAGGGATGTAACTGGAAATATTTGACGACCAGTTACGCTCGCGATCGACGAAGCGCCGCGCGGTATCGCGCCGCTTGCGCCAGCCGCGGCGGTCGGCGAACAGGCCCGCGAGGGCTTCGGCGATCGCCTGGGGATCGCCGGCGCGGAACAGGGTGCCGGTGACTCCGTCCTCGATCAACTCGCGGTGCCCGCCCACGTCCGATGCCGCGACGAGCTTGCGCTGCGCCATCGCTTCCAGGGGCTTGAGCGGCGTCACCAGCTCGGTGAGCCGCATGGCCTTGCGGGGGTAGGCGAGTATGTCGATCATCGCGTAATAATGCTCGACCTCCTGGTGCGGAACCCGGCCGGCGAAGTGGATCCGGTCCGCCACCGGCGATGCCGCCGCCTGCGCTCGAAGGCTCTCCTCCATCGGCCCGCCGCCGACCAGCAGCAGATGCGCCTTGGGCCTGCTCTCGACGAGCAGAGGCATGGCCGCGATCAGATCGTCGAGACCTTCATAATCGTAGAAGGAGCCGATGAAGCCGACGACTTCGGCATTGTGGAGGCCGAGCTTCCTCGCGAAGGCGGAATCCGGCCGCACCGGCGCCCCGAACAGGTCCATATCGACCCCATTGGGCGCAACTATGATCTTGTCGGCGGGAATGCCGCGGGCGACGAGATCGGACCGCAGCCCCTCGCAAATCACGGCGACCGCATCCGCGTCCCGCACGGCGCGGGTCTCGAGCGTGCGGGTCAGGCGGTAGCGGAGCGAGCCTTCCCGGCCGGTTCCGTTCCCGACCGCCGCATCCTCCCAGAAGGCGCGAATCTCGTAGAGGAGGGGAATCCCCCTCCGCCGCGCGACGTCCTGCGCGGCAAGGGCATTGAGCACGGGGGAATGGGCATGGATCACATCCGGCTTCCACTCGTCCACCAGCTGATCGAGCCGCCGGGCCAGCAGCACGACTTCGCGCCATTCGCGCCAGCCCGGGGGGCCGCCGGCGGCACCCGGCGTGCGATAGAAGCTGATCCGGTCGACCATTTCCCGATCCCGCCCGGCCTGGCGATGGCGCAGCCCGGTGAGGCAGGCGACCCGCCATCCGCGCGCCTGCTGCGCCTTGACGATGGCGCGCGTCCGGAAGGTGTAGCCGCTCTGCAGCGGAAGGCTGTGGTCGAGGACGTGCAGGATACGCATGTCCGCGCTGTGGCACGACAAGCTTAACGGCCCGTCAACCGCGCTTGCCTATGGATGCCGCATGACGCGCGCGGCGGTATCCCGACCATGATCGACAATTTCGCCCTGGCCCTCAGCCACGGGTTGCTGCTGCTGGCCGCCTGGCGCCTGCTGTCGCGGCCGGACCTCGACGACGAGTCCGGCGGCAAGCGGCCCGTCGCGCCTCGCCGGGCGAAGGATCGTCCCGGTGCGTGATCTCTTCTTCGTCGGCTTCCTCGCCGCGCTGCTCGGGCTCGGGCTGAAGCGCCCGTTCCTGTTCGTGCTCGCTTATGCCTATGTGGACATCATCGCCCCGCAGCGGCTGTCTTATTATCTGCTCAACAGCATCCCGGTCTCGCTGATCGTCGCCGGCCTCGCCATCGGCGGCTGGCTGATCGCGGACGACAAGAGGGGCTTCCGCGTCGCGCCCCGGCAGTGGCTGATGATCCTGCTGCTCATTTACGCCGGGCTCACCACCCTCAATGCCGACTTCCCGGTGGAGGCGCTCACCAAATGGGACTGGGTGTGGAAGGCGATGGTGTTCGCCATCTTCCTGCCCTTCACCCTGCGGACCAAGCTGCGGATCGAATCGTACCTGCTGTTCATGATCCTGTCCGCCTCGGCGATCGTGATCGTCGGCGGCATGAAGACCGCCGCATCGGGCGGCGGCTATGGCGTGCTCAACCTGATGGTCGACAACAACAGCGGCCTCTACGAGAGCAGCACGATTTCGACGCTGGCGATCGCTATGGTGCCGATCATCCTCTGGCTCGCGCGCTTCGGCACCGTCTTTCCGCCCGACTGGCGGGTCCGGCTGTTCGCCTGCAACCTCATCTTCGCCTGCCTGCTCATCCCGGTGGGGACGGAGGCCCGGACCGGCCTCGTCTGCATCGGCGTGCTCGCCGTCCTGGCGCTTCGGGACGTGAAGCGGCGCATGCTCTACCTCGGCATGATCGCCTTTGCCGGCGCGATCGCGCTGCCGCTACTGCCGCAAAGCTTCACCGGCCGCATGGAGACGATCCAGAGCTACCAGGCCGATTCCTCGGCGACCTCGCGGCTCGCGGTATGGGCCTGGACCTGGGACTATGCCCGCGACCATCCGCTGGGAGGCGGATTCGACGCCTATCGGCAGAACCGGCTGCTGGTCCGGACGACCTCCGTGGAAGGCGGCGGGTCGGTCGAGGTGCTCGACTATCAGGTGATGGAGGACAAGGGTCGGGCCTATCATTCCAGCTATTTCGAGATGCTCGGCGAACAGGGCTTCCCCGGCCTGATCCTGTTCCTGCTCATCCACGGGATCGGCCTGTTCCGGATGGAAGTGCTGAGACGCCGTTACCGGGGGACGAGCGCCGAACGGGACGCCTGGATCGCGCCGCTGGCGACAGCGCTGCAGCACGCACAAGTCATATATCTGGTCGGCTCCCTGTTCGTCGCGATCGCCTTCCAGCCGTTCGTCTACATGCTGCTGGCGGTACAGATTGCCTTCGATGCCTATGTGAAGCGCCGCGAGGCGAGCGAGCGTCCACGGCCGTTCGTCCGGCCGCGTCCCGCCGCCCAACCCAAACCGGCCGAAGCATGACCGCCACTGCCGCCGAACCGCGCGCCATGGTTCCGGCGCTCACCGGCCTGCGCGGCCTCGCCGCATGGTTCGTGGTGCTGTTCCACATCCGCACCGGCGCCCAGTCGCAGCTCCCGCCGCTAGCGATGGACATCCTCGGCAAGGGCTATGTCGCCGTCGATCTCTTCTTCATGCTTTCGGGCTTCGTGCTGTGGCTCAACTATGGGGCCGCGCTGCGCCGGAGCGGGCTGGCCGGAACGCCGTCCTTCCTCGCGCGGCGGATCGCGCGGATCTGGCCTCTCCACCTTTTCATCCTCGCCGCCACTGTCGGCTACGCGCTGGTGCGCGAACTCACCGGCCGTGCCAATCCCGGCCATTATCCCTGGTCGGAGCTTCCCCTTCACCTGCTGCTCGCCCACAATTGGGGCTTCACGCAGGCGCTGACCTGGAACGACCCCTCCTGGTCGATCAGCTGCGAATTCGCGGCCTATCTCCTGTTTCCGCTGCTGGCGATCTCGATGGATTGGAGCCGCCTGCCCTCCTGGGCCGCCTCGCTTCTCCTGCTCATCCTCGCGCTGACACTCGGCTTCGTCATGCGGGATGCCGCGTCGCTCGGCGACGACATTCCGCGCTTCGGCCTTGCAAGGGCGCTCGTCGAATTTGCGATGGGCACCCTCCTGTGCGCGCTGTGGATACGCTGGCGCGAACGACCCGGACCGGTGCTCCTCGGCTGCGCGGGCCTGATCGGGGTGCTGACCACGACCGCCGTCGCCGGGCTGGCGCGCGAGCCGATTGCCGTCCCGCTGATCCTTGCCGCGCTGCTGCTGGCGGTCGCGGTCACCGGTTCCTCGCCGGGCAACCCCCTCGCATGGCGCTGGGTCCATTATCTGGGCGAGATCAGTTATTCGACCTACCTCATCCACTTCCTGCTCTACATCCTGTTCAAGCTGGTCCTGGTCGAGGATCCCGACCTGGTGCCGCTGCCGCTGCTCGGGCTGTTCCTGCTGCTCGTGCTCGCCGCCTCGATCGCCCTGCACCACGGGCTCGAACGCCCGGCCCAGCGCGCGCTGAATCGGGCGTTCGATTCCCTGCGGGCGCCGCCGCGAACGGCGGCCGAAAGCGGCTAGGCAGGGTCCGGACCCTGGCTCAGGCGGTCGTGAGCGACGCGTCGGCGCCTTCGACCAGGCGGATGAAGGCCTCGGTAAAGGCGGGAATGTCCTCGGGATTGCGGCTGGTGACGATATTGCCGTCGACCACCGCCGCCTTGTCCACCACAGTGGCCCCAGCATTCCGGAGATCGGTGCGGATCGATGGCCAGCTCGTCGCCGTCCGTCCGCGCAGCACATCCGCTTCGACGAGGAGCCAGGGGCCATGGCAGATGGCGCCCACCGGCCTGCCGGCATCGACGAACTTCTTGATCGTGTAGACGACCTGTTCGTTCATGCGCAGCGCGTCCGGATTGCGGGTGCCGCCGGGCAGCAAGAGGGCGTCATAATCCTTGCTGTCGACCTGCTCGATGACGAGGTCGGGCTTGATCTTGCGACCGGGCTGGTCGCCCTTCTCGCCCTGGATCTCGGCCTCGTCGAGCGATGCGAGGGTCACCCTGGCGCCGCGATCGATCAGGGTCTGGCGCGGTTCGAACAGCTCCGATTCCTCGAAACCGTTGGTGGCGATGATAAGGATTCTGGCGTCGGCGATGTCGGGCATGATGCTCCTCCTCGGCGCATAGGTTCGCGCCGTCAACCGGCATCGAACCCACGCGTTCCGGAACGAAGCGGCAGCGGGACCATTTATCAAGTCCTTGCAAAGGACTTTGCCGCCGATGTTGCGTTTCGTCGACGACGCCATGCCGGGCATCACCCGCAAGCGACGCGGGCGGTACTGGATGTATTTCGATGCGGATGGCGACCGTATCACCGACCGCGACGAGATCGACCGGCTGAACGCCGTCGGCCTTCCCCCGGCTTATGTCCGGGCCTGGTTCTGCCCCCTCGCCAACGGCCATATCCAGGCGACCGGCTATGATGCGCGGGGGCGCAAGCAATATCGCTACCACCCGGACTTCCGCGCCCAGCAGGAAGCAGCCAAATATGACCGCTGCGCCGATTTCGGCCGCATCCTGCCGAAGCTGCGGGCGAAGGTCGCCGGCGATCTAGCCGGAAAGGCGGTCAGCAGGGAGGCGGTGGTGGCGGCCGTGGTGCGGCTGCTCGATCGCGAATATCTGCGGGTGGGCAACGAAGCCTATGCGCAGGAGAACAAGAGCTTCGGCGCGACGACGCTACGCCGACGTCACGTCAAGATTCTGGGTCGCCGCGTGAGGATGCGTTTCAAAGGCAAGCACGGCATCGAGCGGGAGCTGTCGATCACCGACCGCAATCTGACCCGGATCGTCCGCACCTGCCAGGATCTCGCGGGGCAGAACCTGTTTCAATATGTCGATGACGAAGGCGAACCGCAGCCGGTCACCTCCAGCGACGTCAACGACTATATCCGCGACGCCATGGGCGAGGAGTTTACCGCGAAGCACTTCCGGACCTGGGGCGCCAGCGTGATCGCCTTCGAGCAGATCTGCGGCGCCGGCGACGAGGGCATATCGATCAGGGAGGTGCTGGAGCCCGTCGCCGCGGCGCTGGGGAACACCCCAGCGATCAGCCGAAAATCCTATGTCCATCCCGCTCTGATCGAGGCTGTGAAACTGCGGCCGCGGGACCCGCTGCAGGGATTGCGCTGCCCGCGCACCACGCAATATCTCAGCAGCGCCGAGCGCGGGCTGATCCTGTTCCTGGAGCAGCTGGCTGGGAGAGTGGAACCGAAGGCCGCTTGATGACCAATCAGACAGCACCCAAGGCGGGCGATGTCGCGCAGGACGTATCGGAGCAGGGCATCACCCTAATCAGGGAAACCGGAACCTGGATCGCCGGCAATGAGATCGGGATCCTGGTCGCCACCGCCATCGGCGTGGGAATCGCCATCGCCTTGTGGGGCCTCCGATCGATCGGCTGGCGGATCCTGGACCGGGATGTCGACCGCACAAGCTGGCGCGTGCTCTTCGCCCGCGTGCTCGCAAGGACCAGCCTGTTCTTCATCATCCTGATCTCGGCCGTGCTCGTCGCCCAGATTGCGCACACGCCGCCGACGCTGCTGCGCATCATCCGTTTCCTGTTCGTGATCGCGGCCGCCTTCCAGGCCGCCCTCTGGGCGCGCGAGCTGATCCTCGGCTTCATCGAATATCGGGTCGGGCCGGAAGATCAGCACAGCACGCTCGGATCGGCGATGGGCATCATCCGGCTGCTGGTCAGCGTGGCGCTGTTCGCGATCGCGATCGTCCTGATCCTCGACAATCTCGGCGTGAACGTCACCGGTCTCGTTGCCGGCCTCGGGATCGGCGGCATCGCGATCGGCCTCGCGGCCCAAGGCATCTTTTCCGACCTGTTCGCCGCCCTTTCGATCATCTTCGACAAGCCGTTCCGGCGCGGCGACGGAATCAAGTTCGACGAGATCAACGGCACCGTCGAGCAGATCGGCCTCAAGACGACGCGAATCCGCGCCCTGACGGGCGAGGAGATCGTGGTGTCCAACGCCAACCTGCTCGACAAGCAGCTCCATAATTTCGCCAGCGTCGCGCAGCGGCGGATGGTGCTCACCTTCGGGCTGGTCTACCAGACGCCTCCCGACGTCTGCGCGCGAGTTCCGGAGATGGTGCGCGAAATCGTCGAGCGTCATCCGCACACGGTGATGATCCGCTGCGGCATGATCGGGTTTGGGGAATCCAGCCTGGACTATGAGCTCACCTTCGACGTGATGAGCGCCGATTTCGACCTGGCGTTCGGGAATCGGAGCCAGATCTGCCTCGAGATACTCGACGCCTTCAACAGGGCCGACATCCAGTTCGCCTACCCGACCCAGACCAGCTTCACCGCAGCGCCCGACGGAACGCTGATCCCGCCCTATCCCGATGTGACGATCGTGGCCGACGCGAGCGAGGCGGGAAAGATCTGAGCCACGAGGATCAGGCCGCCGCCGCTTCCGGTGCCATGTCGAGCATCGCGCGCCAGTTGTCGAGGGTGACGGTGGCCACATACTCCTCCTGCATTTCCGGCGTCAGCACCTCGATCATCAGGCAGCCGTCGATCCACAATTCGATCAGCCCGAACCGGCCCTCCCGACGACAATATTTGGCCCTCCAGCCGTTCCGCCTGGCGATCGCCGCGACCACATCCGCATCGAGCCTGGTGCCGATCGCGATATGGAAAGGCCCGTTGCGCCGCGGCGTACCCTGGATACCGAATACCGGGTCGTTGCCGGCCCCTTCGTGCAGCTCCGTTCCGCGCGGATAGACTTCGATCATCGATCCGCGGCCGTCATCGGCAATGGCCGCCCAGGAGCCGACCCCGACCGGCGGGAAAGGCAGGGCCGCGCCGCCCCAGATCTCCGCCAATGCCGTCGCCGTGCGCCGCGGATCGTCGGACTCGATGGAAACGTGAAAGATCATCGGGATACCTCCACTCGCTGTCAGGGCGAGCGGTGGATCGCCGGGCATCGAAGGCGCCGCTACGACCGGTCGACCGGCCCCGCGGGGGAATCGACCAAGGCCTTCCCCCGTCGACGAACGGGCCCGGACGCGCGACGGAGAGGCACGCTTCCGTTGAGATATCCCGTCTGGACGGGACACGCCCTGCAACGCGTCAGGGCGCGATGTCCTCCAGCGACAGCAGGCTCGCATTGCCGCCGGCCGACGTGGTGTCGGTGGAGATCACGCGTTCGGCGCAGAAGCGGGGCAGATAATGCGGTCCGCCCGCCTTGGGGCCGGTTCCGGACAGCCCTTCGCCGCCGAAAGGCTGGGAGCCGACCACGGCGCCGATCATGGTCCGGTTGACGTAGAGATTGCCTGCCCGCGCCGTCCGCTCGACCGTTTCGGCCGCACGCGCGATGCGGCTGTGCAGGCCCATGGTGAGGCCGAAGCCGCCGGCATTCACCCGGCGCACCGTTTCGGCAAGTTCGCCGGCGCGCCAGGTCGTGACGTGGAGCAACGGACCGAACCATTCCTGCCGCACGTCCTCGATCGCATCGACGCGGATCAGCGTCGGCGGAACGAAGAGGCCCTCGGCGGGCGCCTGGATCGTCTTCAGCCAGCGGTCCTGCGTCGCCGCACGGTGGGCCATCAGCCGTTCATGGGCGGGTGCATCGATCACCGGGCCGACGTCGGTGGCGGGATCGGCGGGATCGCCGAGGATGAGGGTCTCCATCGCACCCGCAAGCATCGCGATCAGGGGCTCGGCGATCTCCTCCTGCAGGACCAGCACCCGCAGGGCAGAGCAGCGCTGGCCGGCGGACCGGAAGGCGGAAGTGATTACGTCGGCCACCACCTGCTCCGGCAGAGCGGTCGAATCGACGATCATCGCATTGACGCCTCCCGTTTCGGCAATCAGCGGCACGATCGGCCGCTCCTCGGGCTCGATCAGGCTGCGCGCGATCCGCTTGGCGGTGGCGGTCGATCCGGTGAAGGCGACTCCGGCGATGCGGGGATCGGCCACCAGCGCCGCGCCCATGTCCGGGCCGCCGGCCGCGAGCACCAGCGCATCCTCGGGGATGCCGGCGCGGTGCGCCAGCCGAACGGCATGGGCAGCAATCTTCGGCGTCTGCGGCGCCGGCTTGGCGACAACGCTGTTGCCGGCGACGAGGGCGGCGGTCACCTGGCCGAGGAAGATGGCGAGCGGAAAATTCCACGGAGCGATGCAGACCCAGGCGCCCCGCCCTTCCATCCGCAGCATGTTGCGCTCGCCGGTCGGGCCGGGCAGCTCGACGGGGCGCAGGTCGGTGCGCGCACGAGCGGCATAATAACGGCAGAAATCGACCGCCTCCCGCACTTCCGCAAGCGCGTCGCCGATGGTCTTGCGGCCTTCCTGCACCGCCAGCGCCATGAGCTCGTCACGATCGGCTTCGAGCAGGTCGGCCAATCGATCGAGGCAGGCCGCGCGATCCTCCACGCCGCGACCCGACCAGGAGGGAAAGCCGCCGAGCGCCCGGTCCACCGCGGCTTTCGCCGCAGCGGCTTCGTCGGCAACGGGACGGAAATCCGCGACCTCCGGCGGCAGGGGAGCGGAGACGGCCTCGGCGATGCGGGCAAGCTCCTCCCGGTCGTCGAGGTCCAGCCCCTGGCTGTTCTCCCGTTCCGGAGCGAATAGCTCGCTCGGCAGCGGGATGCGCGGGTGGCGGGAGCCGCCGACCGCGCGGATCTTCCCGGCCGGATCGGCGAGGACCTCGGCGTCGGTGAGGCGCGCATCGGCAAGCTGGTGAACGAAGCTCGAATTGGCGCCATTTTCGAGCAGGCGCCGCACGAGATAGGCGAGCAGGTCGCGATGCCCGCCGACCGGAGCGTAGATGCGGCAGGAATAGCCTTCCTCCCGCACCAGCCGTTCGTACAGCCCATCGCCCATGCCGTGCAGGCGCTGGAACTCGAAATCGCGCCGCGGGCCGGCCCATTCCACCAGGGTGGCGACGGTCAGTGCATTGTGGGTCGCGAAGGCGGGCTGCAGCCTGTCCGCCGCCAGCATGTCGCGGGCGCAGGCGAGATAGGATACATCGGTCGCCGCCTTGCGGGTGAACAAGGGATAGTCCGCAAGCCCGGCTTCCTGACAGTGCTTGATCTCGCTGTCCCAATAGGCGCCCTTGACCAGCCGCACCATCAGCCGGCGTCCCGTCGCCGCGGCGAGGGCATCGCACCAGGCGACCGTCGCCTGCGCACGCTTGCCATAGGCCTGGACCGCCATGCCCAGCCCGTTCCATCCCTTCAGCGCCGGCAGCCCGGCGAGGGCCTGGATGATGTCCAGGCTCATTTCGAGCCGCTGGCTTTCCTCGGCATCGATGGTGAAGCCGATGCCGGCCTCGCTCGCCAGCACCGCCAGCGCCTCCAGCCGCTCGATCAGCGCGGGAACGCAGCGATCATATTGCGAGACTTCGTAGCGGGGGTGGAGCGCCGACAGCTTGACGGAGATGGAATGGCCCGCGCCCCTGACCGCACCGACGGCGCGGATCGCCTGTTCGTAGGAGCGGAAGTAGCGATCGGCGTCCGGGAATGTCCGCGCCGCCTCGCCGAGCATGTCGAAGCTGGCGGTGAAGCCCGCATGCTCGGGCCGACCCATGCGCCCGACGGCTTCCTCGATGGTCCGGCCCATGACGAAGACTTCGCCCATCATCCGCATGGCGGCGCCGATCGCCTGCCGGACGAAGGGCTCGCCGGCGCGCGCGATCAGCCGCCGGAGCACGCTCGCCTGCGCGCTGTCGCTGACCAGCGCCCGGCCAAGGACCAGCCCCCATGTGGCGGAGTTGACGAGCGATGAATGCGACTTTCCGGCATGGCGCCGCCAGTCGGCGGTGCCGAGCTTGTCGGCGATGAGCGCATCCGCGGTTTCCGGATCGGGCACCCGCAGGAAGGCCTCGGCCAGCGACAGCAGCGCGATCCCCTCCGAGCTGTTGAGGCTATATTCCTGGAGGAACTGGTTCACCCATCCGTCGGCCAGCGCCCCGCGCAGCCGTGCGAGCAGATCGACGGCCCGCCGCTCCACACGGGCACGGGTTTCCGCATCGAGGGTGGCGGCCGGCAGCAAGGCGGCAAGCACGTCCGGTTCCGGTGCGCGATGCAGGGTCCGGATGGTACGGCGAATGGCGTGGAGCGGGCTGGGATCGTCGATCGCGCTGGTCATGCTGCTTCCTACCTCATCGCGGGCCGAATGTTCCGCGCAATTCACATGGAGATCGCTTGCACTGCCGGATATCGTGCGGCCATTCGGCTCCGCGGGAGAATATGCTGTGATCAACGCCACCGACCGGAAGATCCTTCGGATTCTGCAGCAGGATGGCCGGATCACCAACCATGAACTCGCATCCCGATGCGCTTTGTCGCCGTCGGCCTGTCTCGAACGGACGCGGCGCCTTCGCGAGCGCGGCTACATCAGGAGCTTCGCCGCGCTGCTCGACCCCGTCCTGCTCGACCAGGCGCTGCTGGTGTTCGTCGAGGTCGTGCTGGAGCGGACCACGGCCGACGTGTTCGAAAAGTTCAGTGATGCGGTACGGGAGAAGCCGGAGATCCTCGAATGCCACATGGTGGCGGGCGGCTTCGACTATCTGCTGAAGCTGCGCATGGCCGATATGGAGCGCTATCGGAACTTCCTGGTCGACACATTGGCGCAGCTGCCCGGCGTCCGCGAGACCCGGACCTATGCGGTGATGGAGGAAGTGAAGAACAGCGTCGCCCTGGCGATCTGAGCCGGCGATCCAGGCGGCCGCACTTTCGCTTTGCCATGGCTCGGCCTAGGGTCCGTCCTCACCATCCGGGAGGGGTCGGGACGGAGCGCGAGATGGCAGCAGGACGAAGAGCGAATCCGTCGCTGGCGCATCGGGTGCGCGTCGACATTCATGCCGCCTGGCTTGCGGCGCGCGATCCCCGCACGCCCTGGCACGCGCGCCTGTTCGGCCTGCTCGTCACCGCTTATGCCCTGTCGCCGATCGACCTCGTCCCTGATTTCGTGCCGGTGCTGGGGCTGATCGACGATGCGATCATCATTCCCTTCGGCCTGTGGCTGTTCCTGAAGATGCTGCCGCCGGGCCTTTTCGAGGAATGCCGGGCGAAGGCCGAAGCAGCCTCGGAACGGCCGCGCTCGGCGCTCGGCGTGGCGATCGTGCTGCTGCTGTGGGTCCTGCTGGCGGTCCTGATCGTCCGCCTGCTGGCCTGGTACTACGCCTGAGCGGCAGTCGGCGGCTCGGCCCGGTCTTCGCGCGGCGCAGTGTGCGCGGCGATCCATTCCTCCACGATCGGGGCGATCTTGTTGCGCCACTTGCTGCCGTTGAAGATGCCGTAATGGCCGACCCCGCGGGCGAGATAGTAGCGCTTCAGCTCCTTCGGCAGCCGTGTCGCGATATCGAGCGCCGCCTCGGTCTGGCCGATGCCGGATATGTCGTCCCGCTCCCCTTCGATGGCGAGCAGGGCGACGTCCCGGATCGCGGCCGGATCGACCCGGCGGCCGCGGTGGGTCAGCTCGCCCCTGGGCAGCAGATGCCGCTGGAATACCGCATCGACCGTCTGCAGGTAGAATTCGGCGGTCATGTCGCAGACCGAACGATATTCGTCGTAGAAGCGCTTGGTGGCGTCGGCGCTTTCACCGTCGCCTGCGACCAGATGCTTGAACATCTCCCAGTGGCTGGTGAGATGGCTGCCCAGATTCATCGTCATGAATCCCGCCAGCTGCAGGAAACCCGGATAGACGGCGCGCCCCGCCCCGGGATAGCCGAAGGGTACGGTGGCGATGACGTTGTTACGGAACCAGCTGTGCGGACGCTCCGTCGCCAGACTGTTGACTGCGGTCGGCGCCCGGCGCGTGTCGATCGGCCCGCCCATCAGCGTCAGCGTCCGCGGCCGCGCGGAATTGTCGTCCTCCGACATCAAGGCGGCCGCAGCGTAGCAGGGAACGGCGGGCTGGCAGACGGCGAGCATGTGGGCGCCCGGCCCGACATGTTCGGCGAACTCGATCACATAATCGATATAATCGTCGAGATCGAAGCTTCCCTCCGACAGCGGCACGAGCTTGGCGTCGGCCCAGTCGGTGATGAAGACTTCGTGGCGGGGAAGCAGGCGCTCGACGGTTCCGCGCAGCAGGGTCGCATAATGGCCGGACATCGGCGCGACGACCAGCAGCCGCGGCCCGTCCTCCTCCCCTTCCCGGCGGAAATGCTTCAGATTGCCGAAGGGCTTGCGAAGGACGACCTCTTCATGGACGGGCACGGTGCGCCCGTCGATGATCGTGCTGTCCAGGCCGAACTCCGGCTTGCCGCGCGGCGCGGCGGCATGGGCGAATACGTCCAGCGCCGATGCGACGATCGGCCCCATCGAACTGTAGGCGAGCGGGTTGGCGGGATTCTGCATCCAGCCGGCCCCGATATTTGCCAGCGTACTGGCCCCCGCGAGCAGCGATCGCTGCACTTCATAAGCGTCGTAGAGCATCTGCTTCCTAAATGACGTTGCACCGCAGCAAGGTCAATGACCGGATAGCCCAATGCGGTTACGAACGGGTTGTACCGCTCGGAAAACGGCAGCCCCGGGCCGGGCGCCATTGAGCCCGGGTGCCCGCGCTGCTACGCCCCGGCCATGGCCGGAACGCCCGACGACAAAGCCGCGACTCCCAGTCTCGGCAATTTGAAGATGATCTGGCGCATTGCGGTGCGCTACCCGGGTCGGATCGTCGGCACCGCGCTCGCCCTGCTCACCGCGGCCGGCGCCACGCTCGCGATTCCCGAGGGCTTCCGTCGGGTGATCGACAAGGGCTTCGTCGCCGGCGGCGGGGACATGGCGTCCCATTTCTACATGCTGCTGGCGATCGTGCTGGTGCTGGCGCTGGCTACCTCGGTCCGCTTCTACTGCGTTTCGACCCTCGGTGAGCGCGTCGTTGCCGACCTGCGCAGGGCGGTGCAGGACAATCTGCTGCGGCTGGAACCGGGATTCTTCGAGGAGAACCGGCCGGCCGAAGTGGCGTCGCGCATGACGTCGGACACCACCGTGGTCGAGACGGTCGTCGGGACCACCGTCTCGGTTGCCCTGCGCAACCTGGTGATGGGTATCGGCGGGATCGTCTACCTGTTCACCCTGGCGCCGAAGCTCACCGCGACCCTGCTGATAGGGATACCGGTCGTGATCTCCCCCATCGTGCTGATGGGCCGAAGGGTGCGCGACGTGTCGCGCGCCAGCCAGGACCGCATCGCCGACGTCGGCGCGATGGTGGCGGAAACGCTCGGCGCGATGAAGATCGTCCAGGCGTTCGGCCAGGAACGGCGCGAAAGCGCGCGTTTCGGCGAGGCGGTGGAGAATGCCTTCGCGACGGCGAAGCGCCGGATCCTGCTGCGCGCCGTGATGACGGCGCTCGTCATCTCGCTCCTGTTCGGTTCGGTCACCCTGATCATGTGGCAGGCCGCGCTGGACGTGCAGGCGAACAGGATCACCGGCGGGACCGTGGCCGCGTTCGTTGTCACCGGCGTCATCGTCGCCGGCGCATTCGGCGCGCTGACCGAAGTCTATGGCGACCTGCTGCGAGGCGCCGGGGCGGCGGGGAGGCTGGCTGAGCTGCTCGCCCAGATCCCACGGATCACCGCCCCCGCCAATCCGGTCCCGCTGCCGTCGCCGCCGCAGGGGACGGTTGAGTTCGACCGGGTCACCTTCCACTATCCCACCCGGCGCGACGTCAGCGCCCTTTCCGACTTCAGCCTCCAGGTCCGGCGCGGGGAACGGCTCGCGCTGGTCGGCCCCTCGGGTGCCGGCAAGACCACCCTGTTCCAGCTGGTGCAGCGATTCTACGACCCGGACGAAGGGACAATCCGCCTTGACGGAGTCGACCTCAAGGCGGCGGACCCCGCCGACATCCGCGCCCGCATCGCCATGGTGCCCCAGGAGACGGTGATCTTCGCGGCAACCGCGCGGGACAATCTGCGCTACGGCTGCTGGGATGCCAGTGACGAGCGCCTGTGGGACGCGGCCGAGGCCGCCAATGCCGCCGAGTTCCTGCGCCGGCTGCCCGAAGGTCTCGACACCTTCCTGGGCGAAGGCGGGGCGCGCCTGTCGGGCGGCCAGCGCCAGCGGGTCGCGATTGCCCGGGCCCTCCTGCGCGATGCGCCCTTGCTGCTGCTCGACGAGGCGACTTCGGCCCTCGACGCGGAATCCGAGCGGTTGGTCCAGGCCTCACTCGAACGCCTGATGGAGGGACGGACGACCATGGTCATCGCCCATCGCCTCGCCACCGTGCGCGCCGCCGACCGCATCGTCGTCCTCGAGCATGGGAAGATCGTCGAGGAAGGAACGCACGACAGCCTCACCGCCCGCGGCGGCCTCTACGCGCGCCTCGCGCGGCTGCAGTTCGAGGGCATGGCGGCCTGAGCTTCGGCCGCCAGGGCCCGGGATCGTCTCCGGAGGGAGGTTCGGACAGCAGCCCGTGACCTCCGGAAAGGCGGGGCCAGGTCGATCGCGAGAGCAGCACCACCCCATGTGATTGGGGGGACGGGGCCGATCGTCGGAAAACCCGAGGCGCAATCGGCAGGCCCAACGAGCCGGCGGCCCGGCTTACTCCCGTTCGCCCCCACGCCCGGACCTTCGCCCAAAAAGGAAGGGCGGCCCCCGAGGGGACCGCCCGCCTTGCTCAGCATTTCTCCGAGAAGGATCTTACCAGGTCGCGTAGGCCTCGTTCCCGACGAAGCCCATGGCGGTGACGTTGGCGCGCTTCGTGACGGCGAGCACTTCGTCGACCAGCTCGTAGCGGGCGTTCGGTTCCGGCTGGAGGTGAAGCTCCGGCACCGGATCCATGGTCGTCGTGATGTCGAGATACTGACGCAGCGTGACCAGATCGACCGGCGCCCCGTTCCACAGGACCTGGCCAGCCGCAGTGATCACGATCTTGTTCTTCACCGGATCCACCGGAGGCGGCGTCTGGTTCTTCTGGTCGACCGGAAGGTCGAGCTTTACGGCGTGGGTCTGGATCGGGATGGTGATGATGAACATGATCAGAAGCACCAGCATGACGTCGATCAGCGGCGTCGTGTTGATGTCCATCATCGGCTCGCCTTCGGCCGTGCCTGCTGACATCGCCATATTAGAACTACTCCTGCGATAATGTCTTAGAGGCGCGAGGTCTGCCCGCCCGGCGTCGGCTCGGAAATGAAGCCGACCCGCGCGAACCCGGCCCGCTGCATGGTGAACACCGCGCCGCCGATGCAGCGGTAGGGCGTGTTGACGTCACCCCGAATATGGGCTTCCGGCATGGTTTCCTCGGTGACGTTCTCGACACCGCCCTGACGTTCGATCTCGTCCTCGAGCTTCTTCACGGCAAGGTCGAGAAGCTGCTTCGAGTCGACCCGTGTCAGGTTCCAGTACACCTCGCACTCGCCCGCATCGTTGGCGCGCACGGAGAGCGAAACGTTCTCCGGCTTCGTCGTCGTAGGCTCGTAGCGAACCTTGGGAAGCTGGACCGGCACCGTCTGGATCACGACCGGAACGGTGATCAGGAAGATGATCAGGAGAACCAGCATGACGTCCGTCAGGGGGACGACGTTGATCTCCGACATCGTCGATTCTTCTTCGGTCGGGCCGACACTCATTCCCATCTGTTCAATCCTATCCTAGGTAATCGGGCCTTGGCCTGGAGCCGGGCGGGGTCCGGGGGACCCCGCCCGTCCCGACACTCAGACCTTCTTGGCGGTGGCAGTGGCTGCACCGGCGGCGGCGGTGCCGCTCGCGGCAGGACGGCTCGGAGCACCGACAGCGGACGGCTTCACGGCGCCGCCCGACATCATATAGCCGTGCAGCTCGTTGGCGAAGCGGGCCAGTTCCTCGAGCACCGCCTTGTTGCGACGGAGCAGCCAGTTGTAGGCGAGCACCGCGGGCACCGCCACGGCGAGACCCAGAGCGGTCATGATCAGCGCCTCACCGACCGGGCCGGCGACGGTGTCGATCGAAGCCTGGCCTGCTGCGCCGATCTTGATGAGCGCGCGGTAGATGCCGATGACGGTGCCGAACAGACCGATGAACGGAGCGGTCGAACCGACCGTCGCGAGCAGGGCGAGGCCGTTGCCGAGCTTCGAGGCAATGGCGCCCTGGCTGCGGGCGAGCGAATTGGCCATCCAGTCGTGCGCTTCGACGGGGTCGGTCAGCTTGCTGTGCTGCTCCTGGGCGATGATGCCGTCGTCGACGATCTGGCGATAGGCGCTGTTCCGCTCGAGCTTCGCGGCGCCTTCCTTGATGTTTGCGGCCTGCCAGAAGGTCGTGCGCGCCCGCTTGCCCTGGTTGAGGATCTTCTGCTGCTCGAACAGCTTGGTGAAGAGAATGTACCAGGAGGCGGCGGACATGAACACCAGGATGAGGAACGTCGCCCAGGCGATGGTTCCACCCTGCTCCAGTGCCGCCATCAGGCCATAGGGGTTTTCAGTGCCTGCGGCACCTGCTGCTTGGGTGATCATGATCTAATATTCCCTCTCATACTCGGAGATTGCTGAGATTGATTGCGCCAATGACTAAATGAGAACCGAACTCAATCGGGAAGGACCCAGCGGATCCTGCCGGTGACCGTGTCCGAAACCTTGTTCCCGCTGCTGTCCGTCGCCGGCGTGAACCGCGCACGGCTCCTCATCAGCCTGCAGGTGGTCGAATCGAGAGTCGACGAACCGCTGGACTGGGTGATGGTGCAGTTGGACACACGGCCGTTGGGGCCCACTTCCAGAGTGAAGACCGTCAGGCCCTGTTCCTCGTTGCGAATCGCGGACGAGGGATAGTCGTCGTTGGAGACGTAGGACGCCAGATTGGCCCGGGCCTTTGCCGGTTCGATCTTCGGAGCGGGAGGAGCGGGCGGCGGTGCGGGCGGCGCGGTCGGCGTGATGACCGGCGGCGGAGCCTCGCGAACGACGGTAACGGGAGGAGGAGTGGTGTTCATCCGCACGATCGGCGGCGGCGAGACGACGGGGGGCGGCTGGACCTCCTGCGTCTTGGGCGGCGGCGGCGGCTCCTCGGGCGGAGGCGGCGCCTCCTCCGTCACATCGAAAGTCTTCAGATCCTCCGCGACCTTCTTGACCACATTGTAAGCGAGACCGGTCACGAATGCGTAGCCGAGAAGAGCGTGGAGCAGGGCGACGATGATGATCGCCGTAATCCGGCTCGAACTCATCCTTTGATCAGCATATGCCATTAATCAGCCACACTCCTCAATAAAAAGACAGCTGCGGCCGGCCCGTTCGAGAACGCAGCCGGCCCATTCCGGGTCCATTATGTCTTATTATATCATGGACTTTGAATGTGTCTCTAACGACACAGACAATGGGACGCAATCCCGCATTGCATTGCATCGCGAGACGGGCCATTCGGGGATTCGAGAGGGGGCGCTCTCGGTACAAGTGACTGAAAAATGGTGATTTTATCACGATTGTAAGTGTGAGAGAGGGAATATGAGGCTGCCGACAATCGCGATCGTCCTGCTCATGATGTGCCATTCCGCCGCCGCCTGGGCCGAATCGCCTCCGCCGGCCAGCCCGCTAACCTATGCCGACCTCGCCGATCTGGCCGCCGATGCGCCCGTCGCCGCCCATGTGCGAATCAGGGAGGCAATTCCGCTGAAGCCCGACCGGGCGCCCGACGTGGCGCCGGGCCATAGCCGCTTCTACGTCGAGGCCGACATCGTCTCGCTGCTGCGGGCGCCGCAGGGCCTGCCCATGCGCATCCGCTATCTCGCCGACCTCCCCAATCTCGGCGGCAAGGCGCCGAGAATCGCCCGCAAGAGCGATTATCTCGTGTTCGGAACGCCGGTCCGGGGCCGGCCGGACGAATTGCAGCTGTCGGCCCCCGACGCCCTGGTCCGCTGGACGCCGGAGGAAGAGGCGCGGTTGAGGCCGCTACTGGCCGAAGCGGCGGCCCCCGAAGCACCGCCGCGGATCACCGGCGTCGGCAACGCCTTTCACGTCCCGGGCACGCTGCCCGGCGAGAGCGAGACCCAGATCTTCCTCCAGGCCGAGAACGGGCGGCCGGTGTCACTGACCATTCTCCGACGTCCCGGGCAGCAGACGCGATGGGCCGTGGCGCTGGGCGAGATCGTCGACGAGGCGGCCGAGCCGCCGCAGCCGCAGAGCCTGCTCTGGTACCGGCTGGCCTGCAGCCTGCCCCCGATGCTTCCGCCCGAGAGCCTGCACGATTCCGATCCCGCCGCGGCGGCGGCCGTCCGCAACGATTATGCGCTGGTGATGGGGCAGCTCGGCGCCTGCGTCCGCAACCGGTCCCGCTAGGGTCCAGCTCAGAGGCGGTCAGAAGGATGCGAGATCGACCCCGACGCCGGCGCAGTCCGGATAGATGTCGGGCTTGCGCACCGAGACCCTGATCCCGGTGACCCCGCGCCGCGCCGCCACCAGATCATAGATCGCGCGCGCGAGGGTCTCCTGCAGGTTGAAGCGGCGGCTGGACGCCAGTTCGGCGATCTCGGTCCGAAGATAATCGTAGTTCCAGGCCTGTTCCTGGTCGTCGTCGGCCACGAAGGCCGCCTCGTCCAGCCAGACCTCCACGGTGATCAGCAACCGCTGGGGATTGCCGATCTCGAAGTCGTGGAAGCCGATGTCGACGGGAACGGCATAGTCCTGGAGCACGATCTTGCGCGTCTTCGGCGCCAGATGATCCGGCACCATGCCGTCGAGTTTGGCCACAAAGTTCATCGTCACTGCTCCAGAAACTGCACGTCCCGCCCGAGCCCGAGGAAACGTTGCCCACCATCGAGAAGGATCGTCTGACCGGTCAGCGTCGGCGAGTCGATGACGAAGCGCAACGCCCGCACGACATCCTCGACGTCGACCCCCCGCCCAAGGGGATTCAGACCGTGGACCTTCTCGAAGTTGGCCGGGCTCTGCTGGCCCGATCGCAGCGTGATGGCAGGCGCGATCCCGCAGACCCTCACGCGGCGCGGCCCGTAGGCGTGCGCAAGAAGCTCCGTCAAGCCGCCGAGCGCGATCTTCGACATGGTGTAGCTGAAGAAGTCGGGGTTGGGGGCGGCGAGCTTCGCATCGAGCAGGTTGACGATCAGCCCGCCGCCGTCGCCGACGGCCCGCACCAGTTCCCGCGCCAGCAGGGCCGGGGCGCGCAGGTTGACATGGTGGTGGAGGTCCCAGCCGGCGACGTCGAAATCCTCCGCGGAATCGAACCGGAACAGTGCGGCGTTGTTCACCAGCAGGCGCACGGGCGGCAGGCCGGCCAGCCGGGCGAAGATGCGTTCGGCCGCGTCCGGCGCGGCAAGGTCCGCCACGACGACGGTGCAGTTCCCAAGTTCGGCCGCCAGCGCCTCCGCCTCGACAACGGAACCGCGGCAGTGCAGCAGCAGGTGCCAGCCGTCGGCGGCGAGCGCGCGGCAGACGGCGGCGCCGATCCGCCTGGCGCCCCCGGTCACGATCGCCGTGCGCGGACCTTCGAATTCGCTAACCATCGGATCTCATGGTTAAGGTCGGCGGGAGGCAGCGGCAAGCGCGGCCGGACCGACCATTGCGGATAGTGCGTGCGGACCCTAATCCGCCATCATGTCCATCTCCCCTTCCCTCGACGATCTCGCTGCGGCGACGATGGAAGAGATCGCGCGGGCGGCCGCCCACGACGCGCCGCCGCCGGTCGAGCGCTGGCATCCCGGCCACTGCGGCCACAGCGCCATGCGCATTGCCCGGGACGGGGCCTGGTATCATGAGGGCCGGCCGATCCGCCGGCCCGAACTGGTCCGCCTGTTCTCGCGCATCCTGCGCCGCGAGCCGGACGGACGCCATGTCCTGGTGACTCCGGCCGAGATGCTGGAGATCGATGTCGAGGATGCGCCGTTCGTGGCCGGCGAGATGAAGACCGAGGGGAAAGGCGCCGGCCGGACGATCGCGTTCCGGCTCAACACTGGCGATCCGCTGGTTGCGGGGCCCGACCATCCGATTCGCGTGGCAATGATGCCGGCGGGCCCGCGCCCCACCGTCCTCGTCCGCGGCGGGCTCGAAGCACTGATCGCGCGCCCGATCTATTACGAGCTGGCCGAGATCGCGATCGCGGAGGGTGCCGACCCGCCGGGCCTGTGGAGCGACGGCGCCTTCTTCCGGCTGGACGGCGGGCCATGAGGCTGGCCGAGCGCCTGCGCCGCGCGCTGGAGAACGGCGCCCGGACCGGCCCGCTGCTGGTCGGGGACGATATCGCCGAATCCCTGCGGTTGCGGCCGGAGGGCCACTGGCCGGCGGCCGTGCTGGTGCCGGTGGTGGACCGACCCGATCCCGGCGTGATCCTCACCCTGCGGGCGGAGGACGTGCGCCGCCACGCAGGCCAGATCTCCTTCCCGGGAGGACGCATCGATCCCGACGACGACGGCCCGGTCGCCGCCGCCTTGCGCGAGGCGGAGGAGGAAGTCGGGCTGCCGCGGTCGCAGGTCGAGGTGGTGGGCGTCGCCGACCCCTATCACACCATAACCGGCTTCGAAGTGACGCCCGTTCTCGGCGTCGTGCCCCCCGACCTTCCGCTGCGGCCGCAGCCGCAGGAAGTCGCCGCCATATTCGAAGCGCCGCTGTCGTTCGTGCTGGACCCGAAGAATCAGGTCGTCCGCACGGTGCACTGGCAGGGCCGGGAACGCACCTATTACGAGATCGAATGGGAAGGCTGGCGCATCTGGGGAGCGACTGCGGCGATGATCGTCAATCTCGGGCGGAGGCTGGCCCTGTCATGAAGCTGCCCGATGCCTCCTGGCAGGATACTGCCGGAATGAAGCGGCTGCTGGAGGCGCTCGACGCCGCCGGTGGACAGACTCGGTTCGTCGGCGGCTGCGTGCGCGACACGCTGCTGCAACTGCCGGTCAGCGACGTCGACCTGGCGACGCGCCTGCAACCGCACGAGGTGATCGAGCGGCTGAAGCGCGCCTCGATCAAGCCGGTGCCGACCGGCCTCGCCCACGGCACCGTCACCGCCGTCCTCAGCGAAGGGCCGGTCGAAGTGACCACCCTCCGACGCGATGTCTCGACCGACGGGCGCCGCGCGACCGTGGCCTTCACCGGGGACTGGCGGGAGGATGCGGCGCGACGCGACTTCACCATCAATGCCCTGTCCGCCGATCCGCAGTCGCGCGCGATCCACGATTATTTCGGCGGCCTGGACGATCTGCAGGCGGGCCGGGTGCGCTTCATCGGCGATCCCCTGCAGCGGATCGCCGAGGATCATCTGCGGATCCTGCGCTTCTTCCGCTTCCACGCGCGCTTCGGCCGCGGCGATCCGGATGCGGACGCTCTTGGCGCCTGCGTCGCGCGCGCCAACGATCTGATGGCGCTGTCGCGCGAGCGCATCGCCGACGAACTGCTGAAGCTGCTGGCGCTGCCGGATCCCGCCGCCACCATCCGCCTGATGGTCGAGCGCGGGATCCTGAAACCGGTGCTGCCGCAGATCGAGGCGGAGGGAGTCGAACGGCTGGAGGGCCTGCAGCGCCGCGAGGCGCGTCTCGGCATCGTCCCCGATCCCATTCGCCGCCTCGCGGCGCTGCTGCCGGCCGATCCCGAGGTCGCCACCGCCACCGCGGCTCAGCTCCGCCTGTCCAACCGCGACCGCAAGCGGCTGGCATCGGCGGCCGAGCGCACGGGGCCGGACGCCGGCGATGCCCGCCAGCTCGCCTATCGGATCGGAGTCGAGGAAGCGCGGGACCGGCTGCTCATCGCCGGCGACGAGGCCGAACTCGTCCACCGGATCCGCAGCCTCGACGGATGGGAGAAGCCGCGCCTGCCGATTTCCGGCGGCGACCTGATCGCCATGGGGGTGCCGGCCGGGCCGCTGGTGGCCTCGCTGCTGCGCAGGATCGAGGATGCCTGGGCGAACGGCGGGTTCGCGGGCGATGCGGGCGAGGTCCGGCGCCTCGCGCAGGCGCAGGTCGATCAGCTGTTGCGGGACAGCCAGTAGGACAGTGCCGCGTCCGGCGGCAGCGGCTTGGCGAAGAAGAAACCCTGGCCCTGTGAACAGCCGAGCTCGGTGAGCGCCCGCGCCAGTTCCTCCGATTCGATCCCTTCGGCCGTGGTCGCCATTCCGAGCGCATCGGCCAGGGACAGCACGGCGCGGATGATCGCCACCGAGTCACGATCCCCGAGCATGCCGGTGACGAAGCTGCGGTCGATCTTGAGCACGTCGATCGGCAGCCGTTGCAGATAGGCGAGCGAGGTATAGCCGGTCCCGAAATCATCCATCGCCACGCGGGCGTCGAGGCCCTTGAGCGCTTCCAGCACCATGGTGGCCCGCTGCGGATCCTGGACGATGGCGCTTTCGGTCAGCTCGAGCGTCAGCCGGCTTCCGTCCAGGCCGCTGCTCGACAGTGCGGTCTGCACCGCCGACGCCACGTCGTCCCGCGCGATCTGGATCGCCGACAGGTTCACCCCGACATAAAGCGGGAGCCGCTTCCCGGCCCGCGCGTCCCAATCGGCAAGGGTCCGCGACGCGGCGTCCAGAGCCCAGCGGCCGAGCGAGAGGATCAGGCCGGATTCCTCGGCGACCGGGATGAACTCGGCGGGCGAGATCGAGCCTCGGTCCGCATGATCCCATCGCGCCAGCGCCTCGAAACCCGAAACCTGGCCGGTGGACAGGTCGATCAGCGGCTGGAAGGCAAGCTTGAGCTGATCGCCCTCGATCGCCCGGCGGAGCTCGGTCTCGATGCTGAAGCGGCGGCGGGCCGCACGCGCCTGGTGCGGCTCGTAGATCTGGGTGACGCCCGACGCCTTGGCCCGCTTCAGTGCGAACTGGGCATTGCGCAGCACTTCCTCGGAAAGCTCGACCTTCTGGGTGAGCAGGGCGCAGCCGATGGCGCAATCGACCCGTATTTCCAGCTCCGACAGGCGGAACGGCGTCGACAGCGCCGACCGGATCCGTCCGGCCGCCTGGAGCGCATCGCCTATGCCCTTTTCCAGCTTCATCAATATGCCGAACTCGTCGCCGCCGGTGCGGGCCAGAACGTCGCCGGCGCGCAGCGTCGAGAACAGGCGGCGTGCGAAGGTGATGAGCAGTTCGTCGCCGGCGATCGCGCCCATGCATTCGTTGACGCGGCTGAAGCGGGTCATGTCGACCACGACGACGGCATAGCTGCCGTCCATGACCGAGGAATCGTTCAGCAGGGCCTCGACCCGTTCGTTGAAGGCCAGCCGATTGGGAAGGCCGGTCAGGCTGTCGCGCAGCATCTCGGCGCGCAGGTTCCGTTCGGTCTCGACCTGCGCCGTCTTGTCGACCAGCGATATCAGGCATCGCTTCACCGAGCCGGGCGCCGGGCGCAGCCGCGCCAGCTTTACGCTGTAGTGGCGGCCGCCGATCAGCTGGCCGTCGTGGCTTTCGAACTGGTGCGCCGCCTCGCCGCTGTTGAGGAAGGCAGACAGCTTGGAGTTGATCGAGCTGGTGGTTAGGAATTTGCTCTGGCCGGTGCGATTGCCGCGCCAGTTGTCGTCCCAGCCCGCAAGCGAGCGGAAATGGGCATTGGCGGCGTCCACATAGGCTTCGCCGGTGGCGCCGACGCAGAGCACGGCGGCCGCAATCGGAAGCGCCTCCAGATAGTCCTGGCGCGCAGCCTCGATGACGTGGGACAGGAGCGCATGGCGACGCGAAGCAGGCGCCATCTCCTCGTGGGAGACGGTGGTCGGCAGCCCCCTCCGAGCCCCTGTCGACGCGACCTGCATACCCGGGGGGCTATCAGCAAGCCGTTAATTCTTGCTTTCCCGCGGATTCCCGCGGGTTTCGGGCTCCGCCGCCGGGGTCAGAGGCGGGGCGAGAAACGGTTGTCGCGCGGAAAACCCATGGGAGGCATGCGGCCGGCGGCGCCGCGCGCGGTGCGCCACGGGTTGAGGTCGGGCTCGGTCCGCGTCCGTCCACTCTCGCCGCCCATGCTCCAGCTGAGCCCGTCGGCAAAGCGCAGCGTGATCGCATCGGACAGCCCGCCGTCGCGATAGCGCTGGAGCGTAACCCCCTGCCCCCTCACCATTTCCGGCAGCTCGCCGACGGGGAACAGCACCATCTTCCGATTCTCGCCGATCACCGCGACATAATCGTCGCCCTCGGCGATCTGCCGTACCACGGCCAGACGGGCGCCCGGGCGCAGATTGACCACCTGCTTGCCCTTGCGGGTCTCCGCCATCGCGCCCGCCGCGGAGGTGACGAACCCGCGCCCGTCCGAGGATGCCAGGAGGAGCTTGGCCGAGGCCGCCACCGGCATCAGGGCGACGATATTGCCCTCCCCTTCCAGGTCGATCATCAGCCGCACCGGTTCGCCGAACCCGCGCCCTCCGGGCAGCTTGTCGGCCGCGAGGGTGTAGAAGCGGCCGTTCTCCGCGGCGAGCAGCAATTTGTCGGTCGTCTGCGCATGGAAGGCGAAGGCCGGGCCGTCGCCTTCCTTGAACTTCAGCGTTTCGGGCTGGGCGAGATCGACATGGCCGCGCATCGCGCGGATCCAGCCGCGCTTGGACATGATCACCGTGATCGGCTCGCGCTCGATCATCGCCTCCAGCGGGATCTCGCGCAGGGGCCCCGCCTCCTCGATCCGGGTGCGGCGGCGGCCGATCTCGGTGTCCGGCGCATAGCGCTCGCGCAAAGCGGCGAGATCGCGCTTCAGGCGCGTGCGCTGGCGGGCGGGGGAGTCGATCAGCTTCGCGAGTTCCTCGCGCTCTTTCTCGAGCTCGGTGCGCTCGGCCCGGATCTGCATTTCCTCGAGCTTGCGCAGGGATCGCAGCCGCATGTTGAGGATCGCCTCGGCCTGGCGGTCGCTGAGGCCGAATTCGGCCATCATCACCGCCTTGGGCTCATCCTCCTCGCGGATGATCTGGATGACGCGGTCGAGATTGAGGAAGGCGACGAGATAGCCGTCGAGCAATTCGATTCGGTCGTCGATCTTCGCGAGCCGGTGCTTCGAGCGCCGGACCAGCACCTCGATCTGGAAATCGATCCAGGCAACCAGCGCTTCCTTGAGGCTCATCACCCGCGGAGTGCGGTTCGCATCGAGGACGTTGAGGTTGAGCGACACCCGCACTTCGAGGTCGGTCAGCCGGAACAGGCTGTCCATCAGCAGCTGCGGGTCGACGGTGCGGCTGCGCGGATCGAGGACGATCCGTATCTCGGCGTCGGATTCGTCGCGCACGTCCTCGAGGATGGGCAGCTTCTTTTCGGCAATGAGCGCGGCGATCTGCTCGATCAGCTTGGACTTCTGGACCTGGTACGGAATCTCGGTGATCACCGCTTGCCAGGTGCCGCGCCCCTGGTCCTCGACCTCCCATTTTCCGCGGACCCGAAAGGCGCCGCGGCCGGTCGCATAAGCGGCGGCAATGACTTCGGCGCCGTCGACGACCACCCCGCCGGTCGGGAAGTCCGGGCCGGCGACGAAGTCCATCAGCGCCTGCGGCTCGGCCTTGGGATTGTCGATCAGATGGGTGGCGGCATCCAGGATCTCGGCGACGTTGTGCGGCGGGATCGCGGTCGCCATGCCGACGGCAATGCCGCTGGCGCCATTGGCAAGCAGGTTGGGGAACAGGCCGGGGAAGACCTCCGGCTCCTCTTCCTCGCCATTGTAGGTCGGCCGGTAATCGACGCTGCCCTCGTCGAGCCCCGCCATCAGCTCGATGGCGGACTGGGTCAGCCGCGCCTCGGTGTAGCGGTAGGCCGCCGCATTGTCCCCGTCGATGTTGCCGAAATTACCCTGGCCGTCGACGAGCGGGTAGCGCAGCGAGAAATCCTGGGCGAGCCGAACCATCGCGTCATAGACCGACTGGTCTCCGTGCGGATGATATTTGCCGATCGTGTCGCCGACGACCCGCGCGCATTTCTTGTACGCCGCGCCCGGGTCCAGCCGCAGCAGGCGCATCGCCCACAGCAGCCGCCGGTGGACCGGCTTCAACCCGTCGCGGACATCGGGCAGCGAGCGCGCGGTGATCGTCGACAGCGCATAGACCAGGTAGCGCTGGGACAAGGCTTCGTCGAAGGGGGCGTCGAGGATCTGGTCGAATTCGTCTTGGGAAGTGGTCATGCCCGGGCGATAGCAAGCCCGAGCAGGCGATGCGAGCGCCTGCGTGCGTCGGAACCGCGCGAAATCGTGGACGAACCCGGTGGAGCGGCCGGGCTAGGCGCCCGCCGCCCAATCCCCTGCCGCCCGGTCGCCTGCCGCCCGGTCGCCTGCCGCCCAGTCGATCGGCTCGAACGCCTCGGGCGGACCGAGCTTGGCCTCCTCCGCGATCTGGGCGAGCAGCCAGTCGCGAAAGGCGCGGATCTTGGGCTGGTTGCGCTTGTGCTCGGGATAGACGAGCCAGCAGGCGACGCCGTCGAGGCTGAGAATCGGGAACGGCTGGACGAGGCGGCCGGACGCCAGCTCGTTGCGCCAGAACAGTGGCGACAGCATGGCCATCACCGTCCCGGTCAGGGCGGCATTGCCCTCGCTGACCTGGGAATCGAACCAGAAGCCCCTGTTCTTCGAAGGATCGGGCTGGGTGACGCCGGCATGCTCCAGCCATCGGCCCCACCAGGAATCCCCGGCGCCGATGCGCGGCACGCCGAGCACGTCCGCCGGCTCCGACAACGGATAGCGACGGAGGAAATCCGGGCTGCACATCGGCGTCGAGTGGAAGTTGAACAGGAAATGCTGCCGCAGCCCCGGCCAGCCGCCCCGGCCGGTGCGGATGCCGACATCGACCTCGTCGCGCGCCAGATCGACGATCTGGTTCTCGGTCCGCAGGCGCACCGCCAGCTCCGGCCGTTCGAACTGGAAGCTGCCGAGCCGCGGCGCCAGCCAGTTGGCGGCGAAGCTGTGGGTGGTGGTGATCCCGAGCACGTCCTCGGTCTCGGTGGCGAGCTCCGCGAAGGCGCTGGCGATGGTATCGAAGGCCGTCGACAGATGGGGGGCGAGCCTGCGGCCCGCCTCGCTCAGCTTCACGCGCTTCCTGTCGCGGGTGAACAGGACCTGGCCCACCCGCTCCTCCAACAAGCGGATCTGATAACTCACCGCCGCCTGGGTCATTCCCAGCTCGGCCGCGGCCCGCGTGAAATTCTCGTGGCGCGCGGCGGCCTCGAACACGCGGACGGCGCTGAGGGGCGGGATCTGGCGCATGGGCCACATGATAAGGCCTGCTTATACCCACTGTCGAGCCTTTCGTTGGAAAGCGCAGCGCGCAGGAGGCATGTTCCGGATGCAGCGGCGGCATGCGTCGCACCCCCGACCCAAGGCAAAGGACCGTTACAATGCGCGACGAAATCGATGCCCGCATCTGGGTGGAGCACGGCCCCGAATTCTCCAGGGGCGTCAGCAGGCTGCTCGAGGAATTGTGGCAGGCCTGGCAGGTACTGAACTGCCGTCGATATACCGGGCCATGGCGCCGGCGCGCCACCTGCTCGCCGGCGGGACGGCTCTAGCCCTCAACTCTCCCGGGACCCTGTCGGCCCGGGACCGACCAGGATCGAAAGTTTTCAGCGGCGCAGCCCCCGCCGCCCGGCCGGTCGCGCCCATCCCTCTGGCGCGGCCGGCCCTCCCCGCCCGCAGTTGGGCCCGCAAGAAGGAAAGGACCGACCATGCACCATCTCGCTCTCGTCAGTGCGGCGCTCGCCGCCAGCGTCGCCACCCCGCCGATCCTCGCACAGGGTCCGGTCGAAGCGCCAACGGCCCACGTCTCCTATGCCGACCTCAATCTCCGAACCGAGGAAGGCGTGGCCAAGCTCGACCGGCGGATCCACCGCGCCGTCACCCGGCTCTGCGCCGCCGAGGGTATCGCGGCGCTGCGTGCGCGGGTTCAGATCCGGAAGTGCCGGGAAACGGCGAGTCTCCGGGCCCAGCCGCAGAAGCTGCAGGCGATCGCGGCCGCACGGCGCGCCCCGAACTACGCGGCCCGCTGAGGCGAGGAACCAGGGATCGGCCGCGTCGACCGGACGCGGCCGATCGCCTGTACGGGAAGCACGCCCGGCCTCCGCTCCACGCCGGGACATTGGCGGCTGATTGCACCCGGGCCGCAGTTCCACTATAGGCTCGACGACCAGCCTCGGGACGCGTAACAGCCACGCGTAACCGGGGCGTTTGTCATTCTAAGCCGCGGTATTCCGCTGTTCCGGAGCCAAGCCGATGTCCCGCCGCCGCCAGATCTACGAAGGCAAGGCCAAGATCCTTTACGAGGGCCCCGAGCCCGGCACGCTGATCCAGTATTTCAAGGACGATGCGACTGCGTTCAACGCGCAGAAGAAGGGGACGATCTCCGGCAAGGGCGTGCTCAACAACCGCATTTCCGAGCATATCTTCACCCTGCTCGGCCAGATCGGCATCCCGCACCATTTCATCCGCCGGCTCAACATGCGCGAGCAGCTGATCCGGCAGGTCGAGATCGTGCCGCTGGAAATCGTGGTGCGCAATGTCGCCGCCGGGTCGCTGTCGAAGCGGCTGGGGATCGAGGAAGGGACGCAGCTCCCCCGCACGATCATCGAATATTATTACAAGGACGACGCGCTTGGCGATCCGATGGTCGCCGACGAACATATCGCCTGCTTCGGCTGGGCCAGCCAGGAGGAGATGAACGACATCGCCGACATGGCGGTCCGGGTGAACGATTTCCTGACCGGCCTCTTCGCCGGGATCGGAATCCGCCTCATCGACTTCAAGCTCGAATTCGGCCGTCTCTGGGACAATGATTACAGCCGCATCATCCTGGCCGACGAGATCAGCCCGGACGGCTGCCGCCTGTGGGACATGGCCACCAACGAGAAGCTGGACAAGGACCGCTTCCGCCGCGACCTCGGCGGCGAGGCCGAGGCCTATCAGGACGTGGCCCGGCGGCTGGGGCTCCTGCCGGAAGGCGAAGCGACCATGGTGCTGGACCTCGACCATCACAGGAAGAAGCGCGGCCGATAGGGATCGCGACTGGACCTGACCGGAATGGAAAAAGGCCCGCCGGCACGATGCCGGCGGGCCTTTTTTCTTCGCTCCGGCCGGACCGGAAGGGAGCCTTATTTGGCGCCTTCGGCCGGCCCGCCCATGGCGACCCGCGCACCGTCGGCCGCGGCCCGCTGCTGCAGTGCCAGCAGATAGTCGTTGCCTTGCATGAAGGGGGTCGGGTTGATCGCCTTGCCGTCCACCCGGACCTCGTAATGGAGGTGGCTGCCGGTCGAACGGCCGGTGGAGCCCATCAGTCCGATCACCTCGCCGCGCTTCACGCGCTGACCGGGACGCACCAGCAGCTTGGACAGGTGACCGTAGCGGGTCTGGATGCCGCGGCCATGATCGAGCTCGACCAGATTGCCGTAGCCGTTCACCCATTTGGCGCGGCCCACGAAACCATCGGCCGTCGCATGGATCTTGGTTCCGGTCGGTCCGGCCAGGTCGACGCCGGCATGCATCGCGGCGCGGCCGCGGAAGGGATCGGAACGGACGCCGTAGCCGCTGGTGAAATTGGTTCCCTGGACCGGCATGGTGGACGGGATCGCCACAGTGCCCTTCTCGAGCTGGTCGAGCTTCTTCCAGGTGTTGAACAGCTGCTTGAACTTCTCGTTGGCGGCCTTGAGCGGTTCGACCGCCTCGAACGGGCCGCCCTGGCCATGGAAACGGCTCGGTTCGAGGCCGAGCTTGCGGACTTCCGCGGCGGTATAGCCGTAACGCTCCTGCGCGAGCTGCTGCAGGGCCTGCATCTGGATCTGCACCGCCCGAAGCCGCTGGTCGACCTGGGCCGACCTTTCCTCGGGCGCCGGAGCCATCAGCTGGACGGCTGCGAAGATCGACCAGAACAGAATGATGCCCAAGATCGCGGCGCCCAGGATCTGCATTGCCGGGGTAATGGTGAAACGGCGAAGACACCCGCCGTCGCTGAGGAAAATATCGCGTGCGCGCAACAGATTGCGGAACCTGATCAGCGCAGCAGCATTACTATCATTCACGCTCGTCATTCCATTCCCCGGTCGGCCCCGTCAAAAGGGGGGTCGGCACGGCCACGCTATGCGGACCATGGTTTCTGCTAGGGCTGACGCGCCCTCACTTGGTTCGTCAGGAAGCTGCCCACCCGCTGACGTGTGGGTGCAGACTGTTAAACATCTTCTTTATCCGCAAGCCCGGCATAGTAATCCCGGGATAGACCGGCCCGGTCGCGCGCTGAATCGTTGAACGGTGGCTTCAGGGCTCCGCGGAAGTTACTTTCGATTAACCCTCTCCAAGTCGAAATTGGCTCAAATCCGCGGGATTCGGCGGCATGTTCAAACCACCGGGTGCCGGCGGCGACGTGCCGGATTTCGTCGTTGTAGATGCGGTCGAGAATGCCCGCCGACCGCAGATCGCCCGCCGCCCGGAAGCGTTCGACCGTCATCGGCGTAACGTCCAGGCCGCGGGCTTCCAGCACCATCGGCACCACGGCAAGCCGGGCCATCGGATCGTCGGCCGTCGCCGCCGCAGCCTCCCACAGCCCGCCATGGACGGGCAGCGCGCCATAGCGACTGCCAAGCGCGCGCAGCCGCCGCGCGATCAGCGCGAAATGCATCGCCTCGTCCGCGCCGACGGCGATCCAGTCGTCCACGAACGCGCGGGGAAAGGCGCCACCGAAGCGGCCGATCAGATCGAACGCAAGGTCGATGGCGACGAACTCGATATGGGCGAGGGCGTGGAGCAGCGCGATCCGTCCCCGTTCCGAACCGCCCTTCCCGCGCTTGGGCATGCGCGACGGGGGAAGCACCTGGAGCGCCGCCGGCCAGGCCGGCGCATCGGGCATCGGAACGTCGAACCGTGGCTCGAGCCGGCCACGCCGCCACGCCCGCGCGGCCCAGCGCGCGGCGCGCACCTTGTCCCGTGGTTCGGGGGTGGCGAGCACCGCGCGCGCGGCTGCGCCGATCGTTGGTGAAATGCTGTCCATGGTTTCAGGCGATTCCCGCGCGCCCGGCCATAGCCGCCGGTTCCCCGCAGGCACCAGCCCCGCCGAACGCGCACTGCACCTCGGCGATCATCCGATCCGCCTCACCCTCGTAGCGGGGCGAAAAGTGAAAGGGCTCGAGCCTTCTCACCCGGGCGGCGCGGCCGATCCGGCCCGCGGCGGTGGTCGTGAGGTGGCCACGCTCGGCGGCGAGGCCGGCATCGGCGGCGGCGAAGCTCGCCTCGATGAACAGGATGTCGGCCCGCGCCGCCAGGCTCGCGATCGCGGAACGATTGATCGGCGTGTCGGCGACATCGGTCACATAGGCGATCTTCTGGCCGCGACTGAGGGTCACCAGATCCCGCAGCTCCCCCAGGGGCATCGGCCCGCGTGGCGTGTCGATCGCCACATCGTCGGGTGCATCGCCGACCACCGCGCGCTTGAGCGCCTGCAGCCACTGGCCCGTCGCCAGCCCGAGCTCCTCGAGCCGGACCTTCCACACATTGGCATGGACCGGTTCGGCCACCGCATAGCCGATGCACGGCCCGTGATGATCGAGCAGGGCGGCGCTGGCGACGAAACCGGGCTCTTCGGCGATAGGCCCCTCTCCAGCCAGCACCGCCGGCTCCTCCCAGGCGAAGCGGCGCTTGAACCGGAAACGGGCGCGGCGGCGGACATCCAGGTCGATCTCGGTCACGTCGAAGACGAGATCGGTCGCATAGCGATCGACGAGATCCCATTCATAGGCCTGCAGCCTGTGATGCACGCGGGTGCAGAAGCCGGGCGGCCCGAACAGGCGAAGGATCTTCTCGCGGCCGACCAGGACACGCAGCAGCCTGTCGAATCCGATGAAATGGTCCATGTGCACATGACTGACGAACACATGGGTGACGCGAAGCAGGTCGCGCGTCGCAAGCGCGCCGAGATCGCCCATGTCGAACAGCAGCGCCCCGCGCTGGAACATCATCTCGACATAGACGGCCGGATCGCCGAAGCGGCCGTTCACGAGGCAGGGGTGCAGCGACGGGCGCATGCCGGATCAACCCGCCGTGCCGCCCGACCGATCCGCCCCCTTCCGCATTCCGGTCCCAGCACCGGCCCCGATCCCGGCTCTCCCGGCTCTCCCGGCTCTCCCGGCTCTCCCGGCTCAGGCGAGCCAGGACCGGATCTCGCCTCCGCGCAACCGAAGCACCACGGCCTGGATCAGGCGGAAGAGGTGGACGAGACAGGAAATCACGGTCCACCAGGCGACGGCGATGAGCCCGACGTCGGGCCTGCCGAAGAGCATGCTGACGAACAGAATCACCATGTTCGGATTGCGCCGGGCCGTGATCAGCCGGAAGTCGGAATCAAACTTGCGCCAGACATGGATATGCATGTCGAACAGCCGCAAGAACGCGCCCTCGATCAGGCGCTGGATCACATAGCCGCCGATGATCAGGACCATCATCAGCCCGAACGTGTCGGGCGGAAGCGGAAGGCCGTAGGCCGCCAGCCCGACGCCCCAGGCATACCACCAGAAAGGGGGATGGATGAGGTCGATGCCGTGATCGAACACATTTCCCCACGCAGAGGAGGTTATGGTGCACCGGGCGAGCTTTCCGTCGACCGTGTCGAGGACCATGAAGGCAAGCCCCACCGCCATGCCGGCCCAATAATATCCTTCCCAGAACAGGATGGTCGCGGCGACGCAGAATATGCCGCCTGCCGTCGTCACCGCATTGGGGCTGATTCCGAAACGGGCGGCGAGACGGGTGAGCACCAGCGCCCATTCCGGCCAGAGATATTTGGTGAGGATGTCGGTGACGCCCTTGTACGCGCCGAAATAGCTCGCCCGCTCCGCCGCGCGAACCGAGCCCGGCTCCAGGCGCATCAGGAACGGCTGCTCGCGCTTGCGCAGTTCCGCATTGATGCGCGTACCCCCTTCCTCATGTGCCATGATGTCGAGCGGGCCGTCGGCCGGCAGGGCGGCATCGGCGGTCATCGCGGCCGCCACGGCCGCACGCTCCGCGGCGTCACGGCAATGGGCGATCGCGACCTTGTCGCCGAGGGTGAGCGCCAGGCCGGGATGATCGGCAAGGTAGCGCAGCCAGGACGGATCGAAGACGAAGGCGCGGTTCACCAGCAGCGCCGGCCCCTCTCCTCGCGGCTGCTCGCCGATCGCGAACCCGCGGACCCTGGCGATACGCCGGACCCGTTCGTCCACGGACATGCCCCAGAGACGGGTTTCATTGCTGCCGACGAGCACAACCTCCAGTGGCGTCGATTTCAATCGGAGTTCCTCAGCAATGGCGCAGCGACCGCAGTTCTGCGGCCTTTATCGGGGAGGCGTGCGGCTGGAAAGACCGGAAAGGACAGGCGATGCGCGAACGGTCGGCGGGGGGACGATCCCGCGCCCGCCCCGACATGGATCGCACCATTCGCCGCGTCGACAGGCCGTCTTGCCGATCCCCCGCCACCTGCAGGTCCATCCTGAACGGATCGTTGTGCATGGTTAATGAAACCGCTGTCAGTCTGGTCGCGTTCTTCGGAACAAAGGTTCATGTGAGGAAGAGGGCTATGCGTAAACTGTCTCTTGCTATCGCTGCTGCGGCCATGACCGTCCCGGTCGCCGCGCCGGTCGCCTTTCCGTCGCCTGCCCAGGCGCACGGCAAGCATTACAAGGGCCATTACAAGGGCAAGGTATGGCGGGATTCCCGCGGCCGCCTGCGCTGCAAGCGTTCGGACGGCACCACCGGCCTGATCATCGGTGCCGCCGGCGGCGCGCTGGTGGGCCGTGCGATCGACACCAGGGGCGAACGGGCAACGGGCACCATCCTCGGTGCTGCGGCCGGCGCACTGCTCGGCCGTGAGATCGATCGCGACAGGAGCGGCTGGCGCTGCCGCTGATCCAGCCGCGTGATTCCGGATCCGCCGTGTGAGGCCGGCGCGCATCGGCGCGTCGGCCCGACGGCGGATTTCGGGTTCAGGCGTTGCCGGTCGCGCCGTTCTTGCGGGGCGTCGTCCGCTTCGCCGAAGTCTTCGGCGCCTTGACGGACGTGCGGGTGCTCGCCTTCCCAGTGCTCGACTTGGCGGCGCTCTTCGCCTTCGTCCCCGACGCGGCCTTGGCCGCCTTCGTAGCCTTCGACTTCGTCTTTGCCGCGCCACCCGACTTCGAAGCGCTCTTCGTCGCCGCCTTGGGTGCCGCAGCACTCCGCGCCGTCGTGGACTTGCCGCCCGTGGACTTGGCGCTGGTGGACTTGGCATTGCCCGCGGGGGCATGCGTGGCGCTCGCCATCACCCGGCGAACGGCATCCGTCGCAGCGGTCAGGATGGCCGCGCCGATCTTGCTCGCATTGTCCGCAGCGGCCTCCGCGCCTTCGACGGCATCCTGGCTCGCCTTCTTGGCGCCCTTTCGCACCTTCTCGTTCGCCGTCAGCGCAGCGGCTGCCGCGACCAGCCCGGCGGCCAGCATGCTGCGTGCGACCGGATTCTGGGCGAGCTCCGCCAGTTTCTCGGTCGCGGCGTTGACGCTCGCCTTGTAGCTGGACTTGCCGTCGGTCTCGCTCTTCGAGGACTTCGCCATTGCAGTCTCCTACGCTGTCGTCACTGGACCGTAACAGAGGTCCAACGTCACGAACAGTTCCTTTTAGCACGGGATCGGTTGCCCGATCCTTAAGTTGTTCTTCGCATCCGCCTCCGAATCCGCATTTCTACGCCACGAAGCCCGATTCAACTGCCCGGATCGTCGTAGGGATAGGACCTGCCTTCGGGGTCGACCGCCGTGGGGCCGGGCTGGACCAACTCGGGTTCGTCCTCCCCATGTCCCTTCTCGCGCTCGGCCGTCTCGGGAATCTCCCCGTGCCTCGCCTCGTCGCTTGCAGGAAGCGGATGGCGCTGGCCGGGACGCCCGCTCATCCGTGCTGCCCCTGGTGGCGATCGCGGGGCGCCCGCGTCGCCTCTTCGATCGGGCGCGGCCCGCCCTGCGGATCGCTGCCGGCGCCGGCCATGGGATCCTTGTCGTGATCCTCATCGGGATTGCCTCCACCGCCGGCTCCCGAGCCGGACCCACGGACTTCCCCGGTTTTCCGGTCGATCGTCGCGCGTCGTCCGCGCTCGCCGCCCGCTTCCCTGGTCCTGTCCATCTGTCTCTCCTCTCGAAGGAAGAACGTCGGGTGGTGGGCGCCGTTCCGTCCGTACCGGCACGGAGGCTGGCTGTCAGCGGGCCCGGGTCCAGCGCTGCGACTGGCAGATGAAGAGGACGCAGCCGCTCACCTTCAGCGATCCGTCGGGATTGAGCCTGAGCACGGACCGGTAGGTCTTGCCGCTCTCGGGGTCGTAGATCCGTCCTCCGTCCCACCGGTCGGCCCGGGCGACGAAACCGCTCAGTATCTCCAGCCCGATCAGCGGCCGCTTGCGCAGGGCCGGATCGGGATTGTGGACGTCGGTGCTCGGATGGCCGGGCTTGCGGATGAGCGCCCTGGCGATCCGCCCGCAGACGCTGGGGCCGCACGGCCGGATGGAGATCAGCGCGCTCTTGTCCTCGATGACCCAGTCGCCGGCGACCGGCGGCGCCGCCGAAGCGGCGGCCGAAACGGGCAGGAACAGCAGCGCAACGGAGACGGCGGATCGCATGGCGTCCTCCCTCCGATCAGATCGGTTGGCGACCCCTCCTGCACCTCTTATGGTGCGCCGACAATGACCGAAGCCAGCATTTCGACCATAGCCCAGATCATCCAGCTGGCGGTGGCCCCCGTGTTCCTGCTCGCCGGCATCGGCAGCTTGCTCAATGTGATGGCGGGCCGGCTCGCCCGCGTCGTCGACCGGGCGCGCCAGCTCGAGCGGCACGTACCGACCGCCGATGCGGAGGAACAGGCCATCGAGCTGAGGGAGTTGGAGATCCTCGATCGGCGGATGACCTTCTGCCACTGGTCGATCGGCCTCAACACCACGGCGGCGCTGCTGATCTGCCTGGTGGTCATGATCCTGTTCATCGCCGATCTGGTCGAGATGAAGTTCGCGCTTTACGTTTCGCTGCTGTTCATCGCGGCCATGTTCAGCCTCACCATCGGGCTGCTGCTGTTCCTGGCGGAAGTGACGCTCGCCACCCGCTTCGTCCGGGTGAGCGAGAAATTTCTCGACCGGCGGACGCGGCACACCCGCTGAAGCGGCCCGGTCCCGGGATGCGGCGCGCCGGGCATCCGATGACTGCGCCCCGAACCAGCCAGGCCAAAAAACCAAGGGGCCGCCGGACCTGTGCCCGACGACCCCTTAAACATGGTCAGCGGCCGGAGGCTCCGGCCCGGAAGACCTTGGAAAGCCTAGGCTTTCATCTCCCGAACGAACCGAACCGACCCCTCTGCTGAACCATGAGACATCGGATCACCTCCTTTCGCTTGTTGAAGACAAAAACGATAATGAGTCCTCGGGACTCGCCGATCAAGTCTTGTAATCAAAAAACTTTCGGATAATCCTCTTTGGCTCGCGCCGTTCCGGCGAATTCCTTTCAGCCTCGACAATCCTCGATCACCCGCGCCGGTTCCTGCCAGGACGGAATAATGAGCATTTCGGTTCCCGGCACTTCCACCGTGAAGCGCCCGCGGCTGAAGGCCACCATGTCGAGGAAGGTATCGCCGGCGGGCAGGCGGCTGTACACATAGGGCGCCGGATCGGTCTGCACCGAAAGCGGGAAGTTGCGCTGTCCGAACGAGGTGCGCACCGTCATGGTGTTGCCGCTGGTGGTGCCCTGGCGCGAAAGCGTGATCGTGCGGCTCGCCTGGTCGCAGCGGACGACGAAGCTCGGCTGGAAGTTGGGCAGCCCGAACAAGGCCTGCGATCCGGACGCGTCCTGGCGATAGGACCAGCTGCCCCGGCTCAGGGGAACGTCGCGCCAGTCGCCCGTCGGCGGTGGCGCGGGCGGCGGTGGCGGCGGCACCGGTGCAGGAGCGGGCGGCTGCGGCTGGGGCGGAGGCGTCGGCTCGACGCAGGCGCCGAGCAGCAGGAAACCTCCAAGCACAAGAACACGCACTGAATTCATCACCCGCTCCCGCATCATGCCTGTGGGCCGTCAACAGCATGGCTTGGGTTTCGATCCAAGCCCGAAAGTGACCTGCATCGGCGGAACGCGGCCGGCCGCCGTCGCGGCCGGGGCGTTCCGCCACGATCAGCGGCTGCGCCGGCCGCCCATCCTGATCTTCTGCTGCTTCCCGAAACGGGTCTTTCGGGTCCCCGGCTTGCCCTCGGTGGAATGGCCGCGGATCGGCGCCTTGCGCTCATGCTCCGGCAGCCCGAGTTCCTCGGCCTCGAGCCGGCGGATCTCGTCGCGCAGCCGGCCGGCCTCCTCGAATTCAAGATCGGCGGCCGCCTTGCGCATCCTCTGCTCCAGCTCCTCGATATAGGCCCGCAGATTGTGCCCCACGAGATGCGGCTTCTCCTCGTCGCCAGTCTCGACCAGCACGGAATCGCGGTTCGACACGTCGGCAAGGATGTCGGCGATGTTGCGCTTGATCGTGGTCGGCGTGATCCCGTGCGCCTCATTATAGGCCACCTGCTTCTCGCGCCGCCGCTCGGTTTCGCGCAGCGCCCGCTCCATCGATCCGGTGATGCGATCGGCATAGAGGATGACCCGGCCCTCCACGTTGCGCGCCGCGCGGCCGATGGTCTGGATCAGCGAGGTTTCCGAGCGCAGGAAACCTTCCTTGTCGGCATCGAGGATGGCGACCAGTCCACATTCGGGGATATCGAGCCCTTCGCGCAGCAGGTTGATGCCGACCAGGACGTCATAGACGCCCAGGCGCAGGTCCCGGATCAGCTCGATACGCTCCAGCGTCTCGACGTCGGAGTGCATGTAGCGGACCTTCAGCCCCGCTTCGTGCAGGAATTCGGTGAGATCCTCGGCCATGCGCTTGGTCAGCGTCGTCACCAGGGTACGATAGCCCTTCCGCGCCGTTTCCTTCGCCTCGAAGATGAGGTCGTCGACCTGGTCCTCGACCGGCTTGATCTCGACCGGCGGGTCGATGAGCCCGGTGGGACGGATCACCTGCTCCACGAACACGCCGCCGGTCTGCTCCATCTCCCAGGAACCGGGGGTGGCGGACACCGCCACCGTCTGCGGGCGCATCGCATCCCATTCGTTGAAGCGGAGCGGGCGGTTGTCGATGCAGCTCGGGAGGCGGAATCCATATTCCGCCAGGGTGATCTTCCGGCGATGGTCGCCGCGTGCCATGGCTCCGATCTGCGGCACCGTCTGGTGACTCTCGTCGACGAACAGCAGCGCATTCTCCGGCAGATATTCGAACAGGGTCGGCGGCGGTTCGCCCGGCAGCCGCCCGGTGAGGAAGCGCGAGTAATTCTCGATGCCCGCGCAGGATCCGGTCGCGGCGATCATCTCCAGATCGAAATTGGTGCGCTGTTCGAGCCGCTGCGCCTCCAGCAGCTTGCCCTCGGCCGTGAGTTCCTTCAGCCGCTCCGCAAGCTCGTGCCGGATCGCCTCCATCGCCTGCTTCAGGGTCGGGCCGGGGGTCACATAGTGCGAATTGGCATAGACCTTCACATAATCGAGGTTCGCGACCTTCTTGCCGGTGAGCGGATCGAACTCGACGATCTCCTCGATCTCGTCGCCGAAGAAGCCGATCCGCCAGGCCGTATCCTCATAGTGGGACGGGAAGATCTCCAGATTGTCGCCGCGCACCCGGAAATTGCCGCGCGCGAAGGCCTGGTCGTTGCGCTTGTACTGGAGCGCGACCAGCTTGCGCACGATCTCGCGCTGGTCGACCGTCTGCCCGCGCTTCAGCGTGAAGGTCATGGCCGAATAGGTCTCGACCGAGCCGATGCCGTAGAGGCAGGAGACCGAGGCCACGATCACCACGTCGTCGCGCTCGAGCAGCGACCGGGTGGCCGAGTGCCGCATCCGGTCGATCGCCTCGTTTATCGAGCTCTCCTTCTCGATATAGGTGTCCGACCGGGGCACATAGGCCTCGGGCTGGTAATAATCGTAATAGCTGACGAAATATTCGACGGCATTGTCGGGAAAGAAGCTCTTGAACTCCCCGTAGAGCTGCGCCGCCAGGATCTTGTTGGGCGCAAGCACCAGCGCCGGCCGTTGCAGTTCCTCGATCACCTTGGCCATGGTGAAGGTCTTGCCGGATCCGGTAACGCCGAGCAGCACCTGCATGCGCTCGCCCTGCCGCGCCTGTTCGACCAGTTCGGCGATTGCGGCCGGCTGGTCGCCAGCGGGCTGATAATCCGAAACGATCCTGAAACTCTTGCCGCCCTCGGCCTTTTCCGGACGCTGCGGCCGATGCGGAACGAACAGCCCTGCGCCTTCGGGCTCCTCGAGCCCGGTCCTGATTGCGATCGCCATGTTCTCTATATGGCCATTCGCGCCGGCAAGCGCTACCGTGCACTCGGACAAGAAGAAGGGAGGGGGCGATGCGTCGAAGCGCGGTCCTTGCGTCTCTGCTGATGGTTTCCTGCTCGGGCGGAGGCGGGGGTCAGGAAAATGAGGCCGCCGCTCCCGCCGAAGCGGAAGCCACCGCCCTCGAACCCGGCCAATGGGAAGTGACATCGGAGGTCCAGAGCAGCCGCGAAGGCGCCCAGGGCGCACGGATGGTCACCGCCGAGACCAGGGCGATGCCGAACGTGCCCAAGACCTCCACCGCCAGCCTGTGCATCGCGCCGGAGCAGGCGAGCGAGCCGCCGACCTTGCTGTTCGCCGTCTCGCGGAAGGACTGCACCTACGACAATTTCTACATGTCGGGCGGACGCATCGTCGCCTCGCTGAGCTGTCCCCAGGCCGACGGCCAGGTCTCGATGAGTGTCGACGGCACCTTCACCGGAAGCAGCATCGAAGCGGAGACCGGAACGACCATCGGCATCTACGGCACCGGAACCCTGATGGTGCAGTCGAAGCTCGCTGCCCGCCGCATCGGCGCCTGCGAAGCGGAGGACGGAGCCGGTTCCTGAGCCCGGTCGGCGGGGCGGGACCGGCCGGTGGGTGGCCATTCCGCCGTCGAAGCGTTACGCTGGAAGAACAACCGAAAGGGGGAAGAGGATGCGTAGGATCGTCATGGCGTCGGTGGTGCTGCTTGCGGCCTGTTCGGGCGGCGGGGGCGAAAATCAGGGTGCCGAGGGCGCGAAGGAAAGCAGCGCGCTGACCCTGCAGCCCGGCGAATGGGAGATGTCCACCGAGGTTCTCGAAATGACCCTCGCCGGCAAGGCGGCGCCCACGCCCGGCCCGGCGAAGATGAACGTCTCGACCAGGACCTGCATCACGCCGGAGCAGGTCGCGCAGCCCGAGCCCACGGTGTTCGCCGGCAGCAACGGAAGCTGCAAATATGACAATTTCTACATGTCGGGGGGCCGCCTCGTCAGCGCCATGACCTGCGCCCAGCCCGGCGGCGGCGAGATGAAGATGAGCACGGAAGGCAGTTTCACGCCGACATCGATCGACGCGACGATGGAAATGACCAGTTCCGTGAGCGCGCCGGGCGACATGAAGATGAAGGCGAGGCTGCAGGGCAAGCGGCTCGGCGACTGCCCGGCCGAAAGCGCGGCCAAGGCCTGATGGTTTCGGGCGGCGCCCAATGGCGCCGTCCGAAGCGAAGCGCTCCTGTCAGGGTTGGGGCGGGATGATCCGGAAGCCCGGGGGCGGCCGGTTCTCGACATGGCCTTCATGATAGAGGTCGATGGCGATGTCGGTCCGGCCCGGTCCGACGGCACCGCAATCGACCGGATGGATCTCGGTGATAGAGCCGAAGGCCCCCACCTCGCCCGTGGATTTGGATCCGATCTTCGGCGCGCTGCCGTCCGCGCAGCGCAGCCGGGCGAGATAGGCATAGGCCCCTTCGGGTCCGCCGATCCGCACCGGATTCTGCAGGGTGCCGAGCGGATATCCGTCGGCGGCGGCGATGGCGCGCGCCAGTTCCTCGTCGCTGCTCCCCTCCCCGAAGGCTTCGAGTATCTCGCGGGGAACCGGGGATTCCTCGCGCGGAGGCGCAAGGGCATCGGCCCGGGCCGCGAGCAGGACCGTGGCGGATATCAGGAGGATGGGGAATCGGGGCATCCGCGGTCGATAGCGGCAAGCCGGGAGCAGGAAAAGCGACGGCGAGCCGGACGGATCGCTGGGCGAGCCGAAAATTCGCGGACAGGACGAACCCGGCGGCGTCACTGCCTCGCTTGCTAATGAAAATCGCGGCTCCGGACCGGAATGGTCGCTTCCGGGCGAGACGGGCGCGTGTAGAGGTCGCGGGGCCGGTGCTTCCAGCGTTCGCGATCCGGCGGGCCGCCATGGACCGCCGCATCGCCTGGGCCGGGCCGGTGCGGGAAATCCAGCGCGCCGACGGAATGCAGAAGGGGGGTCATGTCCTCCAGCCGGTCGGAAATGACATGGATGACATCGCCCTCCCGCTGCAGCCGCCCCTTCACTCCGATCATCGGCGAGGACAGGACGATCCGGCGCTGCGCCTCGAAATTGCGTTGCCAGATGATGATGTTGGCGATGCCGGTTTCATCCTCCAGGGTGACGAAGGTGACATTGCCGGCGCCCGGCCGCTGGCGCACCAGGACGATGCCGGCAACCTCGACCTTGCGGCCGTCCCGGATGGTCCGTAGCGCGCCGCAGGGAAGGATGCCGCGCTGGTCGAGCTGCTGCCGCAGGAAGGCGAGCGGATGCGCACGGAGCGACAGCTGGACGCTGCGATAATCCTCGACCACCTCACGGCCGGCGGTCATCGGCTTCAGCGACACTTTCGGCTCGATCGCCAGCGACGCCTCGCGCGCATCGGCGGCTGCGAACAGCGGCAAGGGCTTTTCGCCCAGCCCCCGCACCTGCCAGAGCGCCTGGCGCCGATCGAGCCCGAGGGAATGGAAGGCATCGGCATCGGCCAGCTTCTCGAGCGCCGCCACCGGCACGCCCGAACGGCGCCAGACGTCCTCGATCGATGTGAAGGGCCCCTCCTCGCGCACCATGAGAATGCGGGCGGCATCATCATTGGAAAGCCCCTTCACCATCCGCAGACCGAGACGAAGCGGAAACAGCACCCTCCCCTCCCCCGGAGTTCCGGAGGAGGATAAAGGGGAGGAAATGCTGCCTTCCAGCGTGCAGTCCCAGCGGCTCGCCCGGATGCAGACGGGCCGTATCTCCACGCCATGGTCGCGGGCGTCACGGACGATCTGGGCGGGGGCGTAGAAGCCCATCGGCTGGGCGTTGAGCAGGGCCGCGCAGAAGACGTCCGGATGATGGCATTTCATCCAGGAGGAGGCATAAGCGATCTTGGCGAAGCTCGCCGCATGGCTTTCGGGGAAGCCGTAGCTGCCGAACCCCTCGATCTGCTTGAAGGTGCGTTCCGCGAAATCGGGATCGTAGCCGTTGGCGATCATCCCGCCCACCAGCTTGTCGCGAAAGGCGCTGACGCCGCCGGTATGCTTGAAGGTCGCCATCGAGCGGCGAAGCGCATCGGCTTCTGCCGGAGTGAAGCCGGCGCCGACGATCGCCACCTTCATCGCCTGTTCCTGGAACAGGGGGACGCCGAGGGTCTTCTTGAGCACCGCCCTCAGTTCCTCGCTCGGATATTCCTCCTTCTCCTTCCCTTCGCGCCGGCGGAGATAGGGATGGACCATGTCGCCCTGGATCGGGCCGGGGCGCACGATCGCCACCTCGATCACCAGGTCGTAGAATTCCTTCGGCTTCATCCGCGGCAGCATGCTCATCTGCGCGCGGCTCTCGATCTGGAAGACGCCGATCGTGTCGGCCTTCCGGATCATCGCATAGGTCGCCGGATCGTCCTCCTGCAGCGCCGGAGATGCCATTTCCATGGCGATCCCCTTGTGATCGCGCAGCAGCTCGAAGGCTCGGCGCATGCAGCCGAGCATGCCGAGCCCGAGCACGTCGACCTTCATGAAGCGCAGCGCATCGATATCGTCCTTGTCCCATTCGATCACCCGCCGGTCCTCCATCGTCGCGGGAGCGATCGGGACGAGGTCGTCGAGCCGGTCCTGGGTGAGCACGAAGCCCCCGGGATGCTGGCTGAGGTGCCGTGGCGCTCCGATCAGCTCGCGCGCCAGACCGAGCGTGAGCGCGAGGCGCGGATCGCTGCCGTCGAGATTGAGATCGCGGAGGTGCCGCTCCCCCACCCCTTCGTTCGACCAGCCCCAGACCTGCCCGGCGAGCGTCCCGGTCAGATCCTCCGGAAGACCGAGCGCCTTGCCGACGTCCCTGACTGCGCCGCGCGCGCGATAGCGGGTGACCACGGCGGTCAGCGCCGCCCGGTCGCGGCCATAATGGTCGTAGATCCACTGGATCACTTCCTCGCGCCGCTCATGCTCGAAATCGACGTCGATGTCGGGCGGCTCGTTGCGTTCGCCGGAGACGAAGCGCTCGAACAGCAGTTCGTGCTTGATCGGATCGATCGAGGTGATCCCGAGCAGGTAGCAGACCACCGAATTGGCCGCCGAGCCGCGCCCCTGGCAGAGGATCTTCCGGCTGCGCGCGAACTGGACGATCGAATGGACGGTGAGGAAATAGGGCGCGTAGCGAAGCCGGCCGATCAGCGCGAGTTCGTGCCGGAGCATCTTCTCATAGGCTTCGGGCAAACCGCCCGGAAAGCGCTCGGCCGCCGCCGTCCGGACCTTGGCTTCCAGCTCCTGCTGGGGGCTGGTTCCCTCCGAAACCTCGTTCGGATATTGATAGGCGAGCTGGCCGAGATCGAACCGGCAGCGCTCGACGATCTCCTCACCGGCAGCGATCATGTGCGGCCAGCGGGCGAACAGCCGCTCCATTTCCGAGGCGGCCTTCAAATGCCGGTCGGCATGGCGCTCGCGGCGGAAGCCGAGCTGGTCGATCGTGCATTTCTCCCGGATCGCGGTGACCACGTCCTGCAGCATCCGCCGGTCGGGCGAATGGAAGAGCACGTCGCCGGTGGCGAGCGGCTTCACCCCCGCATCGCGGGCCATCCGGTCGAGCCGGTCGATGCGCAGCATGTCGCCCGGCCGCCGCTGGTAGGAGATGGCGGCAAAGGCGCGATCGCCGAAGATCCCGCGCACCCGCTCCATCGCGCTCGCGGCCGCCATATCCGCACGATCGGTCACCAGCGCGGCGACCAGCCCCTCGGCCGATCCCGCCACATCCTCCCAGCTGATCCGGCATTCGCTCTTGCCGAGCCATTGGCCCTCCACCCTGTGCTGGGGACGGCCGGCGGTGAGCAGGCGGGTGAGCCGCGACCAGGCCGCCCGGTCCTCGGGATAGACCAGGAGGCTTTCGCCCGAGACGAGATCGAGCCGGCAGCCGGGCACGAGGCGCACGCCGGTCGCCTTCGCCGCTTCCCATGCGCGCACCATCCCCGCCACCGAATTGCGGTCGACCACGCCAAGGGCCCCGATCCCGAGATTGGCCGCCGCAGCGAACAGTTCCTCGCAGGAGGAAGCGCCGCGCAGGAAGCTGAAATGGGTGGTGACCTGAAGCTCGGCGTAGGTCATCACCCGAACACCCCGTGCAGGTACCAGCCGAGATCGCCGGTGCGTCCGTCGACGCCGTCGCCGCGCCGGAACAGCCAGAAGCGGGCGCCGGCCTCGTCCTCGACCTGGAAATAGTCGCGCACCGATTCGGCTTCGCGCCGGTTCTTCCACCATTCGCCGTAGATGCGTTCGGGGCCGTCCGCCTGGCGGACGACATGGGTTCGGCCGCGCCAGGTGAAGCGCCGCGGCGGGCCGTCGGGGAGCAGGGCGATCACCTGTTCCACCCGTTCGGGGCGGGGGAGCAGGCGCACCGGCCGCGGCCAGTCGGTCGGCCAGCCGACGACCGGCTCGAGCGGCCCGACCCGCTTCTGGCTGCGCTCCGGAACGTCGCTCTCGACCGCGCTGAAGCGGAACAGGCGATGGGCGCCGAGGCGGCTGGCGAGGCGATCGATCAGCGGGGCGAGATCCGGAGGCGGCGGATCGCCTTCGAGGCCGCTGCCGATCGCGGCGGGCGCGAGCGGCTCGCATCGCCGGGCGACCAGGGTCATCGCCTCGATCCCGAAGCCCGGCTCGATCCGCTCGACCCTCTCCAGGAACAATTTCAGCAGATGGGCGGTATCGCGCGTGGCCTGCGCGGTGCCGATGGACATATGCTGCCCGGCGCCGTCGACCCGCCCGCAGACCAGGGTCAGGACGCGGGCGGCCAGCCCCTTTTCCTCGAGATCGGCGACCAGCCGAACCATCAGGCGGCGGATTCCTTCCCCGATCGCTTCGGCGGTGGCGATCGGTTCTGCGAAGCGAAGCGCCGCCGACGGCGGCTCTTCCGGGATCACCGGCTCGATCGCTTCGGGCGAACGGCCGAGCGCCTGATCGAGCCGGGTCAGCAGGGTGCGGCCGAAGCGGCGGTCGAGCGGCCCCCGCGGCATGGACAGAAGATCGCCGATCCGCTCGATTCCCAAGCGGCGGGCGGCGCTCACCACATCCTCCTCGATGCGCAGTGCGGCGAGCGGCAGCGGCGCGAGCGCTTCGGCTTCCGCACCGGCCGGGCAGAGGGCCAGCGTCTCGCCACCATGCCGCGCCAGCGCATGGGCCACGCCGGCCGTGCCGGCGACGGCGATCCGGGCGGACAGGCCGATCCTGGCGCAGAAATGCAGGATATGGGTGCACATCGCCTGTTCGCCCCCGAACAGATGGGCAACCCCCTGGAGATCGAGCCACAGGCCGTCGGTGCCGGAAACGGCGGCCCGCGGGGTCCAGCGGCGCGCCGCGAACAGCGCCAGCTGCTGGAGGAAGGCGGCATCCGCCTCGGGCTCGGCATCGACGATCCTGAGACCCGGCACCAGCGCCCGTGCCTGGGTCACCGCCATGTCCGGGACGAGGCCCAGCTCCGTGGCGACGGGGCAGGCGGCGGCAATCGTCATCCGCTGGCCGGAGCGATGGATGGTGACCAGAGGATCTTCGTCGGCCGCCCGGGACGGCGGCTGCCGATGATGGGGGGACGGCCCGGTCTGCGCCTGCCGTTCCTCGCGCGCCCAGCGCGCACCCGGCCGCCAGCCGCCTCCGCGCGGGACCGAGCAGTCGATGCGGCCGTCTTTCGCTTCCGTTCCGGGCAGCGGCGGACCGGGCGCGTGCGGACCGGCAGGCACGACGGAGGCGGAATCAGGCCGCCCGCTTTTCCGCGCTTCGATCCGCCGCAGCCGGTCGATGGGAAGATGGGGCAGGTAGAGCGAGGCGACCCTCGACATCGGGGCTCTCCACTATCCATTCACAAGGTTTGCCGCCGCGCTGCCTGACCAGGCCGACGCGCCATCGGGCACGGCCGACGCCGGGAACCGGCAGGGCGGCGGACGGGACGCTGCCGATTCGCCAGCGCGTCACCGCCGCCGAAGGCAGGGCGAACGGATCCTCGCCGCTCCTGCGCCAGCGCCGCAGCATGAAGGCGGTGGTGCCCCTGTCCTCGGCGCCGAGCTGCAGCCGGCGGGTGGCCGCCATGGAAGCCCAGCCGACCTCCCCCACCACGGCGGCAAGGCCGCCATGGCGAAGCCCTTCTTCCATCACCGCCAGCACATCCTCGTCGCAGCCGCATTCGGCGAAGAGGAGCCGGTCGGGGCCGAGCCCCGCCTGGGCCAGGCCGGGTGCAAACAGATCGCGGTGCCGCACCGCCCAGAGCACCGGAGTCGCCGGGTCCCGCCGCGCCGCAATCCCGGCCACGAACAGCCAGGCCGCAGCCTCGTCGCCGGGAGCCGGCCTTTCCCCCGTCACTTCATGCAGCGCGGCGGTGGCCAGGCCCCCGCCCTGAAGCCGCCGGTCGACAGGATCGAGCCCGAAGGGCAGATGCGCCCGGGAAGCGCCCTGCCCGTTCGATTCGATCGCGCGCACGGCCGCCCGCAAGGCGGCAAGGCGCTCGGTCCGGAGGGCAGAAGAAGCAGGCATCACAGCGAATCACGACTCATTTGTTCTCTATATGTTCCGATCATGCCGGGTGAGAGTCAACCGGAGCGGCGCACAGCCTGCGCAGCCCCGCGTTTGCAAAATGGACCACTGACACTAGCTTAGGCCGCAATGCCCCTTTTCCGACGCGGATTCCTCCCCTTCCTTGCCGTCCTCGCCCTGCCGCTCCAGCCGGCGGCGGGACAGGCCGCGCCGGCGGCGCAGCAGGCTCCCCAGCCCACCGCCGTCTCCCCCGCGACCGACGCCAGCGACTGGCTCTACCGGGGCAGCGACCTTCCGCGCGATCCTGCCTGGCAGATGGGAAGGCTGGACAATGGAGTCCGCTACGCCGTTCGCCGCAACCCGCTGCCGGCCGGCCAGGTCTCGATCCGGATCCGGATCGATGCCGGCGCGCTGAACGAGGCACCCCACGAGCAGGGCTGGGCCCATTTCCTCGAGCATATGGTCTTCCGCGGCACCAAGAGCTTCGGCGACCGGGAAGCCCGCAATATCTGGCAGAAGCTCGGCGCCCGCTTCGGCAGCGACACCAATGCCGCCACCACGCCGACCCAGACCATCTACCAGCTCGACCTGCCGCACGCCGACCGCGCCGCGCTGGACACGAGCCTGAAGATCCTCGCGGAAATGATGGACTCGGCCCTCATCGCCCCCGCCACCGTCGAGGCCGAGCGCAAGGTCATCCTCGCCGAAAAGGACCGCCGGCCGGAGCTCGCGACACGCCTCAACGACGTCCTGCGCCCACTCTTCTACGCCGGCCTCACCTTCGCCGAACGCGACACGATCGGCACCGACGAAACGCTCGCAGCCGCCAGCTCCGAAGGACTGCGCGCCTTCTACGAGCGCTGGTACCGGCCCGATCGCGCCACCGTCGTGATCGTCGGCGACGCCGATCCGGCAATGCTGGTCGAGCTGATCACCCGCCATTTCGAGGACTGGAAGGCCAGCGGCCCTCCGCCCGAAGAGCCGGACGACGGGCGCATCACCGATCCCCCGTCGCGGGTCGCCGCCCTCGCCTATCCCGGCGCGCCCACCGGGGCGTCGCTGATGTGGCTGCGGCCGCACAATGACGGCCCGTCGACCGTCGCCCGCAACCGGGACGAGCTGGCGGAACAGCTCGCCGCGCGCATCATCAATCGCCGGCTCAGCGCCAGGGCGCGGGCCGATGCGCCCTTCACGGACGCCTCGCTGTCGATCGGGCGCGAGCGCCGGATCGCCGATTCCACGCAATTGTCGATCACGCCCCGGGAAGGGCGCTGGCGCGAGGCCCTGGTCGAAGCCTTCGCGATCCTGGCCGATGCCCTGCGCGCACCGCCCAGCGCAGCGGAAATCGAGCGCGAACTGAAGAACAGCAGGACAGCGATCAATTCCGCCGTCGCCGGCGAAAGCACGATCCGGTCGAACCAGTGGGCGCAAAGGTTCGTCAGTGCGGTCGACGGCCATCAGGTGATGATCGGCGCCGCCAACATGCAAGCGCTGTTCGACCAGCTCGCCCCCGAGATGACTCCGGAACGGATCGGGGCGGCGACGAAAAGCCTGTTCAGCGGGTCCGGGCCGCGGATGCTGCTTCTTACGCCGGAGCCGGTCGAAGGAGCGCCGGACAGCCTCGCCGCCGCGCTCGCGGCCGCCGAGAAGGCGGCACCGGCCACGCGCCAGGCCGACCGCACGGTCAGCTTCGATTCGCTTCCGCCGCTCGGCCCGCCCGGAAAGGTGGCGTCGCGCCAGCATATCGAGGATCTGGACGTTACCATCATCCGTTTCGAGAACGGATCCACCCTCACCTACAAGCAGACCGATTTCGAGAAGGGATCCGTCCTGGTCAAGCTGCGCTTCGGCGGCGGCACGGCATCGCTTCCGGCCACCGAACCGACGCCGGTGTGGATGAGCTCCGTCGTGGCCCCCTCCGGCCTCGCCGATCTCGACCTCGATGCGATGGAGCGGCTGCTGACGGGACGGCGGATCAACCTCAATTTCGGCGTGGAGGAGGACGCCTTCAACCTCACCGGAGTCACCAACGACGAGGATCTGCCGGACCAGCTCCGCCTGCTGGTGTCCAAGCTTCTGGTTCCGCGCTGGGACGCGCAGCTGTTCAACCGCTACAAGGCCAATTGGCTCGACAATTACCGGCTGAGTTTCGGATCCGCGGCGTCGCGCGCGGGCCGCGAGTTCGGATCGGTCGTCCATCCCGACGACAAGAGGTGGCTGCCGATCGAGCGGGAGAGGATTGCGGAAGCAAAGCCGGAGGACGCCAGCACCTTCTTCACACCGATCCTGGCGGCGCGCCCGGTGGACGCGATCATCGTCGGAAATTTCGATCCGGAGAATGCGGTCAAGGCGGCGGCCCGCACCATCGGCGCGCTTCCGCCCGCCCCGCCCGACACCCGGCCGGTCAGCGACTCCCGGCCGCCGCAGCCTGATCCCGAGCCCAAGCGCTTCACCCACGAAGGCGATCCCAACCAGGCCTATGCGGCGATCGGCTGGTCGACCTTCGGCGGCACCGGACAGATCCGCGAGCGGCGCGCGCTCGCCGTGGCGGCGAGCATCCTGCAGACGCGGCTGTTCGACCGGCTGCGGGAGGAGGAAGGCGCCACTTATGCTCCGGCCGCCAGCGCCGTGAGTTCGGGGACCTTCCCCTCCTGGGGAATCTTCTACGTGGCGGCGGCGGTCCGCCCCCAGCATGTCGACACCTTCTTCCGGATCGCCCGCGAGGAAGTCGCCCGGCTGGCGGCCGCACCGGTCCCGCAGGAGGAGTTCGACCGGGCGCGCAACCCGATCATCAGCGGCATCGAGCGCGGGCTCAAGACCAACGGCTACTGGTTCTCCGCGATCGAGAGCTGGACCACGAAGCCCGAGCTGATCGAGCAGACACGCAGCCATCTTTCGGACTATAGGGATATGACCGCCGAGCGTGTAAGAGCTGCTGTCGCCGCCTACGTTGCCGACGAAGGGGATTGGTCGATGCTTGTCCTGCCAGAGAAGGCAAAGGCAGATGGCAAGTGATCCATTGCCGCTGACGCTGCCGGGCGCGGCGCCATCCGCCTCGGCCCCGTCACCAGCACCGCCGCCGGCTCCGCCGGAGCCGCAGCCGTCGATGCTGCTCCAGCCCCAGCCGTTCTTCGAGGACAAGAACCGGGCCTTCTGGATCCTGCAGTCCGCGGGCTGGGCCGGCTATTTCGTGCTGCGCACCCTTTCCGGCGTCGCCAACGCCTTCGGCTTCGCCTTCGTGCTGCACACGGCGCTGCTGACCGCTACCGGCTATTCGATGACCATGCTGATGGCGGCTGCCTTCCGCCGCCTCATCCGCATGAAGCCGATCATCACCTGGGCGGTCTCGATCATCATCGTGCTGATCGCCTCGGCCAGCTTCTCCGCGATCGAGACCTGGAGCCACGCCACATTCGTGCGCCCCGGGCTGCGGCCGCAGGGAATCGAGTTCCTCAGCGCGATCCTGCTCGATTTCTCGCTGCTCGCCGCCTGGTCGGCCCTCTATTATGGGATCAATTATTATCTGATCCTGGAAAGGCAGACCGACCAGCTGCTCCAGCTGGAGCATCAGGCCAGCGCCGCCCAGCTGGCGATGCTGCGCTACCAGCTCAACCCGCACTTCCTGTTCAACACGCTGAATTCGATCTCGACGCTGGTGCTGCTGAAGCAGACGGAGCGCGCCAACGCCATGCTGTCGCGCCTGTCATCCTTCCTGCGCTACACCCTCGTCAACGAGCCGTCCGGCCATGTCACGGTGGCGCAGGAGGTTGAAACTCTGAAGCTGTATCTCGAAATTGAGAAGATGCGCTTCGAAGATCGGCTGCGGCCGCACTTCCATATCGACCCGGCTGCGGCCCGTGCCCGCATGCCGTCGCTGCTCCTCCAGCCGCTGGTCGAGAATGCGGTCAAATATGCGGTGACCCCACAGGAGGAGGGGGCCGACATATCGATCGACGCGCGCAAGGTGGGCGAGCGCATCCTGATCACCGTGTCCGACACCGGGCCGGGGACGGAGGGCCAATGCGGGGGTCAGTCTTCGACAGGCGTCGGACTGGCGAATATTCGGGACCGTCTGGCGCAGGCCTATGGCGGTGACCATCGTTTTGAGACTCAAACCAACAGGGAAGGGGGCTTTGCAGTTGTAATCGAGATACCGTTCCAAATCGAAACCGAGGAAACGAAATGACCATCCGCACCATCCTGGTTGATGACGAGCCGCTCGCGATCCAGGGCCTGCAACTCCGCCTCGAAAAGCATGAGGACGTCGAGATCGTCGACACCTGCAGCAATGGCCGGGAAGCGATACGGTCGATCAAGACCCACAAGCCGGATCTCGTCTTCCTCGACATCCAGATGCCGGGTTTCGACGGCTTCTCGGTGATCCAGGGCCTGATGGAAGTCGAGCCGCCGCTGTTCGTCTTCGTCACCGCCTATAACGACCATGCGGTCAGGGCCTTCGAGGCGCAGGCCGTCGACTATCTGATGAAGCCGGTCGAGGAGGATCGGCTCGCCGACACGCTCGATCGCGTGCGCCTGCGCCTTTCGGAAAGGAAGATGGCCGAGGAAGCGGGCAAGCTCAAGGAAGTGCTCGCCGAAGTGGCGCCGGAGGCGGTGGAAAGCGTCGAACAGGCCGAGGACGTGCATGCCTCCAGCCGCTACGAGAAGCTGATCAACATCAAGGATCGCGGCCAGATCTTCCGGGTCGATGTCGACACGATCGAGAAGATCGACGCGGCCGGCGACTATATGTGCATCTACACCGGCGACAACACGCTGATCCTGCGCGAGACGATGAAGGACCTGGAGAAGCGGCTGGATCCGCGCCGGTTCCAGCGGGTCCACCGCTCCACCATCGTCAACCTCGACCTCGTCAGGCAGGTGAAGCCGCACACCAATGGCGAATGCTTCCTGGTGCTCGATTCGGGCAGCCAGGTGAAGGTCAGCCGCAGCTACCGCGACGTCGTCGCACGCTTCGTGCACTGAACCGCGAGGAGGCTTGCCGATCCGGCCACCGGCCTGCGGTGGGCCGGGTCACGCCTTCCTGAGCCGCATCTTCGGCTTGCGCGCCCCCGATTTCAGGACGTTGCGGCGGAACAGCCTTGAGGCGACCCGGACCGTCAGCCAGACCCACATCGTCTGCCAGGCCAGCGCCATTGCGTGAGACCACAGGTCGGGCGACTGGGCGGCGCGGGCGATCATCGCCAGCGGCGAGCTGAACGGGAAGACGGCTGCGGCGATGCCCAGCGCGCTGTCGGTCGCGCCGACGGAGAAGGAGGCGAAGACGAAGATCAGCATCTGGCCGACGGTGACCGGCATCGACAGCGTCTGCACCTCGCGCACCGTAGAGGCCTGCGATCCGATCCCGAGGAACAGCGCCCCCAGCAACAGATAGTTGGCGCTGTAATAGACGAACACCAGCAGCAGGAACAAAGGCCAGCCCACCGCCGGTTCGGGAAGATCGAGCGGCTGGCCCAGCCAGAGGCTCGCCGCGGCGAACGCGCCGCCCCCCCAGACCAGGATCCCCACCATCGACACCGCCAGCATCGAGAAGATCTTGCCGACGAAGATGGCGTCCACCGGCACCGCGGCGGCGAGCACCTCGATCACCTTGTTCGACTTCTCCTCGAGCAGGTTGGACAGAAGCATGCCCGCGAGCAGCACCGTCAGCATGAACAATATGAGCTGCCCCGCCCGCGCGGTCAGCGCGCGGGCCGAGGCCAGCCCGCCGCCCGAGGAGGCGACCTGGTCGACCGCCACCTCCCGGCCGGCCGGCGCCGCGCCGCTGGATGCCAGCGCGCGGGCCTGCCGCGCCTCGTCGAGGATCAGTTCCACCTGCCTGCGGATCGTGCCCTGCTCGCCGATCGACCCGGTGAGCTTCGGCGCATCGAGGCCGCCGCTGAGGACCGCCAGCACCCTTTTTTCGGACGAGGCGAGCAGGGTCCTGATCTGCGCAGCGGTATCCGCGGTCGGTTCGGCCCGGACCAGGTCGGGAAGCGGCCGATCGGCGAAGGCGGGACTGAGGCGTTCCCGCGCCGCCTCGATGGCCGCGAACGCCTCCACATCGGCAATGACGGCGACCGACACACGGGTGTCCTGGCGCGCGGCGCGCTGCGAGACGCTGCCGAACAGCACCGACATGCCGATGATGATCAGCGGACCGAGCAGGAAGAACAGGAATGTGCGCGACCAGACGGTCGCGACGAAATCCCGGCGCCCGATCACATAGGCGGCCTGGAAGAAGCCGATCATTCCGCCGCCTCCAGTTCCGCCGCGGTCGGCTCTTCCATCTCCCGCGCCGCTTCCGCCCCGGCGATCGAGACGAAGGCATCGTGCAACCCGGGTCGCTCGATCGACAGTTCCTCGATCCCTGCCCCTCCGTCGATCAGGGCCTCCAGCAGCGCCTCGATCCCGGACGCCGGAAGCTCGAAATGCCACACGCCTTCCTGCAGCGTCGCGGCAGGGGGCAGCGCGCTGCGCCACGGGCCGTCCGCGGCCCGCGTCCGCAATCGCACCTGGGGACGAAGACGGTTGCGGGCGTCGCTCACCCGACCCTCGAAGCGCACCCTGCCGCCGGCGATGATGGCGATACGCTCGCACAGCCGCTCGGCATGGGCGATCACATGGGTCGAGAAGATCACGGTCACGCCCTCGGCCGCCTTGGCGCGGATCAGCTGTTCCAGCCTCGCCTGATTGATCGCATCGAGGCCGGAGAACGGCTCGTCGAGCACGATCAGCCGCGGATCGTGCACGATCGTCCCCAGCAGCTGCACCGTCTGCGCCATCCCCTTGGACAGGCTCCGGATCGGCTTGTCGACATAGTCGCCGAGGCGATTGGCGCGGAGCAGCGCCTCCGCCCTCCCCCGCCCTTCCCGCAGCCCGAGGCCGCGCAGGGCCCCCATGAAGGCGACCGCCTCACGCGTCGACATGGCGGGATAGAGCCCCCGCTCCTCGGGCAAATAGCCAACGAGGTGGGCCGCATCGAGCGGCCGTTCGAAGCCGAGAAGCCGGCGTTCCCCCGCATCGGGATCGATGATCCCGAGCAGCATGCGCAGGGTGGTGGTCTTGCCGGCGCCGTTGGGGCCGAGCACGCCGTAGATGGCGCCTTCGGGAACGGCGAGGTCGAGCCCGTCGACCGCCCTCTTCCCGTCGAAGCCCTTCACCAGCCCGCGGGCCTCGATCGCCAGTCCGCTATGCACGTCTTCCCATCGTCCCTATGTAAAGGCTGGTACCGGGACAGAATGAACCAAGGCAAGTTAAAGCTACGTCACGACCTCGAACGGGAAGCCCGGGCGCTCGGCTTCACGGCCTTCGGCGTTGCGCCCGCCGACGCCGCGCCGGAGAGCGGCGCGCGCCTCCGCCAGTGGCTGGAATCCGGCGCCCATGGCGACATGATCTGGATGGAGGAGACGGCGGAACGGCGCGCGTCTCCGCGCGGGCTGTGGCCCGAGGTGCGATCGGTGGTCGCGCTGGGAATGAGCTATGCGCCGGAAACGGACCCGCTCGCGCTCGCCGACGTGCCCGACATCGGCCGGATCTCGGTCTATGCCCAGGGCGCCGACTATCACGACCTCATCAAGAAGGCGCTCAAGGCGCTCGCCCGCTGGCTGGTGGCCCAGGCCGGATGCGAGCTCAAGGTGTTCGTCGACACCGCGCCGGTGATGGAAAAGCCGCTCGCGGCGGCCGCCGGGCTCGGATGGCAGGGCAAGCATACCAATCTGGTCAGCCGGTCGGACGGCAACTGGCTGTTCCTGGGCGCCATCTACACCACCCTCGAACTGGAGCCGGATGCGCCCCACAAGGATCATTGCGGATCCTGCACGGCCTGCCAGGACGCCTGCCCGACCGGCGCCTTTCCCGCACCCTTCCAGCTCGATGCGCGCCGCTGCATCTCCTACCTCACGATCGAGCACAAGGGGCCGATCCCGCACGCGCTGCGCCCGGCGATGGGGAACCGGATATACGGGTGCGACGACTGCCTCGCCGTCTGCCCCTGGAACCGCTTCGCCAGCGCCGCCCGCCGCAACCGCGCCTTCATCCCGCGCGCCGAACTGGTCGCGCCGCCGCTGGCCGACCTGCTGGCGCTGGACGACGCCGGTTTCCGTCAGGTCTTCGCCGGCTCGCCGATCAAGCGGATCGGCCGCAACCGGATGGTCCGCAATGCGGCGATCGCCGCTGGCAACAGCGGCCTCGTCGCCCTGAAGCCCGCGCTCGAACGGCTGGTTCACGATCCCGATCCGGTCGTCGCCGAGGCGGCACGATGGGCGCTGGACCGCCTGTCCCGGCCCGCCGCGCCGGAATCGGGATCACATGCCGCTAACGCGCCTGTTCACGCCTGCTGAGCGCCGCCACGCAGGACGCCCGATCGAAATCGCGCCCGTCCGGCAACCGCGAATCGATATAGGTCACCACGGCTTCGCTCCCCTGGGAGCGGGGATAGAGATAGGCATCCAGGACGCAGATCGTGCTGGAGAACTGGAGCTTGCGGGCGTAGCCTTCCCGAATGTCGAGATCGGCGCGCCCGAACAGCGCTTCGAGGGCGCGCGCATCCTGGCCCATCACCGCTTCCAGGCCGAGCGTGCTGTAGGTGGGAGGGGCGGGCGCCACCGCGGGCGGCGCCGAGTTGTTCGGCGCGACGCAGCCGGCGACGAAAAGCAGGACGCCGGGCGCGACGGTCTTGCGAATGGTCCTCTGCATGCACGCTCCCCAAGAAGGCCGCCTGCTTCGCCCAGGCGCCCGTGCCGGTCAATCGTCGATTGATCGGCCGACGGCACCTGTCGATCGGCGGACCATCGCCCCTTCTACGGCAGCAAAGCTTGCCCTCATGTGAGCGAGGAAAGGGTCGTGACGGCCATCCGCGACGCCCTCGCCTCCAACGACGCCCATTGCTCGTCCCGATCTATGCTGGTGACGGACGCCGGCCCGGCCGGCGACGCCTCAGCGCTGGCCGCCGGGGAGCGGGGGTTCGATCGCCTCGATCTCGGTTTCGTGGACCTCGATCAGGCCGCGCCCCAGATGGCTCCGCGAGTAGCCGTAGGCGAAATAGATCACGAGCCCGATCGCGCTCCAGATCGGCAGCACCAGCATCGCGGCCGTCGGCAGGTTGAGGAACAGGAAGAGGCATCCGGCGATCGTGAGCGGCCCGACCAGCCAGAGTGCCGGCACCCGGAACCGGCGCGACCGCGTGGGCTCGCGCTTGCGCAGCAGCATCACCGCGATCCCGACCATCAGGAATGCATAGAGCGTTCCGGCATTGGCGATGTCGGCCAGCTGGCCGACGGGCAGGAAGGCCGCGGCGAAGGCGACCACGATCCCGGTCAATGCCGTCACCACATAAGGCGTCTTCCACTTCGGGTGGACCTTGGACAGCCCCTCGGGAAGCAGGCCGTCACGCGACATCACGAAGAAGATCCGGGTCTGGCCGAACAGGAGGATGAGGATCACCGACGGAAGCGCAAGGAAGGCGGCGATGCCCAGCGCGTTGCCGACCGCACCGAAGCCTATGATCCGGAGGACATGGGCGAGCGCCTCGTTCGAACAGACCAGCGCCTCCGCATATTCGGGCATCGCGCACTGGCGCGCGAGCTCGGGGGAGCCGGCGGGCAGCGGCGCACCGTCGACGCCCATGATCGGCTGGCCGCCGATGGTTCCGATAGCCCCGGCCGCGACCAGGATGTAGAAGATCGTGCAGAAGCCGAGGCTTCCGATCAGGCCGATCGGCACGTTGCGCTGGGGGTTGCGGGTTTCCTCCGCAGCGGTCGAGACCGCATCGAAACCGACATAGGCGAAGAAGATGGTCGCCGCGGCCCCCACCACGCCGACCCCGCTGCCGAACCCGCCGAAGACTCCGGCCGGCATGAAGGGGCTGAAATTGCCCGTGTCGAGCTTCGGCAGGGTGAGGACGATGAAGGCGGTCAGCGCCGTGACCTTGATCGCGACCAGCACGGCATTCACTCGCGCGCTTTCGGTCGTGCCGATCATCAGCAGCCAGGTGATGAGCAGCGCGATGACGAGGGCCGGGAGATTGATCAACCCTCCGGGAGCGCCGCCGAAGATCAGCGGCCCCGCGCTCAGCCAGGGAGGCAGGACTATCCCGAAGAATTCCCGCAATATCGTCCCGGAGAAATAGCCCGACCAGCCGACCGACACCGCGCTCGCGGCAATCGCATATTCGAGGACGAGCGCCCAGCCGACGGTCCAGGCAAGAAGCTCCCCCATCACCGAATAGGTATAGGTGTATGCCGACCCCGCGACCGGGACCATCGCCGCGATCTCGGCATAGCAGAGCGCGGCGACGGCGCACACGAGTCCGGCGATGATGAAGGCGAGCATGAGGCCGGGCCCCGCCTTCTGGGCGCCGGCGGCCGTGAGAACGAATATCCCGGTGCCGATGATGCAGCCGATGCCGAACAGGGTCAGTTGAAGCGCGCCCAGCGACCGGTGGAGAGACTTCTTCTCGGCGGTCGCTAGGATGGCATCGAGGGGCTTGACGCGCCTGAAGATCATAAGGCTTCCCTTGAATGAGGTTTCTTCAACTCACGGGGCTGCGGGATCGGCGGCCGGGCTGTCCTGCGGTTCGCCCGCATGCGCAGGACCATGATCCTTGCCGGCCGTGCTCTCTCCCCGTGCCAAGGCGAACACCACACCCGACAGCAATGCAAGCGCAATCAGGTTGGGCAAGGCCATGGCCGCATTGGCAATGTCGCCGAGGCGCCAGACGAGTTCCAGTTCCTGGAAGGAGCCGAGCCATATGACGACGCACCAGAGCAGCCGCCACAGGATGTGCAGCACCTTCTCGCCGCGCTCGGTGCCGGACACCTGGTCGTAGAGGAAGGTGATCGCCCGTTCGCCATAATAGGACCAGGTCAGCAGCGTCGTGAACACGAACAGCAGCAGCGCCACCGAGGCGAACAGGGCCCCGATCGGGATCGATCCGACCGCCACGGGGAATGCAGCCGCAAATGCGCCGGCGGTCATGTCGAATCCGCGAAGGCTCGATGACCAGGCATGCTCCTGCGTCGCGATGACCGCACCGTTGGCGTCGGTGACGGGGAAGCTGCCCTGGACGGTCAGTATGACCAGCGCCGTCATCGTGCACACAAGGATCGTGTCGATGAACGTGCCCATCATGGAAAACCTGCCCTGGAGGGCCGGATCCCGGGTCTGGGCGACCGCGTGGGCCATTGGAGTCGAGCCCTGCCCCGCCTCGTTCGAGAAAAGGCCGCGGGCGACGCCGGCGCGCATGGCGACGATGATGGCTGCGCCGAGGAAGCCTCCCGTGGCCGCCTGCGGATTGAAGGCGCCGGAGAAGATCAGACCGAAGGTCGCCGGTATGTCTTCGATGTTGATGATGATCGCGATCAGCGACATCAGGATATAGCCGATCGCCATGGTCGGCACGATCTTCTCGGCGACCGCGCCGATCGACTTGATGCCTCCGATGATCACGAGAAAGACCAGTACGGCGACGGCCAGACCGCCGATCCATTCCTCCATGCCGGTGAGCTGCCGGAACGAATCCCCCACGGAATTGGCCTGGATCATGTTCCCAGTGACCATGGCGGAGAACAGGGTGCCGATGGAGAAGAAGATGGCGAGCCATTTCCACCGGGGCCCGAGGCCCAGCATGATGTAGCTCATCGGGCCGCCCCGGCGATGGCCGCTCGGCGTCACTTCGCGGTAGCGGATCGCAAGCGCCCCTTCGGCGAAGGCCAGCGCCATTCCGATGAGCGCCGTCACCCACATCCAGAATACCGCGCCCGGACCGCCGAGCGCGATCGCCGTGGCGACGCCGGCCAGATTGCCGGTGCCGACTTGCCCCGACAGGGCAGTGGAGAGGGCCGCGAAGGGCGAGATCTCGCCTTCCCCCCTCTCGCCGGTCTTGCGGAATATTCCCGCGAAAGCGGGCCCGAGCTTTCGCAACGGGTAGAAGCGAAGCCCGATCATCATGTAGATGCCGATGCCGAGCAGGATGAGGATCATGGGGGGCAGCGGTATCGCCTGCTCCCCGTTCCACGTCCCGCCCCAGATGAAATCGGAAACGTTCGTAACGTGATCGATGAAGCTTGGCGCCGCCTCCGCGGCCGCCGCGTCCTTCATTGCTGCCGTCATTAACCAATCCCCCCTCGGCAGTTTCGTTTGACTGGGCTTAACCTATGGGGATGCCGTGGGAAAGTGGCAGATTTCGAACCGCCGGTGCCCTCCGCTCCAATCAAGCCCGGCCGCCCGCCAGCATCGGCCCGAGCCCCCGGCCGCCGAAGATATGGACGTGGAGATGCGGCACCTCCTGTCCGGCATTGGGTCCGACATTGGCGAGCAGCCGGTATCCCGGCGCCACCAGGCCCTGCTCGCGCGCGATCCTGCCGACGGCGCGGACGAAGGCGGTGATCTCCTCCGCGGAGCCACGCTCGGAGAAATCGTCCCAGGAGACGTAACTCCCCTTGGGGATGACGAGGATGTGCACGGGCGCCAGCGGGTTGATGTCGTGAAAAGCGAGCACATGATCGTCTTCGTACACCTTGCGGCACGGAAGCTCGCCGCGGAGGATGCGGGCGAAGACATTGGTGTCGTCATAGGGGGCGGTGGCATCGATCGCCATGGTGGAACCTCCCGGATAAGGCGGATATCGCTTCGCGGCCCGAGACTTATCGGCTGATGGAGGAGGGGCGCAAGCCGCTTGACCGGAGCCGAGGCTACGCTACCAGTTGACGCATGAGCGATGAAACGCCCGACAGCCTGATTCCCTATGACGAGATCGTCCAGGAGGCGCTCCGCGCCGTGGTCGGTCGCGTCCTCGGGCAGGTCGAGGCGGCCGGCGGCCTGCCGGGCAATCATCATTTCTACATCACCTTCAAGACGCGGGCGGCCGGAGTCGACATTCCCAGACACCTCGTCGAGCGATTCCCGGACGAGATGACCATCGTCATCCAGAATCGCTTCTGGGACCTGAAGGTGCGCAGCGACGGCTTCGAGGTCGGCCTGAGCTTCAACCAGGCCCCGGCCAAGCTCGTCATTCCCTTCTCCGCCATCACGCATTTCGTCGATCCGGCAGTGAGCTTCTCGCTGCAGTTCCAGGTACAGACCGAGGAAAGCGGACCGGACGAGCATGAGGAGGCGGAGAACGACCTGCCGGTCGCGGAGCCGGCGGAGGACGGTTCCAACGTGGTTTCGGTGGACTTCAGCCGCAAAAAGTAACATCGGCCTTCCCGCAATCGGGTTTCGACCCCAGGGGAAGGTGAATGACTGCAATCACGAACACGCGAACGGAAACCGACAGCTTCGGGCCCATCGAGGTTCCGGCGGATGCCTATTGGGCGGCGCAGACCCAGCGTTCGATCGGGAACTTCCCATTCGGCCCGCGCGAGCAGATGCCGCTGGAGATCGTCCATGCGCTCGGTTTCGTGAAGCAGGCCGCAGCGCGGGTGAACGTCCGACTCGGCGGGCTCGACGCGAAGATCGGCGAGGCCGTGCAGCAGGCCGCCGGCGAGGTGGCCGCCGGCACCCATGACGACCAGTTCCCCCTGGTCATCTGGCAGACCGGATCCGGCACCCAGTCCAACATGAACGCCAACGAGGTGATCGCCTCGCGCGCCAACGAGATCCTGACAGGGAAGCGGGGTGGCAAGGACCCCGTCCATCCCAACGACCATGTCAACAAGTCGCAGTCGTCGAACGACAGCTTTCCGACCGCGCTGCACGTCGCGGCGGCGGTCGCGGTCCATCGCAAGCTGCTGCCGGCGCTCGGCATCATGCAGAAGCAGCTGGCGGCCCAGGCCGAAGCCTGGGACCGGATCGTCAAGATCGGCCGCACCCATCTGCAGGACGCAACGCCGCTGACCCTCGGCCAGGAATTCTCGGGCTATGCAGCCCAGCTGTCGGACGGAATCGCGCGAGTCGAAGCCGTGCTGCCGCGACTGCGGCGGCTCGCCCAGGGCGGCACCGCCGTCGGCACCGGGCTCAACACGCCGAAGGGCTTTGCGGAGGCCTTTGCCGCCGAAATCGCGAAGCTGACGCAGCTGCCGTTCGAGACCGCGCCGAACAAGTTCGAAGCGCTCGCGACCCATGACACGCTGGTCGAACTCTCGGGCGTGCTCAACGTCCTTGCCGTGTCGCTGACCAAGATCGCCAACGACATCCGCCTGCTCGGCTCCGGTCCGCGCTGCGGCCTCGGCGAACTGCGGCTTCCGGAAAACGAGCCGGGCAGCTCGATCATGCCGGGCAAGGTCAACCCGACCCAGGCCGAGATGCTGACGATGGTCTGCGCCCAGGTGATGGGCAATCATGTGGCGGTGACCGTCGGCGGCCTGCAGGGCCATATGGAACTGAACGTCTTCAAGCCGCTGATCGGGGCCAATGTCCTGCGTTCGATCGACCTGCTGGCGACCGGCATGGAGAGCTTCACCGAGCGGACACTGGCAGGACTGGAGCCGGACGAGCAGCGGATTGCGGACCTGATGAACCGGTCGCTGATGCTGGTCACCGCGCTGGCTCCGGAGATCGGCTACGACAATGCGGCCAAGATCGCCAAGCACGCACACCAGAACGGCCTGACGCTGAAGGAAGCGGGACTCGCGCTCGGTCTCGTCGACGAGGCGACGTTCGACCGGGTGGTGCGGCCGGAATCGATGCTGGGGCGGTAGTCGACGCCCGTTCCGCTTCCGCACATGGGCGCAGGCACCGGGCCGGCGGGGTCATCATCGCCCCGCCGGCGCCATGATTACCCGGCCGGAAACGACGCCCGAACCCGGGAGAATTGTATGCAACACTTAAAATCGCTTGCGACCGGGCGAGGACGGCAATAGCGACATCGGCGAGCGCGCGGGCAATCGCCTTGCTCGCGGCACTCTTGAAAACTGAGCCGATCGGGAGAGCCCATGTCCACGCAGAATCCTCCTTCCGCCAAGACACCCAAGGTACAGGGTCTGAGCAACATCGAGATTGCGCAGAATGCCGACATGCGCCGTATCGACGAGGTCGCACGCGACCGACTCGGTATTCCGGAAGAGGCATTGCATCTCTACGGGCGCTACAAGGCCAAGGTTTCCCTGGACTATGTGGACAGCCTGAAGGACCGTCCGGACGGCAAGCTGATCCTGGTGACCGCCATTTCCCCGACGCCGGCCGGCGAAGGGAAGACCACGACCACCGTCGGTCTCGGCGACGCGCTCAACCACATCGGCAAGAAGGCCATGATCTGCCTGCGCGAGCCGGCGCTCGGCCCGGTGTTCGGCATGAAGGGCGGCGCCGCCGGCGGCGGCTATTCGCAGGTGGTGCCGATGGAGGACATCAACCTCCACTTCACCGGCGACTTCTCCGCCATCGCGCTGGCGAACAACCTGCTCGCCGCGATGATCGACAATCACATCTACTACGGCAATGAGCTCGGCTTCGACACGCGTCGGGTGACCTGGCGCCGGGTGGTCGACTGCAACGACCGCGCGCTGCGCGAGATCACCGTCGGCCTGGGCGGCGTCGGCAACGGCTACCCGCGCCAGGACGGCTTCGACATCGTCGTCGCCTCCGAGGTGATGGCGATCTTCTGCCTCGCGACCAGCATCAGCGACCTCAAGGAGCGGCTGGGCAATATCGTCGTCGGCTATACCCGCGACCAGAAGCCGATCCATGCGCGCGACCTCAATGCGCATGGCGCGATGACCGCGCTGCTCCGTGACGCGCTGGCACCAAACATGGTGCAGACGATGGAGAACAACCCCGCCTTCATTCACGGCGGTCCGTTCGCCAACATCGCCCACGGCTGCAATTCGGTCGCCGCCACCAAGACCGCACTGAAGCTCGCCGACTATGTCGTCACCGAGGCCGGCTTCGGCGCCGACCTGGGCGCCGAGAAATTCATCGACATCAAGTGCCGCAAGGCGGGCATCCAGCCGAGCGCGGCGGTGATCGTCGCCACGGTGCGCGCCCTCAAGTTCCACGGCGGAGTCGAAGTGCCCGATCTCAAGACCGAGAATGTCGAGGCGCTGAAGAAGGGCATGGAGAATCTGCTGCGCCACGTCGACAATGTGCGCGACGTGTTCGGCCTCCCCTGCGTGGTCGCGATCAACCATCGCGCCGAGGACAGCGATGCGGAAGTGCAGGCGCTGATCGAGCGCGGCGAGCATCATGGCGTGAAGGTGATCCTGTCCCGCCACTTCGCCCTCGGCGGCGAAGGCGCCGTCGACCTCGCGAACGAAGTCGTGTCGCTGTGCGAGCAGCCGAACTACTTCAAGTTCGTCTACGAGGATTCGACCCCGCTCTGGGACAAGATGAAGGCGGTGGCGACCAAGATCTACGGCGCGGCCGACATCACCGCCGACACCAAGGTCCGCAACCAGATCAAGCAGCTGCAGGAGACCGGCTACGGCCAGCTGCCGATCTGCGTCGCCAAGACGCAGTACAGCTTCTCGACCGACCCGAAGCTGCGCGGCGCGCCGAGCGGCCACGTCGTCAACATCCGCGAGGTGCGGCTTGCCGCCGGCGCCGAGTTCATCGTGATGATCTGCGGCGACATCATGACCATGCCCGGCCTGCCGCGCGTGCCGGCCGCGAACAACATCGACGTCGACGAGAACGGCAAGATCGTCGGCCTGTTCTGAGCAATTCCCGGGCGCTGCCGCAGGCGGCGCCCGGATCCCGAACCGGAAGGGCCGGGCTTCCCTCGCGGAAGCCCGGCCCTTTTTTTTGCGGTCAGGCGCCTGCCTGCCAGTCGCGAACCGCGTCGATCGGCCAGAGCAGCATCAGCACGTTGAGCGTGAGATTGTCGCGAATGGCCCAGAGGACCAGCAGTTCCAGGCCGACGGCGAGGGCGACGCTGCCCCAGACCGGAAGCCGCCGCGCGAGCAGGAAGCCGACCACCATCCAGCCGATGTCCGCAAGCGAGTTGATCACGCTGTCGCCGGTATAGCCGAGCGCGATGGTCGCCTCCCGATAGCGGTCGATGATGAACTTGCTATTCTCGACCAGTTCCCAGGCCGCTTCGATCGCTACCGCCGCCACCAGCCGCTCGCCGTGCGAGAAGCGGCGCAGGACGAGCCAGCCGAGCGCATAGAAGAGGATGCCGTGAATGAGGTGGCTCGGGCTGTACCAGTCGACGAGATGCTGGCTGTTGTCGGCGCTGTGCACCGCCCCCACCCACAGCTTGACGGACCCGCAGGTGCAGATCAGCGGCCGGCCCATGGCGTGGAGCGCAAGCCCCGCAAGCGCAGCCAGCACGGCCGCGACCAGCCAGTGCTTCATGCCGATGCCGGTGTTTCTGCCCCGCTTGACCATGGCCCCCTTCAGCCCCAGTAGCCGCTTATGGTGGGACAGTTCCAGTTGAAAAGGCGTGGGCTGCTGTTCGTGCTGTCGAGCCCGAGCGGTGCCGGGAAGTCGACGATCGCCCGCATGCTGCTGGCGCGCGACGACGGCATCTCGCTGTCGGTATCGGCGACGACGCGGCGCAAGCGCGAAGGCGAAGTCGACGGCAGGGACTATCATTTCGTGACCGACGAGGCGTTCGACGCCAAGATCGCCGATCACGAATTCCTCGAATGGGCGCTCGTCTTCGGCAACCGTTACGGCACGCTCACCGCGGAAGTGCGCCGGTCGATCGAGGCGGGATGCGACGTCCTGCTCGACATCGACTGGCAAGGGACCCAGCAGTTGAAGCAGGTCGACCCCGACATCGTCCGGGTGTTCATCCTGCCGCCGTCGATGGACGAGCTCGAACGCCGGCTACGGGCCCGCGGCACCGACAGCGAGGAAGTGATTGCCGGGCGCATGGCGCGGGCGGCGGCCGAGATCAGCCACTGGGCCGAATATGATTATGTCCTGATCAACGAGGATGCCGATCGCTGCGCGGACATGGTCCACACCATCCTCAGGGCGGAGCGGCTGAAGGCGTCCCGCCGAACGGGCCTCCACGATTTCGTCCGCAGCCTGATCGGCTGACCTGCCGCGACCGGGCACTTTTGCCCCCACCCGCGCATTGAGCTAGGATCCTGTCGGGTTCACCCGCTCACCGGGGAGGATTCAATGGCACGCGCATTATTGGGGGCGGTGGCGGGTGCCGTCGTCCTGTTCATCCTGGGCTTCATCTTCTACGCGACGCCCCTCCAGGGCATTGCGAGCGCCAAGCTGGACGACAGCCGCGCCGCCGCGGTCCAGCAGTCGCTGGCCGCGAACCTGCCCCGAACCGCCACCTATCACGTTCCCTTTCCCGACACTCCCGCCCAGAATGTGATGTACGGAAAGGGGCCGATCGCGACCATCCACTACAATAGCCGCGGCTTTGCCACCGCCGATCCCGGCGTGATGCTGGGCGGTTTCCTGCACATGCTGGCCGTGAGCATCCTGATGGCCGGCGCGCTGCTGGCGCTGACCCGCTACGTCACGGATTTCCGTGAACAGATGAAGCTGATGGTCCTTGCCGCACTGGCCGCGACCCTGTTCATGCGCCTGCGCGACCCGATCTGGTATCACCACGACTGGGTGCATGCCGTCTATCTGTTCGTCGGCGACTCGATCTCGCTGATCGCGGCCGGGTTCGCGATCCTGAAGCTGCTGCCGCATTCGATGAAGCCTGCCGCCACCGGCCGCGATGGGCCGATCGGACCCTGAGACTCAGAGCCGTTCCAGGAACGCGAGCGCTGCCGTGAATTCGGCGCGGCGCCTGTCGAGGGCGCGGCGCGCCTCGGCATCCTCGCCCCATTGTTCGATCTGCCACTGCTCGTCGAGCGTCGCGGCCATCCAGGCGGTTTCCGGGTCCAGCGCACCTTCCGCGAGGGCCAGCGCGACGACCAGCGATCCGGAGATCGTGACCAGGGGCGAAAGGCCGGCAAGCTGGAACGGGCTGCGCGCCTCGACCGCCTTGCGCAGCCGCTCGATCGTGGCCGACGGCTGCGCCCGATGGATCAGGCCGGTCACCACCTCGAAATCGACGTCGAAGCGGCGGCGCGCCCAGGCCAGGATCGGATCCCATTGCTGCGCCTGGCGATCGACCAGCGCCCGGGGGGAATCGGCGCGGTAACAGAGCAGGTCGCTCTCGCCATAGACCGCGAGGCCGCGGGCAAAGACGTCCTGATCCGGCGCCACCCGGTCGATGGCGGCATTCGCAAGGCCCGTGAGCGGCATCGCCGACGGATCGACCTTCGGCCCCTGGGCCTCCCATTCCCTGGCGATCGCATCGGCCAGCGCGCGTGTCGGGACGCGCAGGGGCTGCCGCGCCGGCGTCCGCACCGGGCGGCGATCGAGCAGGATCTCGAAGCCGCCCTCGGCCTCGCCGACCTCGACCGACTTGTAGAAGCGCCTCATTGGCCGGGCGGCGTGCGCCAGCGCGCGGCAAGCCATTGCGGACCGCCGAAGCTGACCATCAGGCCCAGCAGCGCGGCAGGGATGCCGACGCCCGGCCAGCCGCCCTCGCGCACCAAGCCGGTCTGCCAGACCAAAAGGCCGATGAGGACGACCAAGGTGCCCCCGATCCGCACCAGGTTGATGATGATGAACCGGTTGCGCCAGGTGCTCTCGCTGACCGGCGGACGCTGATTGGAATTCATGCGACGACCTTCGTGAGCTGGAGGATTTCGGGCGGCTCCCGGGCAACGCAATCCGCGCCGGCCTCGAGAAGTTCTGCGGGCGCGTGATAGCCCCAGGCGACCCCGACCGCCCGCACCCCGGCGGCGCGGGCCATCGCCATGTCGTAGCTGGTATCCCCGATCATCACGCTCGACTCGGCCGCGGCCCCGGCTTCGCCGAGCGCGGCCTCGATCATCGACGGATGCGGCTTCGACGGGTGGCGATCGGCCGTCTGCAGCGTGACGAAGCGCGCAGCTATGCCATGCGCCTCGAGGCAGCGCCGCAGCCCCCGGTCCGACTTGCCGGTCGCCACGCCGAGCAGCCAGCCCGAATCCTCGAAGGCCTCGAGCAGTTCGGGAACGCCGTCGTACAGCGGCCCTTCCTCCATCCCGTCCTGCCGCAAGCGGAGGAAGGCGCGTCGATATTCCTCGGCCATCAACCGATGGAAGGAATCTTCGGCGTCCGGCAGCAGCGCCCGCATCGCTTCCGGCAGGCTGAGCCCGACGACGCGCCGAGTCGCCTCGCGGGCCGGCGGATCCAGCCGAGCGCTGACGAAGCACTGCTCCATCGCCCGGCAGATATTGAGCTGGCTGTCGACCAGGGTGCCGTCGCAGTCGAAGATGGCCAGCCGGTTCACGGCGCCTCTTCCATCAGCCGCGCCATTTCCTCCCGTCCCGCGGCCCGCAGGCCGGCCACCGCCCCGGCGCGCTCCACTCGGGGCTTGTTCTGCCCGAGCTTGCGGGTGCCCCGCAGCTTCTCGACCCGCAATTCATAGCCGACGATCGCCTTCAGCATCGCCTCGAACCGGCCGGGCCCCATCTTCGCCCGGGTCCAGGGCGCCTTCGGGGCGAACTGCGCCTCCTGGGCCGCGCTGAGGCTGTCGAGCAGTTCGACCAGGCCGTCGTCGGGCAGACGGCTGAGCTGCCCTTCGCATTCGACCACGACATAATTCCAGGTCGGCACCTGATCCGCCGACCCATACCAGTCGGGACTGACATAGGAATCGGGGCCCATGCAGGACAGGAGCGCATGCGTCCCGTCGGGGATGTCGGCCGCGACATTGCGCCGGGACAGGTGGAAACGCAGCCGGTCGCGGCCGAACGGCACCACCGGCGCATGGGCGACCGAGGGCCCGGCCGGCGCGCAGATCAGGATGGTGCTGAACGAGACCGTGGACAGGAAATCCAGCATCGCCTGCTCGTCGGTCCAGGCAAAACCCGGATTGGGATGCATCAACCCTTCCCCCGCTTGCGCCGCTCGCCCTTGCGCTCGCGCCGACGCGCCTTGGCGGCGACCCCCGCCGCCTTGCGCCGGCCTTCGGGCGTTTCGGAGAAGCGCGGTTCGTCCAGCGGCAGATCGGCGGCTTCGGGATCGAAGCCGAGATTGGCGAGGCTTTCGGCAAAATGCGGCGGCGGTTCGGCGATCACGTCCAGCCGATCCCCGTCGGGATGATCGATCCGCAGCCGGCGCGCATGGAGGTGGAGCTTGCGACTGATGCTGCCGGTCAGGAACGCCTCCTGCCCGCCATATTTGCCGTCGCCGACGATCGGATGGCCTATCGCCGCCATATGGACCCGAAGCTGATGGGTGCGACCGGTATAGGGCTGAAGCTCGACCCAGGCGGCCCGATTGCCGGCGCGCTCGATCAGGCGGTAGCGCGTGCGGGCAGCGAGCCCGTTCTCCTCGTCCACATGCATCTTCTCGCCGCCGGTCCCGGGCTGCTTGGCGATCGGCAGGTCGATGATTCCGTCCTCGATCGAGGGAACTCCGATCACCAGGGCCCAATAGACCTTGCGCGCCGTGCGGCCGGAAAAGGCCTTGGAGAAGAAGGCGGCGGCGCGGGGCGTGCGGGCGAGGAGCAGGACGCCTGAGGTATCCTTATCGAGCCGGTGGACCAGTTTGGGCCGGGGCGCACCGGGATCGGCGAGCCCGTCGAGCATCCCGTCGAGATGGACGTGGGTCCGGGTGCCGCCCTGGGTCGCCAGGCCCGGCGGCTTGTTGACGACGATGGCGGCGGGATCGCGGTGGATCACCATCTCGTTCACATAGGCGATCTGGTCCCGCGTCAGCGGCGGCCGCTCGGGCTTTGCCGGCGGTGCGGAAACACTCTGGTCGGCCGGGGGAACGCGGATGACCTGCCCCGCCTCCAGCCTGTCGCCGGGCGCGGCGCGGCGGCCGTCCACGCGAAGCTGGCCGGTACGCGACCAGCGCGAGACCAGGTTGAAGCTGGCTTCGGGCAGGTTGCGCTTGAACCAGCGGTCCAGCCGGATGCCGTCGTCTTCGCTGGAGACGGTGAACTGGCGGACCTGCCCGGACGCGACATCGCTCATGCACCACACCCCGAGCGAGCGGCCCCGGTGCCGGAGCCCGGAACGGCGGATGCCTCGGGACGGGCGGAAAGGACCTGGAGATCGACCATCGCCGGCGATGTAGCGATCCGCTGCAGTCCGCGCCAGTGGCGCAGGATTTTGCGCAACATGCGCCCCGGTCAGGAGACCGGAGCCACCCCTGAATCGTCAGGTACCGGCATTGGCGATCAGGGCGACGTCGGCACCGGCCCCCTTGGGCGTCACGATGACGACATAGGCGGTACCGTTCCCCTCGTTGGTCCCTCCGAGCAGGATGTCGCCGTCCCGCCGCTGCTGTTCGGCCGTATAGCCGGCGCGGACGGCGTTGGTGCTGTAATGATCGAGCAGCCGCTGCGGCGCCTCATCGGTGGTGAAGGTCACCACGCGCAGGCGGCATTCGGGCGAGTCGTTCGCGGCGGCCTCCGTCACCTTGCTTCCGGGATAGACGGCAAATGCAGGCGGAAGGCGGTTGGCCCATCCCATCGCATAGTCGAGCTTGGCCGCGCAGCCGCCGCCGCCGTCGACGCTCGCGCGGAGCGAGGCGACGCCGCGTCCTCCCGGCAATTGCGCCTGGGCCGGCCCCGCCGGCGTGAGCACCGCGGTGCGGTTCGACTGCTGACTGAGGGTCGGATCGACGGCGATCTGGTCGCCCAGAGCGCTCGTCACCGCCGGATCGGTGTCGTTGGCGGCAATCTCATTGTCGAGGCTGGCGAGATCCGCCTCCTCGGAATCGCGCCCGCATCCGGCAAGCAACAGGGCGCAGCTCGCGGCGGCGGTCAGGGTCAGGGTCCTCACGGCAGTCAGCATAGGCGGCTCCTCGCCACGCCTTATGGCCGATTTCGAGCGCCTGTGGGTGTGCGGAGATGGTTAACCGGCGCCCGCTTGCGATTCTGTCTCGTTTTGCGACTGCCAATAGGCAAAGGTTTCCGCCTGGACCGAGGCGATGAAGCGCGCCGCTTCCGGCCCTTCCCACGGGCCTTCGTAGCCGCGCCTGCGCCCGCCGCCCGCGACCCACCATCCCTGGCCGGGCAGGCCGTCGCTCCGGCGCACGACCAGCACCGCCAGCTCGGGTTCGCCCCGTTCCGCCGCCATGTCGTCGACGGCGCCGAGAATGGCGCAGAGCTGGCGCATCTTCGGACGCGAGAAGCGGTAGCCGAGCTGCTCCAGCACGTCTCCGTAGGAAAGCGCCAGCCCGGCCCGTGCCGCAGCGACGAGATGGGCACGGACCTCCTCCGGCTCGGCAAGCGCAGACATGCGGCTCAGCCGTCGAGAGAGGCAGGTTCGCGCATGGCGCCTTCTACCTCATCCGGTGGCCGGCACCAATTCGATGACGTCGAGCTTGGACTCGTAACGCGGCCATGGGATCACCAGCCGGAACCGGAACGGGGCGACCCGTTCCATAATGCCCACCATGTCGCGCTCGGGATCCTCGCGATAGGCGAGCGGCGCTTCCTCATTGCCCAGGGCAAGCGAACCAAGGAAGACCAGCCGATCCGCCTCACCGTCCGGATAGAGGCGTCCCGCCGGCCGCTGCGACCCGGTCTGCTTCACGATCGTCAGCAGGTCGCCTTCCGCTTCGACGTAGCAGAAGAAGGGCTTGTAGGCGATGTAGGACACAGTGACCTTGCCCTGGGTGCCGATCTTGATCACCCGGCAGCGATAGGGCCCCGGCGTCGGCGCCGGCCGCGGCAAGCCGGCATCCGGATCGAGCAACTCCCCTTCCGCTGCGATGGCGCGCCGGAAGCCGGCCTCCTGGGCCTCCGCAAGCGCGGTGCTCCACGCCTCGTCCAGACGCTCGATCCGGTCGAGGTCCCCCGGCGTAGCGATCGACCGCCATTCGGGATCCTCCACGACTTCCACCACCGGCGCCGCCGCCGGAGCGGACTCCGAGCCGGGAGTCGCGCAGCCGGAGATTGCCATAAGGGCCGCCCAGGCGAGGCTGCCACGTCCGGTGAACGTCGATTTCATCACCTGGTTTCCCCCCGCCGAGAATCGCCGGCTCATTGTCCCGGAAAAAGTATGAAACAAGTTTAACCGTCTGTCGGTAAGACGGAAAGTTCAGAAGAGGCGGCGAGCGCCCGCGTCGCGCGATACGAACTTGCCACGCTGCACCCCCTCCCCTACCGGGCCGCCGTGACCAAAGGACAGGACCATGAGCGCGCCGGGCTCATCCTCGGGCTTGCCGCCTACGTCCTGTGGGGCGTCATGCCCCTCTTCTTCCAGACGCTGGGGCACGTTCCCTCGACCGAAGTCGTCGCGCATCGCGCATTGTGGTCGCTCGTCCTGCTGGCGGCGCTGCTGAGCCTGTGGCGGCGCTGGGGTGCCCTGGTGGCCATCATGCGCCAGCCCCGGCTGCTGGCCGCCCTCCTCACCGCCGCCGCCGTGATCGGCTGCAACTGGCTCGTCTTCATCTGGGCGGTAACCAACGGCCATGTGCTCGAGACCAGCCTCGGCTATTATCTCAACCCGCTGGTCAACGTGCTGCTGGGCGTCTTCCTGCTCAAGGAGCGCCTCACCCGGCGCCAGCTTTCGGCGGTGCTGCTCGCCGGCGCCGGAGTCGGCGTCGCGGTGATGGCGACCGGCGCCGCCCAGTGGCTGTGGATCAGCCTGGTGCTTGCCGTGTCCTTCGCTTTCTACGGTCTGATCCGCAAGCTGACGCCGGTGGGACCGATCGAGGGGCTGGCGGTCGAGACGGCGCTGCTGGCGCCGATCGGCCTGGCCTGGCTTCTCTGGCGGGAAGCGGCGGGCGCGGGAGCCTTCGGCACCGACCGCAGCACCGACGTGCTGCTGATACTGACCGGCGTCGCCACTGCGGCTCCGCTGCTGCTGTTCACCGCTGCGGCCAGGCGGCTGCCGCTGTCGACTTTGGGGTTCCTGCAATATGTCGCGCCGTCGCTTCAGTTCCTGGTGGCGGTCTGGGGCGGCGAAAAGCTCACCCTGGCCCATATGCTGTGCTTCGGCGCGATCTGGACCGCCCTGCTGCTGTTTGCAGTGGATGGACTGCGCTCGGGCCGCGTCCCGGGCGGCACCACCCCGCCCGAATGAGCACCACCCCGCCCGAATGAATCGCCGCTACGACCAAGGAATGCACCCCCTCGGCACCGGAACGGCAGGCCGAGGGGCGCAGGAACAGCGGGGACCTCCTCACCGGCGAGCCAGGGCGTAGCGCGACTGGGCAGCCTGGTAGGCGATCCGGGTTTCGATCTTGCTCATGAACTCCTTCCGGCACTTTCGCGCCGCGACGAAGCCCTCGAGATCGCGGGGCTCGCCGCAGGTAGCCTCGGCAAGCCGGGCCGCCCGGCGGCGCAGGATGTCCGCGCCTGCGGGCGAGGCGAGGTCGAGGCCCCGCACGGGAATGGTCACGATATAGCGCTCTCCAGTCTGAGCCTGCGCAGTGGCGGGCTGAAGGGCTGCGAAAGCGAGCGCAGCCGAGATGAATATCTTCTGCATGTCACTTCCTCCGATCGAGGCAAGGAGGGTCCTGCCGAACGGCGGAATATGCGCGCCGCCTTCGCTTCGCGTGGCCTTTGCGACTGCCTTCGCTCATTCGTCTGCAAAGCCGCCGATCTGCGGCGAAGTCCGCGCCCCCGTCGACGAACGTTAGGCCGGCGGCCCGGGTTAATGGGCCGGTAGGCATACCGGCACACGCTCTCTTTGCTTTCCATCGCTAAACGCCAAGGCAGGGAGATTCAGGAATGAACATCCAGCCGGTGCACCAGCTTGGGGTGGATCGATACAATATCAGGAAGCCGGACCGGGTGAGGATCGAGCTCACGACGCGGCTGCGGCTGACCGAACGACCGGACATCGAGATCTCGGTCCGGAACATCTCCAACCGCGGCTTCATGGCGGAGACGGCCGAGGACGTGCCGATCGGCCAGGACGCGCTCGTCTATCTTCCCGGTATCGGATGGACCCTTGCCCAGATCCGCTGGTGCATCGGCAACCGGTTCGGAGGCCGCTTCAGCGAGGCGCTGAACATGCGCCAGTTCTGGCGCGCGAACCCGCCCAAGCGGGTGATCAATCCGGAAACGGAAGAGCTCACGGCCTGAACCGGGCCGCTTGCGCGGCTTGCACCCCGATCCCGGCAGCGCGATGATCGGCAGAACCGCCTGCGTATCTGTCCGCCGCGCTTGAGGCGGCGCCTGCCGCACCGACAATGGCAACCGGGTTCAGCCATGCGGCGCGGCGCGACTATATCGCGTGGGTGACGGAGGCGAAGCGGCCAGGACCCCGGCGCGGCGCGTCGCCCATGCCGTCGAATGGATCGCCGAGCGGCAGGGAGCGGTACTGGACATATGCGCACAAACAGGACGCCCCGCCGTTCGGCTCCGCTGCTGGCCATGCTGGTCCTGGCCGGCTGCGGCGGCGCCGCGCGGGACGAAGGCAATGCGACCCCTGTCCCGGAGGAACGACCCGCGGCCAAGCCGCCGGCCGACATCGCGCCCGAGGCCCAGCCCGTGCCCGGGCCGGAATCACCCGTTGCCCCGGACGGGGTCGCCGATGCCGAGGCGGCGGCCGAGGTCGTCCGCACTTATTATGCGCTGATCGCAGCGAGGCGCTACGACGAGGCCTGGCGACTGCGCTCGAACGGAAGCGGCAAGGCGCCGCCGGAATTCGTCGAGCAGTTCGCCGCTCATTCCGAGCTTCGCGCGACCGTCGGCACGCCATCCCGGATCGAGGGCGCCGCCGGCTCGCTCTATGTCGAGATCCCGGTCCAGCTCTACGGGCGGCGCACCGACGGCGCGCCGTTCGCCTCGGCAGGCACGATCACCCTGCGCCGCTCGAACGACGTGCCCGGCGCGACCGCGGAGCAGCGAAGCTGGCGCATCTACGCCAGCGACTGACACCAGGCCATGATGGCACCAAAGGTACGGCCGGACCGTTTCAGACGCGATACGAACGACCCGGAGCCGACCGATGATGGACCGCTTCTTCACCGCCATGGCGAGCCGCATCTCGGCGGCGGTTGGCCAGCCGCTGGCCTTCGGCATCGCCCTGCTGACGATCCTGGTCTGGGGCATCACCGGCCCGATCTTCGGCTATTCCGACACATGGCAGCTCATCATCAACACGGCGACGACGATCGTCACTTTCCTGATGGTGTTCCTGATCCAGAACTCGCAGAACCGGGACGCCGCGGCGATGCAGGCCAAGCTCGACGAACTGATCCGCGCGCTGCAGGACGCCCGCCCGCAATTCATCGGGATCGAGCATCTGCCCGACTGGAAAATCGAGAGGATCCGCGACGAACTCGAACATGAGTTCGGACTGATCGCTCCCGAGGAGCGCGAAAGGTCCGCCCCCGGCAGGACGCTCGACCGCCTGCTCAGGCGACGCTGACGGCGGTGCTGAAGCGGGCCGGAATCGAGCGGCTGGGCCTCGTCGGCAACGCCCCCTTCGTCCGCGACCTCGATCCCCGGGACTAACCGGAGTCGACATTCTCCGGCACGGGTCTATCTGGACAGGCAGACTGCCGAGCCGAAACCGGAGGAACGATGTCCAGCAGATGCGTGCCGGCCCTTGGCCTGCTTCTCGCCCTCGTGGCGTGCGATGGCGGCGGCGATACGTCGCAGCAGCAGGTCACCCGGATCACCGGGCCGAAGGAAAACCCCTATCACCAGCGGCTTCTCCAGCTGAACGAGACCGACCGCAAGCTGGCGCTGCGCCGCGCGGTTCAGGACGACGGCGGGACGTGCCGGCAGATAAAGGACAGCGCCTACCAGCAACAACATGAAGGCATGGCGATGTGGATCGCCCGCTGCTCCAGCGGCGACTGGGCGGTCTATGTCGCGCCCTCGGGCGTGGTGCAGGTACGCGCCTGCCGGCAGGCGGCCGAGCTGGGACTGCCGGAATGCCGCCCGTCCGCCGAGCAGCCGGCCGACCAGCCGGTCTGGTCCGGAGACTCGCGCCCGCTACCGCCTCCTCCCCAGCCGGCCCGGTAAGGCGCCGGTCCGGCCGAGACGAAGCCGGACTGCTAGCGCGGCAGCTCGATGGTCGGGCGGAGGTTCTCGACGACCTGGCGCGCGTCGAAGCTCGCCGGATCTTCCCGCCTGCCGCGGAACATCACGATCTCGGCCGACGCCTCATAGCGCGTCACGGTGTCCACATCGACGCGGTCGGCCCAGAAGGGATCGGGGCCCCACGGATCCCAATAGCCCCAATAGCCGCGGTGCCAGTAGCGCCAGGAGGGGCCCCAATAGCCCCAGCGGCCCGGCCAGAAGGGATCGCGCCGGACGGTCGTGCGCACGTTCGGGTCGACGGCGCGCTGGACCATGGTGAACCCATCGAAGCCAGCCGCCAACGTCAGCTCCGCGGCGCGGTAGAGAAGATAATTCTCGACCCGCTCGCGCGAGGTGAAGCTGTTGCCGACGAAGCTGACCCGGAACCGGTTTTCCTCGATCTGCTGCTCTGAATAGCCTCCGCTCACCTGGGTGCCGCGCTGGAGCGGCTGATAGGGAGTAGGAGTGGCGCAGCCGGAAAGCAGGAGCAGGGCGGCCAGCGGCGCCGCTGCAAGCCCGAGACGGGCTTTGCGGAAGGCTGCTCTTTCGATCATGGTGGCAATCCTCACAATAGGAACGTCTTTCTATCCGCTTGGCCCGATGAACGTCCCGTGAAGGTAGGCCGTTCCGCAGACGCGACAGGCAGACCCGTGGCAGAAGAGATGACGGACTCGAAACTGACGGGTGCCATGTCCGTTATCCGAAAGCCCCCGACCTCGAAAGGAGTTCGAAGATGCAGAGATATCTGATCGGAACCGCAGCCGCCTTCGTCCTCCTCGCCGCATGCGGCGAGGCCGGAACTCCCGGGGATACGCAGTCGATCGAAGTCCCGGAGGGCGACTATCAGGCCCGCCTGCTGGAAATGCCGGAAGGCCAGCGCGACGCGGTGTTCATCCGCGCGATCCGCGACGCCGGCTTCGACTGCCAGGGCGTCGAAAGCTCCACCTTCCTCGGCGATTCCGCCGGAGCACCGACCTGGCAGGCGACCTGCGACGACGGCGAGCAGTGGACGATCGTGATCGGCAATGCCGGCATCGCCCAGGTGGCGAACAGCGCCGCGCTCCAGAACGCCGGCGGCGGCGCGACGGAGACTGCGCCGGAAGCCGCCGGGCAATGACACGCCCGCCGGCAGGGCACCTTCGCGGTCCACGATGCGTTTCCCCCTTGCAACGGCCCCCTGTCGAAGGAGCCGCATATGGCCCTCATCCTTGTCGGCGTGCTGCTCATCATCGCCGGCATCGTGCTGGCAGCGAACAATACGATCCGCCGCGGCCGGCTCAGCGAAGCCCCGGAACCGGTGACGCACGACACGCTCGAGCCCACCGGCCGCGGCCGCCGGCTCAGCTTCAAGCCGGACCTTCCGGGCCTCGCCCTGATCCTGCTCGGCGTGATCCTGATGTTTGCGGGCGCCGCCTGAGCAGCCGTTCCTCCCTCCCCGACCGAGCGGCCCGGGCCGCGACGAAACCATGTGCAACGAACATCGCCGCGCGGTAGCGCTGGGCCAGATCGTCGACGACTGGTCGCAGCTGCGCATTCCGCTCCGCTTCCCGGAAGGCATGCCCAACCTGGCCCCGCTCGACAGCATCCGGATCAGCGATCCGACCGCGATCATCCGCGCGAGCCGGGACGAACCGGTAGACCCCGAACGGCCGACCCCGCCGACGGAGGTCGAACTCGTCCAGCGGCGCTGGAGCTGGCCGGGACCCGGCGGCAAGCCGGTGTTCAACTTCCGGTCCGAAGGCCGCGAGTTCCGCAGCGGCCGCTGCCTGATCATCGCCGACGGCTTCTACGAATATACCGATCCGCCGCCCGACCCCGCAGCGCCGAAGAAGCGCAGGAAGGACCGCTGGCTATTCACCAAGAGCGGCGAGGACTGGTTCTGCATCGCCGGCCTCTGGCGCCATTCGAACGAGGTCGGCGAGGCCTGCACCATGCTGACCTGCGCACCGGGGCCCGACGTCGAGCCCTATCACAACCGCCAGGTGGTGGTGCTCGAGCGCCGCGACTGGGCGGCCTGGCTGAACCCGGCCGTCCCCGCGGCGGAACTGCTGAAGCCGAGCCCGGCCGGCACGTTCGACGTCGTTCGGGCGAACGCCTGACGCAGGCCGTCGCCTACAGCAGGGCGACGATATCCTTCTCGATGTCCTCGGGCGGCGTCGTCGGTGCGTAGCGCCTCACCACCTTGCCGTCGCGGTCGACGAGAAACTTGGTGAAGTTCCACTTGATCGCTTCCGAGCCAAGCACGCCCGGCGCCTGCGACTTGAGCTCCTGGAACAGAGGCGCGGCCCCGGGACCGTTGACGTCGACCTTGCCGAAGACCGGAAAGCTGACGTCGTAGTTGCTGGTGCAGAAGTCCAGGATCTCCTCGGCCGTGCCGGGCTCCTGGCCGCCGAACTGGTTGCAGGGAAAGGCGAGCACGGCGAGGCCGCGGTCGCGATAGGTGCGCCAGAGCGCCTCCAGCCCCGCATATTGGGGCGTGAAGCCGCATCTGGAGGCGGTGTTGACGATCAGCAGGACCCGGCCGCGGAATTCGGACAGGTCGGTCCTGGTGCCGTCGGCCCGGTCGACGGTGATCGCGCAAAGATCGGTCATCCGCCGATTGTGGCGCATTCGCCGGACAGTGGAAAGACGGTGATCGACAGACAAAATGGCGGGCGGCCCCTGCCCTGTAAGGCCGCCCGCCGATCGACAGGACCCAGGGAGGTCAGGCCGCTGCCGAAACCTGTGGCGGATGGATGGTGATCCCGAACACGTCCGCGATTCCCGGAATCTCGGCCATCGGATCGAAGTCCGGCCGCTGGTGCGCAGCCGCCATCGCCTCGAAGAACTGCTCCGCCTCGATGCCGGGAGTCTGCACGACAAGCGCCCGCGCTGGCCGCTGGCTCCGGTTCTCGAAGGCATGGACGTGGCCGGGCCCGGCGTAGAAGAAGGCGCCCGGCCCCGCCGTCGTCCTGTTGTCCGGCGTGATGAAGGTGATCTCGCCGGCCAGGACGTAGAAGGCCTCGCCATCCTCGTCATGTTGATGGAGGGGAGCGCCGCAGCCGGGCGGAACGTCCAGCAGGAACATCAGATTAGGCGCACCCTCGCTCGGCCGCGCTTTATATTCGTGGCGCATGCCGAGAACCTCATGGCCATGTCCCTCACCCGGGCGACGCAGGATCTGAACGGGCGTAGCGGCGGTCGAACTCATCGGACTCCCCTATGACTGAACTGGTCCCTGCCTTCTGGCGGCGCGGGGCCCGGCGAACCATGACGGCGCGACCGAAGCGGGACGGGACGCGACGGAGGGATGAATGCCGCCGAATGCGCGACGAAGACGGCGGCGGCCCGACGCCAGGGGATTGATCGCGGCGGCCGGAAAGCGCAGCAGCGGGCGATTGGGATCCTGGCGCGAACCTGGGGGGCAGGAGGAAGGATGCGGTTTCGCCGATCCGCGCGATCGGACTATCCGGGCGCGCTCAGGCTGCGCCTGTGGCGGCAGCTGCGCGCGCTCGTCTTTCTCGCGGCCGCGCTGGCGCTAGCCTATCATTTCTCCCGGCCCGAAGGCGGCATCGGCCCGGGCCGGGTCGAGGTCGCCGATCCCGCGCGGGTGCGGGTGATCGATGGCGACACCCTCGCTTATGCCGGCGACAGGATCCGGATCGCGGGGATCGACGCGCCCGAGATCAATCCGCCGCGCTGCCCTGCCGAAGCGGAGCTGGGGCTGCGCGCGAAGCAGCGCCTCGCCGAACTGGTCGCGGCTGGACCGTTCGAACTGGTCCCGACCGGGCGCGACGAGGACAAATACGGCCGCAAGCTGCGCCATGCCGTCCGGGCCGGCCGGTCGTTCGGCGCGATATTGGTGGCCGAGGCGCTCGCCCGCCCGTCGCGAAACGGCCGCGCCGGCTGGTGCTGAACGGCCGGGCCGTCAGCGCCTGCTGGCGACCAGCCGCAAGCCCGAACCGGGCCGAACCGACCGGCGCCTGTCACGTCGCGGCGGATGCTTCGCGAGCAGTCCGGGCACGCTGCGCGCCGCCACCGCACGTGAGAAGAGATAGCCCTGGCCGAAGTCGCAGCCGAGCTCCAGCAGGCGCTCCGCCTGGCAATCGGTCTCGATTCCCTCGGCGACCACGTCGATGCCGAGGCTCTTGCCGAGATTCAGCACCGCATTGACGATCGCCTCGTCGCCCGGATCCTCGTGCATGTCGCGCACGAAGCTCTGGTCGATCTTGATGATGTCGACCGGGAACTGCTTGAGGTGCCGCAGCGAGGCATAGCCGGTGCCGAAGTCGTCGAGCGCGATCCTGACCCCGTTGGCGCTGAGGAGGGCGAGCGCACGGTGCACATATTCGGCGCCGCGACCGAGAAACACCGTTTCGGTCACTTCGAGCTGCAGCCGCTCGGCAGGAACGCCGGCGGTCGCGAGCCGGTCGAGGAGGCCTTCGGCAAAGCGGTCGCGGCGGAATTCGGCGGCCGAGGCGTTGATCGCGACCTGGCAGAAATCGATGCCGCGATCGAGCCAGTCGCGCATGTCGGCGACCACCCGCTCGATCATCCGCTCGCTGATCTCCCTGGCGACCTCCGCATCCTCGAAGGCGGCGGCGATCACCGCCGGCGCCCGGATCCGGCCGGACGGATCGCGCCAGCGCAGCAGCGCCTCGAAGCCGACGATCGCGCGATCCCCCAGGTGCACCTTCGGCTGATAGTAAGTGAGCACGCGATCGTCATGGACGGCGCCCCGGGCGAGCTGGATCATCCCGCTGCGCCGGTCCAGCTCCGCCCGCAGATCCGACTGGAAGATCGTCATCCCACCGCGGCCCGCCGACTTGGAGGCGTAGAGGGCGATGTCGGCGTTCTTGAGCAGGTCCTCGGCCGTCTCGCCGTGGATGGGATAGATGCTGGCACCGATCGTGGCCCGACAGTCGATGATCCGGCCCTGGTGGACCAGGGGTTCGCGCATCCGGTCGAGGATCGACTGGGCGAAGCGGGCGAGCGAGGAGTTGCTCGACAGGCCGGGAAGCACCACCGCGAACTCGTCGCCTCCGAGGCGCGCCACGGTGTCGTCACACCGGACCGATGCCTGCAGCCGCTCCGCGAAGGTCCGCAGCACGAGATCGCCGACATCGTGGCCGAGCGAGTCGTTGATCTGCTTGAAATGATCGAGATCGAACATAAGCAATCCGACCGATCCGTCGCCGGCCCGCGCGGCGACGATCGCCTCGTCGAGCCGCTCCTGGAACAGGGCGCGGTTGGGAAGCCCGGTGAGCAGATCGTGGGTGGCCGACCAGCGGATCCGCTCCTCGGCCGTCTTTTCGTCGGTCACGTCGCGGACGGTGATGATGATCCGGCCCAGTTCGCTCGCAGTCTTGAACGTCTTCCAGCCGTTGGCGGTGATCCACCGTTCCGCATCGTCGCTCGCGCGGCGGATGCGAAAGGTCAGCTCGAACTTGCCGGTATCGTTGCCGTCCCTGGTGCTCTTCAGCCGCGCCAGCAGGAGCATGCGATCCTCCGGGTGGACGCAGGCGAGGGCCGTCTCCAGCTCCGGCTTCGCATCGGTCCCGAGGCCGAAGATCGACCGGAACCGGTCCGACCAGCCGCGCGTCTCGGTCGCCATGTCATAGTCCCAGACGCCGAGACCCGCGGCCTGGGCGGCGAGGCGGAATCGCTCCTCGCTGTCGCGGAGCGCGTCCTCGGCCCGCCTCGCCTCGGTGATGTCGATATGCGCTCCGATGGTGCGAATCCGCCGCCCGTCGTGGCCGCGCTCGACATGGGTGCGGCTGGCGATCCAGCGGACCTCGCCATTGTCGGCGCGGACGATTCGATATTCGGTAGAGAGATTGCCGGTGCCGGCATGCGCGTCCCAGGCCTCCGCCTCGACACGAGCGCGGTCCTCGGGATGGACGATGGTCGCGAGCCACTTCTGGAAGGTGATCCGCAGATCGCCGAGCGGCAGCCCGGCCTGCTGGAAGAAGCGCTCGGATGCGAAGAGCATACCGTTTGCGTCGCCTTCGAAGTCGGCGAGCTCGGTCGCTTCATGGACGAGGCGGAGCCGCTCCTCGCTGCGCCGGATCGCCTGCTCCGCCTGCCGGCGCGCGGTGATGTCGCGGGAGATGCACAGATGGGCGCGCGTGCCGTCCGGGGTCTCATAGGGCACGGCATGGCCTTCGAGATGCCGGCGCCGCCCCGCCAGCCCGACCACCTCATAGGTCCAGACGACGCTCTCGCCCGCCATGACGCGAGCGTGCGTGGCGAGCGCAGCCTCGCGATATTCGGGCAGCAGCGCCTCGAAGTCGGGACGCAGGATGTCCTCGAAGCTTTCCGCCTGCAGCAGGCGCAGCCCGCTCGGGTTGATGTGGATGAGCGTGCCGGACTCGTCGTAGATCTTCACGCAATCGGGCATGGCATCGATGATGCTGCGGAAGCGCGCCTCGCTTTCCCGCAGCCGTTCCTCGGCGACGACATGATCGTGGATGTCCTCGGACGATCCGTACCATCCGACGATCTCGCCCCGCGCGTTCCGCCGCGCCGCAGCGCGGGTCCTGATCCAGCGATAGCTGCCGTCGCGCATGCGGTAGCGTGCGAGATTGCCGGCGAACTGGCCGGTGGCGAGCGCATTCCGCCAGCTCTCCCGGACCTTGCCATGATCGTCGGGGTGGATGATCCTGCTCCAGGGATCCTCCTGGATCTGCTCCGGAGTGAGGCCGGTGATCCGCCCCCATCGGGACGATACGCTGACGATCCTGCCTTCGGGATCAGCATGCCAGGGGATCTGCGGATTGAGCTCGATCGTGTAGCGCAGATGCTCCTCATTCTCCCGCAGCGCGGCTTCGGCGCTCAGCCTTTCGGTGATGTCCTCATAGGTCGCGACCCAGCGACCATTGGCGGACACGGCATGGTGGAGCGCGAAGGTGCGCCCGCCGCGTTCGAGCAACGCCTTGGTCCTGGAGCCGGACATCAGATTGGCCCAGAGCTCCCTCTCGACGTCCTCGACCGTCTTGCCGGGATGATGCCCCGCCTCGATGCTGAGCTGGATGAGGTCCCGCCCGCTGAGGCCCGGACAGACGCGATCGGGGGGGAGCCCGATGGTTTCGGCGTAGCGGGTGTTGCAGATCGCGATCCTGCCGTCGGTATCGAACATGCACAGGCCCTGATGCATGTTCTCGATGGCTTCCTCCAACAGGGTCACCTGCCGCCGAAGCCGGTCCACCTCGCTGTCAGGCGCGGCTTCGATACGGGACTCCTGATACATAACGCCACCGAAATAAAATCTTGATTCGTCAAGACTTATTTCGGGAAGGCAAATGAAAGACTAATTGCCGGCTGCGGCATTCCGTGACGGTGCGCGGCGCCGTCTCGCCCCGGCGAGGGAACCATCCCGCCGGGTCGCCATTTCCCGATCACCACATGGAGGAGGACTGGCGATGATCACCCGCACCGCACGCGCGCGTTACGAAGGCATGGGCAAGGCCGGGAAAGGCTGGATCAACACCCAGTCGGGCGTGCTTTCGGACCAGCGATACGGCTTCGGCACGCGGTTCGAGAACGAGCCCGGCACCAATCCGGAGGAACTGATCGCCGCCGCCCACGCCGCCTGCTTCACCATGGCGCTGTCCTTCGCACTCAGCCGCGAGGGAATCGAGGACGGCACTCTCGAAACCACGGCCAAGGTGCGGCTCGACCAGGAGGGCGAGGGCTTTCGGGTCAGCCGGTCCGACCTTGCACTCACCGCCTCGGTGCCCGGAATGGACGAAGCGCGCCTGCGCCAGCTCGCCGAGGACGCCAAGGCCAACTGTCCGATTTCCAAGGTGCTCAACGCGGAGATGAGCCTGGAAGTCACGGTTTCGTAGCTCGGGCGTATCCGGGCGAGGCGGGCGAGCGCCGCCCCTCTTCCGGCCGGCGTCGCGGCGGAGCCGCGGCCCTCAAGTCCCGGCCTCGGCGAGCCGCATCGGCGGGGCGGGGCGGCCGTAGGTCAGGCGCCGCCACAGCCATTCGGCCGGACCGAGGCGAAAGCGGGCGAGCCAGAGGCGGCTGAAGCCGAGCAGCCCGGCGAAGATCCCGACGCCGAGCAGGTTGGTCGCCACCAGGCCGATCGTCCCGAGAAGGCCGAGCCCATAAGCGTAGAAGATGAAGCAGCCGATCGCGCCCGAGGCGAGATAGTTGGTGAGCGCCATGCGGCCGGCCGGCGCAAGCAGGCGCTGCAGCCCGTGCAGTCCGTGCGCGAAGAGCAGGGCGAGGCCGGCCAGCCAGGCGAAGGCGAGGATCGTGCTGCCGATCGCAGCGGCGGTGACGAGGCCGTAGAGCGGACCGGGCGCGGGGACGCCGGCCAGCCGCGACGCGCCGACCGCGCTCAGCAACAGACCCGCCGGCAGGCAGACCCACAGGATCCGGCGCAGGAGCGGGCGGTGGCGATCGGGATCGACCGCGATCCGCAGCCGCGCCGCCCAGCTCCCGAGCAGGAACAGGCCGAAGACATTGGTGTCGTAGATGAGCATGTGTGCCGTGTCGGACAGCCGCCGCTCGATCGCCAGCGGGGCGGCGAAGCGGACGAAATCCGAATAGGCGCCGCTGGTCATGGCGACGAGGCCACGGGCCGTCAGGTCGATGTCGACCAGGTTCGGCAGCGGCCCGCCGGCGACCGCCTCGAGCGCACCGACGACGAGCGGCGGCGCGAGGACGAGCAGCAGGCCGGCGCGCAGCAGCGCGGCTTCGGACCAGCTGCGCAGGAGCAGCAGGACGAGGCCGAGCAAGGCGTAGAGGACGAGGATGTCGCCCCACCAGAGGAAGATCTGGTTGACCAGCCCGAAGCCGAGCAGGCCGAGCATGCGCCGCACGTAGAGGGCGCGGAAATCCTCCCCCCTGCCCTCGGCGCGGATCATCATCATGGCGAAGCCGAGACCGAACAGGAAGGCGAAGCAGGCGCGCGCCTTGCCCTGGACGAGCAGCAGATCGGCGAGCATCGCGGCGACGTCGAAGCGGCCGGCATCGGCCATCAGCTCGCGACCGACGAACAGCATCTGCATCGCCGAGACGTTCATCACGATCACGCCGAGCAGCGCGAGCGCGCGGATGCTGTCGATCAGGGGGTTGCGGCGATCGCCGGCGGCGGGGCGGCCGGATGAAGGCGGAGCGGACGAAAGCGGGGCAAGCGGAACAGGGGACATGCGGAACGACTCCCGTCGCACGAACCCCTTCCCCGGCGCGCACTATAGCGCATGCGTTGGAGCCTGCGTTGGAAAAGACGTGGAAATTGATCCCGGCAGTCCGAAGGCGCCGCGATCAGGCCCGGTCGCGCCTCGCCGCCATGACGTAGAGCAGGACGCCAAGACCGGCGATCGCGCCCATCGCCATGCCCATGATCGATCCGACGGTGGACTGGAAGTCGTCGGTCACCCGATCCGGTTCGGTCGCCCCCAGCATCGCCAGCCAGATCCAGATGCCGGCAAGCAGCAGCTCGACTAGGAGGATCGCGAACAGGGTGCGCTTCCGATACGACATGGCTTCCCCCCGATCGTGACAGAATCGAAACTATCATGCTCGGAGGCCGGTTTCCAGCATCTGAGATGCAGATCAAAGGTCGCCTCCGGCACCTCGCGGCTGCTGGATGAAAGGCGCCGTTCGCGCTAGATCTGCCGGCGGGGGACTTCTACATGCGTGTACTTCGTCTCGCACTGGCCGTGGCCGGCCTGCTTTCGACATCGGCGCCGGCCGCAGACGAAGTGCAGTTCGCACCGCTGCCGACATGGTCGGTTCCGGCGGCGTTTCCGACCGATGCCGACCAGCCCGACGCCCAGCATGATGGCAGGCACCGGGATGCCATCGACCATTTCACCCGATCGCTGGAACTCGACCCGACCAGTGCTTTCGCTCTGGGCCGACGCGCCGAGGCCCATTTTGCGGCGGAAGCGGAGGCCCTCGCGAAGGCCTTCCCGGACGAGGCCTACGCACAAACCGGCGTCGCCAATATCTATGCGAAGCTGGGGATGACCGAAGAGGCCATGCGCGCCTTTGACCGCGCCCTCGAACTCGACCCGTCCCGGGCCGATTCCCTGTTCGGCCGCGCTGTCGCCCACGCCCGCAAGGGCGAGGAGGAGAAATCCCGCGCCGACCTCGACGCTGCGATCGAGATGCAGCCGCAGGTGCGCGAGGATTTCGCCGGCTATGGCCTGACCCTGTGGCGCCGCGGCGCCTCAGGCCCGCGCCCCCGCTTCCAGGATCGTCGACGGAACAGTCCGCGGCGCCCGTTCGTCCGGCCCCGCCGGCGCTGCGATCATGCAGAGGAGCGCGACGCCGCCGAGCAGGCTGCGGACGAGGTGGAGTCGCCCCCAGCGATCGAGCAACGCGCGGCTGTGCGGCCCCGCTTCCTCCGGCGCGATCGCCTCCAGCCGATGGTTGACCGGCATGACGAGGATCAGGGTGTAAGGAATGTTGGCGGCGAGCAGCAGTGCGCCGGCGAGCCACAAGAAGCTTCCGGACGCCCAGGCGGCCCAGAGGCCGGCAAGGCCGCCGAGCAGGGCGAGCCCCGCCTGCATCGGCACGGCGCGGGCGTAGGCAGGCTTCCACTGGCGAAGCGCTGCGGCATCGTCGAGGGCCATGCGGGCGGGATGCTCGGCAAGGCTGATATAGGCGGCGGCGCCGGTGAACAGGGCTGCGGCGGCAAGTGCCATGGGGGCGGCGAGCATGGGAGCGGTTCCTTGCTGGGGGATGTTTCGTCGCTCCGGCGGGCGCTGGAGTCCAGATGGTCCGGGGCCGCCCCGGATCCTCCCCCGGAGCCCCGGGGCAGGAGTGATACCCCTGCACCCCTCACTGTGTTAGGCTTGCATAACACTTCCGGCTGGCGCATCATCGCCGCATTCAGGAGGGTCGATGGTGGTTTGCGCGAAGTGCGGAGCGGAGCTGGCGGCCGGGGCGGAGGAATGTCCCCGGTGCGGGGCGGCGGTCGGAAGCGCGGATGCTGCGGACATCGACGAGATCAAGCGCGAGCGGCGCAAGCTGTTCCTGGTCGGCTTCGGCTGCCTGTTCCTCGGCCTGCTGCTCGGCCGGGGCATGCCGGGGGTGTCGTGGATCAGCTTCCCCGACGACGGGCCCGGCCGCGAATGGTCGGGTGCCAATCTGAACAATTCCAAGCCGCCGATCGCCACCACTGCGGTCGAGCTGTTCGACGCCTTTCGCGACGATGAGGACGTAGCCGAGGCGCGCTTTGGCGACCGGCCGCTGATGGTGACCGGCACGCTGGCGCGGATCGACAAGCATGCGCGGTTCGGACCCGACCTGATGCTGCAGACCTCCAACCCGGAAAAGCCGCTGCGGGCCGACCTGGTGCGGGAGTCGCGGGACGAGGCCGGCCGGCTCGCCTCGGGACAGACGATTACCGTCGGCTGCCGGCACGTCGAGGAAAGCTTCGGGCCCGATCCGTGGCTGCGCGACTGCCGCATCCAGGACGCCGGGGATGCGCCGGCGGCCCGTCCGGGCCTGCCCGAGCCGCCCGCCCCGCCTGCGCCGCCGGAACCGCCGGAGCCCGTTACGAGCTGATCGTGGAAAATCAGTGACTTGACCTCGGCAAAGTTGACAAAGTTGACAGTTCCTTTCGCACTTTTCGGCGCCCGCGCATGAAAAAGCCGCCCGCGGCGGCTTCGGAAACGACAGGGACATGCGCACGGACGGCCATCGGTCGCCCATAGCGGACAATGTAGCGAACGTCAAGGATACGACGGATATGTCCGTCTATACTAGACGCCTTCGCCAAGCAGCCGGAGCCGCTCGTCGCGAAGCCCGGTGAGGATCATCTCGCCGTCGCGGTCGACGCGGAACTCGCCATAAGCGGCCTTCTCGAACGCTTTGGCCCGGCCTTCCTCGAAGAAGAAGGCGTCTGTGGCGAAACGGGGTCGGCCGGCGCGGACGCGGTAGCGCAGAGCCCGCTCGTCGGGTCCGAGCGCACGGCCGTCGTCGAAGCGGCGGAAGGTCGCCACGCCGTTGGCGTCGAGCGCGACGACGATCCGGCCGTCGGCGAAATCGCGCCGGGGCACGCGCGGGAAGGCCTCGTCCGCCACCTCGAAATTGAGGCGCATGTAATCGCCCTGCATCAGCGAGCGGGGATCGACCGGGGACAGGCGGAGCAGGACCACCTCCCCTTCCGTCAGCAGCCGTTCGCGCCCCCAGATGCCGAGATTGACGACGAGGAGGACGGCCAGGCCGGCGAGGATCGCGATCGCCTTACGCATGGCCGGCCTCCATCCTGCCGGACGGCCGGGCGGCGTGGCGGAGCAGGAGGTAGATGGCGATCAGCGCGAGGCCGGTGAGCGCGAGCAGACCGGACTTTTCGAGCAGGGTCGCGTGCAGGCTGTAGTAGAAATGGCTGACGAAGCCGAGCAGGCCGAGGATGCCGAGGGCGACGAGGATCCGGTGGCCGGCGGCAAAGCCCAGCAGCAGGATGAGGAGCGCGGCGCCGAGCCCGGGCGCGGCGAGCGAGACCAGAGCGAGAAGGATCGCAAGGCCGAGTGCAAGGCGGCCGATGCGGTCGCCGGGCTCAAGCCCCTCCCGCCGGACGAGGGCGAGCGCGGCCCAGACCAGCACCGCGGCGGTGAGGATGCGGCCGAGGAGCGGCCCGTGAAGGACGAACCAGCCGGCGGGGTCCTCCGCGCTGCCGAACAGGGCGGCGAGCCCGAACAACCGAACCGTCTCGACCAGAACCAGGGCCAGAGCGAGGCCGTAGCCGACCGGGCGCCAAAGCCCGCCGCCCGCCGCCCAGCGCGCGGGATCGAGCCAGACCCAGGCGAAGGCGAGGCAGAGCAGGGGCGAGGCGAGGCCGTGCAGCCCGAGCTGGCCGACGGTGAGCGCAAGCGCGAGGGCGGTGCCGGCGCTCGCCAGCACGCGGTGGAGGAAATTGGATATCGCCCAGGCGAGCACGGCCTGGGTGGCGGCGACGGCGAGCAGGAAGGGCGGGTCGATCGGATCGAGGGCCTGGCCGATGCCGTAGATGAGAAGCGCCTGGCCGACGAGGCTGATCACCAGGGCGAACTGGTCGGCGAAGTCGCGGCCGCCGAACCGCCGGAACAGGAACCAGGCGGCGGCGCAGCAGAGGGCGCCGACAAGGGCGGAGGCGAAGGCGTCGTCGAGCAGGGAGGCGAAGGCGGCGCCGACGAACAGGATCAGGAACAAGGCGCCGATCCAGCCGGCGATGCCGAGCATCACCCGCACGTACCAGGGCGCGGCGGGGCGCGGATCGACCGGCCGATCGCCGGCGACCAGCCCGTCGGCGCGCAGGCGATCCCAGAGCGCGGCGCTCATCCCCCCTGCTCCCGATGGACAGATCGCAGCCAGATCGCGCCGCCGGCCGACATGGCGATGACCGCGAGGCCGATGAACAGGAAGGCGAACATGCTGTCGGTGCCGAGCAGATGTTTGGACAGCAGGGCGGTGGCGGTGATGATGACGCTGAGGACGCCACCGGCGAGCATGAACAGATCGGGCCGGAGGCGACGGTACCAGCCATAGGTGCCGCCGAGCCAGAGGACATAGCCGAGGACGGCGAGCCAGCGGCCGCCGGGCGGGTCATTGTCTTCGAGGATCGCCCAGAGCGCGAGGCCGGTCGCCATCGCGCCGGCAGCGACGGCGACGAGGCGCGGCGGCCAATCGTCGCGGAGCCAGGCGAGGCCCGCACGATGGGCGGCTTCCCAGGCGATGAGGGCGACCAGGTTGAGGCCGAACAGCGCCCAGAGCAGATCCTGCCCGTCCCAGCTGTCCCGGAAGTGCAGGAAGACGGCCAGGTTGAGCAGGGCGAGCCAGAGCAGCCAGAGCGGGCTGAAGCGGCCGACCAGCACCCAGGGCAGGATCAGCGCCGCCCACCAGGCGAACAGTTCCCAGCTGTCGGCGCCGGTCTGATAGGTCTGGCCGGCGAGCGCGAGCAGGGCGCCGGTGAGCAGGCTCAGGAGCAGCAGGACCGCCTTGCCCGCCCGCCCGTCGAGGTCGAGCCGCCAGCAGGCGACGAGCGCGGCAAGGATCGCGCCTTCGACCAGCCCGAACCTGGCGAAGCGGCCGAGCGCGTCCCAGTTGAAGGCGAAGAAGAAGACGACCGCCGCGGCGAGGGCGACGATGCCGAGCCAGAGGGCGAGCCGTTCGAGGAAATCGCGCCAGTCCGCGCGGGACGGGACCATCTCCGCGACGCGCAGCACCTCCAGCTCGCGGCCCGGCGAAACGCGCCCTGCTTCGAACCAGTGGAGGACGTCGCTGCGAAACCGGCTCATCAACGCTCCCCCCGGAGGCCTGTCGGGATGTCTTGGTATCAGGTCCCGGGCGGCGCGTCACGGTGTGGACGTGCGGGGAGAGTGTGGTGCGTGAGGTCTCCCCTCGACCGGTCCCCGCGCCGGACGTCACCCGTGCCGGAGTGACGGAAGCGGAGGGTTGGAGGCCATCACCCGCACCGCCGCCGGGCATCCTTCACACCCTTCCCACATATGTCATCCCGGCGAACGCCGGGATCCAGCCAATGCCGGCGACATCCGGCATGCTCGACGATCCCCTGGACCCCGGCCTTCGCCGGAGTGACGGTGGGGGCCAGCGGCGAACGGCTGTATTGGTTACTCCGCCGCCACCCCGGCATGAGAGAAGATATCCCCCTCCTGCGCGTCCTCATTCTCGTCGTTCGCGCGGGCGGCCTTGCGGCGGTCGAAATTCTCCCAGACTTCGTTCCAGTTTCCACGGGTCGCGGCCTTTGAATATTCGGTCGCGCGGGTTTCGAAGAAGTTGGCGTGCTCGACGCCGTTGAGGAGCGGGGCGAGCCAGGGGAGCGGATGCTCGTCGATCATGTAGATCGGCGCGAAGCCGAGCTGCCCCAGCCGCCAGTCGGCGATGTAGCGGATATACTTCTTGATCTCCTTCGGGGTCATGCCCGGCACCGGGCCCATTTCGAAGGCGAGATCGATGAAGGCGTCCTCGAGCCGCACCGTCTTCTGGCAGACGTCGAGGATGTCCTCCTTCACCTGCTTGGTGAGGCAGTCCCGTTCGCGCACGAAGGCGTGGAACAGGCGGATGATGCCTTCGCAGTGGAGGCTTTCGTCGCGCACCGACCAGCTGACGATCTGGCCCATGCCCTTCATCTTGTTGAAGCGCGGGAAGTTCATCAGCATGGCGAAGCTGGCGAAGAGCTGCAGCCCCTCGGTGAAGCCGCCGAACATGGCGAGCGTCTTGGCGATATCCTCGTCGGAATCGACGCCGAAGGTGGCGAGATAGTCGTGCTTGTCCTTCATCTCCTTATACTGGAGGAAGGCGCCATATTCGCTTTCCGGCATGCCGATGGTGTCGAGCAGGTGGCTGTAGGCCGCGATGTGCACCGTCTCCATGTTGGAGAAAGCGGTCAGCATCATCTTGATCTCGGTCGGCTTGAACACCCGGCCATATTTGTCGTGGTAGCAATCCTGCACCTCGACGTCGGCCTGGGTGAAGAAACGGAAGATCTGGGTGAGCAGGTTGCGCTCATGCGCGGTCAGCTTCTGCGCCCAGTCCCGGCAGTCCTCGCCGAGCGGCACCTCCTCCGGCATCCAGTGGATCTGCTGCTGACGCTTCCAGAATTCGAACGCCCAGGGATATTCGAAGGGCTTGTACTGCTTGGAAGCTTCGAGAAGAGGCATGATTACAGTTCCTTCATGCTGAAATGAGGCCGAGGAGACCGAGGCTCGCGGCGGCGATGCCGAGGACCAGGGTCAGCCAGAGATGGATATGGTCGTGCGCCCGCTCCCACCGGGCCTTGGGGCGCGGAGCCCTGCCCGCGGCGCGCAGGATCATCGCGGCGATGAACGGCGTGCCGCCGATCCAGCTGCGGCGGACGAGTCCCTGGACGCCGAGCCAGATGCAGAGGGCGCCTGCGGCAAGGAGGAGAAGCGCGGTCGGCATGGCTCACCTCCTCTCCCTGTCGCCCAGGGGATCGGGCGGGATGATCTCGTCGAGGATGCCGCTCAGCGTGCGGTTGCGCGAGCAGTGGAGCGGGCGGAGATTGTCGACATGGTTGGTGCCGCCCCGGTCGAGCGGGACGATATGGTCGATCTCCCAGGCATGGACGCTGTCCGCATTCTCGTAATCCGTCCAGCACATCAGATTGCCGTCGATGTCGAAGCGCCAGAAGGCGATGTTGAGGCCGGCCGCCGGCACGCCCTTCAGCCACACCCGCAGCCGCTCGTCCGCAGTGAAGCGGCGCGGACGGTCGTCGCGCGCGGGCGGGTTCTCCGGGGGGGAGACGCCGGGGCCGTCGTCAGGATGGGGGAGAGGCCGGCTCGCCATCCGTCCTACTTCCGCACCCGGACGATGCGTTCGCGGTAGACGACCTGGCTGCGGCGGGCACCGACGCCGAACACCACGATGCCGAGGAAATAGCCGAAATCATACCAGCCGCCGTTGTTGGGCACGGCATAGATGGCGACGTCGCGCATGAAGAGGGAGACGACCCAGGCGACCGGGAAGATGAAGCCGTGCCAGAGGCCGAGCAGGAAGCCGGGCGCGCCAGGCTCCACCGCCGAGGGCGCCTGCTGCGCGCAGGCGGCGAGGCTCAGCGCCGCAGCAAGGCCCAGAGCACAGCGGCCAGCAGCAACGCGAGGCCGAGCGCCTGGTTGAAGCGCACGATCCACCGCCCGCGCGGCCCCGAGCCCAGCGGGGTGCCGGCGATCCGCCGCGCAAGGCGCAGCCGCATCAGCCCGGCGAAGGCGAGGACGAGGATGATGACGACTTCCATGGCCTGATGCGCTTTCGGGCCTCCTGGCGGGGAGGGATGGTTCGGTTGGGGTGGAGGCCTTCACGCCGCCTTCCGTCACTCCGGCGAAGGCCGGAGTCCGGGTGTCAGGGGCCTGCACGGGGGTCCGGCCGGATCCCGGCCTGCGCCGGGACGACGGGTGGGGGTTGAACGGGTCGTCCGTCGCTGCGCGCGCGCCTTCGCTGCCCGCGCATGCGCGGGTCGGCCCCGGATTTCGGGGGGAGTTCGGGTGGAAGGGGGCGGACGGGCGGGACATGGCTAGGGGCGGACGGCACGGAAGGTGAAGGGTTCGGGAGCGGGTTCCTGCGGTTCGACGATCTCGCAGCAGACCGGGCGCAGGTTGGACAGGTCGTCGGTGCCGCCGCGCTCGCGCGGGACGATATGGGCGATCTTCCACCCGAATTCGCAGCCGGTGTCGTCATAAGCGGGACGGAACAAGGGGCGGCCCTGATGGTCCATCCGCCATTCGTCCGGGCTCCAGCCGAGGATCGGCTGGCCCTTGTGCCAGACGGCGGCCTTCTCCTCCTCGCCATATTCGCGGCAGACGATCCCCTTGCTGAGGAATTCGCCGAGCACGCTGGACGCACGGCCGCGGGCCGGCACGGCTTCGGGATCGAGCCCCGCCAGCCGCACCGGCGCGGGCCTTCCGGCCCCGAACGCCGACCTCAGATGGGAAAGGATACGCGGTCTCATCGCCCCGGTCCCTCGGCGCGCGTCACTGGCAGGCCAGGCACTCGTCATAGTCGGTGGTCTCTAGATTGATCTCCTTGAGCGCCGGCGTGTTGTCGGCCTCGACGCCGCCGGCGAAGCTCGCCCGCTGCACCGACTTGGAGCGCAGATAATAGAGCGACTTTATGCCGAGCTCCCAGGCCCGGTAGTGGAGCATCAGCAGATCCCATTTGTCGACGTCGGCGGGGATGAAAAGGTTCAGCGACATCGCCTGGTCGATATAGGGCGTGCGGTCCGCCGCGAGTTCGAGCAGCCAGCGCTGGTCGATCTCGAAGCTGGTCTTGAACACGTCCTTTTCCTCCTGGGTGAGGAAATCGAGGTGCTGGACCGAGCCGCCATTCTCCAGGATCGAACTCCACACCGAATCCGAATTCTTCGACTTTTCGATCAGCAATTTTTCCAGATGCGGGTTGCGGATCGAGAAGCTGCCCGACAGCGTCTTGTGGGTATAGACGTTGGCGGGGATCGGCTCGATGCAGGCGGAGGTGCCGCCGCAAATGATGCTGATCGAGGCGGTCGGCGCGATCGCCATCTTGCAGGAGAAGCGCTCCATCACCCCCTGGTCGGCGGCGTCCGGGCACGGCCCCCGCTCATGCGCGAGAACCATCGAGGCTTCGTGCACCTGGGCCGAGATGTGCCTGAAGATCCGGAGGTTCCAGCTCTTGGCCATCGCGCCCTCGAAGGGCAGGCCGCGGGCCTGGAGGAAGCTGTGGAAGCCCATCACGCCGAGGCCGACCGAGCGCTCGCGCATCGCCGAATAGCGGGCGCGCTCCATCTCCGGCGGCGCGCGCTCGATATAGTCGGTCAGCACATTGTCGAGGAAGCGCATGACGTCCTCGATGAAGCGCTTGTCCTCGTGCCACTGGTCCCAGGTCTCGAGATTGAGGGACGAGAGGCAGCAGACGGCGGTGCGATCCTCGCCATATTGGTCGCGGCCCGTCGGCAGGGTAATTTCCGAGCAGAGATTCGAGGTGGTGACCTTGAGGCCCACCTCGCGCTGGAACCTGGGCATGTTGCGGTTCACCGTGTCGATGAACACGATATAGGGCTCGCCGGTCGCCAGCCGGGTTTCGACCAGCTTCTGGAACAGGGTGCGCGCGTCGACCCGGGCCCGCTCCGACCCGTCCTTGGGCGAGCGCAGGACCCATTCCTGCCCGTCGCGCACCGCCTCCATGAAGGCGTCGGAGACGAGCACGCCGTGGTGGAGGTTCAGCGCCTTGCGGTTGAAGTCCCCCGACGGCTTGCGGATCTCGAGGAACTCCTCGATCTCCGGATGGGAGATGTCGAGATAGCAAGCGGCCGAGCCGCGGCGCAGCGAGCCCTGGCTGATCGCCAGCGTCAGGCTGTCCATCACCCGGACGAAGGGGATGATGCCGCTGGTCTTGCCGTTGAGGCCCACCGCCTCGCCGATGCCGCGGACATTGCCCCAATAGGTGCCGATGCCGCCGCCGCGCGAGGCGAGCCAGACATTCTCGTTCCAGGTGTTGACGATGCCTTCGAGGCTGTCGTCGACGCTGTTGAGATAGCAGGAGATCGGCAGGCCGCGGCCGGTGCCGCCGTTGGACAGGACCGGGGTCGCCGGCATGAACCAGAGCCTGGAGATATAATCGTAGATGCGCTGGGCGTGCTCGGCATCGTCGGCATAGGCCGAGGCGACTCGCACGAAGAGGTCCTGGAACGATTCGCCGGGCAGCAGATAGCGGTCCTTCAGCGTCTCCTTGCCGAAATCGGTGAGCAAGGCGTCACGGCTATGGTCGACCTCGACCGGGTAGGGAAGCGGCTTCACTTCCCTGGTATCGCCCTTGCCGGCCTTTGCCGCGGCGCCTTCGATCATGCCTGTGGTCACGTCCCCGGTTCCAACTTCACTGCCGTGGGAAAGGTCCATAGCTTTCGCCCCTTGTTCTCTATTCGTTCTCACGCCTGCTGTCTACTCCCAGCCGGCGGACGGGCCAAGGGGGTGGAGGTTCCATTCGTCGCCTTTCTCCACCGAAAAACGGGGCTTCATCCCCGATATCCACAGGAGCAGGCACTTGACTTTACGGATATAAGGTCCGCGCCGTCATCTACAACCTCTAGCGGTTACCCCCTCAGCTCCGCCACTAGTGATTGTGCCTGAACTGAGTCAGGATGCAAGACCGTAAATACCGCTTAAGCGACTCAATTCGTCGAAACGGCAGAATTCCGCGAGTTTCGGAGTCGGGGAAATGCGATGGGTGGATTCGAGGGTGGAAGCGCCCCTCGAGATCCTCCCCAGCAACCGCCAGGGAGGATCTGAAGGGACGCATTGCCCGCGCAGGCGGGCAATTCCGTTTCCTAGGCCGACAGGCGCGCCTGGGTGCCGTGGACGAGTTCGCAGGCGCGTTCGAAGTTCATGGGGCGGCCGAAGAGATAGCCCTGGATCTGGTGGACGCCGAGGTCGCGCATGCGGGTGAAGTCGTCGGCGGTTTCGACGCCTTCGGCGGTGACGGTCATGCGGAAGCTCTTGGCGAGGCTGACGATCGACTGAATGATCGCCACCGTCTCGCGGTTGTTGGCGGCGTCGCGGACGAAGCTGCCGTCGATCTTCAGTTTGTGGAACACCGCCTTGTTGAGATAGCCGAGCGAGGAATAGCCGGTGCCGAAATCGTCCAGCGCGATGCCGACGCCCAGCGCACGCAGGCGCTTCAGCACGTCCAGGGCGCCTTCGCTGTCGCCGAGGAAGACGCTTTCGGTCACTTCGATCTCGATCCGGTTGGCGGGCACCCGGTAGCGGCTCAGCGCCTCGTTGACGTGCTGCGGCAGAGTCCGGAGGATCAGCTGCTTGGCCGACATGTTGACGGCGACGCTGATGTTCTGCGGCCAGTGGGAGGCGGCGCGGCAGGCCTCCTCGATCACCCAGTCGCCGAGCGGGATGATGAGGCCGGTTTCCTCCGCCAGCGGGATGAAATCGAGCGGCGAGACGATGCCCCGGGTCGGATGGTGCCAGCGGATCAGCGCCTCGAAGCCGACGAGGCGCTGGTCGGCGGCATTGATCAGCGGCTGATAGTCGAGCCGGAACTGCTTGAGGATCAGGGCCTGGCGAAGATCCTGTTCGAGCCGGAGCCGGTCCTCCGCCTCATTCTGCATGTCGGCGCTGAAATAGCAGCATTTGCCGCGCCCCTGCGCCTTGGCCTCATAGAGGGCGAGGTCGGCCTTCTGGATGAGGTCGTCGACGCTCTGGCCGTCGATCGGGCCGAAGGCGCAGCCGATCGACACGCCGATGCGGATCTCGATCTTGTCGACGATATAGGGCTCCGCGATCGACTGGATCAGCCGGCGGGCGAGATCCTCGATCTTCTTGCGGCTCTGGCCGTCGCGGATGACGATCGCGAATTCGTCGCCGCCCATGCGTCCGACATGGCCGATGTCGCCGACTTCCCTGACCAGCCGCTGGGCGACGCTCTTCAGCACCGAGTCGCCCTTGGGATGGCCGAAGGTGTCGTTGACCGGCTTGAAGCCGTCGAGGTCGAGGAACATGATCGCGCAGGGCACCGCCGAGGCCTGGGCGTTGGACAGCGCCTCGCCGAGCAGCTGGCGGACGCGGCCGCGGTTGGGCAGGCCGGAGAGCACGTCCATGTTGGCGAGATTGGTCAGCCGCTCCTGCGTCTTGCGTACCTCGGTGATGTCGGAGCCGACGCCGCGGAAGCCCTGGAACTGGCCGGACATGTCGATGATCGGATCGCCGGCGAGGCTGATCCAGCGGGTGCCGCCGCGGGTCTTGAGCTCCATTTCGAGGTTGGAAAAGGGCTGGCGCTCGAGCAGGGTGCGGCCGAGCGCGCTGTTGCCGCCGAGCGAGGCGGGAAGCGAATGGCCGAGCAGCTGGCTGGTCGAACGGCCGAGCAGCGCCGTCATCCGCGAGGAGATGTAGACCACGCGGTTCTCGGCATCCACCTGCCACAGCCAGCCGACGCCGCGATGTTCATATTCGCGCAGCAGCAGGCGCACCGATTCCGCTTCGGTGCGGACCTTGGCCATCGAATGGAGCTGCTCGAAGATCCAGCGCGACAGGCGGCCGATGCCGAGAATGGCGATCCCCGCCACCGCGAGCAGGACCAGGGCCAGGCGCGGATCGTGGGTGCCGCCGCTGCGCAGATAGCCGAAGGTGAGGCCGGCCGTCAGCGCGGCGACCCAGGTGAGCGCGGCGGCGGGCGCGGCGGCAAAGGCGACCCCGGCGATCATCATCGCCAGGGTGGCGCCGCCGAGGGCGGCCTGCACCGCGGGACCCTGCGCCGGAAGCGTCCAGGCCGGGAGCGACACCCACAGGGCGGCAAGCGCCGCGGCTTCGAGCATCTGGTACCAGGTCGGGCGGCCCCTGCCGGTGCGGCTGACGTAGAGATCGGCCGAGACCGACTGCCGCCAGACCAGCCAGTTGACCGCGAGCACCGCCACCAGCCAGCCGCCGATCAGCGCGACCGACGTGCTTTCGAACAGCGCCCAGGCCACCAGCAAGGCGGTGCCCGCGGCGGCAAGCCCGAGAAAGGGGGCGAACAGGCAGCGGGCCTCGGCCTGCGTGGTGTGCAGATAGGCATCGCGCAGATGCTTGCTTCCGATCTCCGGAGTCGGCTCCTCGACGCGACCGGCCGCCACACCCTCGGCATCTTGTTCAGCTGAGACTGGGGCGTGGTACATCGGTTTCCGGTGTGGCTGATCAGGAGCGGCAGTCCTAGCCAAAGAGGCTTGATGGTTGGTTAAAGCGGGCGTCCGCGGACGGGCCGCTGCCGGTGCCGGGGCGCGATCGCCCGCATGGGCTCAACACAGTGAAAGAACAGGAAAATCCCGCTGCCGGAACGCGTTTGCGGCGGGGCGGATGATCCCCAAGGCGGGGTTTACCGCGAAAGATTCCGGGCGTGGGCGCGCGGCGGATACCGGGTTTCGCCGGTGGAGAGCGTTAACGAACGGTGACGGCGAACCGGGGGTCCTGGTGGCGCGGGGTTCCTGAAGGGGCCATTCCACCACCCTCCCCAGCAACGGCCGGGAAGGAGATCTTGGAGTTACTTCCTGGTCGCTTCCTTCATTTCGCGGATGAAGGCGGAGACGGATTCGACCATCGCGTCGGGATCGGCGAGGTGGTCGGCGACGCGCCGGACGATGGCGGAGCCGGAGATGACGCCGGCGGCACCGGCGGCGAGGGCGGAGCGGACGTGGTCGGGGCGGGAGATGCCGAAGCCGAGCACGGGCGGCGGGGCGCCGACGCGGGCGAGGGCTTCGAACAGGCGGCCGTGATCGAGGTTCAGCCGCTCGTCGGCGCCGGTGACGCCGGCGCGGGCGACGCAATAGGTGTAGCCGGCGCAGAGATCGGCGAGCCGCGCGAGCACGGTGTCGGGCGTGTTGGGCGCGGCGATCAGCACCGGCGCGATGCCGGCGGCGCGGGCGGTGGCGGCGAAGGGTTCGGCCTCGAACACCGGCACGTCGGCGACCAGCAGGCTGTCGAGCCCGACCTGGGCGGCGACTCCGCAGAAATGCTCGCGGCCGCGGGCGACGACGATATTGGCGTAGGTGAGGATTCCGACCGGCACCTCCGGAAAGCGCTCGCGAAAGTCGCCGATCAGGGCGAAGCAGTCGGCCGGGGTGACCCCGCCCTTCAGCGCGCGGTCGGCGGCGGCCTGGATGACCGGGCCGTCGGCGATCGGATCGGAGAAGGGGATGCCGAGCTCCAGCATGTCGGCGCCGGCCTCGGCGGCGGCGGCGAGGAGGCGGGCGCTGGTTTCCAGATCGGGATCGCCGAGCATCAGGAAGGCGCCGAACGCCCCCTCCCCGCGTGCGCGCAACCGATCGAACATCGCATCGTAACGTGTGGTGAGGCTCATAGCAGGTTCAGCAGGCGGCTCGCCTGCTCCATGTCCTTGTCCCCGCGGCCGGAGAGATTGACGATCAGGGTGAGCGGGCGGCCCGCGGCCTCCGCCTCGCGCGCGAGCTTGAGGCCATGGGCGACCGCATGGGCGCTTTCGAAGGCGGGCACGATTCCTTCCGAGCGGGCGAGCGCCTGGAACGCATCCAGCGCCTCCTCGTCGGTGGCGCCGACATATTCGGCGCGGCCGCTGTCCTTCAGCCAGCTGTGCTCCGGCCCGACGCCGGGATAGTCGAGGCCGGCGGAGACCGACCAGGTGTCGGTGACCTGCCCATCCTCGTCCTGGAGCAGATAGGTGTGGGCGCCGTGGACGATGCCGGGGCGGCCGCGCAGGATGCTGGCGCCATGTTCGGCGCCGTCGAGTCCCTTGCCGGCGGCCTCAACCCCGATCAGCCGCACCTGCGCATCGCCGACGAAATCGGCGAAGGCGCCGATGGCGTTGGAGCCGCCGCCGACGCAGGCGATGACGGCATCGGGCAGCGCGCCGGTTTCCTCGAGAACCTGGGCGCGCGCCTCCCGCCCGATCACGCGCTGATATTCGCGCACGATGGTCGGAAAGGGATGCGGGCCGGCGGCGGTGCCGAGCAAATAATGGGTGTCGGCGAAGCTCGCCGTCCAGTCGCGCAGCGCCTCGTTGAGCGCGTCCTTGAGGGTCTGGCCGCCGCTGGTGACCGGGATCACCTCCGCCCCCATCAGCCGCATGCGGAAGACGTTGAGCTTCTGCCGCTCGACATCGTGCGCGCCCATGTAGATGCGGGTTTCAAAGCCGAGCAGGGCGCCGACGATGGCGGTGGCGACCCCGTGCTGGCCGGCGCCGGTCTCCGCGATCAGCCGGGTCTTGCCCATGCGCTTCGCCAGCAGGCCCTGGCCGAGAACCTGGTTGGTCTTGTGGGCGCCGCCGTGGAGCAGATCCTCGCGCTTCAGGTACAGACGCACCGGATCGCGGGTGAGATTGCGGCACAGGGTGAGCGGAGTCGGCCGCCCGGCATATTTGGCGAGCAGCGAGTCGAGCTCGGCATGGAAGGCGGGATCCTTCTCCGCCTCCAGGAAAGCGGCCTCGAGCTGCTCCAGCGCCGGCATCAGTATTTCCGGCACATAGGCGCCGCCGTAGTCGCCGAAGCGTCCCCGGCTCAGCATCAGCTTTTCTCCTTCCGTGTCGCCGGCCGCAACGCCTCGAACAGGGCGGCCAGCCTTTCGTGCGACTTGATCCCGGGCGCTTCCTCGACCCCGCTGGAGAGGTCGAGCGCCCAGGCGCCGAGCGTCGCGGCGGCGGCGGCATTGTCCGGCTTCAGGCCGCCGGCGACGAGGCCGGCGGCGAGGTCCGGACGATCGGCGATCCGGCCCCAGTCGAAGGCGACCCCGGTGCCTCCGGCCGCGCCGTTCACCCTGGTGTCGAACAGGGTGCGATCGCCATGGCGCTCGGGGATCGGGCCGCCGGAGGGATCGACCGGAACGGTGGTCCAGATTTCGCAGCCTTCGGGGATGCGGGCGCGCAGGCGCGCGACATAATCGGCATCCTCCGACCCGTGGAGCTGGACGGCGGCAAGGCCGAGCCGGCCGGCGAGGCCGGCGACCTCCTCGAGATCGGAATCGCGCACCACCGCCACCAAGGGCAGCCGCCCACGCGCGGCGGCGGCGAGCCGCTCGGCCCGCGCCGCATCGACGCGGCGCGGCGAACCTTCGACCATCACCATGCCGCCGAAGCCGGCGCCGAGCCTTTGCGCTTCGAGGAGATCCTCCTCCCGCGTCAGGCCGCAGATCTTGACCCGGCCGAATACGAGGCGGCGGGCGGCGGCGGCGATGTCCGGCTGCGCCATCAGCGAGGAGCCGACGAGGAAGGCATCGACCAGCGGCGCGAGGCGGACGACGTCGGCATGTTCGGATATGCCGGATTCGGAGACGAGGATCGGCCCGTCGGGGACCAGGGGCGCCAACCGCTCGGTGATGGCGAGGTCGGTCTTCAGCGTCTTCAGGTTCCGGTTGTTGATGCCGATAATCGCGGCGCCGAGATTCAGCGCGCGGTCCAGCTCCTCCTCGTCATGGACCTCGACGATCGCGCCCATGCCGAAGCGTCCGGCCTCGGCGAGACAGGCGGCGGCCTCGTCGTCGTCGAGGACGGAGAGCATCACCAGCACGGCATCGGCGCCGTGGATCCGCGCCTCCGGCACCTGGCGCACGTCGACGGTGAAATCCTTGCACAGGATCGGCCCGTCGAAGGCGGCGCGGACGATGGCGAGATCGGCGAAGGAGCCGCCGAAATAGGGCGTGTCGGTGAGCACGCTGACCGCATCGGCGACACCGGAATAAGCGCGGGCGACCGCGCCCGGCTCGTGGCCCGCCGAGGCGCCCTTCGACGGCGAGGTGCGCTTCATTTCCATGACGAAGCGCGCGCCGGGGCGGGACAGCGCGGCGGCGAGGCTGCGCGTCGTCGGCTGCGCTTCGGCGCGCAGATCCTCGAGGCCGCGGCCCTTCAGCCGCTCGGCGACGTCGGTGCGCTTGCGCGCGACGATCTCGCCAAGGACGCCGCCGGGGTCACGCATGGCTGGCCTCCACGAAGGTGCGGAGGCGCGCGCCGGCTGCGCCGGAGCGGAGGGCGTCGAGAGCCAGGGCGGTACCGGCACGCAGGTCCTGGGCGAGGCCGGCGGTGGCGAGCAGGGCGCCGGCGTTGATCGCGACCATATTGCGTTCGGCCTCGCTGCCGCCGCCGGCGAGCAAGGCGCGCAGGCGGGCCGCATTCTCTTCCGGATCGCCGCCGGCGAGCAAGGCGAGCTCGGCTTCGGCGAGGCCGGCTTCCCCGGGCGTGATGGTGAGCGGTTCGACGGTGCCGTCGCCGACCCGCATCGCTTCGGTCGGCCCGTGCAGCGCGACTTCGTCGAGGCCGCTGCCGTGGACGACCAGCGCCCGTTCGCAGCCCAGCGCGCGCAGGCTGTGGGCGATCGGCGCGATCAGCGCGGGATCGGCGACGCCGACGATCTGCACCGGCGGCGCGGCCGGGTTGAGGCAGGGCCCGAGCATGTTGAAGATGGTGCGAACGCCGAGCGCGCGGCGGACCGGCGCGGCATGGCGCATGCCGGGATGATATTGCTGGGCGAAGAGGAAGCAGACCCCGGCCTCGTCGAGCACGCGCCGGGCGGCCTCGGCGGGAAGATCGATCCGCGCCCCGAGCGCCTCCAGCACGTCGGCGGAGCCGCAGCGCGAGGTCATCGAGCGATTGCCATGCTTGACCACCGGCAGGCCGCAGGCCGCGGAGACGAAGGCGACCGCGGTCGAGACGTTGATGATCCCCGACTTGTCGCCGCCGGTGCCGCAGGTGTCGGCGAACAGATAGTCGGGCCGGGGGAAGGATTCGGCGGCGGCGCGCAGCGCGCGGGCGGCGCCGACGATCTCGGCCACCGCTTCGCCCTTGGCCTTCAACGCGACCAGCATGCCGGCGAGCTGGCTTTCGCCCAGCCGGCCGGCGACGACCTCGGCAAACAGCGCCTCGGCCTCGCCTTCGGACAGCGCCTGTCCCCGGCACAGGCCGTCGATCGCAGCCTCCACCGATGCCGTCCCGGTCACCCTTCCTCCCGCATTCGCATTCATCCGCCGTCTCGCCGCCAACAAAAAAGCCCGCCTGAATTGCGGCGGGCCTTGCTTCACGTCCACTTTCGATTGCCGCAGCAATCAGTTCAGCAGGGCACCCGCTCCTTCTCGCCACGCCACCACCACAGCTCCGCCGCGCCGCGGAAGCGGCGGGCCGGGCCGAACGGCGCAGGGGCCGGGCGGATGCGGAGTGCAGTCATGCACCGCCTCATTGCCGCCGCGGGCGAAAAGGTCAAGACGGCCGTTCGGCGATGCGGAAGCCGAAAACGAAAGGGGCGCCCCGGCTGCTTGCTTCCGGGACGCCCCTTCCGGGGGGAGGATGTGCTGTATCAGCGCCGGAAAGAACGAGGGCGACGCCCGTCTGGCTCCGCGGCCCGCCCGCAGGGCAGCACGGCTGATCGAGCTATACCCAAGCCGATTGCTAGCCTATATACTTGCCATGATCTCCCATAAGACCCGCTACGCGCTGCGCGCGCTCCTCTATCTCGTCGAACGCGGCAAGGGTGCGCCGGTCCAGCTCGCCTCGATCGCCGAGACCCAGCAGGTTCCCCGCAAGTATCTCGAACTGATCATGCTCGACCTCAAGAAGGCCGGCATCGTCAGCAGCGTGCGCGGTCCCGCCGGCGGCTATCGCCTCGCCCGCCCGCCCGAGGACATCAGCTTCGGCGAAATCATCCGTACGCTCGAGGGGCCGATCGCGCTGGTGCCCTGCGCCAGCGTCAATTTCTACTCCAAGTGCGACGACTGCCACGACGAGGCGACCTGCGCGATCCGCAAGGTGATGCTGGTCGTGCGGGACAAGAGCGCGGAAATCCTCGATGGCCTGAGCCTGGCGAAGGCCGCCGGATTCGAGGAAGGCGCCGAGCGCATCGAGGAATCGCCCTGACAATCATAAAGACCTATTGTCTAGTAGTGAACTAGGGTTTATCACCATCCCGAATCACAGGGAGGTGATGATGAATATGCCGAATCCGGCCGCGCGAGCGGCCACCGTCTCCGCGGGCCCGGCGATGGCCGCGGCGCCCGCCGCCTGCCGTCGCGGCGACGGATCCCCTTACGACCGGAACTTCCAGAGCGCTCGGCGCTGATCCTCCCCCTCGGCACCGCGCCGGTCCGGCCTGCCCGGACCACGACCTGCGGCCCGGGGCGGGAGCAACCCCCGGGCCGCCCTTATCCAGACGGAGAAATGACCATGCGTTTCCTGCTCGTCGCGAGCACTTCGCTTCTCGCCCTCGCCGCCGCACCGGCCCATGCGTTCCAGGACGCGGCGCCGGCCCCGACCGGCGATCCGGTGCTCGACCGCCTGAATGCGCTCGAGGCCAAGGTCGCGCAGCTCGAGCAGCGCAACGCCGAACTCGAAGCGCAGGCCACGCAGAACCAGACCCGGCTCGAAAGCGTCGAGACGCGCGCGGCCAAGTCGGTACAGTTCGGCTGGGGACCGAGCTTCGCCGAGCCGGACGGCAACTTCACCTTCAAGCCGCGCGGGGTGATCGAAGCGGACGCCGCCGCCTTCATCGAGCGCAGGGGCGGCTACGACTTCAACAACGGCACCGCCTTCCGTCGCGCCCGCATCGGCTTCGAGGGCACCGCCCTCAAGGTGTTCTCCTATCGAATCGAGGCGGATTTCGCCGGCAATGCCGTCAACCTGACCGACGTCTATCTGCAGTATAAGGCCGCCCCGGAGATCACGCTGACCGCCGGCCAGCACAAGGCGCCGTTCGGGCTCGAGTCCAACAACAGCGACAATTACAACGTCTTCATGGAACGCGGCATGTTCACCAACGCGTTCGGCAATGCGGGTGCGGAGCGGCGGATCGGCCTTTCGGCCGCCTATGGCACCGAGACGTTCAATGCCGCGGTCGGCATCTTCGGCGACAATGAAAGCATCAGCCGGTCGTCCGGTTCGCCGGTCACCGACACTCCGGACGAGAGCTGGGGCGTCAACGGCCGCGTCACCTGGGAACCGGTCTTCGAGCCGGGCAGGATCCTCCACCTCGGCGTCGCAAGCTATTACCGCACGTCGCTGAAGTCCGGCGACGTCCAGGATGCGGTGCGGTTCAACGACCGGCCCAACGTCCGCATCGACAATGGCAATATCGCCGATTCCGGCGTGATCCCCGGCGTCGAATCGCTCACCTATCTCGGCGGCGAGGCGGCCGGCGTGTTCGGGCCGGTCACCGTGGCCGGTGAATATGGCCGCGTGTGGCTCGACCGGCCGGGCCTCGAGAATCTCGATTTCGACGGCTTCTACGTCTACGGCAGCTGGTTCATCACCGGCGAGACGCGTCCGTTCCGCGGCGGCAACTTCGACCGGGTTCGGCCGTTCAAGACCTTCGGCAAGGACGGGCTCGGTGCCTTCGAGGTCGCCCTGCGCTACGACCAATTGTATCTCGACGAGACGCCGGTGCTCGCGCGTGCCGGCAACAAGGCAAGGAGCTGGACTGCCGCGTTGAACTGGTATCTCACCAACAACGCGAAGGTGATGTTCAACTGGGTGCGGTTCAGCGGGACCAACACCCCGCTTGACCCCGTCGGCGACAAGACCAAGGGGGACGTATTAGCAACTCGCCTGCATCTCGACTTCTGATGGCGACGCTCGCAATGCCGGCGCGCATCGCGCCTTCCAGACGCGCTCGCCGCCGGCCCCGCTCGGCCATCCCTGGCTTCGGCCTGTCGATGGGCATCACCCTGTTCTGGCTGTCGATCATCGTCCTGATCCCGCTCAGCACGGTGTTCGTCTACAGCGCGAAGGGCGGCTGGGAGGCCTTCTGGTCCGCAGCCGCCTCCGAACGGGCGATCGCCGCCTATCGGGTGAGCTTCGGCACCGCCTTCGCGGCCGCCGCCGTGAATGCGGTGTTCGGATTGCTCGTCGCCTGGGTGCTGGTCCGCTACGATTTTCCGATGAAGCGGCTGGTAAACGCCCTCGTCGACCTGCCCTTCGCGCTGCCGACGGCGGTGGCGGGGATCGCGCTGACCACCATCTACGCCGGCACCGGCTGGGTCGGCAGCCTGCTCGACCCCTATGGGATCGCCGTCGCCTACCGGCTGCCCGGCATCGTCGTTGCCCTGACCTTCATCGGCCTGCCGTTCGTGGTGCGAACGGTGGAGCCGGTGCTGGCCCAGATGGGCAAGGAGGCGGAGGAAGCCGCGGCGACGCTCGGCGCGACGCGACTGCAGACCTTCACCCGTGTGATCCTGCCGACCATCGCGCCGGCGCTCGCCACCGGCTTCAGCCTCGCCTTCGCCCGCGGCGTCGGCGAATATGGGTCGGTGATCTTCATCGCCGGCAACATGCCCTACCGGACCGAGATCGCGCCGCTGCTCATCGTCACCCAGCTCGAGCAATATGATTATGCCGGGGCGACCGGGATCGCCGCGGTGATGCTGATCGTGTCGTTCGGAATGCTGCTGCTGCTCAACCTGCTCCAGGGGCTGCAGCGCAGGAGGATGTCCGCATGAGAAGCCGTCCGATCGGAGAAAGCGCGCTGGTGCGCAACGGCCTGATCCTGGCCGCCCTCGCCTATCTGCTGCTGATCCTGTTCCTGCCGCTGGCAGCGGTGTTCGCCGAAGCCTTCCGCCAGGGCCTGCCCGGCTGGATCGAGGCGGTGAGCGAACCCGATGCGCTGTCGGCGATCACGCTCACCCTGCTGGTGGCCGGCATAGCGGTGCCGCTCAACATCGCCTTCGGGCTCGCGGCCTCCTGGGCGATCAGCAAGCACGAGTTCCGCGGCAAGGAACTGCTGATCACCCTCATCGACCTGCCCTTCTCGGTCTCGCCGGTAGTGTCGGGCCTGATCTACGTCCTGCTGTTCGGCGCGCAGGGCTGGCTCGGCCCGTGGCTGCGGGAGCATGGGATCGAGATCATCTTCGCGGTCCCGGGCCTCGTGCTCGCCACCGTGTTCGTGACCTTCCCGTTCGTGGCGCGCGAGCTCATCCCGCTGATGACCGCGCAGGGCCGCGCCGACGAGGAAGCCGCGCTCTCCCTCGGCGCCACCGGCTGGCAGACCTTCCGGCTGGTGACGCTCCCAAACATCCGCTGGGGGCTGCTCTACGGCGTGCTGCTCTGCAACGCCCGGGCGATGGGCGAATTCGGCGCCGTGTCGGTGGTGTCCGGGCATATCCGCGGCGAGACCAACACCATGCCGCTCCACGTGGAGGTGCTCTACAACGAGTATAATTTCGTCGCCGCCTTCGCCGTCGCCTCGCTGCTGGCGCTGCTGGCGCTGCTGACCCTCGCCCTCAAGACATTCCTCGAATGGCGGCATCGCGACCAGATCGCCGCCATGGGACATTGACCATGACGATCACCATCGAAAGCGTTTCCAAGGAATTCGGGGACTATCCGGCCCTCAAGTCGGTGTCCCTGTCGATCCAGGAAGGCGAGTTCGTCGCCCTGCTCGGCCCTTCGGGATCGGGCAAGACCACGCTGCTGCGCATCATAGCCGGGCTGGAATATGCCGACGACGGCCATATCCGCTTCGGATCGGAGGACGTGAGCGCGGTGCCGGCGTCCGAACGGGGCATCGGCTTCGTGTTCCAGCATTATGCGCTGTTCGGCCACATGACGGTGGCCAGAAACATCGCCTTCGGCCTCAACGTGATGAAGCGCGGCCGGCGGCCCTCCAGGGCGCAGATCCAGGCCCGGGTCGACGAGCTCCTGCAGCTCGTGCAGCTGCCGGGACTCGGCAACCGTTATCCGGCCCAGCTTTCGGGCGGGCAGCGCCAGCGCGTAGCGCTGGCCCGAGCGCTCGCCCGCGATCCACGCATCCTGCTGCTGGACGAACCGTTCGGAGCTCTCGACGCCAAGGTCCGCAAGGAGCTGCGCGAGGCCCTGCGCGACATCCAGCGCAAGATCGGCGTCACCTCCATTTTCGTGACGCACGACCGGGACGAGGCCTTCGCCTTGTCCGACCGGGTGGCGATCCTCAACGCCGGCAGCATCGAGCAGTTCGGGCCGCCGCCGGAGATCCAGCGCAACCCGAGCAGCGACTTCGTACGCGAGTTCATTTCCGACTGATTTTTCCCCATTCGCAGCCACGGGCTGCGCCTGAACGGAGGTTGACCATGGCCCGACGTTTGTCCTTGATGACCCTTGCCGCCCTGTTCCTGCTCCCCCTCGCCGGCTGCGGCGGAGGAGGAGGCGGCGGAGGCGGTTCTGGAGAAGTCCAGATCCTCAACGTTTCCTACGATCCGACCCGCGAGCTCTACAAGGAGATCAATGAGGTCTTCGCCCGCAAATGGGAGTCCGAAAAGGGCCAGCGCGTCACCTTCCGGATGAGCCACGGCGGTTCGGGCAAGCAGTCCCGCGCCGTGATCGACGGGCTGGAGGCCGACGTCGTCACCCTGGCGCTCGGCTACGACATCGACGTGATCGCCGACCAGACCAAGCGGATCCCCGCCGACTGGCAGACCCTGCTGCCGAACAACAGCGCGCCCTACACCTCGACCATCGTGTTCCTGGTGCGGGCCGGCAATCCCAAAAACATCCGCGACTGGAACGACCTCGTCCGGCCGGACGTCAAGGTGATCACGCCCAATCCGAAGACCAGCGGCGGCGCCCGCTGGAACTTCCTGGCGGCCTGGGGCTATGGCCTCAAGACAGGCGGGTCGGAAGCGGCGGCCCAGGAGTTCGTCCGCAAGCTGTTCAAGAACGTGCCGGTGCTCGACAGCGGCGCGCGCGGTTCGACCACCACCTTCGTCGAGCGCGGCATCGGCGACGTGCTGCTGGCCTGGGAGAATGAGGCGTTCCTGGCGCAGAAGGAGCTTGGCCCGGGCAAGTTCGACATCGTCGCGCCGTCGCTGTCGATCCTGGCCGAGCCGTCGGTCGCGGTCGTCCAGGCGAATGCGGCGAAGCACGGTACCGAGGAAGTGGCCAAGGCCTATCTCGAATTCCTCTACACGCCGGAAGGCCAGGACGTCATCGCGCGCAACTTCTACCGTCCGCGTGATCCCTCGGTCGAAGCCCGCTACCGCGACCGCTTCCCGCAGATGCAGCTGCTGACCATCGACGGCGATTTCGGAGGGTGGAGAAAGGCGCAGGAGCGCTTCTTCTCCGACGGCGGCGTGTTCGACCGCATCTCGGCGGCCAACCGCTGAGTTCGACGCCTCGGCGCCCCGCCCGCGGCCCGCACCGGCCGCGAGTGGGGCGCATTTCGTCGCACATATGGTGCGGTCGGCCTTAATCCCTAGTCTAGGACTAGACATTATTGCGACCGGCGCGTTAAATGGGTGAAGCAACAGGAACGGCGATCATGTCCCAGTCCTTCCGACCCCTGGCCTCGCTGCCCACCGTGCTGACGGTGCCGGGCCTGGACAATTCGGGACCCGACCACTGGCAGAGCCTGTGGGAGGATCTGCTCGCCGATTGCCATCGCGTCGACATGGGCGACTGGAGCAGCCCCCGGCGGGAAGCCTGGGTCGAACGGCTCGACCGGCGGATCGACGCGCAGAAGGGTCCGGCCGTCCTCGTCGCCCACAGTCTCGGCTGCCTCGCCGTCGCCTGGTGGGCGCACAGGCGCTGGCAGGTCGTCCGCCGCCACACCATCCTCGGCGCGCTGCTGGTCGCGCCGCCCTGCACCGAACGGGGCGCGGCCTCGTCCCGGATCGCGGACTTCCGCCCGACGCCGCGCACGCCGCTTCCCTTCCCGTCGCTGCTGGTGGCGAGTCGCAACGACCCTTGCGCCGGCTTCGAGGCGTCGAGCGCCCTGGCGGAGGCCTGGGGCAGCCAGCTGGTCGATGCCGGACAGGCGGGGCACATCAATGCGGATTCCGGGCTTGGCGTCTGGCCGGAGGGCCTTTCGCTGCTGGAAGGCCTCATGACGTCTGTCAGCGACGCCCGACGAGCGGTGCGGACCCGGCATGCCGCAATCCGCGACCACAGGTCCCATGAGCAAGGGGGCCAGGAACATAGGATGATGCCGCAGCAGGCGTTCGCCTGCTGACCAAGGGTTTGGCGGTCCTGCGAGGTGGACCGCCGCAAAGCGCCTCGGCTCCCCCGGCTTCGAGGCGCTTTGCAATTGTGGGCAGGGAGCCTTCGATGCGTGACGACGACAGACTCTATTTCGAACTTCGCGCCGAGGCGGAAATCGCGCTTGCCCAGCGCGCCACCCATCCCGACGCCGTCCGGGCGCATTATCTGCTGGCAGGCTATTATCTCGACCGGGTGCACGGCCCGGGCCCGTCGGACGACATGCCGGCGACCATTCCCCTGTCGCATGGCGGCGAGGCGACGCGGGCCGTCCATTGACGCGTCGGGGGGCTCCGCCGAAAAGACAGGCGAAGCCTGGGAGAGGCGATGCGCGATGCGGCATGATGTCCCGGCAGTGACCCCGGAACCGTGACCTTCCGTCCCGGTCTCGCCACGGCGCTGCTCCTCCTGCTGCCGCTCAGCGGCTGCAGGGAGTCCGCGCCGCCGTCGCCCGAACCGGCGGAGATCCGCAACGCATCCTATGATGCGACGCGGCAATTCTATGCCGAGGTGAACCGGGCCTTCGCCAGCCGATGGAAGGCGCAGACCGGGCAGGATGTGACGATCGGGATGAGCCACGGTGGATCGTCCAACCAGGCCCGGGCGATCATCGAAGGCTTTCCCGCCGACGTCGCCACCCTCGCCCTCGGCCATGATATCGATGAGATCGCCCGGCTGACCGGGCGCATCCCGCCCGACTGGAGGACGCGCCTTCCGGCCAACAGCGCGCCATATACCTCGACCATCGTCTTCCTCGTCCGCGCCGGCAATCCCAAGGGCATCCGCGACTGGGCGGACCTAGTCCGCGCCGACGTCGAGGTGATCTCGCCCAACCCCAAGGCGAGCGGCAGCGCACGCTGGATCTTCCTTGCCGCCTGGAGCTACGGCCGCAAGGAGGGCGGATCGGAAGAGCATGCACAGGATTTCACCGCCCGGCTGTTCTCCAAGATCCCGCATCTGGCCGGCGGTTCGCGCGAGGCGACGACCAGCTTCGCGCTCCGCCGGGCGGGCGACGTGCTGCTGACCTGGGAGAATGAGGCCCTGCTGGCGCGCGAGGAGTTCGGACCCGATGCCTTCGAAGTCGTGGTCCCGTCCATTTCCATCCTCGCCGAGCCGGCGGTGGCCGTGGTCGAGGCCAATGCGCGCCGGCATGGGACCGAAACGGTTGCGCGCGCCTATCTCCACTTCCTCTATTCGCGCGAAGGGCAGGAAATCGCCGCCCGGCACCATTACCGACCGCGGATGACGATGGTGGCGAAGCAATATGGGGGCCGCTTCCCGGCGCTCGATCTCGCGACGGTCGACGGCGATTTCGGCGGCTGGGAGGCCGCCCATCGCCGTTTCTTCGCCGACGGCGCCCTGTTCGACCGGATCACGCAGGGCGATGGGGGACGAAACAGGCCCGGGCAATGAAAAGGGCGGCGCTCCCTTTCAGGAACGCCGCCCCTTCGATCCACCGAAGATCAGCTCTGCGGAGGCGTGGTCGGCCCGGTGGAGTCGGTGCCCGGACCCAGCTGGTCCGACCCGGTGGGCGAGCCGTTGGTGGCATCGGTGCCCGGTTCCGTGCTCTGGTCGGTTTCGCCCGGCCTGCTGCGATCGTCGGTCGTCGACGTGTCGCTGCCCGACGGATCGGTCGGACCGGTCGAGGCGCCCGGATCGCTCGGGGTGCTCGACTGGGCAAGCGCCGGCGCACTCACGCCAAGAGCGACGGTGGCAACGGTGGCGAGGAGAATCTTACGCATCTTTCACTCCGTGGTTCTGGGGGTTGGAGCACGGCGGCACCCCCTGGGGGTTGGTGCGAGGTAAGGGATGGCGCCCGCTCGAGCGCAAGGTTGCCGGCCAGCAGCGGCAGGGAAAGGCGCGAGCGGCTTTCCGACGCAAAGGCAGGATGGACCGAAGGCCATTCTTCGCCTCGTCGAGCGTGACGGGTCGGGTGGTCGAGGCCGTAACGATCGCGGAAATCGGCCAGGGATGAGATTCGGCCGTCCGAGCGTTCAAGCAATGGTCAGTCCGCCCGTGCCATGATGCCTGCAATGCCTATCGCCCGAACGCCCCCGACGAGGTCCCGAATCCAGGGAGGCGTGCTGGCGGCCACCGTGCACGCTCTGATCGGCTATGTCCTGCTGAGCGGCCTGCACCAGGATTTGACGACCGGGGCAGACCGCGAACTGAAGCTGTTCGACGTGGCGGTTCCCGCCCCACCCCCGCCGCCCAGCCCCCCGGACCGGCCGGAACCGCGCCCGGAACCCGAAGGCGCGCCGGCAGCCGCCTGGCCGGTCGTGGAAGCATCGCCCGTCGTCGCGCCGCCGCCGGCCATCCTGCTGCCGCTGCCGCCGCCGGTGACCGCGGCGCCCGAGCCGGGGGCGGGCGCCGCCCCTTCGGCCGGCGCCGCCGGCACCGGCGGCCCGGGCCAGGGCGCCGGCGGGCGCGGCGGCGGGACCGGAAGCGGAATCGCCGCCGAAGCGCGGCTGATTCGCGGGCGGATCACCGATTCCGATTATCCCCGCAGCGCGCTTGCCGCCCGCGTCCAGGGCAATGTCGAGATACGCTTCACCATCGGCGCGGACGGACGGGTGAGCGGCTGCACCGTCACCCGGTCGAGCGGCAGCGCGGAGCTCGATTCCACCACCTGCAGGCTGATCGAGAAGCGATTCCGCTATCGTCCGGCGCGCGACGCGCAGGGCCGCGCGGTGGCCACGACGGGTTTCGGCCTGCAGCGCTGGTGGCTGGACCCGCGCGGCTGATGCGGCGCCGGCGCTTGCCGCTCCCCTGCCGGTGGGGGTATTGATGGCGGACGAGAACAGGGAGGAGCCCGGTGCGTCATCGTCTCATGCTGCCCTGCGCCATCGCGCTATGCGCCGCCGCGCTTCCGGCGCCGGTGCTGGCGCAGCCCGAAGCAGCGCCGATCGTCAGGACCGAGTGGAGCCTCGACAAGCCGGCGGCCAAGGCGAAGCAGCAGCGTGCGAGAGCGAAGGGCAACCCGCCGCAGCGGGTGGTCGCGCGCGGCCGCAGCACGGACGGAACACGGGCCGGCGCCCGGGTCACCAACAGCGGCCGGGGAAAGCGCGCCAGCGTCAGCGTCGCCCTCCCCTTCTGACCTGCCGGCCGCCGCGGAGGCGGCCGCATCTCAGTCCCACCAGCCAGGAAGGCATCGCATGAACCGATTCGAACGCGCCGTCTATGAATGCATGGATCCGACCGCACGGCTGCTCGAACAGACGACCAACCCGCTGCACCGGGCGATGCTGCTCAACTTCCGGCGCCACGTGCATCTCGAAGGGTCGGGCCAGTATGACAAGATCGTCGCGCCGGACATGATGGTCGACGATCCGGTCTATCGGGTGAGCTGGGGCGCCAGCCCGGCGGTGGTGGAGGGCAAGCAGGCCGTGCTCGCCTTCTACAACAGCGTCGGCGAGGCGGTGCTGTGGAATTCCGACGACTGCCTGGCGGTCGCGGACTGGGGCGTTGCCGACGAGATCACATTCAACCAGCTCGCCCGCGGAGCGACGCTCAAGGCGATCGGCTATGAGGTGGAGAAGGACGACGGCCTCTACCATGTCTCCAGCCGCCAAGCCTTCATCTGGCCCTATGACGACCGGGCTCGGCTCGCCGGCGAACATCTCTACGAGGACAAGACCAGCCTGAAGATCGTCGAGGTCGACCCGTCCGAGGCGATCACGCCGGCGCGGGTGCGCGAGATCCACCGCGAGCTGCTGGCGAAGCTCGATGCCGAACTCGGCCCCGACTATTGGGTGTATCGGGGCTGAGCCGGTCCCCCTCCACGCGGTCATCCTTCCCGGACCGCGCCCTGCGCGCCGGGGCCGGCATGTTTCTTCCACGCCCGCTGCTCGCCGACCCAGGGCACGCCGTTGCCGCGCCAGATGTCGACGTCCACTTCCCTGAACCGCCACTCGCCGTCGACGTCGCGGGTGACGAGCGTGTTCCAGGTGCCGAGGCCGAACACGAAGCATTTCGACGTTTCGACATCGTGCTGGAGGATGGACCAGAAGCAGCGGATGCGGACGTCGTCCTCCTCCGGAGTCATGATAACCTGGCTCATCCGGTGCTGGCGGCCGAGATAATGGTTGGGCCTGGAATACCAGAGCGAATCGGTGAGCCCGCGGATCGCATCGCGTCCCTGGCAGCGGCCCTGCGGCCAGTGCTGGATCCAGCCGTCCTCGGTGAACAGCGAGACATAACCTTCCCGGTCGCCCGTATCGAGCGCCCAGGCGTAGCGCGCCATCAGCTCCTCGATCTCGATGCGGTCTTCGATCGGCACCTTGCGCTTCATCCATCCCCTCCTTGACCGACCGGGCCGGTCTGACCCGTCGCGGATATTGGTACCCCTCGGGACGGGGGGGCCGCAATGGCGCCCGGGCGCGATGCTTGCGCCGGCCGATGCCATGGCGCGCATGGCCTTCTTCCACCTCGATGCCAGCTTCGGCGACGGACTGCGGGACGTACTGCCGAAACCGCTCGAACTCATGACCTGATCGCCCGGCCGGTTCCTGGCCGATCCGATGCCGCGTCTGCTATCGTGCGACCGTTCGGGCGAATGGAGGAATCATCATGGGCTTCCTGAGTGACGAGGAGCGCGCCGCCCTCCTTCCCGCCGAGCTTCACGGCTTCCCTTCCCCAGTCCCGACGCAGATCGTGTCGAGCGACGAATATGTCCCGATCCCGCAGACGCCGCGGCAGCGCGAGGTCGAGCGGCGGCTGGTGTCGCTCGCCGACGGGCTCGCGGCGCGCCAGGGGCTCACCCGACGCGACTTCTTCCGCACCGCGGCCGGGATGTCCGCCGCCTTCGTCGCCATGAACGAGGTCTACGGCCCCCTGTTCGCCGCCAGCCGCGCCGAGGCGGCGACGCCGGAAATGGCGAACGAACGGGCAGCGGCCCTGCGCGGGCAGTTCATCATGGACGTCCACACCCATTTCCTGCGGGACGACACCCGCCTCACCAGCTTCGTGGCCATGCGCGAGGCGGTCGGCCAGAAGGGATGGAACCCGGCGCTGCGCAAGAAGGAGCACAGCATCGAGGATCTCAAGTTCGAGAATTACTACAAGGAGATCTTCCTCGACAGCGACACCAGGGTCGCGCTGATCTCGGGCGCTCCGTCGGAAATAGCCGAAGACTGGTTCCTCACCAATGAGATGGCGATCGCCGCCCGCGACCGGGTCAATCGCGAAGCCGGATCCCGGCGGATGCTCGCCCATGCGATCATCCAGCCGGGCGCCGCGGGATGGATGGATGCCGTGGACCGGGACATCGCGCTGAAACCCGATGCCTTCAAGGGCTATACGATCGGCGACAACACCCACAAGGAACTGGCGCGCCCCTGGCGGCTGGACGACGAAAAGCTGATCTATCCCTTCTACGAGAAGGCGGCCAGCGCGGGGCTGAAGAACATCTGCATCCACAAGGGGCTGTTTCCGCCCTCGCTGGAAGCACGCTTCCCCGATCTGACGCGATCGGCGGACGTGAGCGACGTCGGCCGCGCGGCCAGGGACTGGCCGCAGCTCAACTTCCTCATCTACCATTCGGGCTATCGCCACATCGGCAATGCGCCGGAGGAGCCCTGGGAGGAATTCGAGCGGACCGGCCGCATCTCCTGGGTCACCGACCTGGCCGAAATCCCCGGGAAATATGGCGTGACAAACGTCTATGGCGACCTCGGCCAGCTGTTCGCCAATGTGACGGTGGCCGACCCGCGCCTGGCGGCGGCGCTGATGGGGACGCTGATCCGCGGGCTGGGTCCCGACCGGGTGATCTGGGGCACCGATGCGGTGTGGACGGGATCCCCGCAGTGGCAGATCGAAGGCCTGCGCCGGCTCGAGATTCCGGAAGAGATGCAGAAGAAGCACGGCTTCGCGCCGCTCGGCCCGGCCGACGGCCCGGTCAAGACCGCCATATTCGGCGGCACGGCGGCGAAGCTGTTCGACTGGACGCCGCCGGCGAGCGCCGACCGGCTGGATGCGCGCAAGGCCGAATATCTCGCGGCCGGGCCGGACCCGAGCAACCTGCGCTACGGCTTCATCCGCGGCTGAGCGTGCGGAGCGGGCGCGGCCCGCCCCGTCGACTCATTCCCAGAAGGCGACCGAGCGGCACTCGATGCTTTCGCGCACCTTCCGATCGGGGAAGCTGGCATCCCAGAAGGCGGTATGGGGCGTTCGCCAGGCCGCCGACTGATCGCTGTCGTGGAACTTGATGAGCAGCGCCTCGTCCCGGACCATGTTGGAGAAATACCACCAGCGGTGCGCCGGGTTATAGTGGAAGATCGCGGCGGCCGGCTGATCCTCGTCGGGCATCGGGGCGAACATCGCCTCGCCCTCGGGAATCGCGTCGACCACATAGAGCACGTTGGCGAGCCCCTCGTCGTTCCGGACGGTGCGGGCATCGCACATCGCCAGCGGGCAATCCTGCGGCGGCGGCGAGAAGGTGCGCCAGAAGCTGGAATAAAGGAAACGCCTGAAGCCGGGCCCGTCGGGGCGCACGCGCTCGTAGATCGCCCTCGCCTGGCGCTCGGCCCGGCTCGGCTCGGTATCGATATGGGCTTCGCCGGCCGGGGGCTGGACCCCGCCCTGGTGGACATAATGGCCCTCGCGATTTTCCTGATATCGGGCGATGTCACCCGAATTGCGGATCATCCAGTTCATCGGCGCGACGAAAGTGGCGCCGGTCAGCGCGGCGACATGCTTCGCCACCTCGTCCATGTAAGACCCGTCGACCTCCGCCTTGTCGTAGAAGTCGCCGACGGCCGTCGGGCAATCGGCGAGCATGAAGCCGTGGGTGTCGAGGCGGATATGCTCCCGGATCTCGCGGCCGTCGCGGACCGTCACCCGATAGGGCGCATAGTCTCCCGTATTCACCTCGACCCCCGCCGACACGAAGCGGCGGTTGATCGGGTTTCCGGGAAGCAGATAGGTGATCTCGGCCTCGACCGAGCGGACGCCTTCCTCGACATCCATGGTCTCAGCGGCGGCGGCACGCATGTACAGGCTCCTCTCACTTCAGGATTTTCCACCCTTCTTCGGCGGATCGCGCCGGCTTTGCAACCGCAGCGCGAGTTCGCCGACGAGGCCTGCGGTTCAGTGGAGGCCCTTCGCCTGCGCGCAGCGGACGGCGGTGTCCATTTCCCGCAGCAGGAACGGCCCGCCCATCGACACGCCGCTGGGCAACGACCGCTTCGCCCGCTCCGGATTGCCGGTGACGAACAGGACCGGCGTCCCGTAGCGGTCGGATATCCGCCGCGCCGCGTCGATCGCCTCCTCCCCGTCGCGGCTGTCGCCGACGAGGAGCAGGTCCGGGCGCCGCCGGTGCGCCTCGGCCAGCGCCTCCTCCCGACTCCAGACATGGGAGAAGGAGGTGAAGCCGTGGCGCGCCAGCCGCGCCTCGACCGCTTCGGTGATGGCCATGTCTTGGTCGATGATCAGGACGTGCTGCATCTGTTTCTCCGAAACCGTTCCGACGACGGAGGCGCCCCGGCCGACTCACGTCAACGGCCGGGAAACTAACCGGGACCGGCGGTGTCCCGCCTTACGTTCAATTACGTAAGCCGGACGCATCGGACCGCCGCGGAAACGCGGGACTTGCCCGCGCGCCGACGGCACGACTAAGCCATCCACAAGGAGGACAATCGTGATCCGAAACGCCCTGATGCGGGCAACGCCCGCACTGATTGCCGCTGCCCTGGCACTTGCCGGCTGCTCGAGCGAGGGGGACCGGGCGGGAGAGACCCCCCAGGCAGAGGCCTGTCCCGGCGACAATGGCGGGCTGAGCCTTTCCCCCGGCTTCTGCGCGACGATCTTCGCGGACGGTATCGGCCATGCGCGGCACCTGGCGGTGGGGCCGGACGGCACCGTCTACGCCAACACCTGGAGCGGCATGTACTATCGCGACGCGCCGCCGCCGCCCGGCGGCTTCCTGGTGGCGATGAAGGACGAGGACGGCGACGGCAAGGCGGACAGCATCCAGCGCTTCGGAGTCACGTCCGAGAGCGCCGGCACGGGCGGCACCGGAATCGCCCTGTTCGAAGGCCATCTCTACGCCGACGAGAACGGCCGGATCATGCGCTGGCCGCTGAAGCCCGGCGAGCCGCTGCCGACCGGACCGGGCGAGATCATCGTGTCCGGGCTTCCGCTCGACGGAATCCACCCGATGCATCCGTTCACGATCGGCCGCGACGGATCGCTGTTCGTCAATTCGGGATCGACCACCAACGTATGCGAGACCCGCGCCGTGGCGCCGGGTGCGCCCGGTGCCGTGCCCAGCCAGGATCCCTGCGCCGAAAAGGAGCGCCATGCCGGCCTGTGGCGCTTCGATGCGCGCAAGCCGGACCAGGTCTTCACCCCGGAAGCGCGCTATGCCTCGGGGATCCGCAACAGCGGCGGCCAGGCGTTCGACTCCGCCGGGCGGTTGTTCGCCACCCAGCACGGGCGCGACCTGCTCGCCCAGAACTGGCCGAAGCTCTTCACCTTCGCACAGGGTGCCGAGCTTCCGGCCGAGGAACTGATCGAGGTGAAACAGGGCGCCGACTACGGCTGGCCGGAATGCTATTACGACCATCTGCAGAAGAAGAAGGTGCTCGCCCCCGAATATGGCGGCGACGGCAAGCAGGAGGGCCTGTGCGCGGAGCGCGAGGGTCCGGTCGCAGCCTTCCCCGGCCACTGGGCGCCGAACGACCTCGTCTTCTATGACGGCACCGCCTTCCCGCCGGCCTGGCGCGGCGGAGCCTTCATCGCCTTCCACGGTTCGTGGAACCGGGCGCCCCAGCCCCAGGCTGGCTACAATGTGGTCTTCCAGCCGATGAAGGACGGGCGGCCGAGCGGCGACCATGTGGTGTTCGCCGACGGCTTCGCCGGCTCCAGGAAGGGACCGGGCACTGCCGCGCACCGGCCCTCGGGCCTCGCCGTCGGACCCGACGGCGCGCTCTATGTGTCCGACGACGTGAAAGGACGGATCTGGCGCATCACCTATTCGGGTTCGGGCGGAGAGACCATCGCGCCGGCACCGGCGGCCGCCTCCTCGCGCTCCAGGGCGAAGGCGGACAAGGCACCGGCACTGCCGGTTCCCCCCGGCGGCACCGCGGATCAGGTCGCGCTCGGGCGGCGGATCTTCAACGGCGAAGTCGCCGACGGCACCTGCGCCGGCTGCCACGGCACCGACGGCGCAGGAGCACCGACCGGCCCCGCGGTCGACACCGGCGAATGGGCCTGGAGCGACGGCAGCCTGGAATCGCTGCGCCGGATCATCGAACAGGGCGTGCCGGAACCGAAGAATTTCGCCGCCCCGATGCCGCCTGCCGGCGGAAGCGGCCTGGGTCGGGAGCAGATCGACGCCGTCGCCGCCTATGTGTGGGCGATCAGCCGGCGCGGACCTGCGGACGCTCGAGAGCGATAAGGACGAGCCCCGTCATGGACGGCGAAGCCGTGACGGGGCCCGGATCGTGACGAACGCGCCTCCACCCGGAAGCGGGGAAGGCGCCCCGCAAGGGCCGGTCAACGGCAGCGGATATCCTGGTTCTGCTCGATCGAGCGGCCGAGCAGGGCGCCGAGCGCGCCGCCGATCAGGGTTCCCGCGGTGCGATGGCGTCCGCCGTCGATCACGTTGCCGAGGATGGCGCCGCCGGCGCCGCCGATGATGAGGCCGGTGGTGCCGTCGCTGCGGCGGCAATAATAGCGCCCGTCCGATCCCCGATAGACTTCATCCTGGGAGGTCAGCACGCGCTCGCGATACTGCGGCCCGTCCCGATAATAACGGGCAGCGTCATAATCGGTCTCGAAGTCCCGCAAGTCCCGATCGTAGCCGCCGTCATAGTAGCGGCCGCGGAGCCGCGCCTCGGTGTAGAGATCGCGCTCCCGCAGGTAGCGGTCGAATTCGGCCCGGTACCGGGCCTCGGCATTGTCCCATCTCTGCTGTTCCGCACGGGTCTGGGCTGCCGCAGGCGCCGCCAGGACCGGCAGGGCCGCCAGCCCCATCGACAGTGCCAGCAATATGCTCTTCTTCATGCTTTCGCCTTTCTCAAGATACGCGGGTCAGGCGGAAGGCCGGCCCCCTCTTTCTCTCGCTTTCCGCCGGGCGGCCGGCCACGGATCCGGCCGGCGATGCCCGTCGAAACGCGCGCCGATCCTGCGGCAGCTTTGCTGTCCGCGCAATGAACCGGCATTCCGACCCGGGCTGCCACGCACCTGATCAATCCCGTCGATCAATATGATTGCGACAAGTCGTGCATCCCAGTGGCGGTTTACGCGCTATAAGGGTTCCACCCCCAGAACGAAGGGAGAAAGCCAATGGATGCGCCGAAGGAACTGCAGACTCCTTCCTCGATCGAAACCAATGCTGCGCGCTCGGTCGCCGAGGCCCTGAACATCGCCCTGGCCGACTGCTACGCGCTGTACCTCAAGACCAAGAACTTCCACTGGCACGTATCGGGTCCGCATTTCCGGGACTATCACCTGCTGCTCGACGATCAGGCGACCCAGATCCTCGCGGTCACCGACGCCATCGCCGAGCGCGTGCGCAAGATCGGCGAGACGACGCTGCGCTCGATCGGCCATGTCGGCCGGCTGCAGCGGATCAGCGACAATGACAGCGAATTCGTTCATCCCCACGAGATGCTGCGCGAACTGCACAAGGACAATCTCGCCCTCGTCGAGGATTTCCGCGAAGTGAAGCGGCTCTCCGAAGAAGCAGGCGACAATGCGACCTCCGGGGTCGTCGACGACTGGACCGACGAGGCGGAAGAACGCGCATGGTTCCTGTTCGAGGCAAGCCGCCAATCCTGAAGCCCGCTTGCGGACGCCGCTGCCTCCGGTAGAGGGAGTCCATGCTGCAGGCGATCGACTATGCATGCGACGGCACGCGCCTGACGGGCTGGCTGGCCGACGGATCGGGAGGCCGGCCGGCGCCGGGCGTGCTCGTCGCCCACGAAGCGCCGGGGATCAACCCGGGCATCAAGGCCCGCCTCCGGCGCCTGGCCGATCTGGGCTATGTCGCCTTCGCTTCGGACATGTACGGCGACTCCGGCATGCATGGCGAGAGCGGCTTTCCGGTCGAGGAAGCAAGGCGCCGGCACGAGGAACTGATGGCTGCGCCGGGCCTGATGCTCCGGCGCGCGCGTGCCGCGCTCGACCTGCTCGCCGCCCAGCCGAACGTCGACGGCGACCGGCTGGCGGCCATCGGCTACTGCCAGGGCGGCATCGTGGCGCTGGAGCTGGCGCGGGCGGGCGCCCCGATCCGCTGCGCTGCAGGATTCCATCCGGGACTCAAGCGGCCGGCCGGCAGCCCGGACGGGCCGATTTCCGCCAAGGTGCTGATGATGATCGGCAATGACGATCCGGTAGTGCCGATGGAAGACCGCATCGCCTTCGCCCAGTCGATGGACGCGGCCGGCGCCGACTGGCAGCTGCACGTCTTCGGAGGCGTGGTGCACAGCTTCACCAGCCCGGAGGTGGACGAACTCGCCATTCCCGGCCTCGCCTATGATGCCTGCGCAGACCGTCGCTCCTGGGCGATGATGCTGGCCCTGCTCGAGGAATGTTTCGGCACGGACGGGCAGACCCCGTAAAGAAACATCTCCAATATTGATTTTCGGGCCGAGATGCCGCTAGGGAGGTCACGATCCCAACCAAGGCGGCGAACATGGAGTCCCGAGACGACGAAACCCTGCATGCCCCCCATCCGCACGCCGCGCAGGCCCGCGCACGCCGGAAGGCGGAGGCGGAGAGCATCGGGATCAGTGGCGGATATATCGCCGCCTTCGTCGACCGCTTCTATGCGCGCATCCGGCAGGACGACATGCTGGGGCCGATCTTCAACGAACAGATCAGCGACTGGCCCGGACACCTCGTACGCATGAATCATTTCTGGCGGTCGGTCCTGCACGGCAGCGGTGAATATTCCGGCAATCCGATGGCCAAGCATGTCACCATCCCCGGGCTCGGCGAAGAGCATTTCGCCCATTGGCTCGAGCTCTTCTACGCGACGCTGCGGGAGCTGGAATCGGATCCGGAAGCGACCCGGACCGTCGGCACGCGCGCCCGCATGATCGCCGACAGCCTGCTGACCGGGATCACCATGCACCGGCACGGCCTCCTCGCCGCGCGGGCCGGGCAGAACCTGCCGCATGTGAACGCCTGACTCCGGCCGGCGACGCCCCGATCGGGGCCTCCGCTTTTGTCCCGATCGTATTTCCGCTGCGCCGGATCTTCATATTTCGTTAACCGGTCCGGCGCACTGTTTGCGAGACAAAAAGCCATCAATGTCAGCAAGATGAGGGGGTGCCATGGCCTTTTCCCCCAAACGGCCAGTACCTGAGGCCGACTATTTCCTTGCCCGCGCGACCGCCGAGGCGCGCCTCGCCGAGCGGGCCAGGGGTCAACGCAGCGCGACCATCCATCACCAGCTCGCCAGCACCTATCTGGACCGCCTGTTCGGGCCGGCCGGCCCGGACCGCGGCGAGCGCCGCGACACGCGTCCGGAGAAGCGGAAAGCGCTGATGAGCGTGTTCGCGCACTATTCAGCGATCCTCACCCCGGGCGCCGGTGACAGCGACCTGTGCGACCTGCTGAGGCGGCTCGACGGCCCGGCCTGAACGGAGCCTAGGCCGCGTCCAGCCCCGGATAGTGCCGGAAGAGACCGTCGCCGAACGGCTGCCGGCGATCGCTGCCGAGATAGGCGGCAAGTTCGGGAAGGGCGGCGACCCGGCGATGCAGCGACACGAGACGGGGACGGTCCGCCTCCAGCCCCTTCATCCGTTTCGGCAAGGCGAACCGTAACCCTTCCATCGCCTGGAAGAGCGACAGATCCGCATAGCTCCACCGTTCGCCCGCCAACCAGTCGCCGCGCGCGGCCAGCACGCGCTCGAAATAGTCGAGGAACTGCGGGAGCCGATGGCTCCGGAATCCCTCGGCCCGACGCGCCGCCTCGGGCTTCTGGTCCTCATAATAGAGGGCGGCGTCGATGGGATGATGGATGTCGTGCACTTCCGCCGCCAGATCGGCGATGGTGAGCTGCAGCTGCGCCACCCAATAGCGCCCGGCGATATCGGCCGGCGCAAGGCCGTGCCGCTCGCCCAGGAAATGCAGGATGTTAGCAGTCTGGGCGATCGTCATGCCGTCGGCCACCAGATAGGGCGGCGCAAACGGCGGATCCGGCCGTTCGCGTACCCAGTCCGCGGACAAGGCGGCATTGCCCTCAGCATCGACCCTCGCCCGGTCCACATAGGCTATGCCGCCGGCCTCCAGCGCCAGGCGGACGAATTCGCCGCGGCCGGGAATGCCGTCCCAATACCAGAGCTCGTAGGTCATGTCGGTCGCTCCCGCTGAAGGCCGTGCGGCCGTCCGGGCGGCCGGCGGATTGCGCCCGCACCGCACGTGACCCGCAACGCACGACACGGCAGAACGTTACGCCCGGTGACGGAGAGGAGATTCGCATGAAGAAGCTGCTGGCGTTCGCCTTTGTGATGACTGCCGCGACGGGTGCGCTCGCCCAACCGGCCCCGGCGCCGACCTTCGCCCCGCTCGGCCCCAACAGCGCCCTGCTCAGCGTCAATGCCGAAGGGCAGAGCCGGCGCACGCCGGACATCGCCGTCTTCTCGGCCGGGGTCGTGACCCAGGCTCCGACGGCCGGCGAGGCGCTGGCGGACAACAGCGGCCGGATGGACCGGGTCGTCGCCGCTCTGAAGCGCGAGGGGATCGCCGACCGCGACATCCAGACGTCGTCGATCAGCCTGCAGCCACGCTATTCCGACCCGCGTCCGCCCCAACCGGTGCGGACCGGCGGGCCGGTCCCGGAGCCGGAGGCGCCAAGGATCATCGGCTATGAGGCGCGCAACACCGTCCAGGTGCGGGTGCGCGACCTCGACCGCATGGGACGGGTCATCGACCGGCTGATCGCCGAGGGCGCGAACCAGGTGAACGGCCCCTCCTTCACCCTGGACGAGCCCGACGCCGCCCTCGACGAGGCGCGGACCGAGGCGGTCTCCAAGGCCCGCAGCCGCGCCGAACTCTATGCGCGCGCCGCCGGCATGCGGGTGACGCGGATCCTGTCGATCAGCGAAAGCGGCGGCGCTGCCCCCCTACGCGAGAATTTCGCCATGGCGCGCGCCGCGCCGGCGGCGGCGCCGACACCGGTCGCGCCGGGCGAACTGACGCTCGGCATCACCCTGTCGGTGCAGTTCGAGCTGACGCGCTAGGCCAGGGAGCGGGCCCGATCGGGGGGGGAGCAGCGGCTCAGTGGTGCCGGCTGCTGCGCTTGATCGAATTGACCAGCGGCGCGGCATTCACCTTCTGCTTGCGCTCCGGCGCGGGGCGGCTGGCCTTGGGCTTGCGCACCTTGAGCTTCGGCTCTTCGGGCACGGCAGGGCCTACCGTCGGTGCTGCCTCGGCCTGTGCCGTCCTGGCCGGCTGCGGCCGCTGCCGGACATTCTCGAGCGACCAGGTCCTGGCGGGCCGGGCGGGCGCCGCCGGTGCGGAAGCCGCGGGCTGCGTTCGGGGTTGAGGCTGGGGCTGGGCCGTGGTCTGGGCGACGGCGGCCGCCGGAACGAGCAAGGCGCAGAGAAGGAGTCCCGGATAGTTCATGGCTGCACGCATGGTCGCTGTTGAACTCCCGGCGGCCTTAAGCCGCCGTGAACGGGACCGCAACAGCTGCGGGCTTGCGGTCGCCGGGGCGGCATGACAGCGAGGGCGCATGGAAGGCTTCTATCTCGAGCTGCGGGCGATCCACATCGGTACGGTGATGGCAAGCGGATCGCTGTTCCTGCTCCGCGCGCTCGCCCTGAACCTCGCCGATGCGCGATGGGTGATGGCGAAACCGGTGCGGATGCTCAGCATGGTCATCGACACGGTGCTGCTCGCCGCCGCGCTGGTGCTGACGACGATCATCCACCAATATCCGTTCGTCCACGGCTGGCTGACGGTGAAGGTGGTGCTGCTGATCGTCTATATCGGCCTGGGGCTGCAGGCGCTCAGGGCGCCGACCCGCGCCCGTCGGCTCCTGTTCACAGGCGCAGCCGCGGCCGTCTTCCTGTTCATCTATTCGGTGGCGCGGGCGCACGACCCGCTCGGCATCTTCGCCTCCCTCTGACGCAGGCAGTCAGCGAGCGGCCGAAGCCGGCGCGCGCTGGCTGTTCCAGAGGAGCAGCCCCGCAGCAACGATCACGGCCATGCCGAGACCGCTGACCGCGTCGATTCCCTGGCCGAACAGGAACCAGCCGAGACAGGCGGCGACCAGCAGCTGGACATAGGCCATGGGCGCGACCAGCGACGCCGAGGCACGGTCGGTGGCGACATAGATCAGCCAGTGGCCCAGCGTTGCCGCCACGGCGATGGCGAAGCAGGTGGCCAGCACCCGGGCGCTCGGGACCGGTACGTGAAGCGCGGGAACGCCGGACAGATGGCCGAGGATCGCCGAGGACAGCAGGATCGGTGTCGCCATCACCGCGATCCAGAACTGGAGGCCGACGACGCAACCGGTGCCGCTGGCCTTGCGGTTGAAGACCACCAGTCCGCCCATGCCGAGCGCCGCCAGCAGCGGAAGCAGCGCCGCCGGCCCCAGCGCCATCAGGTTCGGCCGGAGGACGATCAGCACCCCGACGAGCCCGAGCATCGTCGCGGCCATCGCCGTCCTGCCCGCCCGCTCGTTCAGCAGCCTGGGGGCGAGCAGGGCCACCCACAGGGGACTGGTGAACAGGATCGAGGTGGCGGTCGCAAGCGGCATCATCTGCACCGCCAGGAAGAAGCAGACCGACCAGATTGCGGTGGCGAGGCCGCGGCCGAACTGCAGGTCGTAGCGCCGGACCCCGAGCCGGCGCCATCCGTAGCGCCGCAGCATCAGGAGGCCGAGCAACGGAGTCGCATAGAGATAGCGCAGCGCCGCGATCGCCGTCCCGGGCCATTCGCCGGCAAGCGTCTTCACCAGCGCGTCGGCACAGGTGAGCGTGCCGAAGCCGGCGAGCGCGAGCAGGAGGCCGAACGCCGGCGATTTCGGCGCGGGGCCGGAGGAAGCAGGTCCGGCGGCACGGACCGCTGTGCGGACCGATTCAGGGCGATATGAAGGCGCCGCTCCCGTTGGGTGATCCGCGGTCTCCAAGGCTGCATCGTGCAGCGAGTCGGAGGGCGGGATCCGATCCATGCGGGGCTAGGCCCGGCCGCCGGGAGGGATGCGTCCGCCGCGACCGGCCGCGATCCCGCGGCGGGCCGGTAGCGAAAGTTCCACTATTAGTAAGTGACACATACGATCCCCCAGGGCCCGCATATCCCGAATCGGTGGCGGCCGCTTAGCCTGGATCAATTCGACCGGCGGAAATGCGAACCCGAGGGAGGCGGGCCGAAGGGTTTCAGGTCCGGATGAGTCTGGCCGGGAGGATTCTGGCCCGAAAGCTCAGAGGTGCGAGGAGGTGGCGCGGTGGCGCGCATGCTCGCGCCAGGCCGTAAAGAGGCCGCTGCCGGCGATGAGCGCGGCGCCGGCATAGGTGTTGAGCGTCGGAACGGTTTCGAGCAGCAGCCAGCCAAGCATCAGCGCGATGATGAGCTGCAGATAGTCGAACGGCGCGAGGACCGCGATCGGCGCGGCGTGCAGAGAACCGGTCATCAGGATCTGGGCGAGCCCGCCGGCAAGGCCGGCCGCGGCCATGAGCGCCACCGCCTGCGGATCGGCACCGACGCCGAAGACGGCCATCATCAGCAGTCCGACCAGCGCCGAAGCGGTGAGGAACCAGAAGACGATCGCCGCCACATGCTCGCTGTCGCGCAGCTGCCGGAGCGCCACCGTCACCACCGCCCCGCAGCAGGCCGCGGCAAGCCCGAAGGCGACACCGAGCGGCGGGATGGCATCGGTCGAGGCGCCGGGACGCATGATCACCGCAACCCCGGCGAAGCCGACCAGGGCAGCGGCCCAGCGCCGTGCCCCCACCCCCTCGCCCAGGGCCATGGCGGCGAGCAGCGTCGCGAAAATCGGGGTCGTGAAGTTGATGGTGGTCGCCTCGCCGAGTGGCAGCAGGCGCAGGGCCTGGAAGGTGCAGAACATGGCGGTGATGCCCAGTGCGCCGCGGGTCACATGCACCATCGGGCGCCGGGTGGTAAGCGCGCGCCAGCCGACGCTGGTGCCGACCCAGAAGAGCACCACCGGCAGGCCGAACAGCGAACGGTAGAAGACCATTTCGGCAAGGTTGGCGCCGCGCAGCGAGGCGAGCTTCAGCAGCGCGCCCATGAGGGCGAAGCAGCTGGCCGCGCCGATCCGCAGGGCGATTCCCCGCATGACGTGCCGGCCCGGTTGCGCGGGAGAAGCGATGGGCATCGGCGGCCTTTGCCCCCGAGCGCAGGAATTGCCAAGGCACGGCGCCGCCCTTGCCGCGTTACGTGAGCTGCACCAACTGTTGCGGGAAGGCCAAACAGGGAGACGGGCATGAGCCAACCGAACATCGCCATCATCGTCGGGACCACGCGGCAGAACCGGTTCGGCGAAAAACCGGCGCACTGGTTCCGCGAACTGGCGAAGGCCGACGGCCGCGCGCACTTCGAGTCGATCGACCTCCGGGACCATCCGCTTCCCTTCTTCGACGAGCCGATGCCGCCGGTGATCCAGGCGCCCCAGGGCGCCGAAGCGGTGCGCTGGGCCAATCGGCTGGCCCCGTTCGACGGCTATGTGTTCATGGTCGCCGAATATAATCACGGCCTGCCGGGCGTGCTGAAGAATGCGCTGGACTACGGCAGCCTCCAGTTCAACCGGAAGCCCGCTGCCTTCGTCGGCTATGGCGGCACCGGGGCGGCGCGATCGATCGAACAGATCCGGCTGGTCATGAGCGCGGTCGGCGCCGCGCCACTGCGTCCCACCGTGAATATCGGCATGGCGGAGATGATCGGGATCGGAACGAAGGGCAAGAGCTTCGCCGACTATCCCTATCTGGCCCAGTCCGCCGAGCGGCTGCTCGACGATCTGATCTGGTGGGCGAACACGCTGAAGGCCGGGCGACTCGCGGAAGGCCAGCGGGAGGCGCTCGAGGAATAAGCGGGTTCCCGAGCCCTATTCGGGCACCAGTTCCCCCGACCCGCCCGCTCCGGCAGGGAAATCCCTGTATTTGGGCAGGCCGTCGTGGATGCGCAGCACCGCCTCGGCATAGTTCACATGCTCGTTCGGCCGGAACGGGAGGGTCCGAAGCAGCAGCGGGAAGACGTCGGTGATTCCATATTCCGGCATCGCGGCGGTCAGATGGCCGCCGCAGCGGGTGCAGAAGGTGCGTTCGGTCGTCCCGGTCCTGCTGAACCGGCCGACCAGTTCCTCGCCTTTCGCGAAGCGGACCTGGTCCGATCGCCACAGGCAGTAAGCGGTGATCGGCGTTCCCGACCAGGACTGGCAGGACCCGCAATGGCAATAGCCCATCGCCATCGGCTCGCCGGCCGTTTCCACCTCGATCGCGCCGCAGAAGCAGCTTCCCCTGTGCGTCCCGCTCATGATCCTCCCTCTCCTTCCGTCCTCGTCACCAGCCGCGTGGGCGTCCAGACCCTGCGCCGGCGGGCCATCCGGTCCCCGCCGCTTCACCGTCATAGCGCATCGGCGCAGGCGCCAGGTCCGGTCGCGGATCGTCGAAAGCGTTGAGATTGAACACCGACAGACAGCAGCCCTCCGCCTCCATCAGCGCGGCGGCATAGATGCCGCAGCGTGGGCAGATCAGGAAATCGGTGACGAAGGTGCCGAAGCGGTAGCGGACCGGCGGGCATGCCTCGTCCCAGGCGATCACCGCCTCCCCTTCGGGATCGGACACCGAGCGCGCGCCATGCTTGCGGCAGAAGCCGCAGCCGCAGGCCCGCGGCGCCAGCGCAGTTGCGGTACGGCAGGTGAAGGCGAGCGCGCCGCAATGGCAACCGCCGGAATGGCTTTCCATGAGGTCGGAACCGGTGGACATGGCGCCTCCCGAAAATTGCGCCGGATTGGTAGCACATTCCGCGCGACCGGAAACGCCGCCGGCGCGCCGAGCCTCCCCGGCGCCCGCTCCGGACGCCGGAGGACTGGCATCGGCTATTTGCCCGCGCCTTGGGGGACGGAGGATTCCAGCTCGCGATTGAAGACCGCTTCCAGCTCCCCGGTCAGGCGGGGAAGCACCTGCGGATCGACGAAAGCGGCGACGCCCTCGGTACGGGCGCGATCGCGGCGGGCGAACAGATCGACGAATTCCGGATGGTTGGGCAGGACGATATCCGCCTTCACGGTCCGCATGCGCGCGAAGCTGCGGGCGTAATCCTCGGCGATGCCGGGATATTGGCGATTGCCGACCAGCCGATTGCCGGCGACGGTGAGGCTGCAGTAGAAGAAGATGTGGAGCGGCCGTCCGCCCTCCTCGACCCGCATCGTCCAGTTGGTGCAGCCCTTTGTGTGGCCGGGCGTCACCAGTGCAGTCAGCTTCACGCCGCCCAGCTCGATGCTCTGGCCGTCCGCGATCACCCCGTCCACCGGCACCGCCGGGAAGCGACCGGTGCCATGGATATTGTCGCCGACATGCCGCCCGGCCTCGAGCGCGGGCCGATCGCCCTTCGAGGCCAGCAGCCGCGCGCCGCTCATCCGCTTCAGCTCGGCAAGGCCGCCGGCATGGTCGGAATGGGCATGGCTGTTGAGGAGGTAGCGCACGTCGGCGATGCGGAAGCCGAGCGCCTCGACATTGCGGCGGATGAGCGGCGCCGTTTCCGGCAGGCCGCCGTCGATGAGGATATGCCCGCCGGACGTGGCGATCAGCCAGGAGCCGAGCCCCGCGGTGCCGACGAAATGCACCGGCCCCACGATCCGGAACGGCTCCACTGGCCGGTTCCATTCCGCCCGCTGCTCCGCCGACTGCGCCGATGCGCCGTCCCCGGCCACGACCAGGGCGACGGCGAGACAGACGGCCGTTGCTGAACGACGGGCACCCCTTCCCATTCCGATCACACCGATCCCTCCTCAGAAAATCTCATGCTGAATTGCGCCGCAAGCGCCTTCCGGTCAGATACGGGACCGGAATTCAAGCGATCAAAGGATATTGGATCGTGCCTACCATAAGATCTTCTAATGCACCCTTCACCACTGCTTCGGTGTCGCTGAATGCATTGCGGGCGTTCGAGGCGGCAGCGCGTCACCTGTCCTTCACCCGTGCCGGGCTGGAGCTTTCGGTGACCCAGGCGGCGATCAGCCATCAGGTGAAAGGGCTGGAGGAGCGGCTGGGAGTGCAGCTGTTCCGGCGCACGCCGCGCGGCCTGGTCGTCACCGACGAGGGGCTGGCATTGCTGCCGACGCTGACCGACGTGTTCGACCGCCTGTCGCGGCTGATGGAGCAGATCGAGGGCGGGCGCCCGCGCGAAGTGCTGAACGTCGGCGTCGTCGGCACCTTCGCCGTCGGCTGGCTGATCCCGCATCTTGCAGCGTTCGAGGCCGCGCATCCGATGATCGACCTTCGGATGCTGATCAACAACAACCGAGTCGACCTGGCCGGAGAGAGCCTGGATTTCGCGATCCGCTTCGGGGAAGGCGCATGGCACGGCGTCGAGGCGGTGCGGCTTATGGAGGCGCCGCTGACCCCGCTCTGCTCACGCCGGACGGCCGAGCGGCTGCGAGCTCCGGCGGACCTTGCCGGCGCCATGCTGCTGCGGTCCTACCGGCACCAGGACTGGCCGTCCTGGTTCGCCGCAGCCGGGGTGGCGGGAGTCACGGCGCGCGGGCCGCTGTTCGATTCCTCGTCGCTGATGATCCAGTCGGCGATGCTGAACGGCGGCGTGGCGCTAGCACCTGCCGCCATGTTCCGGCGCGAATTGGCGGACGAGCGGCTGGTGCAGCCGTTCGAGGTGGAAGTGGATGTGGGATCCTATTGGCTGACACGCCTCCTGACCCGTCCGGAGACGCCGGCGATGGCGGCGTTCAGGGCGTGGATCGCCGAGGCCTGTCTTTCGCGCAGAGCCGAACCGGCGGGACTCAGTCGGCCATAGGCCGCAGCGCCTTTTCGGCCTCGTGCCGTTGCCGGAGCCGGCCGGTGCGTTCGGCGCGGTCGGCCATCACGTCCCAGGCGGCGGCGGCGCGCAGGCAGCGGTCACGCACATTTTCGAGCTGGGTGGCCTCAGCATCGGACCGTGCCTCGGCGGCGCGCTCCCGGTAGAATTCGACCTGGGTGGACATCGGCTTCCTTTCGGCTCGCGCCGGACGGAATGCCCGGCGTCTCGGACCCTATGGGCTCCCGGCCCCGCTCCCGCCGAAACGGGAGGGGGCGGGTCCGTCCTCGCCGAAGCGAGGCCGGGAAAGGGTTCAGGCCGGCTGCAGGTTCACCGCGCTGGTCTTGCCGCGATTGTCGGTTTCCAGTTCATAGGACACGCGCTGATCGCGATCGAGCGTGCGCATGCCGGCGGCCTGGACCGCGCTGATATGGACGAAGGCGTCCTTGCCGCCGTCCTCAGGAGCGATGAAGCCATAGCCCTTGTCGGTGTTGAAGAATTTCACGGTGCCCGTGATCATGAGACTTTTCCTTCTGGTGGCATGCCGCCCATCGGCATGCCGGGTGCTAGGAGAGGCGAGAAAGAAGGAAAAAGGAGCCGCAAAGCGCCAAAGACCGTCCATTTTGCGACTGATAGCAGCCTTGATCTAGGCGTTCCGGCGCGGAAGTGCAAATCACGCGACCGAATTTGCCGTAGCTGTCATTCCGTTCGTCTCAGCGGCGACTGGATTGATAATCCACGATAACGAGCCTATATCGGCGTTGCTAACGTCGCCTGCGACGGAACCGGACGGCTTTTCAGCCCATCCCTTCCCTTTCATGCTTCCAAGGCGCCCGGCTGCATTTCCGCGCCGTGCCATTCGTGTGAAAGGGCTCCTGGCCTGGCCAAGGAAGAACTGTTCACGGTCGAAGGCGTGATCGACGAGATCCTGCCCGACGGCCGCTTCGGCGTGATGCTGGACAACCAGCTTCGAATCATCGCCTATACCGCGGGCAAGATGCGGCGTTTCCGCATCCGATCCGTGGTCGGCGACCGGGTCCATGTCGAAATGACACCCTACGACCTGTCGAAGGGGCGGATCGTCTTCCGCGAGAGGACGGCGGGACCCGCTCCACGCACCCCTCGCCGCGGGATTCGACGCTAGCATGAACGACAACAGAAAAGCGGCCCAAGCCGCGAAAGACGATTATGACATTGACTATGACCCGGGCCGACCGGCCCATCCTTTCCCTGCCGTTCGGCAGGACCGACATTCGACCCCGCGCGCCGCGGCGCCCCTCCCATCGGCCTGGTACGCTTGCGCCGTCGGAGCTTCGCCGCATCGTTCGCGACATGGTCGACTGATCCCTCTGCGCAAGCAGATGCCGGGACGTTCCGCGCAAGCGGACGTCCCGTTTTCCATTTGGCCGTTTTCCATTTGGCCGTTTTCCATTCGGCCGTTTTCCATTCGGCCATTCTCCATCGGGGATCGGGAGGACGGGGTGAAGCGACGCCTGCGCGCCCTGCGCAAGAGCCTCCTTGCCGAATGCGGCGACCCCGACTTCCGGTTCGCCATCGCCGTCCTTGCCGTCCTTGCGGTTCCGATCGTCGCGGCCCTGGCCTACTGACCGGACAGCTCAGCGCCCGCCCCGAGCGGCCGCACGTTCCTCCAGCACATCCTCCATGCGCCGCGACCGGTCGAGCCGGGACGGCTCGTCGTCCGGTTCGTCGGCGAAGCGCACCGCCACCGTCGCATCCACGCCCGCGGCCTTCAGCGGCATCGCGAAGCTGCGCTCGACCGCGCGGCGGGCGGCGTCGCGCGCGAGGCGGACCGGCAGCGGCTGGCGCGCCTGACGGATCAGTTCCTGCTCGCCTTGCCGGCGGTTGGCAGCATCGAGCCGCGCCTCGGCATCGGTCAGCCGCATCAGCAGGCCGCCTTCGTCATATTCCTGGATCGCCGAAAGCTGGACGTCCGGCTGCGAAATCTCGAGCGGCGGCAGGGTGACGGTGAGCCGCTTCGCCGCGGCATCCCAGGCGAGATCGTCCTCGTCGATCTTTGCCAAGTCGACCTCGTAGCGCACCATGCCGGGCATGATCAAAGTCTTGCGGGCGCTCAACCCGAAGCGCGACTGCGAGGAGGTCACAACCGCCACGAAGCGAGCGGCGAAGGGCGTGAGCCGCGCCTGCTCGCGCACCGACTGCAGGCTGGCCTCGGCGACGATCTGCGGATCGGGCCCGCTGCCGAAAATGCCGCCGATGCGGACGGCGGCAGTGATCAGGGCCCCTGCGAGAAGCCCCATCATCAGTGCGGCAATGGCGATCCCGGTCGTCCTGGACATGCATTCTCCCGATTTTCCGAAGACAATGGGCCCGGCAGGCAAAGGTTGCCGATCCGCCGCGAGGCCGGATCCGGCAGCGGCGGACGGATCAGCCGCCGCCCTCCTCCTCCTCCTCCTCCTCCTCCTCCCAGGCTTCGAGGACGGCCTTCTCCCCGCCCTTCAGCCTGCGATGGTGCGACACGAAGATCAGCCGGCCGCCGCCCGACCAGGCGGCGCGGAAGGCGGCGTTGACGGCGTCCAGCCGGACGCGGCCCAGATAGTCGAGGGTGGCGCCATCGTCGGCCGGCCGGGTGAAGACGAGGTTCCGGCCGACGGCATCGACGATTGCATCGGCAAGTCCCGAACTGCTGTCCACCGCGGCCCGGTCCGCGAGCATCGGCCGGCTCGCGGCGAACTGGGCGTCGAGTTCCGCCTGCGTGAAGCCCTCCTCCAGGGCCCGGCGCAGTTCGCGGCCGCCCGCCGCAAGTGCGCGCCGCCAGTCGCGGTCGGGCGCGGACACCTCCAGTTCGGCCAGCCGTGCCATGCCGTAATAGGTGTAGATGGACATCTCGGCCTCGATGCCGAGATCGGCGAAACGCCGGTTCAGCATGCGGCTGCCGAGCAGTTCGAGAAACTGGACGTCGCGGGCGGCGCCGCTGTCGCGGGCGCCATCCGGCGGCGAGACGGAGGCGATGCTGATTCGGGTCGGTGCGTCAGGATCGACGAACAGCCGCGCCTCGAGGCCCCGCGCCACGGGCAGGCCTCCAGCGTGCTGCGAAGCGGGAGCGCCGGCCTGCGCGCGCGGCCGCCAGTCGGCGAAGCGGGCGGCAATCTCGGTCTCGACGACCTCAGGGTCGAAATCGCCCACCAGGACGAGGGTCGTACGGTCCGGCGCATAATAGAGATCCCACAATCGGCGCAGCGTCGCCGGATCGGCCCGGCGGATGCTCGCACGGGTGCCGGCGACCGGCCCGCGGTCGAGCGGCGTGCCCGGCAGGAAGAAGGCGTGCTGGGCAGCGAGGATGCGATCCTGCACGCCGTCCCGGCTGCGGATTTCCTCGCCGATCCGCTTGCGGGCCCCGCCGACGGTGGCGCGGGTGAAGATGAGGCCGCGCAGGGTCTCGTCCGCCAGCGTCAACGCGGTGGTGCGGGCACGGGCGTCGGCGCGGGCGAGATCGAGCCGGTAAACCGTCTCGTCGAAGCTGGTGAAGGCATTGAAATCCGACCAGTGCGCCAGCCCGTCCCGCTGCAGGAACAGCGGAAGCGCCCCGGCCGGCAACGTCCGGGAGCCTTCGAAAAGGAGATGCTCGATCATGTGGACGAAGCCCTGCTCCCGCTCCGCCTCCACGGTGGCGCCGACATCCACGCGAAGGCGCATGGCAAGCCCGCCCGCGGGAACCGCATTGCGCATCAGCGCGTAGCGCAGGCCGTTGGGAAGCACGCCGAACCGCACGGCCGGATGGGGCGGAAGGTCGCTGCGATCGAAGCCCCAGGCGGCCCGCACGGCCGGACTCATCGTGGACTGCGCCTCCGCCCGCACGACGACCGCAGCCGCCACCGCAAGCACGAGCAGGACCCTTGAAACCATCGCGGTCACCATGACATCGCAAATAGCAGGGAAGCAAGGCAGGGACGGCCGCAGTCATGCTGGTGAAAGCTGCGACCGCTACAGCAGGGCGCGGCTTCGCATGGCCGCCATATCGAGGACCGCAGGGCGATGACCGTACCGTTCGACACCGAGGCACCGCATTTCCTGCCGATGCTGATCGGCGGCCTGGTGCTGCTGGTCATCCTGCTGCGCCTTCCCTTCATCGGCGCGCTGATCCGGACCCTGTTCACGGTCGCGCTGCTCGCCTTCTTCGCGCTGCTGCTCATCGACCGCGCGCCCTATGACCCGACGCTGGCGCAGATCGCCTCCCGCCTGAAGCTCGACGGGCAGGAGGTGGTCGGCGATGCCGTGCGCATCCGCCCTTCGCCCGACGGCCATTATCGCGCGACGGTGACCATAAACGGCGTCGAGCGACGGATGCTGGTCGACAGCGGCGCCACGGTGACCGCGCTGTCGGCGCGAACCGCCGCCGCAGCCGGGATCGAGCCCAGGGACGGACTGCTGCCGGTGGTGGTGCAGACCGCCAACGGCACGACATCGGCGCAGACCGCGGAAGTCGGGGAACTGCGCCTCGGCACCATCACCGCGCGCGGCCTGAAGGTGGTGGTGTCCCCGGCGCTGGGCGACATGGACCTGCTGGGCATGAATTTCCTCGCCAAGCTCAAATCCTGGGGTGTCGAGGACGGCATATTGGTGCTGGTTCCGCATCACCCGCAGGAAGTGGCGGAAGCAGCCGCTACGACCAGGGCCGGATGAAGGCCCGGTCCAGCCCCAGGGACGATTCCGGATGGCGGCGCAGCATTTGCGCAGCCACAGGCGATTTCACACGGTCCGGAATCCCTCTAAGCACCGCTTATTGCGAAATTCCGGAGAAATGCCCGTGATCATCCGTACCCTGCTACTTGCCTCGGCCGCCCTGGCCGCCGTCCACGCGCCCCAGACCGCCGCGATCGCCCTCGCCCAGACCCCTGCGGCGACGGCCGCGGCCGCATCGCAGCGCAATGCCGAGCTGGCCGCCTTCTTCGAGGAATATGACAAGGCGCAGCTGGCGCTGTCGCCGCTGAGCAAGACCTATCGCGGCATCCGCGACGCCGATTATGGCAAGTGGGACGAGATGACCGACGAGGCGGCCGAGGCCGCGCATGCGCTCGACCAGCGCTTTCTCGCCCAGATGCGCCAGCGGTTCGACCGCGCTTCGCTGTCGCCGCAGGACCAACTGAGCTACGACCTGTTCGAAAGCCAGGTCAAGCGCGACGCGTCGATCTTTCCCTATCGCAAGCAGGCCTATGTCTTCGACCAGATGAACGGCCTGCAGAGCGAGGCACCGGCCTTTCTGATCAACATCCATGCCGTCGACAGCCTGTCCGATGCCGAGGCCTATCTTTCGCGCCTCCAGACGCTGGACCGCTATATCGACCAGGGGATCGCCGAGGCGCGCGACCGGCAGCGCCGCGGGGTGCTGCCGCCGCGCTGGGTGTTTCCCTATGTGATCAGCGACGCCCGCAACGTCATCACCGGCGCGCCCTACGGCCCGGGCGAGGACAGCGCCCTGTGGGCCGACTACCAGGCCAAGGTGAACGAGCTCGAGATCCCGGCGGCGGAGAAGACGCGGCTGGTCGAGGCCGGACGCAAGGCGCTGGTCGAGCAGGTGAAGCCCGCCTACGAGCGGCTGATCGCGCTGATGGAGGAGCAGCAGAAGCTCGCCGGAACCGACGACGGCATCTGGCGCTTCCCGAACGGGGCCGAGCAATATTCGGCGCTGCTGCGCTATTACACCACGACCGGCCTCGACGCCGAGCAGATCCACACGCTCGGGCTGCAGCAGGTCGAGCGCATCCACGAGGAGATGCGCGGCATCATGCGCCAGGTCGGATTCACCGGCACGCTGCCGCAGTTCTTCGCGCAGATGCGCAACGACAAGCGCTTCTACTATCCGAACACGCCCGAGGGGAAGCAGACCTATCTGGCGGAAACGGAGAGGGCCAACCAGGCGATGGAGCCGCGGATCGCCCAATGGTTCAACACGGTTCCCAAATCCTCGCTGGTGGTGAAGCCGGTGGAGCCGTTCCGCGAGAAGAGCGCGGGCAAGGCCTTCTACAACCGGCCGGCGCCCGACGGGTCGCGGCCGGGCATCTATTACGTCAATCTCTACGACATGGGGGAAATGCCCTCGACCGAAGTCGAGGCGCTCTTCTACCATGAGGGGATTCCCGGCCATCACCTGCAGCTCGCGGTGGCGACGGAGCTCGGCGAGGACATACCGCCGTTCCGGCGGTTCGGCGGCTTCACCGCTTATTCCGAAGGCTGGGGCCTCTATGCCGAGAAGCTCGGCAAGGAGATGGGCGGATACCAGGATCCCTATCGCGATTTCGGGCGGCTGCAGCTGGAACTGCACCGCGCGATTCGGCTGGTGGTCGACAGCGGCATCCACCACAAGCGCTGGACCCGCGAGCAGGCGATCAAATATGTCGAGGACAATTCGGCCGACGCGCCCGCCGGAATCGTCCGCGCGATCGAGCGCTACATCGTCTATCCGGGCCAGGCGACCGCCTACATGGTCGGCAAGCTGAAGATCGAGGAATTGCGCGAGCGGGCGAGGAGCCAGCTCGGCGACACGTTCGACATCAAGGGATTCCACGATGCCGTGCTGCTGTCCGGCCCGGTCCCGCTCGACATCCTCGAACGCAACGTCGACGCCTGGATCGCCGGCCGGAAGGGCTGATCCCGGCGCCCTCCCCGCCTCCGCAGGCCGCGGCAAAGCGGCTTGCGGAGGCGGCGATTCGTTCGTAAGACATCACCGTTGAAGCATTAAACCATTAGATCGCTAATGGTTATGGGGATGCCGAGGGAGAGGTCGATGCGGACTGCGGTCGCGTTGCTGTTGAGTGCCGCCATGCTGGTGCCCGCCGGACAGGCGATTCCGGCCACGCGCGAGGCCATCCCGCCCGGCGAATGGCCCCGCTACACCCGCGACCTTGCCGGCACGCGCTATTCGCCGCTCGACGACATCAACACGGAGAATGTTTCCAGGCTCGACATCGCCTGGGCCTTCCGGGTGCGGCCGGAGGGCGGCGGCGGCATCGTCGGCAGTGCCACGCCCATCTATGTCGACGGCCTGCTCTACCTGCCGATCGGCAATGCTGTGGTGGCGATCGAGGGCCATAGCGGCAAGGAGGTCTGGCGGCACCCGGTGACCGGCGGACTTGCCCGCCGCGGCGTCTCCTACTGGCCGGGCGACGGCGATCACCGCCCGCGCATCTTCTTCTCGAACGGCCCGAACCTGTTCGCGCTGGACGCCAAGACCGGCCAGCTCGACCCGCGCTTCGGCAACGGCGGGTCGATCGAGCTCGGCGTGCCCTACATGTCGCCGCCGACGGTCTATCGGAACGTGCTGGTGGTCGGCGCCAATGTCGCCGAAATGCAGAAGGGCCCGCCCGGCAACACCCGCGCCTTCGACGCGCGCACCGGCGCCAAGCTGTGGGAGTTCAACACCGTCCCGCAGCCGGGCGAGGTCGGCCACGAAACCTGGCTGGACGACGGCTGGAAGGAACGGTCCGGGACCAATGTCTGGGTCTGGTACATGACCGTCGATGAGGAGCGCGGCATTCTCTACATGCCGGTCGGAGGCCCATCGGCCAATTATTATGGCGGGGACCGGCCAGGCGCGAACCTGTTCGGCAATTCGGTGGTGGCCGTCGATGCCGAGACCGGCACGTACAAGTGGCATTTCCAGACCATCCATCATGATCTGTGGGATTCCGATCTGCCGGCGCCGCCGACCCTGATCGACATCGAGGTCGACGGGAAGAAAATCCCGGCGCTGGCGGAGACCGGCAAGACCTCCTTCATGTACATATTGAACCGGGAGACCGGCGAGCCGGTGTTCGGAGTCGAGGAGCGGCCGGTCGCCGCCGCCGACGTGCCGGGCGAATATTATTCGCCGACCCAGCCCTTCCCGGTGAAGCCGCCGCGGCTGTCGCGCAGCTACTGGACGCCGGAGGACGTGGTGACTGCGGAAGACACCAATCCGGAGCATGTCGCCGCCTGCCACGAACTGCTGAAGCAATATGGCGGGACCTTCTTCAACGCCGGCCCCTTCACCCCCTTCTTCCTCCATGAGGAGGGCAAGCCGGTGAAGGCGTCGATCAACATGCCGATGAACGGCGGGTCGAACTGGGGCGGCACCGCCGCCGATCCGGACAGCGGCCTGCTGTTCATCAACACCAGCGAAGGCGGCAGCATCGGCTTCATGGAGAAGCGCAAGGAAGGCGGGGACTATGGCCGCGGCACGCAAGGGTCGACCCAGCTCTACGACCGGGCCAGCCTGAGCGGCCCGGGCGCCTATTCCTCCTTCAGCGCCAGCTTCACGACCGAGGACGGTCGCAAGGTGACGATGCCCTGCATCCGCCCGCCCTGGGGCCGGCTGTTCGCGATCGACGGCCATAGCGGCGAGATCGTCTGGGAGACCCGGCTCGGCCTGTCGCTCGACCTCGAGGAAGGCAAGCAGGAGACCGGGCGGCTGAACACCTTCGGCGGCCCGATCGTGACCGCCGGGGGCCTGGTGTTCATCGGCGCCACCGACGACCGGCGGTTCCGCGCCTTCGACGCCAAGACCGGCAGGGAATTGTGGAGCAAGACCCTGGAATATAACGCGATGTCGGTGCCGATAACCTACCGCGGCAAGGACGGGCGGCAATATGTGGCGGTGGTCGCCGCCGGCTGGTCGGATCTCGGCGGCAGCCGCGAGCCGGGCCAGAAGCCGGCGAACAACGAATCCCTGGTGGTGTTCGCGCTGCCGGAGGAAAAGTGACGGCCGAGAGAGGAAGGCGGAGATGATGACTTTGCGACGGAAGATTGCCCTGGCGCTGATCCCGATCCTGGGCGCGGGAAGTGCGGCCGTGGCGCAACCGGCGCCGAGCGGCCAGGCCGCGCATCCGGTGCGGTCGCTGTTCGTGCAGGATTCGATGAACGTCTACCGGCGCTTCGAGCCGGCGAAGAAGACGGAGATGGTCGATTTCTACGCCAGGGTGCTGCAGCTGAAGCCGCTGCAGCCCATCGACCTGTCGCCGACCATGCAGATGATCCTGTTCGGGATCGGCAGCGGCCAGATCAAGCTCGCGGCCGAGATCAAGCCGGACCGCCAATATCATCTCGGCGGCGTGAACGCCGGCACCGGCATCCGCCTCATCACCCTATATTATCCGGACGAGGCCGAGCTCGTCGCCCGCTTCCGGGCGGAGGGGCTCGCGGAACCCGGGTTCGTTGATCGCGGCGACGGCACGCGGGCGGCGATCGTCGAGGATCCGGCAGGGTTCCCGCTGCAGCTGGTGGTCGCGCCCGGCGCCCCGGCCGCAACCTATGAGCAGGTCGAAGTAGGCATCAACGTGTCCGACCTCGAGAAGAGCCGCGGCTTCTACCGCGAGTTCGTCGGCCTCGACGAGCTGTCGCCGGTCCCGGACGCCTCGATCGGCGTGACCAAATATCCGTTCCGCCACGGCGCCACGACGATCAACCTGTGGTCGGAAGGAAAGAACCTGCCGGCCGACACCGGCAGCGCGGGCATCCAATATGTGATCAATGACGCCGATGCCGTCGACGCACGGGCCAAGGAACGCGACGTGACGATCGAAACCCCGCTGAGCACCCTGCCCGGGTTCAACCTGCGTACAGTCTGGCTGAACGATCCTGACGGCGTCACCAACTATTTTGCGCAGGTGGGTGCACCAGGCGGCGAAGCCCGGTAAACAGCCGCGCCGAATCTGCGACACGACGAGGGAAAGGGCATTTCGTGAAGCGAGTACAGACTGTTACGACGGCCGCAGCGCTGGGCCTGGCGACCGTGGGCCTCAGTTTCGCCCTGGTCCCGGGCGGGCAATCCACCGGAACCGGCGCGCACGCCCAGGCCACCAAGGCGCCTGCGGGGGAAGCGGCCAAGGGCAAGGAACTGTTCGACACCTTCGCCTGCGGCACCTGCCATGCGCTCCAGGCCGCCGGCGCATCGGGCCAGATCGGCCCGTCGCTGGACAATCCGAGCCTGACCCCGGCGCTGATCATCGACCGGATCACCAACGGCCAGGGGGCGATGCCGGGCTTCGGCGGCCAGATGTCCGAGCAGGAAATCGCCGACGTCACCGCCTTCATCAAGTCGGTCGCCAAGTAACGGCGGACGCTTTTCGCAGGCGCTACAGCGGGCGCGGCCGCCGCGGCTCGCCCGGTGCGCATTCGAGCACGGACCGGTCCCAGCCGAGCAGGTCGGCCGCGGCGCGATAGCTGCTTTCGAGGAAACGGCCGAGCACGGCTTTCGGATCGGCGGCGGCGCGGACCGCCGCATAGGGAAGGATGAACTCCCCGAGCTGCGGGTGGAAACAGGCCGAATCCGGCTCCACCCGCGCCTCGGCAAGCCCCTCCGGCGAAGGCCAGGCGTAGGAATAGAAAGCGGGTTCGTCGACGATCCCGCCGCCGCCGGGCCAGAAGCCGGCCGAGGAGACTTCGTGGCTGTAGGCCTCCCGCGTGACGGCATCGGGCAGGTAGGGAATGCCGCCGGGATGGAGCGGCGCGCGCCGGCCGGAAAAGCGGGTCACGGCAAGATCGAAGCTGCCCCAGAAGAAATGCACCGGGCTCGCCTTGCCGAGGAAGCCGGTGCGGAACTGTTGCAGGGCGAGCGCGGCGGCAACCAGCGCGCGATGGAAGCGCGCAACCGCCTCCGCATCATAGGGACGCGGCCGGTCGTCCGCATCGAAACGCACCGGATCGGGCAGTTCGTTGGGCCTCCGGTCGAATACGGAATTGCCGCCGAGCGCCTCGACCGCCTCGCAGAAGCGGCGATGGAAGTCGGCGATGGTTCCGGGCACGAGGCCGAGAATCCGGCTGCGGCCGTCGACTCGGCGGAGCAGCAGATGATGCTGGTGGAAGTCGAAGCCGGCCTCGATCCCGCGGGCGTCGGGCACCAGGCCCGTGGTCAGCCCCGACGCCGTCACCTGGAAGGTCGCATGCCAGCTGTGGTTGAGCCAGGGCCGGCGAGCGAGCGCATATTTGCCCACGACCTGGCTCATCAGATGAAGCGCCGAGCAGGTATCGGCCCAGGCGGGATAGGGAATGTCGGGCCAGTCCTCGGCCGATGGAACCGGGTCGCTCATGCGCGCCTCCTTCTCCCCCGGAGGTCCGAGTAGCCCAGGATCGCCGATCGGGCCAGTGCGCCCCGCGCAATTCGCTTCGCGGCGCTTGTGCCTGCCGCCGGGTGGCTTAAGACTTGTCAGGAATGCGGCCGGAGAGCCGCGCTCGATGAGAGAGGATCGCAATGCGCAACCTGGACGGCAAGGTGGCCTTCATCACCGGCGGCGCGAGCGGGATCGGATTCGGCATGGCCCGGACCTTCCTGTCCGAAGGCATGAAGGTGGTGATCGCGGACTATAACGAGGCGCATCTCGCGGCCGCGCGCGAGGCGCTGGCCGGAAACAATGCCGTCCATTTCATCAAGGTCGACGTATCCGACCGCGCCGCGATGCGCGCCGCCGCGAACGAGGCGATCGCGGTGTTCGGCAAGATCCACCTGCTGTGCAACAATGCCGGCGTCGGCGGCGGCGGGCTGGCCGACGATCCCGAGTTCGACGAATGGGACCGGGCGATGGCGATCAACCTCGGCGGGGTGATCAACGGCACCAAGATCATCGTGCCGATCATCAAGGCGCAGGGCGAAGGCGGTCATGTCGTCAACACGGCGAGCATGGCCGGCATGGTGCCGCTGCCCGGCATGGCAGCCTATTCGACCGCAAAATATGCGGTGCGGGGCTTCAGCGAATCGCTGCGGATGCAGCTCGCCCCCGAAGGGATCGGCGTGTCCTGCCTGTTCCCCGGCGCCACCCGGACCAACCTGATGGGCCTGCCCGACGACCCGGCCGAGGACGTGGTGCCCGAGGGCGAGGAGGAGTTCTACACCCAGCTCTACGCAGCGCTGCGCAACGCCATGGACCCGCTGGAGATGGGCCGGCGCGTCGTCGAGGCGATCAAGGACAACCGCTTCCACATCCTCACCCACCGCGAGTTCCTGGACGAAGTGAAGGACCGCCACCGCGAGATCGAGGAGGCCTTCCCGAAGGACGACGAAGTGTCGGAAGCGCGGGCGCGGTTCGAACAGACCCGGCGCGAGACGGTGGACCGGCTGATGTCCATGCCGGCCAGGGACTGAGCGGCAGGCGGCGAGGAAGACGCATGGCCAGCGACAATCGGATCACGCTCTACGATCTGCAGCTCCGCGACGGACAGACGATCAGCCCGTTCGTCTGGGCGACCAAATATGCGGTCGCGCACAAGGGGTTCGAGATCGACATCGTGCCCGGCGGCTTCACCGGCATCATGGAGCGGACCGGCGGGCGAACCGAGCGGCTGCCGGCGATCGTCGACGACGGCGAATGGGTGCTCGACAGCTGGGCGATCGCCGAATATCTCGACGAAGCCTATCCGGACCGCCCGACCCTGATCGGCGGCAAGCCGGTCGCGGTGTTCGCGCGCTTCCTCGAGAACTGGCTGTGGGGCACCGTCCTGCGCGAATGGATGCCCAATATCGTCCAGGACTATCGCGACGCGGTGCTCGACGTCGACTGGGACTATGTGACGAGGACGCGCACGCCGCCGGGCACCACGCTGGAAGCGATGCAGGCCGGGCGCGAGGAGCGGCTGCCGCTGATCCCGTCCAAGCTCGAGCTGTTGCGCACCACCTTGCGGGAGACGCCCTGGCTCGGTGGCGATTCCCCCAATTATGTGGACTATCGCGCGCTCGCCGTCTTCCTGTTCATGTCCGCGGTGGCGACGACGCCGGTGCTGACCGAGGACGATCCGCTACGCGACTGGATCGAGCGCGGCTTCGACCTCCACGGCGGGCTTGGCCGGCATCCGGGGATGAAGCCGCTGTTCGGCCTGAAGCTGCGCCCGGGCGACCCCGAACCGTTCAGCCGCGAGCCGCCGCGCGGCGGCCTTGCGACCCGGAACCTTGGCCCGGAATCGACGCGGGCGGAAACCGAGATGTTCCGCAAGCGGATGGAGGAACAGGGCGCGGACTGAAGCGGGAAATCCGGACGGAGACGGACTATGGCCAGGACAGCCGAGGATCTGCTCGCCGACGAATATCTGCAGCTCCAGAAGGTGGTGGAGGATTTCGACCAGAGGACGCTGACGATCAAGGCGTGGAGCGTGACCTTCAGCGCCGCCGGCCTCGGCCTGGCCTATGCGCAGAAGGCGTCGGTGATCCTGATCGTCGCCGCGCTCAGCGCGCTGGTGTTCTGGATCGTCGAGGCGCTCTGGAAGACCAACCAGCAGCCTTATTATGCCCGCATCGCCGCGATCGAAGCGCATTTCTCCGGAGATCCCGCGGCAACGACGACCCCGTTCCGCATCGGCGCAAGCTGGAACCAGGCCTTTCGCGCGGCGGGCGGATATGGCCGCGCCTGGCGGATCATGCTGTGGCCGCACGTGCTGCTGCCGCACGCGGCGATCGTCGCGGCCGGAATCCTGCTGTTCCTCCTCATGCCGCCGCAGACGCCCTTAAGCGGCCCGGGACCAGAGCTAGCGGAAGATCAGCAGAGCGACGCCGAATATCGCCATCGCCGCGCCGCTTGCGCAGCAGAGAAGGCGGAAGCCGCACTGGCAGAGGGCAGGTTCGAACCGCTCCATTGCACCTCCAGGCCGCCCTTGGACGGCAGTGCAATGATAGCATGAGGCGCCGCCGGTCGGAAAGCCGTCATGCTCAGGCGCGGGATTGCATGGGATCGGGCTCCTCCCCCTGCTCCTGCTCGTCCAGCGCGGAAGAGAGCTTGGCGAGGATTCGCTCGAACGCCTTGCGTTCCTCGTTGGTCAGCGCCCCATAGATCTGCCCGATCAGCCGCTGGCGCAGCGGCTCGGTCTCGGCGATCGCATGGCGCCCCGCCTCGGTGATGGTGATCAGCTTTGCCCTTCGATCCCCCGGATCGGGATTCCGGCGGACCAGACCGTCCCGCTCGAGCCCGTCGATGCCCTCGGTCACCGTGCGCGGCGCCAGACCGAAGAATTCGGCAATGTCGGAAGCGCGCGACGGCCCTTCCTTGTCGAGGAACATCAGCAGCTTGGTGCGCGCAAGCGAGGCTCCGCTCGCGGCCATGCGGCGATCGACGAACCGGTGCATGCGGAAAAAAACACGCCCGAAATCGGTTGAAAGACGATCCCGCTCTGGCATTTCGTGAGGTCCCTCAATATATGGTGCCACGCAAAAGAGCTAAGTGGGACATGCGGCCCCGCGACTCAAGAAGGACGTGACTATGGCGATGGAACGCAGCGAGGGCGAGGGCGAGGCCGAGGCAGGCGCGGGGCCCCCGGACGAGACGAGCTTCCAGGAAACAGGCGGCCGAAAGCGCCTGAGCCCGCGCGCCCGGCGGATCCTGATCGGTCTGCTGATCGTCGCCCTGCTTGCCGGCGGGCTCTGGTATTCCCGCTACGCCACCTTCGGCCGCTATCAGCAGAGCACCAATGACGCCTTCGTGCAGAGCGACGCGACCGTCGTCGCTTCCAAGGTCGCCGGCTATGTCGAACAGGTCTTCGTCGCCGAGAACCAAGAAGTTGAGCAGGGCGATCCGCTGGTCCGGATCGACGCGCGCGACTATCGCGCCCAGGCCGCGCAGGCCGAAGCGCAGATCGGAGTCGCCGAGGCCAGCGCCGACAGCATCCGCGCCCAGATCCGCGAGCAGCAGGCCGCGATCGGCCAGGCCCGGGCCCAGCTCGCCGCCGCCGACAGCAATCTCGCCTTCGCCCGGTCCGAGGTCGCCCGCTTCGCGCCGCTGGCCGAAAGCGGGGCCGAGACCCGCGAGCGGCTCGCGGCCCTGCGCAACCAGGAACGCCAGGCCGCCGCCGAAGCAGCCGGCGCGAGGGCCGCGCTTGCCGCCGCGGAGCGCCGGATCGGCACGCTCCAGTCCCAGATCGGCCAGTCCACCTCGCAGCGCCGAGCCGCCGAGGCGCAGCTCGAGGCCGCCAACGTCAATCTCGGATCCACCCTGATCCGCGCCGCCACGGCCGGACGTGTGGGGGACAAGGGCGTCCAGCCCGGACAGTTCGTCCAGCCCGGCGTGCGAATGATGTCGATCGTCCCCACCGAGCGGCTCTATGTCGAAGCCAATTTCAAGGAGACGCAGCTCGCGCTGATGCGGGTCGGCCAGCCGGTGACGATCGAGGTGGACGCGCTCGACGGCGTCGCGCTACGCGGCCGGATCGAGAGCATCGCGCCCGGAACCGGCGCCCAATTCTCCCTGCTGCCGCCGCAGAATGCGACCGGCAACTTCACCAAGATCGTGCAGCGGGTGCCGGTCCGGATCAGCATCGACGCCGGACCGACGGCGAAGCGCAGGCTGGTGCCCGGCATGTCGGTAACCGCGAAGGTCGACACACGGTCGGCGCGCGGCGCCCGCGAAGCGATCGAACGCGAGGAAAGGGCGCGGCGGGCGAACCCATGAGCAGCGTCGCCGCATCCCCCCCAGCCGGTTCGGCCGCACCACCCGCCGGGCGGGCGCCCGATGCCGACCTGACGGCATGGCTGGCGGTCGCCGCCGGCAGCCTCGGCGCGCTGATGGCGACGCTCGACATCTCGATCGTCAACAGCTCGCTACCGACCATCCAGGGCGAGATCGGCGCCAGCGGCACCGAAGGGACCTGGATCGCCACCGCCTATCTGGTGGCGGAGATCGTGGTGATCCCGATGTCGGCCTGGCTGGAGCGCGTGCTGGGCCTGCGCACCTTCCTGATCATCGCCACATTGCTGTTCACCGGCTTTTCGGTGATGTGCGGCGTGTCCCACACCTTGCCGATGATGATCATCGGCCGGGTGGGCCAGGGCTTTACCGGTGGCGCGCTGATCCCCACCGCGATGACCATCATCGCCACCCGGCTGCCGCCCCACCAGCAGCCGATCGGCACCGCCCTGTTCGGAGTGACGGCGATCCTCGGCCCGGTGCTGGGGCCGCTGGTCGGCGGCTGGCTCACGGAAAATCTGAGCTGGCACTATGCCTTCTTCATCAACGTGCCGGTCAGCGCGGTCCTGCTCGTCCTGCTGATGGCGGGCCTCGGGCACGAACGCCCCCGTTTCGAGGAATTCCGCAATGCCGACTGGCTCGGCCTCGCCGGCCTTGCGCTCGGCCTCGGCGGGCTGACCGTCGTGCTCGAGGAAGGGCAGCGGGAACAATGGTTCGAGTCCGGGCTGATCATCCAGCTCAGCATCGTCACCGCGATCGGATTCGCCCTGCTGCTGGCCGGCCAGCTGCTCGCGAAGAAGCCGGTGATCCGCCTCAGCCTGGTGCTCGACCGGCAGTTCGGCAGCGTGATGATCATGGCGCTGGTGCTCGGCATGGTGCTCTACGGCGTTTCCTACGTCATTCCGCAGTTCCTGGCCGCAATCGCCGACTACAACGCGCTGCAGGCCGGCCATGTCGTGCTGCTCGCCGGCATTCCCAGCCTCCTCATCATGCCGTTCACGCCATTGCTGATGAAATATGTCGACATCCGCCTGGCGGTGGCGGCCGGCCTGCTGCTGATGGCCGGAAGCTGCTGGATCGATTCCGGGCTGACCGCCGAGTCCACCGGAAGCGCCTTCACCGACGGCCAGCTGATGCGCGGCGTGGGGCAGATCCTCGCGATGCTGTTCCTGAACCAGGCGGCGATCCGATCGGTGCCGGTCGCCTACGCCGGCGACGCCGCCGGCCTGTTCAATGCGGCACGCAACGTCGGCGGATCGGTCGGCCTCGCCCTGCTCGGGACGGTACAGGACCAGCGCTTCTGGTTCCATCAGCGCCGGCTGGAGGAAACGCTCTCCGCCAACTCGCTCGCCGTGCAGGACTGGGTGAACGGCATGGCCCAGAGCTTCGGCAGCGCCGAAGCCGGCCTGCGCACCATCGCCGCAACCCTCCAGCAGCAGGCGCTGGTGATGACCTTCAACGACATGTTCTGGCTGCTCGCGGTCGGGATTGCCGCCGTGACTCCCCTCGTCCTGTTCCTGCGCCCGCTCCCGCAGGGTGCCCCCTCCCTAGCCGTTCATTGAGGCCGATGATGCGCAGTTTCGTTCCCGTCCTTCCCCTGATCGCCCTGCTCGGCGCCTGCACCCTGGGCCCCGACTATGCCGGGCCGCCGCAGATGAGCGGCGCCGCGGCGCCGCCGGCCGGCTTCGTGCGCGCCGGGCCGGCCACCAGCGCTGAAGCGCCCGCCGCCGCGCGCTGGTGGACCGCGCTCGGCGATCCCCTGCTCGACCGGCTGGAGGAGCAGGCGCTCGCCGGCAATCCGGGCATTGCGGTTGCGGAGGCCCGGCTCCGCCAGGCGCGCGCGCAGCTCCGGCTCGACCGGGCCAACCAGCGTCCGAGCCTCGGCACATCGGGCACGATGGTCCAGGCCGAGCTTCCGGGCCTCAACATCGGCGAGAGCCAGGCGGGCGGCAGCGGCGGCGAGGCCGGCGGGGATGCGAGCTCGGTCAGCTTCTACAACGTCGGGCTCGACGCGAGCTGGGAGATCGACCTGTTCGGCGGCGGCCGCCGGACGATCGAGGCGACCCGCGCCGGCGTCGGCGCGGCCGAGGCCAATGTCGCCGACGCGCAGGTGCGGCTCAGCGCCGAGGTGGCCCAGGCCTATGTCGCGCTGCGCGACCGCCAGCAGCGGCTGACGCTCACCCGCGAGGCGGCGGAGCTGCAGCGGCAGATGCTGGCGCTCACCCGCCAGCGCTTCGAGCGGGGCGCGGCCTCGCAGCTCGACGTCGAGCGGCTGCAGGGCCAGGTGGAGACGAGCGAGGCGCAGGCGGTGCCGCTCCAGGCGGAGATCGACTCCCATCTGAACGCGCTGGCGGTGCTGACCGGTGCCGCGCCGGGCGCGCTCGACAGGATGCTGGCCGCACCGGCCGCCGTGCCGCTGCCGCCGGCCGAAGTGGCGATCGGCGATCCCGCCGCCCTGCTGCAGCGTCGTCCGGACATACGCGCGGCCGAGCGCCAGCTCGCCGCGGCCAATGCGAAGATCGGAGTCGCCGAGGCCTCGCGATTTCCGCGCCTCAGCTTCATGGGCATCCTGGGCCTCGGCGGCACGTCCCCCGGCGATGTCGTCGACCTCGGCAATCTCGCCGCCCTCGCCATCCCCCGCCTCACCTGGAGCTTCCTCGACTTCGGGCGCGGCGCGGCGCGGGTCGAGCAGGCGCAGGGAGCCCGCGACGAGGCCGAGGCGACCTATCGCCAGGTGGTGCTGGCCGCGCTGCAGGATGCCGAGGACAGCCTGTCCCGCTTCGGCCACCGGCGAGAGACGGTCGCCAACGCCGCGCGCCAGCTCGCCACCGCCGAACGCGTGGCCGGCCTCACCGGGCAACGCTTCGCGGCCGGCACCGCCACACGCATCGATGCCCTCGACGCACAGGGCCGCCAGATCGAGGCGCAGGCCAATCTCACCGCAGCCAGCGCCGCACTGACGGCGGACTTCATCGCCGTCCACAAGGCGCTGGGGCTGGGTTGGGGAGACGAAGGCTGATCCAGCGGATCATCTAATCCTTGAAACAATGCTCCCGATGCCAGGCCAGGTAGCGGGGGTGGGGCCGCAACGAGGGCTCGCGAGGGACGAGCGCCCTTCGCCCCTCGTTGACGAGCGCCCATACGCGGTCCGGATCGTTCACCTGACGCGAAACAAGTATCTCCAGGTCGTCGCCCAGGCCGAGCAGGCCACGATCGAACATCCAATGGACGGTCCCTGACAAGGCGATGCCGTTGTGGATGACATCGGGTCCATGATGTTCGACCGGCTTGATGTGAGCGGCCTGCACTTCGGCGCGCCCGCCTCCATTGATGAACCGCAGGCCGGTGATCGCGCAACGGCAATCATAAGCGTCGAGAACGATGCGGCGGAAGACGCGATCCCTGACCAGCCGGGAGGTAAAATATCCTACCCGTTCCCGCTCGAACTCGAACGGCGCCTGCTCGTCAGCAATGCGATCCATGACGGTCGGAGCATCCGAGGTGCGTGGCAACAGGAGTTCGTCTTCCGCGAACCCTCTCTCCAGAATGCGATCGAAATCCGCTATCGAAATCGGCCGGACGGCCGATCGGGCCCGTCCCGAGGGCCGTCCCTGCTCGTTGAGGAGGCCGCGTTCGACCAGCCCGTCGGCATCCGAAAAGGGAACCCTCCGCTCGAACGGCAGATAGCTGCCCGGCTCGATCAGCGCGAGGTACATCCCCTCTGCCGACGGGTCGGGAATGATTCGCTCGACCTTGGCGATGGCGAAATAGCCTTTGCTCCCACGCAACCGGCCACCGCTCTTCGTCGGCTCGTAATAGACGATCCAATCGCCAACGAACCGGGATGCGCGGCCAAGATATTGTTTGGGAAACTGGTACCGCTCCTCCGGAAAGTCATCGTAGATGGAATCCGGCCGGTGCAGAAAGACACCCTTCGTCATTGCTCCCCCCGTGCCGGACCTGCCAGGTCAAGGTTCGGCGCCGCCACGAATGATCGGTTCCGCGGAAATCGAAGTCAAGAAAACCGCTGTGGTGAGCCTCACCAGGGTCGCGAGCCGGATATGATGATGAGCACCCGAAAACCGGATCTGCAGGCTTCCTATTCCTCGCCCATCTTGAGCGCGGCGATGAAGGCCTCCTGGGGGATGGAGACGCTGCCATATTCGCGCATGCGCTTCTTCCCTTCCTTCTGCTTCTCGAGCAGCTTGCGCTTGCGGGTGATGTCGCCGCCATAGCATTTGGCGGTGACGTCCTTGCGCAGGGCGGCGATGGTTTCGCGGGCGATGACCTTGCCGCCGATCGCCGCCTGGATCGGGATCTTGAACAGGTGGCGCGGGATGAGGTCCTTGAGGCGCTCGCACATGTGGCGGCCGCGGGCCTCGGCGGCGCTCCGGTGGACGATCATCGACAGGGCGTCGACCGGCTCGCTGTTCACCAGGATGTTCATCTTCACGAGATCGCCCTCGCGGTGGCCGATCTGGTGATAGTCGAAGCTGGCATAGCCGCGGCTGATCGACTTCAGCCGGTCGTAAAAGTCGAACACCACCTCATTGAGGGGCAGTTCGTAGACGAGCTGGGCGCGGCCGGCGACATAGGTGAGGTTCTTCTGGATGCCGCGCCGGTCCTGGCAGAGCTTGAGGATCGGACCGAGATATTCGTCGGGCACGTAGATGGTCGCTTCGATCCACGGCTCCTCGATCATCTCGATCCGGTTGGGATCGGGCATGTCGGCCGGATTGTGGAGTTCGATCACCTTGCCCTCGGCCTCGCCCGCCGCCTTGGTGAGGTGGATCCGGTAGACGACGCTGGGCGCGGTGGTGATGAGGTCGAGATCATATTCGCGGGTCAGCCGCTCCTGGATGATCTCGAGGTGCAGGAGGCCGAGGAAGCCGCAGCGGAAGCCGAAGCCGAGCGCGGCCGACGTCTCCATCTCGAAGCTGAAGCTGGCATCGTTGAGGCGCAGCTTCTGGATGGACTCGCGCAATTTCTCGAAATCGGCGGCATCGACCGGAAACAGGCCGCAGAAGACCACCGGCTGCACTTCCTTGAAGCCGGGCAGAGCCTCGGCCGCCGGGCGGCGGGCATCGGTGATGGTGTCGCCGACATGGGTCTCGCCGATGTCCTTGATCTGGGCGGTGATGAAGCCGATCTCGCCCGGCCCGAGCTCGGGGAGGTTCTCGATCTTGGGACGGAACACGCCGACGCGGTCGACCAGATGGGTGGTGCCGGCCTGCATGAAGGTGATCTGCTGGCCCTTGCGGATCGTTCCGTCGATCACCCGAATGAGGATGACGACGCCGAGATAGGGATCGTACCAGCTGTCGACGAGCAGCGCCTTGAGCGGCGCCTCGGCGTCCCCCTTCGGGGGCGGGATGCGGGCGACGATCGCTTCCAGCACCTCGTCGATGCCGATCCCTGTCTTGGCCGACGTGAGCACCGCATCGTCGGCGGGAAGGCCGACGATATCCTCGATCTCCGCCTTCACCCGGTCGACGTCGGCGGCGGGAAGATCGATCTTGTTGATCACCGGCACGATCTCGTGATCATGCTCGATCGACTGATAGACGTTGGCGAGCGTCTGCGCCTCCACGCCCTGGGCGGCGTCGACCACCAGCAGGGCGCCCTCGCAGGCGGCGAGGCTGCGCGACACCTCATAGGCGAAATCGACGTGGCCCGGCGTGTCCATGAGGTTGAGCACGTAGGACTTGCCGTCCCTGGCCGTGTAATCGAGGCGCACCGTCTGCGCCTTGATGGTGATGCCGCGCTCCTTCTCGATATCCATGTTGTCGAGCACCTGAGCGGTCATCTCGCGCGCGGTCAGGCCGCCGGTGCGCTGGATCAGGCGATCGGCCAGGGTCGACTTGCCATGGTCGATATGCGCGATGATCGAAAAATTTCGGAAGCGGGTACGGTCGGTCACGGGACTGCCAATGAAGGGATATGGCGCGCCACTAGCATCGGGCGCGACGTGGCGCAAAGAGGCATGGGCGTCCGGCCGGGAGGCGGCCTCAGCGGCCGACGAACAGGAAGGCGACGGCGGCCATGATGCAGGCGAATGCGGCGGCATGACGCCAGTGGAGGGGCTCGCCCAGCACCCAGACCATGAAGCCGCCGAACACGAGCAGGGCGATGGCTTCCTGGGCGATCTTGAGCTGGCCCGGTGTCCAGCCGGAGGCGAAGCCGATGCGATTGGCCGGGACCGCGAAGCAATATTCGACCAAGGCGATGCCCCAGCTGATCAGGATGACCGCGAACAGGGGCCGATCCATTCCTCCCTTCAGATGCCAGTACCAGGCGATGGTCATGAAGCAGTTGGAGAGAAGGAGCAGCAGCAGCGTCGGCATGGCGTGTCGGTAGCGCAGACACCGGCCGGCCGACAACGGGACGTGCGGGCGAGCACCGGACGGACTTCCGGAAACCGTACCGAAATGGTAACGATCATCGGCGAAAGCGGGGCTTTCAGGGGCGGGCGCCGGGGCGCCCGCACGGTTTCATATCCTTTCGGGGGAGTTCGCATGCGCAAGTTCACCATTGCGGCGGTCGTGATTGCGGCAGCCGCCACCATCGCCACGCCGGCCCTGGCCAAGTCCTCCGGGCGCAAGGCGCAGGAGCAGGGGATGGCGGAGATTCCGACCTGCACGAAGAAGCTCGGCACGATCGCGGTCGTCGAGCCCGACAACAATTGGT